>OHPC01000321.1_pt1 | contig 33607 bp, 46 predicted proteins | sample 1577631 | NCBI WGS metagenome assembly OHPC01 (sample SAMEA3879560, study PRJEB24766) | human gut metagenome | biome: human-associated habitat; feature: feces | place: USA | collected 1985/1987 | reverse complement strand
AAGCTTATGGTGCATCAAATATCCTTCAAGAAATCTTGACTTACAAGTCAGATGACGTTAACGGACGTTTGAAAGCCTATGAAGCTATCACTAAAGGTAAACCAATTCCAAAACCAGGTGTACCAGAATCATTCCGAGTACTTGTTAAAGAATTGCAATCACTTGGTCTTGATATGCGTGTCCTTGATGAGGATGACTACGAAGTTGAATTGCGTGATCTTGATGAAGGTGAAGACGACGATGTCATGCACGTTGATGATCTTGAAAAAGCACGTGTACAACAAGCCAAAGAAGCTGCTGAATTAGAAAAAGCTAAAGAAGAAGCTTCAGATAAAACAGAATAAATAAGCTTTAGAGAGGGAGTTCACACTCTCTGCTAAGGTAGCTGATAAAGGTGAGAATAGCGCTGCTATTGTCAATAGAACAAAAGAAAGGTAATACTAGTGGTTGACGTAAATCGATTTAAAAGTATGCAAATCACACTAGCTTCACCAACTAAGGTCCGTTCATGGTCTTATGGTGAAGTTAAGAAACCTGAAACAATCAACTACCGTACGCTCAAACCAGAACGTGAAGGTCTCTTCGACGAAGTGATCTTTGGTCCTACTAAGGACTGGGAATGTGCGTGTGGGAAATACAAACGTATCCGTTATAAAGGTATCGTTTGTGACCGCTGTGGTGTTGAAGTAACACGTGCTAAGGTTCGTCGTGAACGTATGGGTCACATCGAGTTGAAAGCACCAGTATCACACATCTGGTACTTCAAGGGAATCCCTTCTCGTATGGGATTGACTTTGGATATGAGTCCTCGTGCGCTTGAAGAAGTTATCTACTTCGCAGCTTACGTGGTTATCGATCCAAAGGAAACACCACTTGAACCAAAATCTCTCTTGACAGAACGTGAATATCGTGAAAAATTGCAAGAGTATGGACATGGTTCATTTGTCGCTAAAATGGGTGCAGAAGCTATCCAAGATCTCTTGAAACAAGTGGATTTGGAAGCTGAAATTGCTGAACTCAAAGAAGAGTTGAAGACAGCAACTGGTCAAAAACGTGTTAAAGCTGTTCGTCGTTTGGACGTTCTTGATGCCTTCTATAAGTCTGGTAACAAACCAGAATGGATGGTTCTTAACATCTTGCCAGTATTGCCACCAGACCTTCGTCCAATGGTTCAATTGGATGGTGGACGTTTTGCGGCATCTGACTTGAACGATCTTTATCGTCGTGTTATCAACCGTAACAACCGTTTGGCTCGTTTGCTTGAATTGAATGCCCCAGGTATCATCGTGCAAAACGAAAAACGTATGTTGCAAGAAGCGGTAGATGCCCTTATCGATAATGGACGTCGTGGTCGTCCAATCACTGGACCAGGTAGTCGTCCACTTAAATCTTTGAGCCACATGCTTAAAGGTAAACAAGGTCGTTTCCGTCAAAACTTGCTTGGTAAACGTGTTGACTTCTCTGGACGTTCCGTTATTGCCGTTGGTCCAACACTTAAAATGTATCAATGTGGTGTTCCCCGTTTGATGGCCATCGAACTTTTCAAACCATTTGTGATGCGTGAAATCGTTGCGCGTGAATACGCAGGTAACGTGAAAGCCGCTAAACGTATGGTTGAACGTGGCGATGAACGTATTTGGGATATTCTTGAAGATGTTATCAAGGAACACCCAGTACTTCTTAATCGCGCACCTACCCTCCACCGTTTGGGTATCCAGGCCTTCGAACCTGTCTTGATTGATGGTAAGGCCCTTCGTCTTCACCCATTGGTGTGTGAGGCCTACAATGCCGACTTTGACGGTGACCAAATGGCCATCCACGTTCCATTGTCTGAAGAAGCTCAAGCTGAAGCACGTTTGCTCCTTCTTGCGGCTGAACACATCCTTAACCCTAAAGACGGTAAACCGGTCGTAACGCCATCTCAGGATATGGTTCTTGGTAACTACTACTTGACTATGGAAGAAGAAGGCCGTGAGGGTGAAGGTATGGTCTTCAAGGATATTGATGAGGCAGTTATGGCTTATCGTAATGGTTATGTTCACTTGCATAGCCGTGTAGGTATTGCAGTAGACAGCATGCCTGATAAACCTTGGAAAGAAAACCAACTTCACAAGATTTTGGTTACAACTGTTGGTAAGATTCTCTTTAACTCAATCATCCCAGCAGAAATTCCATATCTTCAAGAAACAACAAATGAGAACTTGACAGATAGTACACCAGATAAGTACTTCCTTGAACCAGGTCAAGATATCCAAACAGTAATTGATAGTTTGGAAATTAATGCACCGTTCAAGAAGAAAAATCTTGGTAACATCATCGCTGAAACCTTCAAACGTCTTCGTACGACTGAAACATCAGCCTTCCTTGACCGTTTGAAAGACCTTGGTTACTACCACTCAACACTTGCTGGTTTGACAGTTGGTATCGCCGATATCCCAGTTATCGATAATAAACAAGAAATTATCGATGCTGCTCACCACCGTGTTGAAGAAATTAACAAGGCCTTCCGTCGTGGTTTGATGACAGATGATGACCGTTATGTTGCTGTTACAACAACATGGCGTGAAGCGAAAGAAGCCCTTGAAAAACGTCTGATTGAAACACAAGATCCTAAGAACCCAATCGTTATGATGATGGACTCAGGAGCTCGTGGTAACATCTCTAACTTCTCTCAACTTGCCGGTATGCGTGGTTTGATGGCCGCTCCTAACGGACGTATCATGGAATTGCCTATCCTTTCAAACTTCCGTGAAGGTTTGAGCGTTTTGGAAATGTTCTTCTCTACTCACGGTGCGCGTAAAGGTATGACCGATACGGCCCTTAAGACAGCCGATTCAGGTTACCTTACTCGTCGTTTGGTTGACGTTGCCCAAGATGTTATCATCCGTGAAGACGACTGTGGAACAGACCGAGGTCTTCTTATCCGTGCGATTACTGATGGTAAAGAAGTTACGGAAACACTTGAAGAACGTCTTCAAGGTCGTTACACTAAGAAATCAGTTAAGAATCCTACAACAGGTGAAGTAATCGTAGGTCCAGATACTTTGATTACTGAAGACATGGCTGCAGCTATTGTCAATGCTGGTGTTGAAGAAGTAACTATCCGTTCAGTCTTTACATGTAACACACGTCACGGTGTCTGCCGTCACTGTTACGGTATCAACTTGGCGACAGGTGATGCGGTTGAAGTTGGTGAAGCAGTTGGTACTATCGCTGCCCAATCTATCGGGGAACCTGGTACACAGCTTACCATGCGTACCTTCCACACCGGTGGGGTAGCCTCAAACACCGATATCACACAGGGTCTTCCACGTATCCAGGAAATCTTTGAAGCACGTAACCCTAAAGGGGAAGCGGTTATCACTGAAGTTAAGGGTACTGTTATTGAAATCGAAGAAGATGCTGCGACACGTACTAAGAAAGTCTTTGTTCAAGGTAAGACTGGAATGGGTGAGTACGTCGTTCCATTTACAGCTCGTATGAAAGTAGAAGTTGGTGACGAAGTACACCGTGGTGCGGCCTTGACAGAAGGTTCAATCCAACCTAAACGTCTCCTTGAAGTACGTGATACCTTGTCAGTTGAAACTTATCTTCTTGCAGAAGTACAAAAAGTTTACCGTAGCCAAGGGGTAGAAATCGGTGACAAACACGTCGAAGTAATGGTTCGTCAAATGCTTCGTAAAGTACGTGTTATGGATCCAGGTGATACAGATCTCCTTCCAGGTACACTTATGGACATTTCTGACTTCACAGATGCTAACAAAGATATTGTTATCTCTGGTGGTGTTCCTGCAACATCTCGTCCAGTCCTTCTTGGTATTACGAAAGCCTCACTTGAAACAAATTCATTCTTATCAGCGGCTTCCTTCCAAGAAACAACACGTGTCCTTACAGATGCAGCTATCCGTGGTAAGAAAGACCATCTCCTTGGTCTTAAAGAAAATGTTATCATTGGTAAGACTATCCCTGCTGGTACAGGTATGGCTCGTTACCGTAACATTGAACCACTTTCAGTTAACGAAGTTGAAGTTATTGAAAACATTGCTGTTGATGAAGCAATTGTGGAAACATCTGAAGACTAAAATGAAATCAAAAGAACTCACAATGAATTGTGGGTTCTTTTCGTATTTATATGACTAGAATCTCTTCAATTTTTGATAAATATAAAATATAAGACCATTTTTTTATCTTTTCCAGAAAATTTTGTATAATAAGAACACCAAAGATGAAGTGAGAAAGAAAAATGTACCAAGTAGTTGAAATGAAAGGGGATTTGGAACCGTGGTGGTTCCTAGAAGGCTGGCAAGAGGATATCATCAGTACTAAGGAATTTGAAGATTTTTACGATGCCCTCAAGTACTATAAAAAACTTTGGTTTGCGATGGAGGAAACCTTTCCAAGTTATATCAGCCGTAGTAGTGTCATGACTGCTTTTTGGAATCAAGAGGATAAGCACTGGTGTGAGGAGTGTGACGAATACCTGCAGGTCTATCAATCGATTGCTCTTTTGGATGATTGGCAGGAAATTCCTGAGGAAAAATACCGTCCGGGATATGAAAAGCGAAATGACCTTCCAAATCATGCCCACTGTAAAATTAAACGTTAAATAATGCAGAAGCTCGAAATTTTCGAGCTTTTTTTCATTTTCTTAAACTTTTTACGAATAGGTCTATGAGGAGGTCCTTATGGTAACAGAATTTGCTAAGGAAATGATCAAAAATGCTGATAGTTGTGGGGCTCAAGACATCTACGTCATTCCACGTCAGGATAATTACGAGCTCTATATGCGAGTTGGCCAGGAGAGGAGATTAATTGATGTATATCGGCCTGATTTCATGGCTAGTCTTATTGGTCACTTTAAATTTGTGGCGGGAATGATGGTAGGTGAGAAGCGTAGGAGTCAACTAGGTTCCTGTGACTATGATTGTGGTGATGGTCAAAGGGTTTCTCTGCGTTTGTCTACCGTTGGGGATTATCGTGGCTTAGAAAGTTTAGTTATTCGTGTTCTACATTCCGAACGTCGAGAATTAGTGTACTGGAATCAAGGAATCCAGCCTATTATGGATGCTTTGGATTATCGTGGATTATATCTCTTTGCAGGTCCCGTTGGTTCTGGAAAGACTACGCTTATGCATGAGTTGGTTCAGGAGCGTTTTAAGGGACAGCAGGTGATTTCGATTGAGGACCCTGTGGAAATCAAACAGGATAATGTTTTGCAACTCCAGGTAAATCAAGCAATTGACATGACCTATGATAATTTGATTAAGCTATCATTACGTCACCGCCCGGATGTTTTGATTATTGGAGAGATTCGAGATAAGGAGACTGCTCGAGCGGTTATTAGAGCTAGTCTGACGGGAGTGACTGTTCTTTCAACTATTCACGCAAAGAGTGTGGCAGGTGTTTATGAGCGTCTTCTGGACCTTGGTGTAGATAAATCTGAGTTGGATAATGCCCTTCAAGGGATTGCCTACATGCGTCTGATTAAGGGAGGAGGTGTGATTGATTTTGCCAGTGAAAATTTCCAAAGCCATTCGTCAACCAGCTGGAACCAGCAGTTGGAAGGCTTGGTTAAACAAGGATATCTCACTGAAGGGGATATCCAAGGGGAAAAAATTAAAGATTAATCAGCAACTTAAGGTTATCCAGCTTTTTAAACAACTTTTAAAGGCAGGATTTACCTTGACTGAAATCGTAGACTTTTTGGAGCGAAGTCACTTGTTGAAAGAATCGTCATTGTCTCTTATGAAAGCGAGTTTAATGCGAGGCGACAGGTTGGACCAGATGTTTGCGTCAGTGGGCTTTTCGGACAATATTGTTACTCAGATTGCCCTTGCTGATAAGCACGGTAACCTTCTAGGGAGTTTAACCAAGATTGAAACCTATATGCTTCGTATGACCAAGGTTCGTAAGAAACTCATGGAGGTAGCGACCTACCCTATTCTACTTCTGGGTTTCCTGATTCTGATTATGTTGGGGCTTAAAAATTATCTTTTACCTCAATTGTTAGAGGGGGATGGTAAGGAGAATTGGGCTGTACAGTTGGTTCAGATTTTTCCCCAGCTCTTTTTTGTGACTTTGTGCGGACTGCTTGTATTAAGCTTAATTCTCTATCTATGGGTGAAACGCCAGCCAGCCCTTGTCTTTTATCGACGAATGGCAAAAATCCCTTTTATAGGCCAAACTGTCAGGCTATATACGACCGCCTATTATGCTAGAGAATGGGGAAATCTCTTAGGGCAAGGTATTGACTTGCTAGACTTGGTTGCTCTAATGAAAGAGCAAAAGTCCAAGCTCTTTCGTGAGCTGGGGACTGATTTAGAAGAAGCCTTGATGCTAGGACAGAGTTTTCCTGACCGTATTGCTAGTCACCCTTTCTTCACTAAGGAACTATCCTTAATTATTGCTTATGGAGAGGCTAATGCTAGGTTGGGCTATGAGTTAGAAGTCTATGCTGAAGAGGTTTGGCAGGCTTTCTTTAACCGTCTTAATAAGGCAACAACCTTTGTGCAACCCCTCATTTTTGTTATTGTTGCTGTCGTGATTGTAATGATCTATGCAGCTATGCTATTACCAATGTATCAAAATATGGAAGGAATGATGTCATGAAAATGATGTTGAAAAAATTGAATGCCGTTAAATTACGTGCTTTTACGCTGATTGAAATGAAGGTTACTAAAACGCTCTATAATTTCCACAAAATAACGATGGATTCACTAGTAACCCTAACCTTGCTTATCAAGGCGCGTGCTATAGCTTTCTGTTGCTCATAGTCAAGCGTGAAGATGTCCTTGGTATCAAGTACCCGTCTAACATCTTCCTTGCGTTCTACGGCTTTGAGAGAGGTGTCAGTGTCTAGTTCTTTTTCGAGTGCTGCTCTTTTTGCCATGAAGTCACTTGAGCGTTTCTGCAATTCCTCTAGTGAAATCCTATCGTCGATGTATAGATCATTAAGCCTGCTAATTTTAGCGGTAAGATTATCAATCTGTTTCTGGTAACTGTCACGGTCTATCGTCTCTTTATCCGTGTTTGAAAATAGCTTGTCGATATAGTCTGAATCAGTTTGCAGCTTGCTGATTTCAGTTAGGACGAAGTGCTCTATATCGTCTTTGAAATAAAACCCAGAATCGCATTTCTCGTTGTTGTTATATACCGTCACGCCCTTGGTTTTTCGTGGATGTCGCTGCTTACACTCGTACTTAACTAAGCGTGTACCGTCTTTTCGCTTCATGCCTAGCTTGATAGCAAGAGGGGCTGAACAGTAGCCGCATTGAGCTATACCAGAAAGCATGTATTTAGCTTGAAATGGTCTGGGATTGAAACGCTGGGCGGCTGTCCTTTGCCTTGTTTTAATTTCCTCTTGCGTCTTGTTAAAATCGTCCACTGAGATAATAGCTTCATGAGTACCAGGGAATATCTGGCCCTTAAATTGGTTATATCCACAATACACCGGATTCGAGAGGATAACCCGCACCGTTCTATAGTTCCACTCTTTATCTTGCCCGTATTGCTCATTTAGGGCGTCTCTGAGCTTGGTTATCGACATACCCGATAAATACCATTCGAACATTTTTCGGACGATTAGGGCTTGATATGGGTTGACTGAAAGCGTGCCGGTCTCTTTGACATAATCATAGCCGTAAGATGTCTTTGCCCACTGCATAGACTTGCCAGACTTTGCCCGCCCTAGCTTGCCTAGCTGCATCCGTTCTTTGATTTGTTCTCTTTCAAGCTGAGCAAACACGCTCAATAATCCAATCATTGCCTTACCGAACGGCGTTGAGGTGTCGAAGTTTTCGAGCAGGCTGACAAATTCTATATTATTTTCCAGAAATACATCTTCAATCAGATAGAGTGTATCTTTCTGACTACGGCTCAACCGGTCTAGCTTATACACTAGAACCGTATCAAATAGCTTTCTCTTTGCGTCTCTTATTAGTTGCTCTAGTGCGGGGCGTTCCGTGTTAGAACCGGAGAAACCGCCGTCGGTGTATATCTCGTAAATATTCCAGTCCTTAATATCGCAGTAACTTGTCAGCTTTGCTTTCTGCTCGTCGATAGAATAGCCCTCGTCAACTTGCGATGTGGTCGATACTCGGACATAGATAGCGACTTTATGTGTTGCCATTGTGTTTGTACCTCAATTCTGTTAAAATGGGTACAGAAAAAAGAACACAATCTTGTTAGGTTGCTTCACCGTGATAGTGTTTTTATTTTCTGTGATGCTTGCTCTATAATCAAACTTTGGCGAGGGAGATTATAGGGCTTTTTTGTTGTCTTATTTTACTTTAACTTCCATTGATCCGTTGAGCTTTTGGCTAGCTAGAGCGTTGCCGTCATCGGTCTTAATGTGAAACATCGGATATCGCTCATAATTAACATTGTTGATTGCTGCCCATGCGTTGAAGGCTTCATGCTCTTTTGCAAGCATTCCATCAGCAAAATTCTGTAAGTCATCTTTGCTATATGTTTTATATTCGTTAGGAACAGTCATATATAAAATGGTGCTGCGATTGTAAAAACTATATGTGCTAATATCCAGACCTTTATCGGTCAAATCTTGCTTGAAGTAGTCGATAAAGCTACCCATTTGACCCTCGGTAATGTCTTTTAGCTTATCTTCCGAGCTTGGTTCTGAGCTTGATTCTTTTGTAGCCTTTTCCTCGCTCTCTGAACTTGACGCTTTGGCGCTGCTAGACGGCTTACTGGCTTTAGGTTTTGCCTTTGAAGAAGACGAAGCCGTTTGGACTGTTTTAACTGGTTCTGTCTTCGTTTTCGGTGCAAGCCCGGTTATTTCAAAAACTTTCCCAAGAACAGCCAAGCAGACAAGCACAACCACCCACTTTTGCCAGCGTTTCAAATTCTTCCATTTGCTCAACATTTTTCAATCTCCTTTAGTTTTAAATATTCATTTTTTACAAACGTCTCATCACAAATCGTGGTGAGATTATATTTTTCCATAAAGTGTAAGTAATTAAAATCATCAAGATTTTCGTTTTTTAGCAATTCATGGATCATACTTCTATTTGCTTGAACCTCAAACTTTTCCCGTAAACGCTCATAGTCTTTAGAATTTTGCTCTAGATGGCCTATTTCATGTAATATGACCTTTAAACGAGTTTCGGGGGATAAATCCCCGTTGATATAAACGACCCTATTTATTGGGTCGATAAAGCCATTTCTGGGCCACTCGTTAGAACTAAACTCACAAAGAGACACGTTGAACTGCTCAAGCAATTCATTTTCAGTCATAGCACCTCACTTCTCTTTGCTATTCATATAGCCGGCAATTATGCCACGAATGGCACGTTTGTCATCCTCGCTCAACGGTTTCCCGTCGAACATCATTGCATTATCGATGATGTTATCGATATCGTGGGCGTTGGTTGGTTGTGGTTCGTCCGTAACACCCCATTCAGCGAGTGTGTCCGGTGAAATTCCCAACAAATGACAGATTTTAAAGACATTTTCAGCTTTTGCGTTCATGATACCACGTTCTAAAATAGAGCGAACAGTAGTATAAGAGATGCCGCTTTCTGTTGCAAAAGCTCTTACATTCCCGTATTTAGCTATAATCAGTTCTTTAATTCTTTCCTCAGCCTGCATTTTTTGTAACCCTCATTTCTCTTTCTTCCTATATATTACCACAGAAAATTGAGTGGGTAAATAAAAAAAGTAAAAAAAATCGTATTTTTCTGTTGACAGTGTACGAAAATTAGTATATACTTAAATCAAGCTTAAGGAAGGAGGACACAAATGAAAAACATCGAAGAAATTCGTAAGATTAAAGGTGTCGCATTAGTAGACATCGCCGACCTGCTAGGTGTTGATTCCCGCACGGTTCGTAGCAAAATCGATGGTGTATCTGATTTCAAATTTGGCGAGACGGTAGCTATCAAGAAAGCATTTTTCCCAGAATATGAATTAGAATACCTGTTCAGCGAACGTGCTGAAGCCTAAATTTTTTTAACCTAAATATACGAAATTTCGTATAGATTAGAAAGGAGAGATACGAATGAACGGATTAATAAACGTAACGCTAGACGAAAATCATGAGCCGGTTGTTTCTGGCAGACAGTTACACAAAGCTCTAGGCGTTAAAACAGCTTACAAAGATTGGTTCCCACGTATGACTGAATATGGTTTTACAGAGGGTGAAGACTTTAGCTCATTTTTGAGCAAAAGTACCGGAGGGCGACCAAGCCAAGATCACATCATTAAGTTGGACATGGCGAAAGAAATCGCAATGATTCAGCGAACAGACAAAGGCAAGGAAGTCCGAACTTACTTCATCCAAGTTGAGAAAGACTTCAATAGCCCAGAGAAAATCATGGCTAGAGCGTTGCTGATGGCTGATAAGAAAATCAAGCTCTTGGAAAACGAAAATGAAAACCTCTTGATTGAGTTGGAAGAAGCGACTAAAAACGCTGATTACCTAGATTTGATTTTACAAACCAAGGACGGCTTGACAATCACCCAAATCGCTCAAGATTATGGAATGTCAGCTCGCAAAATGAACCAACTCTTGAAACGAGAGCGAATCCAACGCACTGTCAATGGTCAGTGGGTACTATATGCCAAATACCTTGCTAAAGGCTACGCAACAAGCCGAACATTTGATTATGTTGGTAAAGACGGCAAACCCCACAGCAACATGACAACAGTCTGGACGCAACTTGGAAGACGCTTTCTATACGAGCGTTTAAAAGCTATCGACATCCTGCCAATCATCGAGCAAGAGGATTGAGGATGTCACCTTGACGGCACTAGTGAGCTAGCGGGGCAACAATTCAGTTGAAACGTAAGCAATACCATTAGATGATTTGATTTTATAATGACTCCTAAAAATAAAATCCAAAAGTCCTCGCTAGTTCTCCAGTGTCGCCAAGGCAACAAAAAAGGCTGACCCCTGCCAGAGTCAGACCCTAAGATATTGAAATCAAGGTAATTATATCATGAAAAAACAAAAATGGGAACCGGCCATAATCAACATTATGGCAGACGGTTCCAGAGTTGATGATCTAACTAAATATGTCATACCTAGCGGCCACGCTTACTATGACATCATCATAGGTTTTCGCAAAGAAAAACTACGGAAAGGGGCTTGACTATGAGGTATGCAATACATAATCAGGAACGCAAACGAAAATTACACATCTATCAATAACGCTTTTACTCAAGACAAACGGTTGAAACCAGCAACAATAGGCATTTTAACGGTCATCTTGACCAATAAGCCCGATTGGGTTGTATATCCTGATGAAATCGCAAGACGGCTAGGCATAAGCCGCACTACCGTTGATAGCCATTTCAAAATCTTAGAAGAAGCAGGATATATGAGAGTGATTAAGCGTAGCTTAGGTAGAGGAAAAGGGAGTGAGGTACACAGATTTTTCTCAGATGTTCCTATAACAGACAACTACCTAGAGTATCTGATGGGACATCTTGAGAAAGAGTTATCCACAGATAGCACAACGTAAATTTTACAGTTCCCAAAAATTGCAATGTGTAAAATTGCAATGTGTAAAATTGCAATGTGTAAAATTGGGCACTAATAAATACTAACTATACAACAAGTACTAACTAACAACAATCTAGAGCCTACCGGCACTAACTGGAAATAACTACTAACTGATAACAATACAGTAGTAGTTAGAAGAATAAGAGAGGTAAAAAAATGGCTAAAATCAATTACAAGAAATTCAATACAGTGCTAGGGGATAACTGGCACGTAGTAGTGGATGGTTCATGGTTGTTCTATCCATGCGGTGAAAACTTGGACGAGGTCAAAGCGTTTGTCGAAACCTACAACGAAGCCGTAATCAACAAACGCTATAGCAGTGAAAACTACGGTCTAGCTTATCACATTTGTGGTTACAACGGGGACACTCAACAACGTCTAGTTGACAAATGGGCTGAGCGTGGTGTCCATGTATTTTAATCAAGAAGGAGAAACAAAAATGAAACTATTCGGATGGATTTGGTCAAACAAGAAACAAGAAACTGAAACTTACGTAGTCCCACAATGGGAATCTTATACAACTAAGGCTAGACGTTACAACCTAGATCACGGCCTACCAGAAGACAAACTAGTGGGGTAACTCATGAAGCTATTAAAGAAATTGCTAACCAGAAAGAAACCTAAAGAACCAGAATACTTTTTCGAGGTGGTCGAAACACCCGAAGAAAAGAGCGAAAGGCTCAAGCAGAAATATACAAACTAACGTCAATCTTTCAGCGTGCAGCCATGGCCCTGCCGTGGAGTGTAACTTATACCCATAATTCCCCAAAATTATACTAAATTACTTTTTTTCCTAATATTCCCATTTTACAGTCTAATAAAACATTGAAATATTCTGCGGTGGGGCTATGGGTGCACGTTGAAAGCACTAAAAAAAGCATGGGTTAGGGCCCATGCAAGAAAATTATACCAAGGAGATTATACCATGTCTAACTTCAATACTCAATCAATCGCAAAAACTGGATTCACTAAATCTAAAGCCTATGGCTTGTGCGGCACGCTCGCACTTGCTACAGCTCTATTGATTGGAGCTGGGTCAGTATCAGCGGACGAAGCAGCACAGCCGGTAGCAGATACACAACCAGCAGTGTCTAATGTCTATACTGCTGACAATGCTGGGAATGTTACTGTAACACCAAGCGAGACAGTAGCACCAGTAGAAACACCAGCGGTTGCTACCGAATCAGAACCAGTGACAGAAGCACCAGCAACAACTACAGAAGTAGCTCAACCAGTAGCTGAAACACCAGCGGCACCTACTACAGTGACTAAAACAGACACTACTATCAATGTCGAAAACCCAAACGTTGAGGTTACCTTCCCTAACGGCAATGGTAAATACTCACCATTCGAAGTTGAGTATAAAGACATTAAAATCCCGGACGATGTGCCGGTTAATGAGGGGGATAAGGTTACTTTTGACTTGCCCGAAGAAGTAAAATTCCAAACCTCTTACGAGTTTGATGTACATAACCCTGAAAAAGCAGTAGTTGGTAAAGCTACAGCAGACGCCACCACTAACAAAGTAACCACTGTATTTAACGACTATTTCAAATCACACCCTTTGAATAAGATCATGAACTTGAAACTAGATGCAAGTTGGACAGATAAAGTTGTATCTGGCAAGCCAGTAAATGTCAACTTTAACGGTACTGTAGTAACAGTCAATGTAGGTTCAGAGCAAGTCATTGGCAATGATGAATTGATTTCGAAATGGGGATTTCAAGACAAAGAAGACCCTACAGTGATTAACTGGACAGCTCGTGTTAACTATACAAAACGTGTACTAAACTATGTATCAATCATCGATACCATGAGCGATAATCAAAAGTTAGTTGATGATTACTTTGAAATCAAGAACATTGAAAGTTTAGATCCTTGGATTGACAAAGGGTCAGCTATGGACTTAGTTAAGTCTATCTCAAAATCTGAGCATGGCTTTGAAATCAAAATGGATAGACTAGACCACATGATTTACTTGTACTACAAGACTAAGCTCGTAAACGCTGTTAAGGACTCAACTAACCCTACTAACAAGATTGAATTGAAAGCTGAAAATGATGGTGCCGTTTCATATCAGAAAATTCAACTTGTTGGTGGTAAAGGTGATGCCAGCGGTGAAAACAAACCAGAACCAACGTTTGAAATTCCACACGATGCACCTAAAGTTGAAATCCCTGAGTGGAATGGTGGGGTTACACCTCCAGACGCTCCGAAGTATGACAAGCCAGAATTTAATGGTGGTGTTGTACCGAATGAAGCTCCAGTGTATGAAAAACCATCAATCGATATTAACGACATCCCGCTCCTTCCACCAGCCCCAGTGGTAGAAATTCCCGAATGGAAAGGTGGAACAGTCCCATTCGACGCTCCGGTATTGGACAAGCCTGAATGGAATGGTGGAGTAATTCCGAATGATGCACCTATCTTGGATTTGCCAGAGCTTGAAATTCCAGCAGAGCCAACTAAACCAACACCAGAAAAACCAGCAGAGTCTAAAAAGGTACCTAACAAGCCCGTAGACGCTCCAAAAGAAAAAGAGGTAGAAATTACCGAGGTCGTGTATAAAAACGATTCTGAGCCAAAAGAGGTGGCAAATACAACCGTTTACGGTGGCACTCTTCCAAACACTGGTGAAAAAGAGGGAATTGCTAGCACTCTTGGATTGGTAGTAATCGCTGCTGGCATCACAACTTTGACATTGAGCTTCAAGAAATACAACGAAGGCGAGGAAAAATAACCATGAAAGAAAACAACAAATACATCGTATTCTACAGTGCTGAAAAGGATGGGTTTCTTAAAAGCTACAAGGATAAAGGAAACCTAGTGTTTACAGCGACTTTTGACGAGCGACTTTGGGAAGCGCTACAGCTACCATTTGAACTGTACGAAAAACAAAAAACCGAACTTGATAAACTTGCCGAAGTGATGGGCTGCGAAGTGCTTATCGTAGAAGCTGAATACAACGTAACTAAACTTGACGGTTCGGGCTTTGAACGCACGGAGTGTGAAGAATCCATGAAAGATGGTATCAAAGCAATCCTAGAACTCTTGGCGAAGTAACATAACATGAAGCGGTGGGAGGGTAGGCATTAAATGACATGGAGCAAGAAGTTTACAACGTCGAAAACCGTTGGCGGAACAAGTACATGAGTTTAGGTCGTGAGCTTGGCGAGATTATCAATAGTCAGCAAGACAGAATTTTGTCACTAGCTCAAGAGAATAACAAACTCAAAAGGGAGCTTTGGCACCTAAAAAAGTCAAAGGGCAGAAAATGGCTCTAAAATCGCTTGTAACCGTCCTAAATAATCTAGTGGCACAATTACACTAGAGAAACGGTAAAACGGCAAATAACCCCCAAAATTTGAGAATTAGGGGCATTGAAAAGGATATGACATGGAAGAAATGACATTCACAGAGTTGCAACAGCGGATGCAACTTGAAAAAAAGCAAGAACGAAATGCCAAGTACGCTTCAAGAAGCGCCGAGGACATCTACAACACATTCAAAAGTTTGAAATCTAGTTGGAGTGTAGTTGTTAATTATGACTTGGTTGTAGTCATGGACAAAACATATATCAAAGCCACTGCTAAGGCTTCCAGTAAGGATGAAACTGTTGAATCAGTAGCGTTTGCCGAATTGTCTCCCGTACCGATTTTAAAGACTCGTAACGGCGACTTAAAACAAATGGCTGAGCCGCAATGGACGGGAGCGGTGCAATCATACGCTGGGAAATATGCATTACAATCGCTATTTGCAATCGGTGGCCAGGATGTGGACCAATTTGAAGTGTCAGAGGATAGCTTGGGACAAAACCAACCTCACAACCCTCAACCACACCAAAATCAGCAACCGCAAGCACAACCCCAGCAACAACCACAAAACAATCAACAGCCTAACTTTATCAGTGATGAACAACATGACGCAATCATGCAACAGGTCAATGAGCTGGCTCTAATTACCGGCCAATCAGTTGAAACAGTGGGTAATTACTACCTCAAAAAGTACAAACTCAACGATTTCCATGAGTTGCTAGTAGCAGGTTTTAACGTGGTAAGCAACGACATTCAAACACAAATTAACAATCGAAAGGGATAAGACATGAAGGATGTAACAAACAACGCAACAAACAATTTCTTGGAAACAATCGAGCCGGTATATACGCCGGGAACGATTAAATTCGATTTTGACAAATTCGATGCAGCTATCCAAGCAGCAGTTAGCGAGTTATCAGACGAACAACTGGACCAGCTTGAATATGACGATATTAAGAAGGAATTTACACGCTTTAATAGTCTTTTGACAAAGCTAAATAACAAGCGAAAAGACATCTCAAAAGTGTATAAAAACCCGCTTAATGAGTTTGAAGCTAATTTCAAAGAGTCTAAAGGACCACTTGAAGGACTTATCAACAAGCTACGTGCTAAACGTAATGAAATTGATGAACACCGAAAAATGTTGCGAATCGACCACGTTAGATCAGTCTTTGAAAGTAAGTGCGAGCTAGCCGGACTAGACAAGGACACATTCAAGGACAAGTACGAGAGTTTTTCTAAGGTCGGTGACTTCATGGATAAGAAAATGAAGCTCAAAAAAGCGACAGAAGAAGAAATCGACGCTATGGTTTTGGCTGAGTATGACCGACTTGAGGAATACAAATCTAACATTGGCATGATTGAGGAACAAGCCCTTGACTATGAGCTACTGGCTGAACCATACACTAGAGCGTTGCAGAATGATACACCTCTAGTTGAAATCCTCAAACAAATGAAAAAGGACCGCGATGCAGCTATTGAGCGTAAGCAGCAAGCAGAAGCCAAAGCGAAAGCAGAAGCGGCACGCTTGGCAGAAATTGAAGCAATGGCCCAACAGTCAGCAAACGAGGAAATCAAAGCGGTAAATGCTGAAACTGGTGAGGTAATCGAAGACACTAAACCAGTTGAGGGAGTGCCTAGCAAACCCGCTGAGCCTTACAAGGTCAATCTCGCACTGACTTTCCATGGTGGTGAAAACCAATGGCATCAATTCGCTAAATTGCTTGATGATAACTTTGTTAACTATGAAATTCTAGGAGAAAATCAATGATCAATAATGTCGTGCTAGTTGGAAGAACAACCAAAGACCCAGAGCTACGCTATACGCCTAGCAACATCGCAGTAGCTACATTTAGCCTAGCTGTTAACCGTAACTTTAAAGATGCTAACGGCGAGCGTGAAACGGACTTTATCAACTGTGTTATCTGGCGTCAGCAAGCTGAGAATTTGGCTAACTGGGCTAAAAAAGGGGCGTTGATTGGAATTACTGGACGTATTCAGACCCGGAGCTACGAGAATCAGCAAGGGCAAAGGGTGTATGTGACTGAGGTAGTCGCTGAGAACTTCCAAACGCTGGAGAGCCGTGCAGCGCGTGAAGGTGGCAGTGCTAATCAAGGTAACACATCGGGAGCGTTTGGCAATGACAACGGCTATGCTGGGCCTTATGGTCAGCAAGCACCGCAACAGCAAGGGCCAAACTTTGCAAGGGATAGCAGCCCATTCGGGAACAGTAACCCAATGGACATCACGGATGACATGATGCCATTCTAGTTAGGTGTTCTATGAAATTAGAATTTTTATTACCAAGGTCAAAAGCTAAACCTGCACAGAATTTGGTTATTAACAGTAACGACAGATTTCACTATCAAGCAGAGGGGCGAATGGTCAAACGGCTACGGCTAATAGCAAGAGCATAAGCTGGACTAAACATTACACCAGTGTATAGTCCAGATAAGCCTTGCACGGTAGCTGTAACAGTCTATGCGCCAACTAGACGAAGATTAGACCCACCGAACCTATACCCGACTGTTAAAGCTCTTATAGACGGCTTAACGGACGCTAATTTGTGGCCAGACGACAACCACGAAGTTATTAAAATGATGTCGTTTCAGTATGGTGGGCTAAGTGGTGAGTCTGGGAAATTTAAGATTGTGTTAGACATTGAAGGAACGTTACATGAATAGCAGATATAAAGACAAGCTAGTAGGTGTACATGCTCCCGGAAATTACGGCCACACAAGCGTACTAGGTCAAACGCAAGAGTTTTCGAAGTGGTTCTGGTCTAACCACGAAGATATGGACTACATCAGCGCCAAACTAGATATCAACGCAAAGAAACTCAATCGCATTCTAACGCTGGAGCAGTTACCGGATGAAGACTTGTTGAGAAAGATGGTCGGGTTATGCAATGGTTAAGGCGATTTATAGCACAAAATCCGGCTAAGGTTTTCAGAGAAGGGCCGGAACCGATAACTATGGGAGTTAAAAAAACTATGACAAATATTAGACTGCAAAATCCATACATGGATGAAACCATCAAGGTGAAAGAAGATCTCGAACGTATTCTGGACATGCTGGAATGGGTCGAGGTAGGCAATATACAATGTCTTCAGTTACATCAAATTGAACCAAAAGATAGGATGATTACTATCAGCCCTAAGAATTTCGCAAAGATTGATTATTACGAAGAGGAAGTGGAAGATGAAAATTAAAAATTATAAAAACACACCTAATAAGATCAGTTACACTGCATGCTATGATTGCCTTGAAATGGAAATCATTCATGAACGTACAGAGTTTGGTGTCCGCACCACAGATATCGAAGATTTTCTAGAAAAAGTGTCTATGTATAGCTATGAAGATGCAGACGCAATCGAAGCCTTCAAAGATTTTCAAAATAATTTAGTGCTCGAAGATGTCGAGTTTGAAATCGAGACTGCTGAGGAAACGAAAAAATGAAATACAAAGTTACCGTTTATTACGACAATATGGAAGATAGCGAGCACATTTTCAATAACAAGAACGACGCTATTAACGAGCTACATCGTTTGAGAGGCGTTAAATATCGCAATTCTAGGATGTATACAGTAGAAATTGTGGAGGTAGAAGAATGATGAATAAGAATGAAGCAGTACAGAAACTATCAGCGGTTGGACATATTTCAAGGGCCTACGCTGAAGATTTATACGATTCAATTATTCCTAAACCAATCGTACCGCAGTACGTGGCAGATTGGTATGAGGAAATTAAAGATAGTTTTAATTATGATTTAATCGAAGTTATCAACAACATCCCTTATGGCGTTGGCGCGGAAGATTTTAGTTATATCGAAAAGTGGATAGATGACAACAATGACTCACTCACTATTCTCGTCAACATGCACCAGTTTGGCTATGAGGTCAAGAAGGAAAAAAGGTATACGGTTAAACTGAAGAACAAAGTTGGGAACGAGGATTATTTAGTGAATACAGGAACGAATGGATTCCGTTTCTATAATGGTATTTATATGAATCACAGATTCCACACTCGCAAAGAGCTAGAAGAAGCTGGTTTCGGATGGGTGTTTGATTGTGAAGGCGTGGAAGTGAAAGAGGTGGACGAATGAGCTTATTTGATGAAGTGAATAAATTAGGAAACGAAAGTCATGAGAAATGGTTTAATCGGTATTTCGATAAACACAGCCTTGAAGCAGAAATCAAAAAAGCAGCTATGCAAGGGGGCGGCGCCTATCGTATCAATATCGAAAAAGAACCAGACAAATATCTTGCAAGAAGATTAAATGACAAAAGGACAATTGATTTGATTAAAAATCGGCTTGGTGAAGGTTTTAAAGTTGAAAAAATAAAAACAGAGTCTATGTACGCTGTTTTCGGTACCCGTATGATTTTAGATAGATTTATTCTTATTTCGTGGCAGTCAGGAAATGGGGGGGGGATAGAGGATGCCTGAATTAATTAACACCGAAGATTTTCAATTACCATTAGAGTCGTTAGAGTCTAATTTAGATTTATTAAAGAGGTGGAATGAATGGCAAGATTTATTGAGGTGGCACCGATAAAAAACGGCGAAGAAGGGTCAAGGATATTGATCAACACTGAGAAGATTGATTACGTTCGGGAAGAGAACGAATTTATTTCTGCAATATTTCTAAAAGATATTCCGTTGGGAACTTTTACAGAAAAGCCAATTTTTGACAATCCTACTTATGTGAAAGAACCGTTTATTTTTTTAGCCGAAGATATAACGAAAACTGAATAGGAGATCAAACGATGAACAGACTTAAACAGTTAAGAAAAAAGAAAAGGCTAACTCTTATGAATTTGTCTAAAGAATTGGGTTTGCCAGACAGTACATTGTCTCAATACGAGAACGGTAAAAGGCAAATTAGTATAGGCAAAGCCAAAAAGCTAGCTGAGTATTTCGGCGTTAGCGTTGGTTATCTGCTAGGACTTGATACACCAGCAAAGGACGGTATCGCTAAACTTGTTGACAAGGTCAATGAGTGGGCTATTAGTCACGGATTGGACAAAGGTAATCCTAAAGCCTCACGATTTCGTTGACCCAGAATGGTCGCTAAAAGACGCCATAGGCGATTCTATCGTAACGCTAGTGGTTTTATGTTTGCAGCTCGGTTACGACGTCGAGGAGTGCCTCACAATAGCTTATAACGATATCAAAGACAGGGAAGGAGTAATGATTGATGACAACTTTGTTAAAACCAAAGCGAGAGAATCAGCTAATAGTAGCGACGATTCTGCTAGTGCTATCACTAGCGATTAACGTGACTACTGTCCTACGAGTGGTTAATCGACCAGTGGAAGCCATCGTCGTGCACAAGGCCGACAATGCCACTGCGTTGCATGGAAAAGTGACCGGAAAGGAAATGGTCGGAAAACTCTACACGCTCGATTGTGGGGCGTATGGCAAGTTCCTTGTCAGCAAGGAGCAATATGACAGTGTTAAAGTCGGGGATGATATTCCCAGCTATTTGAAAGGGAGAGGGCAATGAACAGGCGGCAGCGAAAGAAACAGTATGTCAAAGCATTTAGTAAGCTTTATGATAAAAGCTTGAAACATGGCGGTTTTGAACGAAATATATCAATATCTACATTCAAAGACAGAAGAGGAACATCAAGGATGTTTCTGACGCTCAACAAAAGCATGAATTACAGATTTGGTTATGGTGAGTTGCCAGAAATTTGGTTTGATGGTTATTGCATAGGACAAAAAACGTTGAGAGGGTGATGGCAATGATACCAAGATTCAGAGCGTGGGATAAAGAGTTTAAGGAGATGGTGCAAGTTGATGCACTGGTTTTCGATGGACAAATTATCAAAGCAACCTACAAAAATGGAAATGTTGTAAAAGAGGACTTAAAAAATTACGTTCTCATGCAATCAACAGGACTAACCGGCAAGAATGGCAAAGAAATCTTTGAAGGGGATATCGTCAAGGTGACTGATGGTGACGAAAGAACTAATTTTCCGGATGGTGGAATTGGAACTATTTGCGGTTTGGACGAGATTTTCATGTGGTACATAGATGGGCAAGTACATAACGGACTATTTGACATCAGTCAAGAGTATTACATTGAGGTTATTGGCAACATCTACGAAAATCCAGAGATGTTAGAGGTGAAGTAATGACTAGAAAATACCCAAACGCTGGACTGACCGAGGAGCTATATCGACGGCTAGTCAACGAATATAATGCGCTTAGAGTGAAATACAAGCGAGAATTTAACGGACGAATCCGAGCCGTTAGAAACTGCGATGTTCGTGGAGCAAGGAAATACTCACAGAAATTCTGCAATGTCATTCATGAACGCTCTAGGTTATCTCCAAACACGCTAGATGACCTAAAAGGTCTTATCTCAGACGAATTATACAACGGCTTACACGCCTATTTGGCTGAGAATTATCGAGGGAAGAAGGCTTATCAAAAGCATGTATCATTTGACAACGCTGGTTTACCGGACGACTTATTCAAGCGTTTCTGCGATGAAGTTGAAGCCATGCGAGAATTATATGGCAAGAGGGTTACAACTCACATCATGAGCCTGATAGGCTGTACAAGAGAAGAGGCAAGGAAGCATGCTGACAATCTAAGCAAGCTATATCGAGAGATTAACAGGTTGACACCTCGTAAGTTAATTCAGATAGAAGGCTTAATCTCGGATGAACTATTTGGCGATATTACTAAATATGTATTTAATAATTACGATTGGGCAGCTGAGTTGGACGAGGATATCGACAGAATCGCAAGAAGATACCGCAGTAAAGAAGGCTTGGGACGCAACAAGCCAACTGTTAAACATTATCTATATCGAGCTTATATGCTCGGTGTGTAGCCAGTATGGTTTTAGACGGTTCGAATCCGTCTCTGGCTATTGTCTATCAAAATATCTAAGTGATTACGCTTTTGGACACTCGCATAGCTGATAGACTTATGCACTAAACCCAGCTATTTTTGAGATTGGAGGTGTGTCCTCTATCTCATAATTGCATTACTCAGCGGATACCTTAGCTGGTGGTTGAAGCTGAAAAAATCCAGTTAATCAAAATTAGAAAAGAGGAGCCTTTATTTTTTATTCATTCAAATCAATGTGACACTTAAACTGGTAGTGTTGCAAATCTAACGCATTGGAGGCGATAAAGGAAACGTAAACTGTGGTCTGGATATATCTCCACTAATTCAACTTTTATATTCTTAAAAAAGGAGAAAAATCTCCAATAACGATGTATATCTATCCACTCATTAAAACAGTCTGAGAAACGAAACTAGCATATCGTATAAAACCTCTTAACGTTTCTTGGACTAAAAAAATACCGACACAATGGCCGGCACTCTTTGAAACACGATATAACCATTATATCATAAAAAAAGAGGGGTGCCATGGCAAGTATCAATCTATTTGCGGAAGTAGATAAGTCCGCAACGAAACACAAAGCTATAAAGATACTAAGAAGGTATCGTATGCTAACACGAATAGCGGGCTTGGAATACGCCCCCAAAGTGACAGCGTCATTCTCGTTAGAACCCAAATCATTCGACGGCACGGTCCATAGTCAGACCGAAAGCATGGTGACACGCAAGGTTGCCGCTGAGCAAGACTTGCAAGCTATTGTCAGAGCTATCAACGCATTATCAGATAGCCATTACAGCCAGATATTGATAGAGTGTTATTGCAGGAACAGAAAGCAGTACAATATTGAAGTCTATATGGACCTTGGATATTCCGAAAGTGAATATTATCGAATGAGAGAACAGGCCATTTTGGAGTTTGCAGAGAATTACAGAAACGGTGAATGTCTGGTATTTTCGGGAGATAAAGACGAAGAAAACGCTTGATAACTGTTAGGGTTTGAACGTTTGTTAGCGGTATAATATTAGTATTGATAATTATAGCTAGACAACTCATTTTGTGGGTTGTCTTTTTTATGCAACAAATCTAGCACGAAGGAGGTGGACAAATTGGGCTAAATCAACGACAGAAATTATTTGCTAGTGAATATATCAAACTAGGGAATGCCACACAGGCAGCGATTAACGCTGGATATAGCGAAAAGACGGCAGGGCGTATCGCTGGGCAAAACTTGAAAAAACTTGAAATTAAACGCTTTATTCAAGCTGAAGTCGAGAAAATGCACGATGAGAACATCATGAGTGCAAAAGAAGCCTTGTCCATCCTGTCCGACATTGCTAGAGGAAAACGAGACGAAGAAGTCCTCATGATGAATCCACTGACTGGTGAAGTTGAAAGGCTTATGAAGAAGGCTGACAACAATACAGTTATCAAGGCAATTGTTGAAATCTTGAAACGCTATCCGACGGCTAAACAATCCGAGAAATTGGAACTTGAAATCAGAAAGCTAAGAGAGCAGCTTGATAGTGGCGTTGAAGGAACAATGAACGTTAATATCATCAACGCTTGGGAGGATATCCCAAATGGTGACGATTGATATTCAGAAAAACGTTAACCCCAATTTCAAAGTCGTTTGGCAGTCTAACAAGCCTTACAACGTCTTGAAAGGTGGACGTAACTCTTTCAAATCATCGGTAATAGTGCTGAAGCTTGTCTATATGATGATTAAGTACATCATGCAAGAGGAGAAAGCTAACGTGGTAGTCATTCGGAAAGTAGCTAATACAATCCGAGACAGCGTGTTTAATAAGGTCCAATGGGCTATTAGCATGTTTGGACTTGACACTCAATTTAGAGCTACTGTAAGCCCGTTTAAGATAGTTCACAAGCGCACTGGTTCGACATTCTATTTCTACGGTCAAGATGACTTCCAGAAATTGAAATCAAATGATATTGGGAATATCATCGCAGTTTGGTATGAGGAAGCGGCTGAGTTTAACAACGCCGAGGATTTCGACCAATCAAACGTCACTTTCATGCGTCAGAAACACGAAAAAGCTCCCTTTGTGCAGTTTTTCTGGTCGTACAACCCACCTAGAAATCCTTATAGTTGGATAAATGAGTGGTTTGAAGACATCAAGACTAACGACAACTATCTAGCGCATTCAAGCACTTATCTTGATGATAAGTTAGGGTTCGTGACCGAGCAAATGCTGGAAGATATCGAACGCATTAAGCAGAATGATTATGATTATTACCGCTACTTATATCTTGGTGAAGCGGTTGGACTTGGAAATCAGGTCTATAACATGAGCACATTCCATGCTATCGACAGTTTACCAACGGATGATAGGCTTATCGGGATTTCTTTCGCAATGGATACAGGGCACCAACAATCAGCTACAGCATGCGGTGCTTATGGCTTAACCGCAAAGGGCAATGTAATACTGTTAGATACATTCTATTACAGCCCTGCTGGTCAAGTGATTAAGAAGGCACCTAGTGAGCTGACTGTCATGGTTAGTAACTTCATTGATAAGGTACTCAAACAATACCGAGTGCCTAAACTTAAAATGACCATCGATAGTGCTGAAGGTGCTTTGAGAAACCAATACTTCAAGGATTTTGGCGAGAGATGGCATCCGGTTGCTAAGAAGAAGAATCAAACCATGATTGACATGGTTATCAGTCTGTTAGCTGAAGGACGGTTCTATTACCTCGACATTCCAGCTAACAAAATATTCTACGAGGAGCATAAGATGTATCGCTACGATGAAAAAACGATACATACAGACGACCCTAAAGTAATCAAAGAGGATGACCACTGTTGCGACTCTATGAAATATTTCGTATTAGACAATGCTAGAGAACTAGATTTGAAAGCTTAAAAGGAGCTACTAATGGGAATCATACAGACCATTAAGGACTTTTTCAAAAGGAGTAATTATGTGATGACTAATCAAAGTCTAAACAGTATCACAGACCACCCAAAAATCGCTATCTCACCAGAGGAATACAGCCGTATCATGGGCAATCTGCGCTACTTTTCAGGAGCGTTTGACCGTGTAAGCTATCGAGATAGCAATGGGATGTATTTAAAACGTGATTTCAACCACTTGCCTATCGGACGCACTGCGTCTAAAAAGGTTGCTAGTCTCGTATTCAACGAGCAAGCGACTATCCAAGTTGATAATGAAGCGGCTGACGAATTTGTCAATGAGACGCTTAAAAACGACAGATTTAGCAAGAACTTTGAACGCTACTTAGAGTCTTGTTTGGCTCTTGGTGGTTTGGCTATGCGTCCATATATTGACGATGACCGTGTCAGAGTGTCATTCGTGCAAGCACCAGTATTCTTGCCATTGCAATCAAACACGCAAGATGTATCGAGTGCTGCAATTGTGACTAAGACACTTAAAACGCAAGGCCAGAAAGTCCTGTACTATAGCTTGATTGAATTCCATGAGTGGACTAAGGACGGCTACACGATAACTAATGAGCTATATGAGTCAGAGTCTAAGACTCGTATCGGTCAACGTGTGCCGTTGAACGTCATCTATGAGGACTTGCAAGAGACTGTCACACTTAATGGTCTTACAAGGCCACTATTCACGTACCTGAAGCCACCGGGCATGAACAACAAGGACATTAACAGTCCTCTAGGCTTGTCTATCTTCGACAATGCCAAGACTACGATGGACTTCATCAATACGACCTACGATGAGTTTATGTGGGAGGTCAAGATGGGACAACGCCGAGTGGCAGTTCCTACTCAAATGATTAACACACAATACGATGCAAGCGGTGAGAAGGTTGTCGTTAAACGTGAATTTGAGACTGGGCGCAATGTCTATGAACAATTCGATAGTGGTGATATGGATAAGGGAATTGGTATTACTGACCTTACTACTAACATACGCTCAGACGACTATATCAAGGCCATCAACAAAGGTCTAAGTATCTTTGAGATGCAATTAGGCGTGTCTGCTGGCATGTTTAGTTTCGATGGAAAGAGCATGAAGACTGCTACTGAGGTAGTGTCAGAGCAATCAGACACGTATCAAATGCGTAACTCTATCGCTACTTTAGTAGAACAATCATTAAAAGAGCTTGTAATCTCAATCCTAGAGCTTGCTAAAGTCTACAATCTCTACACTGGTGAGATTCCAACGATGGATGAAATTAGCGTAGATTTAGATGACGGTGTGTTTAATGATCGTAATGCTGAGTTTGACTATTGGTCTAAGATGGTAGCTGCTGGATTTGCACCGAAAACGATGGCTATTGAGAAGACTCTCAACGTCACCGAAGAACAAGCTCAAGAGATTTACCAGTCAATCAATGATGAGACTATGGTAAGTGCTGATAGCTTTAGGACAAGCGACGAGGTTGATATTTATGGGGAGTGATAGGCCATGGTTAAGAAGAAACCTATCAAGCTGAATGACCAGCAATTAACGCTTGACGCTAGTAGAGTAGCAGACATCTACCATCAATTAACAGTGGACTTATTCGACCAAGTAATTGACCGAGTGAGAGAGCGTGGGACTGCGAGCCTTGAAGACAATCCATATCTTTGGCAACTCGAAAAAATGAGTGAGATGGGATTGCTCAACAATGCTAATATCAAGCTTATTGCTGAATATTCTGGTGTTGCTGAAGAACAATTGAGATATGTCATTGAGAACGAGGGCTACAAGGTTTACAAGGACACCAAGAGTCAGCTATTAGAAGCCTTGGGCAGTAATGGTAACTTCATCACAAACAATCTCATTCAGACTAATCTAGCAAACTACGCTAATCAGACAATGGGAGACCTTGACAATCTGATTAATACGACCTTGCCAAAGAGTATCCGGAAAGTCTATCAAGGAATTATTGAGGAGACTGTCGCAAAAGTTGTTACTGGGTTAGCGACCCCTCAGAAAGCTATATCAACCACTATTATTAAATGGGCTGATAAAGGCTTCTATGGTTTTACAGATAAGCAAGGCAAGCAGTGGAGAGCTGATACTTACGCAAGAACAGTTATTAATTCGACCTCTTGGCGTGTCTATCGTGAAGCTAGAATGGCACCAGCCAAAGAATTGGGCATTGATACATTCTATTATTCGATGAAGCCTGCAGCTCGTGAGATGTGCGCACCGATTCAACATCAAATCGTAACTTTCGGGCAGACTAGAACAGAGGAAGGTGAGAAAATCTATTCTCTGTTAGATTACGGATACGGTAGCGCTGGTGGATGTCTTGGCATTAACTGCCATCACACACTGACACCTTATGTTGTCGGTGTTAACTACAAACCAGACTTACCAGAACACCTCGCCAGTCTAACGCCAGAGGAAGCGATAGAGAACGCCAATAGCCAGTCTAAACAGAGAGCTATAGAGCGCTCTATCAGACAATCTAAAGAGCTTCTACACGTCGCCAACAAGCTTGAGGATGACGAACTGATAAGCAAGTACAAGGGACAAGTCAAGGCTAGACAGGCGGCCATGAGGTCTTATCTAGCACAACATCCATTCTTGCATCGTGATTACTCAAGAGAGCGCTACTATAGTGCCCCCTTGAAAGAAGCGAAAGCAGAGATAAAGCTGCGTAAACACCAATTTTGAAAGCTACGGAATAATCGGATTTGAAATCCGTAAATTAGACGGGCGAGGACGACCAAAATAAAAAACAAACCGCATCGAATTGATGCGGTTTTCCTATTTGACCTGTCGGATGTCGTAAAACTAGGCAAATTCAGTCCCTTGGACGTAAAACGAAGGAGTTTTAAGCATGAGTTTAAAACGTGACATGTTAGTTGAAGCTGGTATTGAAGATAAGGCAGTGATTGATTCCTTAATGAATGCGTACGGTTCAGGGATTGAGAATGCTAAAGCACAAGCTAAATCTGAGCTACAAGCTGAAAACGACAGCCTCAAACAACAACTTGAGCAACAAAGCCAAGCGCTCAAAGACTTGCAAGCTAAAGAGGGAGCGAGTGAGGAACTCAAACAACAATTGACGGACTTACAAGCTAAATTTGACACTTACAAGTTGGAGAATGAAGCTAACCTTGCGAAAGTTACTAAATCAAATGCTATTCGTCTAGCTTTGAAGGATGTAGACGCTCACAATTCAGACGACCTTGCTAAATTTATCAATTTTGACGAAATCGAACTTGATGAATCTGGTAAACCTAAATTGGACAAGGTCATTAAAGAATTGAAAGAAACAAGTCCATATCTATTCAAGCAAGAAGAACAAGCAGTACAGCCTAAAATCTTCACTGGTGGTAACCCGACTGCAAGTCAGAACGGGATTACCAAAGAAGATTTTAAACGCATGGGTATCAATGAGCGTCAAGAACTCTTTGATAAAGACCCAGAACTCTATCAACAATTGAAAGGATAACTTTAAATGACTATAGGTATTACTACGACTGCACAAGTCATCAATCCACAGGTAATGGCTGACATGGTTTCAGCTAAATTGCCTAAACTAATCAAATTCACACCTCTTGCAGTTATCGACACTACTCTTGTGGGTCGTCCGGGTGATGAATTGACTGTCCCACAATGGACATATTCAGGAGATGCAACAGACATCACTGAAGGCACTGCAATTCCTATCGACCAACTTGGCACTAAAGAAACCAAAATGAAGGTGAAACAGGCTGGTAAAGCTATTGAAATCACTGACAAGGCTGCATTGGTTGGGCACGGAAATGTCTACAGTGAAGCTACTAACCAAATTGCTTTGGCTATTGCTAATAAGGTTGATAACGACCTTGTGGACATTGCTAAAACTGCGACTCAAAACATCCCTGAAGCTCCTGTTTCCGTGGCTAACATCGATAAAGCCTTGGAAATCTTTGCGGACGAAGAAGACGCTCGCTATGTGGCACTGGTTAATCCAAAAGATGCTATTAAATTGCGTGCTGACGCTGGACAGAACTGGCTTAAAGGCTCAGAAATTGGCGCTGACATCGTTGTGTCTGGCACTTTTGGTGAAGTGTCTGGCGTGCAAATCGTCCGTACTAAGAAAGTGGATGAAGGAAAAGGCTTCCTTGTTAAAGTTTCAGCACTTCAAACAGACACAGACGACGATGCTAAATATGGCGCATTCGTCATTGCTCTTAAACGTGATGTCATGATTGAAAATGACCGTGACATTTTGAAGAAAACTACAGTCTATTCTGGAGATGAACACTACGGTGTCTATCTCTACGATGATTCTAAGGTCGTCAAATTCGGAGGTGCGTAATGGGTATGTTAATGCGTCGTCACTATGACGATACTGAAGCCACTCCCATCGCTGAAACGGTTGAGGAAGTAGCGAACACGCTCGAAGATATGACCGTCGCTGACTTGCGTATTCTTGCGCAGCAACGTGGTCTAACTGGCTACACAACATTAACTAAAGCGGAGCTTTTAGACCTCCTAAAATAATGAAAGGAGGCGGTTAAATGACATATTTGACCGAAGAAGAATTTTTAAAACTTGGTTTCAATGAAGTGGAAGAGTTCGAAAAACTAGAAGCTCGTGCAGCAATGGCTGTTGACTTGTATATCAAAAACTTCTACGACTTCACTGATTTTGCAACCGATTTTGAACCACGCAAGCAAGCGGTCAAAAAGGCAGTAGCTTATCAAATCGCTTATTTAGAATCAAGCGGCATTATGACCGCTGAGGATAAGACATCACTAGCAAGTATGACTGTCGGACGTACTCATGTAAGCTATCAGAATGGCTCTAAATCGACTCACGATGGCAAGCGGTTCAATCTATCTCTTGACGCTCTAAACTGGCTAATGTTGGCTGGTTTTGGCTTTAAGGCGGTGGGATATGATAGATAAGCGTATGTTAGTTGATACTGTCACTATTCAAAAACCAACGGGTGAAACGGATGTCTGGGGAAAAGTAATGTATGATGAGCCCACAACCCTTAAACCTGTTAGATTTGATAGGGCTGTATCTCACACTGGCAGCGGTCAGAATCGAAGCGAGAATAATTTCTCAGTCCTCTTGATCTATCCGAAGTACACACCCATTGAGTTGGATGATAGTTGGTTGAATGGCCGGGTTAATGACACTCACCGAGATTATATTATCCGCAAAATCATCCCTCAGTATCACCCGTTTAATCATAAGATTCTATGCTATGAAGTCGAGGTGATTTGATGGGCGGCACAGTATCAGTCAAGATTGACTTAAAAGGTCTGGAAAAGAAATGCAGTCCCGAAGCCGTGAAGCGTGGAAAGACTGAAATGATTAGCCAAATGATTGAGGACATGGAACAGTTCATCCCTCGTAGAGATGGAACTTTGAGCGGTAGCGGTACGCCAATAGCTGATGGTATCAGATATCCAGGCCCTTATGCTAGAGCGCAATTCTATGGATCTAGTTACAACAAGACTAAGAGATGGACTTTCAGCAAATACACCACGCCCGGCACTGGTAAGCGCTGGGATAGAAAGGCTACCCCGAAATATGCTAAACAGTGGGGCGATACCGCTTTGAAAGGGATGGGTATTAAATAAGTGAACAACAATGATTTTTCAGAAGTTCTTGCAAACTTCATCAATACGCTTGGGCTACCGTTGAAATGCAAACTTGATTATCTTTCAGAGGACGAGAGCCTTTCAGTCTATCCCTTGCCCGGTGGCAAAGTGGAAGACGAAGACATGGCTGGCACTCAGATTCTATCGCTACCTTATGAGATAGCCATTAAATCAAAGGACCAGCAAAAGCTAAATGCGATTCTTTGGAAGATAAACACTGAGCTTTCCAGAATCGGATTTGAGTTACCAAGTTTAAATAATTCATACACATTTCTAGCCTTGACCGTCGAGACACCGAGCTTAAACGATGCCGACGAGCAAGGCTTTTATATTTACTTGCTTGACCTACAGGCAAGACTTGAAGTAGAAAGGAGCCTTAATTAATGGCTAAATTTAAAAATGCGATCCGTAAGCACTACATTGCAGCTTACGACCCAGAAAATCCAGATACAGTCCCAACAGAGGATAAATATATGTGGATTGCTAAAGGTATCAAAGAATCAGCGCCAGAAAACGACGCCGAAGATGATGATATCGCTTACTTCGACGGCGACGGTACGAAAGAGAAGATTATTTCTTCAATCTCTCGTGGTCGTTCATTTGAAGGACACCGTGACTACTCTGACAAAGCTCAAAACTTTGTGGCAGACAAGGAAGACGCAGTGGCAGACGACCTTGTCGTTTGGTACAAGGAAGTAGTGCCAACAGGCAAATATTACAAGGAAGGTCTTGCACGACTTTCTGAAATCGAAATCGGTGACGGTGAAGCGTCTGAACTTGAATCGATCAAGTTCCAAGTTAACTGGTCACGTACACCAGAAAAACACGACATCGCTTCAGCACCTTCTGGACGTGCAACTGCAGCTTCTGCAGCTTCTGCAGCTTCTGGAGCTACTGGAACACCAGCGGCAGCTGGCCCTAGCTCAGCAGTAACTTCACCAACAGTTGGTGGGTAATCGGAAATTAGATCATAAATAGCAGATAAGACAATTTGAGGGGGTGGGGTTTAGCCCTTCCCCTCTTTTTTAGTATAAGGAGAATTAAACCATGGTAGTAATCAAAAAACGTAGCAATGCCATCCCTGTTGATTTCGGTGAGTTCAAGCTTGAATTTCCTGTATCTGATAGCAATATCCAACGCATGAAAGCAGTCGGTGAAGACCTCGAAGCCAAAGCACAACAATTCAAAGATTCTGACGATGACAAAGCGCTTGAAACGCTTAAAGGCCTTGTTAAAGACGGTTTTAATAAGACTTTCAACGATAAAGAAGCATTTGATAAGGTATATCAATTCGCTGGCAAATCTACTATTAATGCCATGGTCTACCTTATCGAAGCCATCAAGGGCATTACTGAAGAATTTGAAAACCGAAGTTCTAAAGAAGCCCTTGAAAAATATCTAGCTGAGTAGCAACTATGCTAGATATATCACGAAAACTGGACGATAAGTTAGTTATTGATGATAAAGAGTATCTTCTAAATCTATCTTTTGATAATGTCCTCAAGATGTTCGAAATGCTGAGAGACGAAGACATACCGGAGTACGTCAAACCTCATTTCGCTATTCGAATGTTAATCAGCCAGAACCTTGAAGGTGAGACCAGAGAGGAAAAAGCTAAGTCATTCAACGAAGCGTTTGAAGACTTCTCTATTGAGGAAATGTCAGAGGTTTTCAAATCGGTATTTGAGGAGCACATAAGCTTGTCAGACGTCGAGGATAACCATGTCGAGTACGATTTGGCTGGTAACCCCATGAAGACCACTGCAAGCGATGACACAAAGCAGAGAGCGCCTTATGACATTCGTTATGACGGTGACTATATCTATTCATCATTCGTTCAAGCTTACAACATGGACTTGTTTGACATGCAAGGAAAATTGCACTGGCGCAAGTTTAACGCTCTACTGTCTGGATTGCCAGAGGGCACGAAGCTGATGGAAGTTATTAAAATCCGTAAATGGAAGCCGCAGAAAGGCGACTCTACGGAATACAAAGAAGAGATGCGTAGGCTTCAAAAGGACTATGCGCTCCCTTACGACGATATAGAGGAGGAAGAATACGAAGAAGAATTTTAGAAAGGAGGGAATAATCTATGGCAGATGGTACGGTCACCATCAAGGCGTTGTTTGATGGGAAAGACGCTGAAAGTGGCGCACAGCGTATTAAGAGTTCGCTAGAAGGATTAAAAGGCTCAGCTGGTAAGGTCGGTTCAGTGTTTAAGTCTGTTCTTGGTGCCAATCTCGTAGGCGGCGCTATCATGGGCGGGATCACTGCTCTAGGAAATGGCATGAAGTCCATGGTTGGTGAATTGAATGATTCTACCAAAGCATGGAAGACCTTCGAAGGAAACATGCAACAAATCAACATGCCTACCGAACAGATTCAGCAAGTCAAAAGTGAGTTGCAAGACTTCGCATCCAAGACCATCTATTCAGCGTCTGACATGGCTTCTACTTACTCACAGTTAGCGGCAGTCGGAACTAAGAATACAACTGAACTTGTTAAAGGTTTCGGTGGTCTTGCAGCAGCGGCAGAGAATCCGCAACAAGCCATGAAGACTTTGAGTCAACAAGCGACTCAAATGGCTGCTAAACCTAAGGTTCAATGGCAAGACTTCAAACTCATGCTAGAGCAAACGCCCGCAGGTATTGCCGCCATTGCAAAAGAAATGGGCATGAGTACCGCTGAAATGGTCCAAGCAGTACAAGACGGCAAGATTAAGACTGAGGACTTCTTTGATGCTATCGCTAAAGTCGGTAACAACGACACATTCAGTAAGATGGCGACAGAGTTCAAGACTGTTGACCAAGCTATTGACGGGATGAAAGAGTCCCTAGCTAACAAGCTGATGCCACAATTTGAAAAACTCAATCAGATTGGTATTAAGGCAGTCGTTGGACTTACTGATGCCCTCGAAAGAGTTGATATCAACGCTATTGCTGACAAGATTGGCAGTGGGTTGTCTTCGCTTTGGAAAGGCTTTTCAAATACGGGAGCTTTAAAAAATCTAGGTGCTACCTTCACTTACATTTCAAGCTCAATCAAGCAGTTATTTAGCAAGATTGATGGTAGCAAGCTTATGCAAGGTATTGGCTCAGTGTTTGGTGACATTGCTAATGGTATCTCGCAAGCCTTGAATATCGCTACGACATCGGTTAGGAGTTTCATCAGCTCATTCGCTGACACTGGGGCGTTTCAATCGTTCAAGGCGGCAGTTCAAGATACTTGGAACGCTCTTAAAACTATCGGTTCGTCGCTCGGAGAGGTGCTGGGTGGTTCACAAGTGCAGTCAGCTATTTCAGGTATTGGCTCAGCTCTTGGAACGCTTGTAAACTGGATATCTCAAGTTATTTCAGCAA
>OHPC01000316.1_pt1 | contig 33830 bp, 25 predicted proteins | sample 1577631 | NCBI WGS metagenome assembly OHPC01 (sample SAMEA3879560, study PRJEB24766) | human gut metagenome | biome: human-associated habitat; feature: feces | place: USA | collected 1985/1987 | reverse complement strand
GCGCCACCTTGCCAAGGTGGAGGTAGCGAGTTCGAGCCTCGTCGGCCGCTCCATTGGAGTGGTATTCATCACTCCCTTATATGGTGACGTGGCCAAGTGGTAAGGCAAGGGTCTGCAAAACCCTCATCCACCAGTTCAAATCTGGTCGTCACCTCCAAAAGATTCCCGGAAGCTAAAGCTTCCGGGATTTTTTTGTTTTGCGTTGTTCCCTATCAGCCTCCTCGCCCTCTCCGTCACCTACGGTGACAGACTCCCCCTTTTGTCACCTGCGGTGACATCTTCCCCCGGAGCGGGGGAAGTCTTTCCTCAAAGGGAGAGCCTCTGGCGAAACCGGTCACTTTGCAGTTAAGCCGAAAAGTCTGCCGCAGTGCCGCACTTTCGCAGAAAGCGGCACTGCAAATGCCGTCTACCTTTACGCCCCCTCCAGTGAAAATGCAATGCCGGAGCTTCCGCGGACGCTCCGGCATTGCTCTCTTAAAAATTATTCTTCCGCTGAATACGGCCGGAGCAAGGCGTAGGCCATTCCAGATCGTCCCCCTCAGAACTTCAGCCGCATCTGGTACCACACCACACCCCCGTGGGTGGAGCCGGAAACGCCCTCGTTCACAAAGCCGAACTTTGCATAGTAGTGCACCAGGGCCTCCTTGCAGGTCAGTACCAGCCCCTTCCGGCCTTGGGCCCGGGCGTCGGCAATGGCCTGCTGCAGCAGCTGCCCGGCGTACCCCTGTCTGCGGCAGGCCGGGATGGTGTTTACCCCAAAGATCATCTGCCAGGCACCATTCTCCCGGTGGAGGGAGGCGTCGGCGTACATCTCATCGGTCAGGTCCGGCCAGTCGGTGCAAAAGCCGTCCACAAAGGCCAGCAGCCTTTCCCCCTCCCACAGCAGCCAAAAATGATCGCCGTACTGCTGCAGCCGCCCGGCAAACTCCTCTGCCGTAGCCGCCTCTGCCGCCGGGAAGCAGGCCGCCTCCACCGCTGCAATGGCCTCCAAGTCCTTTAAGGTCCCCTTACGGATCTCCATAAATATTCTCCCCTCTTTTTCTTCCGAGTGTACCACAGTTCCTGCCCAAAGGCAAAGGTCCTGCCGGTTTTTCCTTTTTGGGCCATTTGCATCCGCTGCCGCTCCGTGTTACAATGGCTATATTGCATCCAGGAAAGGAGCTGACACGCCATGCCCGCCGAAAACCATACCACCCTCACCCCGGATACGCCGATGCGCTACCTGAAGGGCGTTGGCCCCAAGACCGCTGAGCGGTTCGAGAAGCTGGGCATCGTGACGCTGGCCGACCTGCTGTGCCACTACCCGCGCAGATATATCGACTTCACCAAACCCTATTCCATCGCCGAAGCGCCCACCGATGTGGAGTGCGTCGTCAGGGCTGAGGTGTTCGCCAAACCCGGCGGGCGTATCCTGCCGGGCGGGCGGCGGATGGAGCGCATCACTGCCGGGGACGATGTGTCCAGTCTGGAGATCACATGGTTCAATAATCCCTATGCCGCCCAGAAGCTGCAGCTTGGGCAGGAATATTATTTTCAGGGCATCGTTACCGGCGGGATGCTGCGCCGCCAGATGGTCAACCCGCAGGTGCGCACCGCCGAGCAGATACAAGCCGCGCCCTTTGAGGCCGTTTACCCCCAGACCGAGGGGCTTACCAGCAGCGCCATCTCCCGCTGCATCCGGCAGCTTTTGCCCCACGCGGAGCTGCTGCCCGACCCGCTGCCCCCGGAGATGCTGCAAAAATACCGTCTGCTGCCCAAGGCCGAGGCGGTGCGCGCCATCCACTGCCCTGCCACCGAGGAACAGGCCGCAGCGGCGCGGCGGCGGCTCATCTACGAGGAGCTTTTGGTGCTGCAATTGGGCATCGGGCGGATGCGCAACCGAGGCGCTGCGGCCACCGGGGCACCCATGCGCCGCGCCGATCCATCCCCTTTCTGGCAGAGCCTTCCTTTTTCCCCCACCGGGGCGCAGCGCCGCGCGGTGGAGGAAATTCTGACCGATATGGCGGGCGATACCGCCATGAACCGCCTGTTGCAGGGCGATGTGGGCAGCGGCAAAACGCTGGTAGCTGCTGCCGCCATCTGGGCGTGCATCCGGGCGGGGTATCAGGCCGCGCTGCTGGCGCCTACCGAAATTCTGGCCGCGCAGCACGCCGAGGGGCTCAACCGGCTGCTTGCCCCCTTCGGGATGCGGGTGGCCCTGCTGACCGGCGGCATGAAGGCCGCCGCCCGCCGCACCACGCTGGCTGCCATCCGCAAGGACGAAGCCGACCTTGTGGTGGGCACCCACGCCCTGATGAGCGAAGGGGTGGAGTTTGCCCGGCTGGGTCTGGCGGTCATTGACGAGCAGCACCGCTTTGGGGTGCGTCAGCGCGGCGCACTGGCAGAAAAAGCCGCGAACCCGCACCTGCTGGTCATGAGTGCCACCCCTATCCCCCGCACGCTGGGGCTTTTGATCTACGGCGACTTGGACATCTCCATTCTGGACGAGCTGCCCCCCGGGCGCACCCCGGTCAAGACCCGGTGCATCACCGGCAAGCGGCGGCAGGACCTGTACCGCTTTCTGGACAGCGAAATCGACAAGGGGCGGCAGGTGTATCTGGTCTGCCCCGCCATCGAGGATGTGCCGGACGGCGGGCTGAACGCCGTCAAGACCTACTACGAGGACATCGCCAAGGCGCTGCTGCCCGACCGCCGGGTGGGGCTGATGCACGGCAAGCTGAAGCCCAAGGAGAAAGCCGCCGTCATGGAGGATTTCAAGGCCGGGCGGTTGGACGCACTGGTGTCCACCACCGTCATCGAGGTAGGCGTGGACGTGCCCAATGCCAGCGTGATGGTGATCGAAAATGCAGAGCGCTACGGCTTGAGCGCCCTGCACCAGCTGCGCGGGCGGGTGGGGCGCGGCGCAGCTGAGAGCTGGTGCTTTCTTGTCAGCGACAATACCAGCGAGGCCGTGCAGAAGCGGCTGAAATTTCTCTGCTCCACCACCGACGGCTTTGCCGTGGCACAGTACGACCTGGAGACCCGCGGCCCCGGCGACTTTTTCGGCAGCCGCCAGCATGGTCTGCCCACCTTGCAGATCGCCGACCTGATGAATGACACCCGCACCCTGCACGCCGCCCAGAGCGAGGCCGCCGCATTGCTTGCCGCCGACCCGCTGCTGGAAAGCCCTGCACACGCTTTGCTGGCCGCGCAGGTGCAGCAGATGTTCGACAAGGCCGGGCCGATGAACTAAAAAAGCGCTGTCGCACAAAAAACTCGTGCGACAGCGCTTTTCTTTACGTTTCCTTGCTCCCAACAATGTTTTGCAGGATGCGGGCGGTCAGGGCGTCCAGCTTTGTTTCCAGTGCGGGCAGGTGCAGCAGGCGGTAGAGCCGCTGATACACGGCATCCACCGCGTAGCCCGCAGCGGCGATCAGCAGCACTGCACCGGTCAGGTAAGCCAGCGAGGGCAGCAGCGCCCCGCCAAACCGGGGCAGATCCACCAGCTGCCACAGCAGCGCCCGGGTAAAATCGCTGTCGTGCAGCAGATACACCCCAAAGGACAGCGGTGCCAGCCGGAATACCCAGCGCCGCCAGTAGTCCGAGCGGATACGGATATTCTGGAACAGCAAAAACATTGCTGCCGAGGCGATGACCGTAGCCAGTGCCTGATAGCCGTTGACGGTATTCGCAAAGCCGTTCAGGTGCAGGGCGTTTTCCACCCGCAGCGCCAGCATCCGGTTGAACAGCCCCGCCGCCGAAGCTGCCAGATATGCCAGCAAACACAGCCCGCTGGGCACGGTCACCCGGTATTTGCGGAAATAAGCCGCAATAAAATACAGAGTGTAGAACCAGATAAAGCTGTACCCGTTATTCACAAAGGTTTCATCCGTTGCCCAGTAGAACAGCGTGCCCCACACGCTTTGCAGCAGCAGCGCCACCAGCAGCAGCGTTTTGTACTGCCGCCGGTCAAGGCTCTGCACCACCGCATTCAGCACCGGCACCGAGAGGTACATCAGAAAATAAGCCGAGGCAAACCAGTAGCCGTTGGAGGTAAGGGGTAAAAGTGCCCGGAGCAGCGAAATGGCTGAAAGCGGCACCGCACCCGCCTTGACTGCAACGCAGAAAGTGAGCATGGAGTAAAACCACACCTGTGCCCCGATGCGGAACAGCCGCCCGGCGCGGACAGCCCCCTTGCGCTCCGACAGATAATAGCCGGAAAGCATTACAAAACAGTTTGTGGATACACGCGCCAGAATAAACAGCAGCCAGTAGATCCAGAATGCTGCCGACCCCTGCGGTGCCGCACTGCCCAGCCCGCCGTGCCCGATGCCGTGCATCAGAACGATCATCACCATACTGAGAATGCGCATCATCTCAAAGCCGCTATGCCGTTTCTGCTCTTCCATACCCCGTTTTCCCCCTCACATTACATTTCCCCTGTTTCCAGCTGCCGCAAAGCCTGCCGCACCTGCTGCTCCGGCCGCAGCCACGCTTGATAGTACGCCGCATTGTGCTGCGCCATGGCTAAGATCGCCGCCGGGTCTGCCAGCAGCTGCCGCAGCTGCTCCTCACACTCTGCCGGGGACGTATACGTTTTATAGTTTTTGCCTTCTTCAAAGCCGCCCGGCAGGGTGTACCGCAGCGGCTCGGTGACAATAGCGCGTCCCGCCGCCACATACTCGGCCAGCTTCCAGCCGGTAGAGCCGTGCAGTCCGGTAGATGCCACACAAATTTCCGTGTGCTGCATCCGGTGCAGATAGGCGCGCTTGCCGGTCAGTTTATCCGGCACGATCAGTTCCGGGCACAGCCGCCGGGCGCAGGCGTTGTCGGACACGCCGCCGGTGAACTGCGCCGGAAAGGCACTTTGCAGCCGGTGCAGCAGCTCGATGCGGTCTGCGTTCACCTGCCGCCACTCTGCCTGTAAGTCCGGGTATTGCTGCACCGCCGGCTCCTCCGGGTCCCACAGACGGGTGAGGAAGAGGATGCGCGGCTTTTTGCGCACCCGGGTCAGCCGGGCTTCAAAGTCCTGCGGGTAGCAGCGGGTGGAAAGCGCCCACTGCTTCAGGCGGCTCTTTGCGCTGCGCTCCGCTTCCAGCGGCGAGCCCGGACAGGTAACGTAGTAGTTCAGCCCCAGCGGCCGCAGTTTTGCGGGGATATCGCCCGGGAACTGCCGGTTCTTCTCCTCCGAAAAGGAACGTTTGAACACCACATCCGCCCGGTGGAACAGTGCCAGCACCGCCGCCGGGTCGTTGTAGAAGTAGCCGTCCATCAGGTCAAACACCACCGTGCGGCCGTCGATCTCGGTTTCCAGCAGCGCTTCCCGGGCAAGGGGACTGCCCTGCCGCACGTCCTGCACCTGCAAAGTCAGTTCCCCGCGCTTTGCCAGCAGGGTAAAGCCCGCCAGAATGCCGCTGACGTGGGCAGCGCCCTCCCGGGTGGCAAGTTTTATTGTGACCTGCATTTTGCCTCCTATCGGTGGAACAGCCCGGTGCGCCGCTCGCCCATGGGGATGACGTCACAGAACACACACCGGCTCTTGGTGGAAAGCTGCACATCCTTGTGATAGCAGCCGAAAAACCATTTTTCGTAGGTCAGCTTGAGCAAGATCTCATCCAGAAATAGGTGCAGACGGTTGCTTTCGCCAAGGGCAAGGGCGGTAAAATCCAAAAATCTGCTTGGTGCATCGTGGGTCAGCACATAATCTACCTTGTAGTCTACTTTCTCTAAGTTGCGGCGGCAGGTGTCGTACTCCTCGTCACTGGGCATCTCCTGCTTCCACCAGTTCACGCCCGGCTCCCGGTCGTCCTTATCCTGACTTTCCGCACCACCGAAGCAGAGATAGGTCTTGCCCTCCAGCTCCAGCACACTGCCCCGGCACACATGGTACACGTTGCCGCCAAGGCTCTGCACCCTGCCGCCGAAAAGTTCCGTCTCCGGGTACTGTGCCAGCAGGTCGTAATTTTCGTGGCTGCCGTCCAGAAACAGAATCGTGTAGGGGCGCTTGCGCAGCCAGTCCAGCCGCTTGCGCTCTGCGGCGCTGCCGTCCCACACAAAGCCGAAATCCCCCAGCACCACCACGGTGTCCTTTTTGCCCAGCCAGCGCAGCTTGCCCTGCTTGAAGCGCTGGATATCGCCGTGGGTATCCCCTGTAAGATATACCATTCCTGCCCTCCCTGCCGGAGCGAAAGAACGGTGTAAAACACCGCAAGGCTCTTGTAACACCCCGGCAAACCTGTTATTATTATAGAACACAGCACGCTTGCTGCAAAATTGATCTTCCGGCGCGCCGCACAGCGCAGCCGTATCTTGTATATTTTATCGCTTTTTAAAGGAATTGTCCACATGAAACGTATTTTTGCACTGGTTCTTTCATTTGTATTTCTGCTCAGCTGCCTTGTGCTGCCCGCCGGGGCCATGTTCGACCCCAGCCCGGTGTATCAGGTGCAGGCTGCAAGCGCCTATATCGTGAACACCGATACCAACATTATCGTCTATGATAAGGACAGCACAAAGCAGGTATCTGCCGGCGGTCTGACCAAATATATGACCCTTGCCGTGTTGCTGACCAACTACGCCGACCAGCTGGACAACACCTTCCAGATGCCCTTTGCCATCTCGGACTATGTTTATAACACCAATAACGCAGATATGCGCTCCAACGAAACTTTCACCTACCGGGAAGCCATGTACGCCATGCTTACCCGCAATGCCAACGAGGCAGCCATGGGTGTGGCGTACACCCTTGCCGGCGGCGATCTGGACGGCTGGGTGGCGCAGATGAACACCCTGTCCCAGCGCATCGGCACCACCGCCAGCAACTGGACGGACGCCTGCGGCATCGACAGTGGCAACACTACCTGCGCGGTGGATATGTACCTGATCCTGCGCTACCTGATGAGCTTTGACGCCTTTGTGGAGGTGTCCGGCGCGCCCAGCTTTACCATGCCCGCCAAGGAGAAGCACCGCTCTTCCTCGGTGCTGGTCAGCCAGAATGCCGCGCTGAGCAAAGCCAGCGGCGGCAGCTACTACCGCAGCGCCATGCAGGGCGGTATGTGCAGCGTGACCGCCTTTAAAAACGATACCGGCACCCAGAGCTATGTTTCGTGGGGCAACAAGGACGGTGCCACCTATATCTTCTGCGTGATGGACAGCCCCGACAGCTGCGATACCTTCGGCTACGCCAACCGCCGCCCTGCCCTGTTCGAGACGGTCAAACTGATGGACTGGGTATTCGACAGCTTTTCCATTCAGGCTGCGCTGGACACTGATTTGACCATTGCGGAGATCCCGGTCCGATATTCCTCCGACACCGACACCTTGCAGCTGTACCCCAACGACAGCATGATGACCCTGCTGCCCTCCACCAGCGACGGCACTGTCACCCAGAAATACTTCCACCTGCCAGACTACGTCTGCGCCCCCATCCAGCAGGGCGACGTGGTGGGCACGGTGGAGCTGAAGCTGGCGGGCGAGACCATCGGCGTGGTGGATCTGATCGCCGGGCAGGACGTAGCCCGCAACCCGCTGCTGTTCGGGGTGGACAAGGTGAAGGAGTTCCTGACCAGCCTGTACCTGAAGGTGGTGCTGGTGCTCAGCCTGATCGCTGGCCTGATCTATGGGCTGTGGCTGCTGTGCACCAACTGGAACCGCCGCAAGCCCACCAAAAAGTTCCACCGCCGCTATTAAGTAAAGCAAAAGCCCTGCACCGGATGCAGGGCTTTTTTCTATATTGCGGCGCTTCAGGCGCGGTTTTTTAAAAACTCCGTCAGGCTGCGGAAAGTTTGGCCATGGTTGCCGGTAACCGTCTCGGCGTGGAGCAGGCTGCTGAGAACGCTTTCCTCCACGCACTCTGCCACCGCCCGGAACAAAGGGTTGATGGCATCATCGTGGAGCAGGGTCATGGGCAGCAGGGCTTTCTCCGAATAGTGCGGCACCCGGTTGGCGGTGGTGAAGGCGATGACGATCTCGCCGCTGCCGTTGCCGCAGTAGGAACCTGTGCGGGAAAGCCCCACCAGCGCCCGGCGGCACAGCCGCCGCAGCTGCCGCTCGCTCAGGGGGATATCCGTGGCCAGCACCGTGATGATGGAGCCCTTATCCTCGTGGGGCGGGATGCTGTCGCTCAGCAGGGTGTGGATGGGCGTGCCCGCCACGATGAGGTCATCGAACAGTGCATGGTTGGAGAGCACCAGTGCGCCCATGGTGTAGGGTTTTCCGTCCAGTTCCACCACCCGGGAGGCGGAGCCGATGCCGCCTTTCAGCCCGTGGCAGCGCATCCCCCGCCCGGCACCTACGGCACCCTCGGCAAAATCTGCCTTGCAGTCTGCCAGCGCGGCAAAAACGTGCTGCTCGGTCACATGAAGCCCCCGGATGTCGTTCAGGCCGCAGTCGTTGCACTCGCAGACCACCGGGTTCACGCTGCCGGTGGTCTCGCAGATGTCGGGGTTTCTCTCCAGCATATACTTTACCAGCGCGGTCTGCGCCGTGCCCACGCTGAGGGTGTTGGTAAACAGGATGGGCGTTTCCAGCGTGCCCAGCTCGTCGATCTGCACAAGGCCGGTGGTCTTGCCAAAGCCGTTGATGACATAGCTGGCCGCCAGCACTTTTTCGTGGAAAATATCCCCTTGGTGCGGCAGCAGCGCCGTTACGCCCGTCTGCACCACGCCGTCTGCCAAGGTGCAGTGCCCTACTGTCACCCCCGGCACATCGCTGATCTTATCCCGCGCACCTTTGGGCAACGTGCCCACCTGAAAACCCCATTCGTTCCCTGCAATGCCCATCGTAGCTCCTCCTTGCTTTTTTCTAAGGTGTATCATAACATTTCTCCTGCCAAAAGTAAACCGCTGTAACAGACCGGGGCGCACATAGAAAAAGAGGCTGCCGCACAGCTATCTCACTGTGCAGCAGCCCCTTTGCTATTTTTTACGCCGCCGCAGTGCGGGATGTTCCTCAGGAATGCTCCACCAGACGGAAAAGCCCCTTGAACTTTTCCCAGCAGGCCACCACCCGTTCGCGCTGCACAAAATCATTGAGGTGCCGCTGCATTTTCCGTCGGCCACGATCTTCTGAGCGCCGCATAGGAGACCAGAAAGTTTGCAAGCCACCCTGCCGGGACGGCAAGCCAGACAAAGGCAATGCCAAAGCGCGGTGCACAGAGCAGGGCAACGGACAGGCGAATGGCAAGGTTTACCATGTTGGCAATGAGGAACGGGCGCATGATACCAAGCCCGCGCAGCACGCCATCGGTTGCCATCTTGATGCCCATGAAGATGAAGAAGTAACCCAGCCACCGCATATAATCACCGGACACCTGATAGGCCAGCGCCGTTCCGTCCTTGCCCAGAAACAGCGAGGAGATCTGGGTGTGCAGGGTTTCAATGACCGCAAAGGCAATGACCGCAAAGCACAGGTCCAGCACCAGCGCAGCGTGGTAGCCTTTTTTGAGGCGGTCGATCTTCTTTGCACCAAGATTCTGGGAAATAAACGGCGAGACCGCATTGCCGATGGAGACAAAGATCAACGAGAAAACATTTTCTACCCGCATCGTTGCTGCATATCCGGCAAGCGCCTGTGTGCCGAAGGGGTTTACCACCGCCTGCACGATCATCATGCCGATGGACACGGTGGACTGCTGCAAGACCGACGGCACCGCAATGCGGAGCATGGAAGCCAGCTCCTGCCGGTCGAACCTTTTAAAGGGGCTTTTATACTGCCGCATCCGGTGCAGGAAAATCAAAAACGAAAACACCGCAGAAATGCCCTGTGCGATCAACGTGGCAAGGGCTGCGCCAAACACGCCCAAGCCAAGTCCCGCCACCATCCAGAGATCCATAAAAATATTCAGGATGGAGGAAAAAATCAGCAGACCCAGCGGGATCCTGGATTCCCCAATGGAGGTAAACATGGTGGAAAGAATGTTGTACATGAACAAAAACGGGAAGCCTACAAAATAGACCCGCAGATACAGCACCGCATCCTCCAGAATGTCGGCGGGGGTCTGCAAGCCGCTCATCATAGCACGGGAAAAGCTAAAGCCAAAAACGCCAAGGACAACGCTCAAAACCAGAAAGCTGAGCAGGGACGTTGACACGATGGTTTTCATTTTGCCATAGTTTTTAGCGCCAAAATAGCGGCTTACCAGCACACCGGCACCCACACCGGCACCCAGCGCCACACAGATAAAAACATTGGTCAGCGCAGCACAGGCACCGACAGCCGCCAGTGCCGAGGAGCCGACAAACTGACCGACTATGATGGAATCTGCCATGTTATAGACCTGCTGAAAAAAGCTGCCAAGGATCATTGGCATTGCAAAAACCGTCAGCGCTTTCAGCGGCGCATCTGTAATCAGATATTCATCTTTCGACATGATCTATTTCCTTTCAAGCTGTGTTTCTCTCAATTTTTTTAAATTTGCTCTGGCCAAGTATACCACGCTTTTTCCCTACTGAAAAGCTCCCGCTTGCATTCTCGCAAACTGCTTTTATAACGTCCCGTTTCCCTTTCTCTCGTCTTGACAAGCCCTTTTCTTCCGATTACAATACCAAAAAGAGCCGGCGGGCGGTCTTTTTGCTGCCTGCTGCCACAATCTTCCGGGAAAGGAACTTTTTCATGGAACCAAAAACAAAACAATCTCTGCTCGTTACCGTGGTAGGGGTAACGCTTTTTGTAGTGCTGCTGCGGCTTTCTGACGTTCTGGCCTTTGCCGCAAAGCTGATAGATCTGATACTGCCCATTCTGGCGGGCGGCATTCTGGCGCTTTTTATCAACGTGCCCATGACCGGTCTGGAAAAGCGGCTGAACCGCCTGTTCGGCAAGGCCAAAAAGCAGCCCTCGGCGAAAGCCATCCACCTTCTCAGCTTTTTCATCACCCTGCTGGGCGTTGTGCTGGTGCTGGTATTGGCGCTGACTTTGCTGATTCCGGAGCTGGTGCAGTCCTTCCACAGCCTGTATGTGCAGATCGAGGCCAATATTCCCCGCTGGACTGCCTATCTCAACGCACAGGATGCTGACATGGGCTGGCTGATGAACTGGCTGGAGGGCATCAACTGGGAGCAGCTGCTGCACAAGGTCACCGCAAGCATCGACACGGTGCTGGTCAATGCGGTAGGGGCTGTCTCTGCCACGGTGAATATCGCGATCACCGCCTCGTTTGCGCTGATCATCTCCGTCTATATGTCCCTTAGTACGGAGAGCCTCGGCCACCAAGCCCGCACGCTGGTGTGCGCCTACCTGAAGCCCGCCCACGCCGCCGGGGTGCTGAAGTTCTGCCGGCTGTTCCGGCAGTCCTTTGCAAACTTTTTAACGGGACAATGCAGCGAGGCAGTGATTCTTGGCGTTCTGATGGCTCTTGCATTTTCCGTTTTCAAGATCCCCTACGGCAGTCTGGTGGGCGTGCTCACCGCCATCTGCGCCATCATCCCCTATGTGGGTGCACTGATCTCCTGCGTGGTCAGTGTGTTCCTTGTGCTGTTGGTAGACCCTGTGCTGGCGGTGCGCTGCCTGATCGTGTACCTTGCCGTGCAGTTTGTTGAAAACCAGTTCATTTATCCCCGTGTGGTGGGAAAATCCGTGGGGCTTTCGCCGCTATACACCCTTATTGCCGCCATGATCGGCGGAAAGCTTTTTGGCATCATCGGCATTATCTTCTTTATCCCCCTGACAGCGGTGGTCATCGAGCTTGTAAAAGAGGACACCTTTCGGCGTCTGCGCGCAAAAGAGCCCCTGCAATAAAACAGCGTGCCCGGAATACCATACCCCCTGATACCCTTCCCCGGTGTCAGGGGTATTTTTATGCCGTGCAGCTGCAAAGCACGCGGTTGTTCGCCCTTTTCCATGCAAAATCCTTCAAAAAACAGCTTGAAACACTTTTGTTACAATGATACAATATGATTGTTATTTTATGGGAAAATCGGCGTATGCCCCGTGCGGACAGGCCGCGAGCGTAGGGGTTCCTGTGGGGTGTGTAAGAATCGCTAAGGTAGCACTGCGCTCCTGCACTTGCGCAGTACTGCCTTCCGAAAATGTGAGGAAAGTATATTTATATGATAAAAAAGATCTCCCGCCGCTCCTTTTTGCAGGCTTGCAGCGTTGCAGCTGCCACGGCAGCGCTGACCGCCTGCGGCGGCGGCAAGGCTGAAAGCAAAACAGCAGATGCGCACGAAGCCGTCACCTTTATGGCACCTTATAAGGAGATAGAAGCCTTTATTGAGCAGGTGCACAGCGTTTACCCGGAAGTGAACATCGAGGTCGTGCCCTACAGCGGCGATAACACCACCACCTGCTTGCAGAATATGTTTGCGGCGGGCGACCTGCCGGACGTCTGCACCTTGACCTACTACGACCCCCAGATCGATCTGGTCTCCGACAAACTGCTGGACCTTTCCGGCTACGATTTTACGGATAACTATGTGGAGTCCCGTCTGCAGGACGTGTTCGACAACGGTGCCATCTATCTGCTGCCCTCGGTTTACAACTGCTACGGCATCACCTACAACAAGACCCTGCTGCGAGAACACGGCTGGGAGCTACCCAATTCTTTCGCTGAGCTGGAAGTGCTGGCTGCAAAAGCCAAGGAAGCCGGGGTCGATCTCTGCCTGCCGCAGATCCAGTACCCGGGCTACGGTTTCCAGTATCTGTGCAACATTGCAGATGCCGATTTCCTTGGCACACTGGACGGCAGACTGTGGCAGAAGGATTATCTTTCCGGCAAGGCAAACGTCAGCAACACCCCCGGCATGATGCAGGCAATGGCGTATGTCAAAAAGTGGAAGGACATCGGGATGCTGAACGACTCCGGCGATGCTCTTGACGACAATGTGACCCTGCAGAGGATGGCCGAGGGGAATACCCTGTTTTTGATCGGAAACACCAACGGCATTGTGGAGGCAGACGGCAACGCCGATAAATTCGGCCTGATGCCCTATCTTTCCGAGGACGGCACCCAGAACGTTTTTGTGCTGAATGTGAACCGCTTCTACGGTCTGAATAAAAAGCTGAAACAGAACCCCCAAAAGCTGGAAGATGCGCTCAAGGTGATGCGTGTGCTTTCCACCGTTGCAGGCACCAGCGCTCTGCAGCCCGCAACGGCGCTGAAAAGCAGCCTGTTGCCCTTCAAGGGTGCAAAGGCAGACGGCACCTACTATGCCGACATCGCCGATGCCCTGAATGCAGGCAACACCGCGCCCTTTATCTATTCCGGCTGGGAAAACACCATCGTGACCACTGGCCTTAAAATGCTGGACTTCATGAAGGGCAACGCCACCATGGAGGATGTCATCCGTCAGCTGGACGAGGATCAGGACAGTGTGGTGAACAACACCCCGGATGTCATCACTACCGTTACGGAGGAGCTTTCGCAGCAGGACTGCGCCATGCTGGTAGGCCGCTGCTTTGCACAGGCTACCGGCAGCGACCTTGCGCTGGTCTCGCTGAGCACATGGATCCCCGGCAACCCCACCGATCAGAACCACCACGGCGTAGCCGCCAAGCTGTACGCCAAGGGCATTACGGATTACGACCTTTCGGTCATCCTGCCCACCGGCTGGAACCGCACCATCCAGACCGTCACCCTGACCGGCCAGCAGATCAGCGACCTGCTGGCTTCTGGTTACGATGCCTACGGCAACGGCAAGGGCTACCCCTATGTGCTGGTAAGCCCGGTGCAGCCGGAGGCGGGCAAGACTTATCAGGTTGCCATCTGCGGTGTGAGCGACCAGCTGGCTGCCGAAGCAACGGTGACAGACAGCGGCGTGGTGGGCATGGATGCCGCAAAGGCTTTCTTTGGCGGATACACCACCATCAGCCGGGCAGACACCGCATGGAGTTGAATAAAACGGACAGGAGATACTGGATGTGAACAACAAAATCTATAAAAAGCTGTTTGTGGGCTTCGGCTTTGTCAGCATCGTGTTGATCCTGACCCTTTTTGTCATGAGCCAGACCTACATCCAAAACCTTGTCTACCACGAGCGTCTGAGCCAGATGGAAGAGGTCACCCACCAGATGTTCCACAGTCTGGAGGATGTGATCGACAACCACTGGGACGAGGTGGATGTGCAGTGTAATTATTTATACAACACCCCGCTGGAGACTGTTACCGATCTCTACCGCTATCTGAAAAAGCTGTCGGAGCTTTCCAATTACCATGAAAAACAGATCGAACTGATTGCCGTGGATGCTGCCGGGCGTTATTATACCGAGTATGGCCGCACGGGTCTGCTGCGGGAAATGAACTATCTGGAAAACGCGCCGCAGCGGGTCAGCTATGTTTCCAATTCGCTGACCGTGGACGACTCCCGGATGGTGTTTCTGGAACAGCTCTCCACCCCCATCACACTGCAAAGCGGAGAGAAAGAGATCACCCTGCGCTACTTTGGTATCGCCCAGAGTATGACCCAGCTGAACGATAATTTCCGCTGCGACGCCTACGAAAATAACAACAGCGTCTATGTGCTGGACAACAACGGCTTCAAGCTGTTCAACGCCAATGACACTGAGCTGCTGAAGGGGCATAACGTATACACCGTGCTCTCCCAGATGTCCTATCTGCACGGTTCTTCCTTTGCAGCAGCAAAGGAGCGGCTTACCCGCACAGGCTCCTGTTATTCCAACGCCGTGCTGGACGGGACTGAGTATTACTACGCCCTGAAGCAGATGGAAAACGCCCAGTGGACGCTGGCGTTCCTTGTTCCGGCAGAATATGTGGCCGTGAATACGCAGAAGCTGGTCAATATCGTCATGGCCGTTATTGTAGGCTTTGCAACGGTGTTTTCGATCATGGCAGTCATTGCTGGCTGGTTCCTTTTGCGGGAAAAGCAGCAGCGGGAGCTGCAGGCTGAAAAAAAGACAAACCTCCGTCTGGAGCAGTATAACGTCCAGCTGACGCAGGCCAACGACGAGATGCGGCGGGCGCAGGATGCTGCCGCCGAGGCGTTACAGTCCGCCGAGCGTGCCAGCAAAGCCAAGACGGACTTCCTTTCCAACATGAGCCACGATATCCGCACCCCCATGAACGCCATCATCGGCATCACCGCCCTGATGAAAAACGAGCTGCACGAGCCGGAAAAGCTTGCCGAGCATCTGGGCAAGCTGGAAAGCTCCGGTCAGCTGCTGCTGGGCATCATCAACAATATTCTGGATATGAGCCGCATCGAGAGCGGCAAGACCACCCTGCATGTGGAAAAAATGAATCTGCCCCAGCAGATCAGTCAGCTGGACAGCATCATCCGGCAGCAGGCAGGTCAGCGCAGTCAGAGCTTTACGGTAAGCACCAATTTGCAGCACGAAAACGTGCTGGCAGACCCCAACCGTCTGAATCAGGTGCTGATGAACATCCTCTCCAACGCGGTCAAGTATACGCCCACCGGTGGGCACATCCGTTTGGAGGTGGAAGAGCTGCCCCGGAACGAGCACTACGCCCGGTACCGCTTTGTGGTGCAGGATGACGGCATCGGCATGAGCGCGGACTACCAAAAGACCCTTTTCGACCCCTTTACCCGGGAGGAGCGCTCCGGCACCAACAAGGTGCAGGGCACGGGTCTGGGTATGGCGATTACCAAAAGCGTCATAGACCTGATGGGCGGCTCCATCAGCGTAGAGAGTGCCACCGGTAAGGGCACCCGCTTTGAGGTGGTGCTGGAATTTCCCATTGACACCGAAGCGGACACGGTGCAAAAGGCGCAGGCGCTCCCGGAGGAAGAAGAGACCACTTCTCCCCTGTCCGGCATGAAGTTCCTTTGCGCCGAGGATAACGCCATCAACGCCGAGATTCTGCAAATGCTGCTGGAAACAAAAGGCGCAAGCTGCACCATCTGCCCCAACGGTCAGGAGATCGTGGATGCCTTTGCCAGCGTCAAGCCCGGCGATTACGACATGATTTTGATGGACGTGCAGATGCCGGTGATGGACGGCCTGGAAGCCACCCGCCGCATCCGCAGCGGCGAAAACCCGCTGGGACGCACCATCCCCATCCTTGCCATGACCGCCAACGCCTTCCTTGAGGATATGCAAAAGAGCAAGGAAGCCGGCATGGACGAACATCTGTCCAAGCCTGTAGACATCAGCGCACTAGAACAGGTGGTAAAGCGCTTCCGCGTTACCCCCCGAAAATAAATAGCGGTCTGCAGCGTTTTTGCCGCAAACCACCGCATAACCTTGCATAAAAAAACTGCTGCCCCTTTGCCCGGACGCTTTGGCATCCGGTACGGGGCAGCAGTTTTTTGCGTTATAGAGGGAATGTTACGCTCAGATGGGCATGGTCTGGTAGAACCAGTCCGAAATGGCCTTGCGGGTGTCGGCGAAGAACTTTTTCACCGGGCAGGCGGCATCCCGGGCTTCCTGTTCCAGATCCGTGCCTGCGGGGAAGTTGCGGATGACGGTATACGCCACCGACTGCGGCGGCAGCGACATCATCACAGCCGGGTCGTGCACCACGCAGATCTGCTCGCCTACCGCAAGGGTAGCGGGGTCGGAGGTGGTCTTTTCGTCATGGTCCTGCCAGACGGTGCTGTCGGTAACGATCATCTGATAGGTCTCCTGCTCTTCCGCAGTCACCAGAATAGACTCCACCTTGCCCTCCACGGTGCGGCTGACGCCCTCTACTACACCATAATAGTAGAGCTTCTTGGAAAACAGCGCCGAAGCAGAGGGCAGCACGCTGACGCTGAGCAGCAGCACCGCAAGCAGACAAAAGAGCGAGCGATAGGTCTTTTTCATAGAAAACCTCCATTTTTGATGTTGCAGCGGAGCGCCCGGCGCTCCCGGATGCCTTATTTTACCATAACTACCGTCGGATTTCTATATCCGGGCTTAACCGGCCACGGAAAATCAACTTTTACACAAAAAGGACTGCCGTGCAAAACAGCGCACAGCAGTCCTTTTTATGCTTTTATCCGTTTACTTGCTGATGGAAAGGGTGCCGAAAGCAGTCTCTTCAAAGTGGCTGCTGTACAGCTCCTGCATCAGTTTGATGAGCGAGAGGGTATCCTCTGCGCCGGCGGTCTCGTAGCAGGAGTGCATCGCCAGCTGGGGCAGGCCGATGTCCACGCAGTTCATGGACACCTGTGCCATCGCCAGATTGCCCAGCGTGCTGCCGCCCACCTTATCGGAGCGGTTTGCAAAGTACTGCAGCGGCACACCGGCGCGGGCAGCCAGCTCCCGGGCAGCGGCAACGCTCATGCCGTCGCTGGTGTACTTCTGACCTGCGTGGGTCTTGATGACCACGCCCTTGTTCATGTAGGTGCAGTTGTTCACATCGGTGTGCTCCGGGTGGTTGGGGTGCACAGCGTGGGCGTTGTCGGCGCTGACCATAAAGCTGGAAGCCACCGCGCGGTGGAAGTCCTCGTCGTTGCCGCCAAGGCTCTGGGCAATGCGGTGCAGCACATCGTACAGGAAGGTGGAAGCTGCGCCCTGCTTGGTGCCGGAGCCGACTTCCTCGTTATCAAAGAAGGCCGCCACGCCGATGGAGCGGGCGTTCTTGGCGGTCAGCAGACCTTTCAGGATGCCGTAAACGCACTGCTGGTCGTCCAGACGGCCGCAGGAGATGAATTCCTCGTTGCAGCCCCAGACGGTGGCCTTTTCCCGCACATAGAGGAACAGGTCGCTGCCAAGGATCTGCTCCTCGGACACCTGCAGCTCCTCTGCGATCAGCTTTTTCAGCGCGCCCTCCTCGCAGGCACCGCCCAGCACAGGCAGCATATCCACCTGCTTGTTGAAAGAAGCCTTATCGTTGACCTCGCGGTTCATGTGGATGGCAACGCTGGGGATCATCAACAGGTCGCGGTCCAGTGCCACCAGACGGGATACGATAGCGCCGTTCTCCTGCACCAGCACACGGCCCGCCACAGACAGCGGACGATCCATCCATGTGGCGCAGATCATACCGCCGTAGCCCTCGGTGTTCAGCTTGGTGTAGTTCTGCCCCATGTGGATTTCGGCGTTCTCCTTGATGCGGAAACAGGGAGAATCCGTATGGGCGGCGGCAACGTTGAAGCTGTAATTTTCCAGCTGGTCGCCCATGCGGAAGGCGATGATGCTGGAACCGTTGCGGCAGACAAAGTAGTCCTTGCCGGGTTCCAGCGCCCACTTGCGGCTTTCCAGCAGCTCGGCAAAGCCTGCCTTCAACAGGATATCCCGCACAGCGGCGGTGGTGTGGTATGCGGTGGGGTTGCCGTCGATGAAGGACAGCATTTCACGGACTTCGGATGCGATCATAAAAATAAACCTCCTTGGGTGTATCTGAAAAGAGCCGGTCAGTGCTGACCGGCCCTTTTTAAGCATATTCAGGTTACTTTTTTGCAGCAGTCTGCTCGCGCTTTGCTAGGGCGGGCAGAATGAATCCCAGTACGGTCAGCACCACGGGGGTGATGACGTTCAGTGCAAAGGTGAAGGGGTCCTTATCATACATACCCAGTACGCAGCACACGGCGGTAACGGCAAAACACCAGCCGCCGAAGAACTTGGCCACGGCCTGATTCTTGACAAAGCGGTACTCGGCGGGGATGGTATCGTAGGCGTTGCGCAGGGCGATGTAGGCGGCAAACACCCACAGATAGCGCATAGGCATACACACAGAGTTCAGCTTGGTCAGCTGGCGCAGAACGGCAGCAGCACCGGGCACGAAGGACTGTGCCAGAATGATGGAGCCGGACAGCACCGCCACCATCTTGATGCCGTTGCTGTGCACGCCGTGGGCGTTGACCTTGTGCAGAGCCTGCGGGATGAACTGCTTGGTGTGCTCGTTATCCAGCAGCATACGCAGCGGTGCGTCGATGCTCAAGATCAGCACGGCGAGCTGGCTGATGACGTTGCACAGGGCGTAGATGATCATGAACAGATCGCCCACATGGTAGTACTGACCCAGCTTCTGGAAAGCCCAGTAGGAACTGTTGGCGACATAGGCGTTGAAGCTCTCTGCGCTGGCGTTGATGACGGCGGGGTCGAACATACGGCTCATGGCCAGCGTGCCCAGAATGGCGCAGGTGACCACCATGACGGCCAGCGCGATCATGCCGCGGGGGAAGCCCTTGCTGGGGTTCTCGACCTTATTGACGTAGGGAGAGATCTTCTCGCAGCCACCCACAGCGAACACCAGAATGGACAGAGACGTGAAGTAGGTGACGTTGAAGTTGGGAATGAGGCTGCTGAAGCTCAGGTTTGCGTGGACGTACTCTGCCGTGGGGTTGATGGCCGGGGCAGCGAACATCATCACGATGTACAGCAGGGACATGACGAAGGTGCAGGTGCCTGCGGCAGTCAGCAGCTTTTTCAGAGGGTTCAGACCCAAGCTTGCAATGTAGCAGCCCAGCAGCAGGATGCAGAAGGTAGCCAGCTGGATGTAGCGGGTGGGGAAGGAATCGTAAGTCTCCGCATTGCGGAAAATTGCCCAGCTCAGCGCCTTCAAAAAGCCGCTGCCCTTGCTGGCAATGTAGGTGATGTGGCAGGCCCAGTAGGTCCAACCGGCGTAGTAGGCCAGCTTTGCGTTGGTGGTCTGGTGCAGCCAGGAGCTGACGCCGCCGCCCTCGTTTTTAAAGGCAGAGCCCAGCTCACCCACCATCAGCGCATAGGGGATGAAGTACAGGACAAACATGAAGATCCAGCTGAAGATGACCTGCGGACCGTTAAAGTACACAAAGCCGTTGGTAATGTTGCCGAAGCCCCAGACCGTAGAAAAGGCCATGAAGGCAAGGGTAAGCCACGAGATCTTTGTGGCTTTTTCTTTGTTAGACATGCGGACAATTCCTCTCTTTCTTTTCCACACAGGGCGGAAGTTCCTGTAAGAAGGCCAAGGTTCCGCATATACTTTGCAATTTTACTAAAATACAGCAGTACTCGACCGATCACTTTGATAGTATAGCATAATTGCAGATTGTAGACAATCTGCAATTTCCATAAAATGATTGGTCAAAATTTAGACGGTCAGCCAAATTCCCCTTATTTTGCTGCTTCGTCCGCTGCCTGTACGGCGCTGTTCGCGCTGCGCATCCGCTCCATGGGCTCCATGTAGTGGGCGTAGACGGCGCGGCAGGCAACCTCGGTGTCGCCGCTTGCCAGCGCCTCGTACAGCTTGGTGTGAATGCCGTTCTGCCGCTGCGCCAGCGTCTCGTGGTTGGAGCCGCTGTTCGCCCCAACAAGCAGGTTGCCGTAGTTCAGGTCGTCCCAGAATTTCAGCAGTCTGGGCAGCCCCGCCCGCTGCACGATGACCGCATGGAAGCGGTTGTCGTTCTCCACAATCTGAGAAAGATCCCCCGGCCGGACATTGCGCATCTCCTCCAGAATGCCGCGCAGGGTGCGCAGATCCTCCTCCGGGAATTTGCAATCAAAATAGCGCAGTGCCGTCATTTCCAGATTTGCCCGCAGCAGGTAGATCTCGTAGGCGTCCTCCGGCTTTACCCGGCGCACCGAGCAGCCTACATTGCGCGAATACTCGACCATGCCCTCCTGTTCCAGCTGCCGCAGCGCCTCCCGGATGGGTGCCCGGCTGGAGCCAAACTCCTCGGCCAGTTTCTGCTCGGCCAGCTTTACGCCCGGCTGTAATTCCCCGGTAAGGATCTTGCTCCTGATGGCAGAGGTGATACTTTCCCGTAAAGTCTGAAAGGCAAATTCGCCCATGACTTTTATCCCCCTTTTCCCTTCTATACGTTCTTTTTTTGCCGCACGCAGTCCGCAGCCGCTGCCAGTGCAGCCGCAGGCCTGTATTGCGTGCGCCTTATAAGGATACCACGAAACGGTGGAAAAATAAAGTTTTCTGGCAAAAACAGGTACTTTCTCCCCTCTCCGTCGTCGAAAGCCTGAACACAAAAAATGCCCCCGGAGGGCTTGTTGCAGCTCTCCGGGGGCATCCTATATACGTTATGCCTTGGCGCACACGGTCGGCATTTACTCAATCTCGATCAAATTCGGGTTCTCAGGCAGAGCCTTTGTCTGCTGAGGAGCGGGCAGCTGGATGTGCAGGACACCATCCTCAAACTTTGCATGGATGTCCTCCTTCTTCACCTCGCCCACATAGAAGCTGCGGGCGCAGCTGCCGGAGAAGGTCTCGCGCCGCACGTAGCGGCCCTTGTTGTCCTTTTCGTCATTGCTGTGGCTGCGCACTGCCTGAATGGTCAGATAGCCGTCGCTCAGATCCATCTGAACGTCTTCCTTCTTGCAGCCCGGCAGATCAACGTCCACTTCGTAGCCGTTGTCCGTCTGCTTGACATCGGTCTTCATCATGTTTGCACCGCGCTTACCAAAGGTGTCGCGGGCTTCGCGGTTCATCGCACGCTCCAGTGCACCCTCGTTCCAGAACGGATCAAAGAGATCATCGAACAGGTTCTCATGAAAAACAGTCGGCATAAACATAAAACATACCTCCAATCCCGGCGTTCGGGTCGGGGCAAAAACTTTGAAGCGTCCATTCGGAAAGACTTTCCGGGGAACCTTGCGGCTCTCCTTTTGCCCTTCCTCCTGAGCACGCCACTGTTATAGCACAATTATTTAGCACTGTCAAGCGTAGAGTGCTAAAATTCATAAAAGAATAACACTTTTGTCACAGCTTCTGCGATTTCTTCAAAAATGCTGCGCAGAAGCGTGTTTAATTCCGTTCAAACCCCAGATAGCGCGTACCCTGAAAGCTCAGCTTTCCGGTGTCGCCTTCTGCCAGCTGGCCGTATTCCGTGCCGCTCAGCCGCAGCTCCATGCGGTCACCGCTTTCTACCTGAAAGGTGGCATAATAGGTAGTGAACGTATGCGACATCGTATTGTCCGTATGATGGCGGGAAACGTTCGTCCGCTTGGCCACCACAGTAGCCGGGACGGTAAGGCGCGGGGACGCATTATTCTTGCTCCATGTGCGCAGGTTGCCCACCACGGTAAATAAGATCATGCCCAGCACAAACAGAAACACCAGCGGGAACAGGATGCTGAACAGCGCGTCAAACCCACTATAAAACATTTTAGCCCTCCAAAATTTCCTCCAGCAGCTGCTTTACGTCCTCCAGAAAAGCGTCCTCGCCGAGGGTGTTCATTTTAAAGAACACCGCCTGACTGCCGCCCGCTGCAATGGCCGACAGTCGGATGGGCTCGTCCCCGTTCTGGAACAGGGTCAGCGTCAGGCTAAGGCGGTTGCCGCCCACCATGCTGTACCGCTCAAACACCCGCACGCTGCACCGGGCGCTGCCCTCCTTGAAATCGCTGCCGGCTTCCAGCTCTGCCGACCAGCTGCTGTCCGGGATGGCGTGTTCCAGCTTGCGGAGCAGGGTATCGAAGTTCTGGTTGCGGATGGTCTTTTCAAAAATAGCCATAGCTTCCTCCTTTTGCAAAATGCAGTCCCTTTACTCTGAATACGAATAAAAGCAGGCAACGATTGCAGCGCCCGCCCTTATTTTGCTGCGGTCAAGCTTTCTTTTTGCGCAGCTTGGGTGCGGTGGCGTTGTAGCTCATGTCCAGCACCAGACGGAGCTTATCCTCCGGGGCGCTGCCGTCCAATGCGGCGGTGATCCAGTTTTCCTTGTTCATGTGGTAGGCCGGGTAAAAGCCCGGTTCTGCCCGCAGAGAACCGATAAGGATGGGGTCACATTTCAGGTTCACGATATCCACCGGCTGCTGCCCGGGCAGACCCAGCTTGCTTTTGGGCACGGTGGTGACCAGTGCAAACCACTTGCGGTTTGCTGCATGGCGGAACACCGCCGACTCCGGGGTGTCCATCCACGGATAGTCCGGCTCTACGCTGTAAGTATCAAAAATGAGCTGTTCCAAGCCCTTGCGGTCCATGGGCTCTCCCCCCCTTTTACGGCTGCTGTGCCAACAGCTGCGCCAGCACATCCTCCGGGCGGGGGGTGTGGTTTTGGTATTTTGCCCGCAGCGGAGCGGCGGCGTTGTCCATGATGTAGGGCACGCCCACCACGTCCAGCATGGTCTCGTCGTTGTAGTTATCGCCAAAAGCCATGACCTGTGCGAGGTCGATGCCAAGGATGCGGCACACGCACTGCACCCCGATGCCCTTGTTGGCAAAGGTGGTATCGATCCAGTACGGTCCCGCCACGGCGCAGTTGGCCTGCTTCCAGCGGGGCACAAAGCGCTCCACATAGTTTTCCACGCCCTCGTGCAGGTACACCGACACCTTGGTGATGTCCTCCGGCACCTCGGCGGGGCTGTGAATGATCTGGTAGTGGTTGCCCACGAACTGCACCCGCTGCAGCATGCCAAGGCCGCGCTCCATCAGGTAGGCGGTGTTCTGGCCGGAGAGCATCACCTCGCCCTGCCCCTCGCTGCGGGTCCACATATCGTTGGCAATTTCCTCTGCCAGCGCCCGCGGCATGGGATTTTTGGCGATGCACTGTTCTTCTTTAAAGATGGTGCCGCCGTTTTCGCAGACAAACACGCAGCAGTCTGCCACCGGTGCAAAGAGTTTGCGCAGGCTGGTATACTGCCGCCCGGAGGCCGGGCAGAACCAGATGCCCCGCTGATGCAGCGCCCGGATCTGTTTGAATATTTCGCCCTCCAGTTCCTTTTTGCCGTATTGCAGCAGCGTACCGTCAATATCGCTGCAAACCAGTCTGATGTCCATGGCTGTTATTCCCTTTCCGTTTTTTCCTATTTTACCACGGTTTTCCGCTGCGGAAAAGCCCCGGGCACAGCTTTTGTGCCCTTTATCCTGTGCCGCTCAGCGCTTAGGCTGGTAGTGCATACTGGACACATTATAAATCGTAACAAAGGCCTTTGGGTCCTCGCGGTTGATAAAGTTCATCAACTTCTGATACTCGTTTTTGTCCACGATGGTAATGATCTCGTTGTGCTTTTCAAAGTTATATGCACCGATGGCCTCGTACATGGTGGCACCGCTGTGCAGGTCATTGATGATGAACTGCCGCAATGCCTCCTCCTTTTCGGTAATAATACACACCCGGCGCTTGATGCTGTTATCGAAGATGAAATGGTCCAGCACGATGCCGTTGAAGTAGGTACCAAGAATGCTCAGTACTACGGTCTTTTTATCGTAGACAAGGGCGGCAGAGAGCGCCACGCACATGCCCGAAAGGGACATTGCCTTGCCCAGCTCCATGTGCAGGTACTTATTCATGATCTTTGCCACGATATCCAGCCCGCCGGAGGATGCGTTGCGGTTGAACAGAATGCTCAGACCCACGCTGACCACCAGAATATAGCACAGCACATCCAGTTCCTGACTATCGGTCATGGAGCCAAAATCCGGGAACAGCCGCTCGAAAAGCCTCAGAAACACCGGCAGCATCACGCTGGTATACACGGTTTTTGCGCCAAACTCCCTGCCGCAGGTAAAAAACCCGATGATGAGCAGCACGATGTTCAGCACCATAGTAATAGCCGAAAGCGGCAGCGGCACAAAATTAGAAAGCACGATGCCAAGGCCGGAAATACTGCTGACGGATGTATGACTGGGCACCAGAAAAAAATAGACCGCCGCCGCAATAATGGCAACGGCCCCGGTCAGGATGGCCATCTCCTTGGCAATTGCAGGGTAGTTCAGCTTCTTGTTTGTCATTGTTGCTCCTCCAAGCTTTTGTTTTCAGCATTCAGTATACCATGCTTTGCGCTTGCAGGAAAGCACCGGGCGCAAAATAACAAGGCCGCCGCACAAAACGCTGTGCAACGGCCTTGCCACCTTATCAAAATTCGTCTTCCGGGTCGCCGCGCTCCGGCATGGTGCGCATCTCCCGCACCAGCATGGCACGCAGATGATACTTGCGCTGCTCCTGCTCGGTCTCCGAGCTGGTGCGCAGCTCCACCGTGCCATCGGGGCGGCTTTCGCCCGTGTACAGCGGAATGCGCACCACAGCCTGTGTGCCTTTTTCGGGCGCAGGCTCCAGCTGTAAGCTCCAGTCCATCCGGCGGCAGCACTCCCGGCAGAGCAGCAGCCCCAGCTGCGCCCCGCCCAGAAAGCTGCGGCGGTTTTCCAGCGCTGCCTGCGCATCCTCACCGGGCAGACCGCAGCCATCGTCGGTGACGGTCAGCTGCCAGTCGCTCTCGGTGCGGCGCAGCGCGATACAGACGCTGCCGCCCTCCCGGCTGGCGCGCAATGCATTGGAGAGCAGATGCAGGCACAGCAGCTCCGCATCTCTGCGGTCTGCCATTACGCAGCAGGCAGTACACCCGCCGTAATCCAGCCGGATATCCACCCCAAGCTGCGCCCGGATCATATCAGACTGCGCCGCCACCTGCTGCAAAAGCTCACACAGGTCAATGGGGTACAGCTGCGGCTTTGTGTCCTCGTGCAGAAACTCCAGCAGGGTGATTGCCTCGCTGAGGGTGCGGTCCAGCTGCATGGCAGCGGTGTCGATATCTGCCACCGCCTGCCGGGTAGACTCATCTGCACCGGTGCGGTCAAAATGCTGCTCCAGATATTCACAGTTGCGTCCGATCAGCGCCAGCGAACGGAAGCAGACCTCCTCGACCCGCTTGCGCTGCTCTGCGGTGATAGACCGCGTTTCTGTCTTTTGCTGCTCCATTGCTCTGCCTCCCCGGGCGATGCCATTTTTCTAAAGGAACGCCGCCGTGTTCCAAAGCCGTGTGCAAGCCTTACAGGCGGGTGGATGGCACTTTTTGCCGCAACACAACGTCCCTGACCGCGTAGATCAGCTTGCCGGTGGTGGGTTTGCCGCTGCCCAGCCTTGTATCGGCCTTAAACGCCAGCCACGCAAGAGGCGGCTCTTCCTCCAGCTGATCCACCATCCGGCGGATGCCGCTTTCCACGGCAGCGACCGATGTATCAAACTGCTCGCTCACCGCCTGCAAGATCTCCTTGCGGATCGCCAGCTTCTGGCTGGTGCTGCATGCAATGCCGACCGCGCAGGATAGATATCCGGCGTTGACATCCCCCTGCGGGATGCCCCACGCCGCATACAGCTGGCTGCACCGCTGCTCCAGCTGCCGGTTCTGCCGCCCGGGCATCCGGTAAAGCTGCCACAGCAGCCTTTTCAGCTCGGTGCCCTCTACGCAGTAGCACCCCTCGCGGAGCTTTTGCAACGCCGTGCCGCTGCTGCGGCCATGGCTCTGTATCAGAAGCATCGGCCGCTCCTTCAGCTGATAAAACTGCCGGACAAATTGCTCCGCAGGCAGATCCGTCAGCTCGCTGCAAAGCACCACGGCATCATAACGGACACCCTGCCGCAGCTGTGCCAGCAGCTTTTCGCCGCTGCAAAAGCAGGTGCAGTCAATGGCGGTTCCCTGCTCCTGCAAATAACGCTTCTGGACACGCAGTTCTTTCAGATCATAGCTTGCAAGGGCGACTTGCAGTTGGGCTGTTCGCTCACTGTTCACGCCATGCGCCGCCTTTCTCGCCTGCCAGCTGGGCAGCTGTCAGGTCTGTGACCGCATCCCGCCAGAGCTCCGGCTGAACTCCATTTTCACACAAGTAGCGCAGGAGCCGGTAACAGAACTCCGGCGCTGCCGCAACATGCTGACTGACGATCTGCTGTCGGCTGCCGATCTGGCACAGGGTCAGCCGGCAGCCTTGTGTGCCCTCTACCTCCATGGCATACACCAGCGTATACGCCTGCTGCAAACCATCAATGGCAGAATACTGCCGGATCATAGGTGAAAATGTACGTTCCATTTCAGTTCCTCCTTACTACAAGGGCCAAATTTTTTTCTGCCTTGTTTATCCTTTTGCTATTTTATGAAGTATATTTTATAAGGTAGGAGAAACCGTTACAATCCTAAAGAAGTGTTGTTCCGACAGCCTTTCAGGTAATATAACGCCGTTTTCTCCGGCGCAGCCTGTCTGTCAGCTTTAGAATATCACGTTCAGCTTGTAAATTCAACCGGTATCTTTTCCCGCTTTTCTTTTTTGCCCCGTCCTTCCGGCAAAACCGCTGCCCAGACGCAAAAGCTCCGCAGCTTCATCCGTTCCGCAGTTAATTTCACGGTTTCTTCATTTTTATTTGCTAAACTAAATTAGATATTGTCTGCAAATGTTTCCTACTTTTAAACCACAGGCAGCAGCGCCCGGCGGCGCAGTACCGGAAAGGCACATCTATGCTCAAACTTAAACAGATCAACAAAGAATACAAGACCGGCGAGCTGGTGCAGCACGCACTGAACAACGTCAGTCTGAACCTGCGGGACAACGAATTTGTGGCCATTCTTGGCCCCAGCGGCTCCGGCAAGACCACCCTGCTGAACATCATCGGCGGTCTGGATCGCTACGACAGCGGCGATCTGGTCATCAACGGCATCTCCACAAAAAAATACACAGACCGCGACTGGGACTCCTACCGGAACCACACCATCGGCTTTGTGTTCCAGAGCTATAACCTGATCCCCCACCAGACCGTGCTGGGCAACGTAGAGCTGGCACTGACCATCTCAGGCGTTTCCAAGGCCGAGCGCCGCCGCCGTGCCGCCGCTGCGCTGGAGCAGGTGGGGCTGGGCAACCAGTTGCACAAGCACCCCGGCGAGATGTCCGGCGGGCAGATGCAGCGCGTGGCCATTGCCCGTGCGCTGGTGAACAACCCCGACATCCTGCTGGCCGATGAGCCCACCGGCGCACTGGACAGCGAGACCAGTATTCAGGTGATGGAACTGCTCAAGGAAGTGGCGCGGGACCGTCTGGTGGTCATGGTCACCCATAACCCGGAGCTGGCCGAGCGCTACGCCACCCGCATCGTAAAGCTGAAGGACGGCGTGATCCGCTCCGATACCATGCCCTACGAACCCGAGGACGAGGCTGCTGCCGTTGCCCCCGTGCACCGGAACATGGGGCACTCCTCCATGTCCCTGCTCACCTCCCTTTCCCTCAGTTTCAACAATCTGCTCACCAAAAAGGCACGCACCCTGCTCACCGCCTTTGCCGGTTCCATCGGTATCATCGGCATTGCGCTGATCCTTTCCCTTTCCAACGGTGTGAGCCGCTATATCAGCAACATGGAAAAATCCACGCTGGCCGCCTACCCGCTGCAGATCAGCAGCACCGGCGTAGATCTGGCCAGCATGATGGACCCGGACACCTACACCAGCGTCTCGTCCGGCTCCTCCTCCGCGCCGGAGGGCATGGTCACGGTGAGACAGCTGCTGTCTCAACTGAACATCGGCGCTGCCAGCAACGATCTGCGCTCTTTGAAGGCTTATCTGGACAGCGACGCCTGTTCCATCCGGGATAATGCCACGGTGGAATACACCTACAACGCTTCCCCGCTGATCTACCGGCAGGACGCAGACGGCACAGTGCATAAGCTGAACCCGGACACCACCTTTACCGACCTTGCCGGTCAGAACACCTCGGTATCCAGTCTGCTCACCTCGGTATCCAGTCCCCATGTGTTCGGCGAAATGGCCGAGACCCCTGCCCTATATGAGGATCAGTACGACGTAAAAGCCGGCCGCTGGCCGGAAAAGTACAATGAGCTGGTGCTGGTGCTGAGCGCCAACGGCAGCATTTCGGACTATGCCCTATACGCCATGGGAATGCGGGATCAGGCAGAGCTGGACAAGATCTTACAGCAGTATGCGCAGAACCAGAAGATCGATCTGCCCACGGACTACGGCACCTATACCTATGACGATTTTCTGGGCATGACCTTCAAGCTTGTCAACAAGGCCGACTGCTATGTCTACGACACTGAGCACAAGGTCTGGCTGAGCAAGCTGAATGATGAAGCTTACATGCAGCAGCTGGTGGCCGACAGCGAGGAGCTGACCATTGTCGGCATCGTGCAGCCCAAGGCAGACGCCACCTCCACTATCCTGCACAGCGGTCTGGACTACCTGCACGACCTGACTTATTACGTCATTGATCAGGCGGCCAACAGCGAGATCGTGCGCCAGCAGCTGGCAGACCCGGACATCAACGTGCTGACCGGCGAGCCCTTCGATGCTGCCGGCAACAGCATGCTGGATATCGCCTCTCTGTTCTCGGTGGACACGGACGCCCTCAAGGACGCTTTCCAGTTCGACACCAGCGCCCTGCACTTTGATCTGGACGGCGCATTCGACCTGACCGACGATTCCTTCGATCTTGCCACCCTCATCGACCCTTCCAGCTTCAAGCTGGACCTCAGCGGGCTGCCGCTGCCGGACATGGAGATGGACATGAGCGAGCTGTTCGACGGCGTAGAGCTGAATATCTCTCAGGACGGCTTACAGACGCTGATGAAAAAGATCATGAACGGCTACAAGCGCTATCTCATCAGCAACGGCCTGCTGAATCTGGATAAGATCGGTTTTTCCTCCTATATGCAGACCGAGGCCTTCCAGACGCTGCTTGCCGAATCCATGGGTGACCTGCTGGACACTTCCGGGCTGGAGGAGCAGTTTGCCGATACCCTCCAGCAAAATCTGCAGACCGTGATGGAGACCTACTCCGTCCAGCTGGGCGAGGCGCTGCAGACCCAGCTCACCGCCGCTTTGCAGGAGCAGATGGGGCCCGCCATCCAGAAGCTGGCCGGGCAGCTGGAGCAGAAGATCGCGCAGGCCATCCAGAGCAATATTGCGCAGCTGAGCACGCAGGTGGAAAGCGCACTCAAGATCGACCCCGCTGTGTTCCAGCAGGCTATTCAGATCAACATGACCGGCTCCGACCTGACCGAGATGATCAAAAGCACCCTGCTCTCCTCCGCTTCCAGCTACGAAAAGATTTTGGACGACCTCGGCTATGTGGACTACGCAAAGCCCGATGCCATCTATATCTACCCCAACAGCTTTGACACCAAGGCGCAGGTGGTGAACGAGCTGGACGCCTACAACGCCTCCATGCGGCAGCAGGGCGAAGAGGATAAGGTGATCCACTATACCGATATGGTGGGCACTCTGATGAACTCGGTCACCGAAATCGTGGGCATGGTCAGCAATGTGCTGGTGGCCTTTGTGGCCATCTCGCTGGTGGTGTCCTCCATCATGATCGGCGTCATCACCTATATCAGCGTGCTGGAGCGCCGCAAGGAGATCGGCATTCTGCGCGCCATCGGTGCCTCCAAGCACAACGTCTCGCAGGTGTTCAATGCCGAGACCTTTATCATCGGCCTGTGTTCCGGCGTGATGGGCGTGGTGCTCTGCCTGCTGCTGCTCATCCCCGGCAATATGCTGATCCACCACATCGCGGGCGATGTGAACGTGGTAGCCTCGCTGCCGCCGCAGGCTGCGCTGATCCTGATCGTTCTGGCCACCCTGCTTACCATGCTGGGCGGCCTGATCCCCGCCCGCAGCGCCGCAAAGAGCAACCCCGTCAAAGCGCTGCGCTCTGAATAACATTCCGCATTCAAATCCCTGCTGTGCTCTGTGTGCAGCAGGGATTTTGCATTCCGGCCCGGCTTGTGCTACAATAGAAAAAACTTCATTTCAAAGGAGCCTTTCCATGCCTGTCATTCATGAGATCACCGACCTTACCGCCCCGGAGCTGGACATCTACGCCCGGCTCACGCAGGCGCAGCTGCGCAACCGACTGGAGCCGGAAAAGGGCATCTTTATCGCCGAAAGCCCCAAGGTGATCGCCCGGGCGCTGGACGCCGGTCACCAGCCTCTTTCCCTACTGATGGAGCGCAAGCAGATCACCGGCCCGGCACAGGAGATTTTGACCCGCTGCGGCGATGTGCCGGTATATACCGCTGACCGGGAGCTGCTGGCACAGCTCACCGGCTTTGCGCTGACCCGGGGCGTGCTGTGCGCCTTCCGCCGTCCTGCGCCCCGCACGGTGGAGCAGGTTTGCGCCCATGCCCGCCGGGTGGCTGTGCTGGAAGGCATCGTGGATTCTACCAACGTAGGCGCTATCTTCCGCAGCGCTGCCGCGCTGAACATGGATGCCGTACTCATTACCCCCTCCTGCTGCGACCCGCTGTGCCGCCGCGCGGTGCGGGTAAGCATGGGCACCGTGTTTCAGGTGCCGTGGGCGCAGATCGGCACCTGTCCTGCCGACTGGCCGGAAAACGGCAGTGCTCAGCTCCACGCGCTGGGCTTCAAGACCGCTGCCATGGCACTGAGCGACCGCTCGGTCAGCATCGACGACCCCGCCCTTGCCGCTGAGCCAAAACTTGCCATCGTGCTGGGCACCGAGGGCGATGGGCTGGCCAATAGTACCATCGCCGCCTGCGATTACACCGTAAAGATTCCTATGTCCCATGGGGTGGATTCCCTCAACGTAGCCGCCGCCAGCGCCGTAGCTTTCTGGCAGCTCGGCCGCTTGTAAGTCCTCGCTCGCGCTCTCCGAAATTGCTTGACAAACGCTCCAAAACGCGGTACACTATCAGCGTCATCATCATGGGCCTATAGCTCAGCTGGGAGAGCGTTCGGTTCGCATCCGAGAGGTCAAGGGTTCGAATCCCTCTAGGTCCATAAAACGCCGTATCGTGTTAAACGATACGGCGTTTCTTTTTGTCTTGGGTAGCGCTGCCCATCGGGATGTGATACAAGCAAGTTGCTATCCAATGACCTCAAAAATAAATTGTACTACGATTGTTTTTAAAAAGTTCTGTATTACTACTCGCACCAGACAAGGAAGACCCAAACCTTTTCTCGAAAGAGAAGGGTTCGGATTTTTTGTTTTTGGCGGCGTGCCCCGCCGCACAACAAAAGCATCCGCAGCGCATGGCCGGGCTGCTTCAGCTCAGGCGCAGTGCGCTGCGGATGCTTATTTTTTATGCCGCGCCCCCTCTCCTGATGGGAAAGTCAGGGCATCGGCTGCGTTTTGATGTCATTTGCCGGAACACGCCCGCGTTCCTGGTTCCCCGGTCAGGGGAGCTGCCGGGCGAAGCGAGACTGAGAGGTTTTATCCTGCCAGCTTGCGGTAGGCGTTCAGCACCTGATAAGCCGGGATGCTGCTGCCCGGGGCAAATTTGCCGTTCAGGCGGCGCTTCATCAGGCCCTGCTCCACGCACCACTGGGCTGCCTTGGCGGTATCCGGGTCTGCCACGTCTGCAAAGGCCGGGGCCTCGGCAGGCTCGGGACGGCCTGCGGTGTTCCACAGCAGCAGCGCGGTCTGGGCGCGGTTTTCGGGTGCAGCCACGCCTTCCGGCAGCAGGGCTTGCAGCTTCTGGCCGGAAACATAGTTGTACACGCCGTAGCCTACAACGCCAGCCACCGCTGCGCCAGCCGCCGCCACGATGACGATCGCACCGCCGCCGTCACCGCCGCCGGAGGGAGGCGTCACCGGGGGTTCCGGAGGCGTTACCGGGGGTTCCGGAGGTGTTACCGTGCCGTCCGGGACGACCTTCACGTTCAGGGTAAAAGTCCCGCTGTGGCCCTTGCCGCAGTCGTAGGTGTAGGTCACTTGGTTCGTGTCCTCGTTCACCTTCAGGGTTTTGCCGCTCACGGTGCCGCCGCTCCAGTTGGTGGCCTTGGTCACGTCAAATTTACCGGGGAGGGTGCTCAGGTCAAAGGTGCGGGAGGTCTCTTCAACCTTGATGGTGATTTTGTTGTCGCTTGCATTCAGTGTCGTAACAGCCGTTTGGCTCACATCCAGACTGGTCAGCCGGTTTCTGTTGCAATTCAGAAGATCCAATCCGGTATTCTTGCTCACATCCAGACTGGTCAGCTCGTTTTGGCTGCAATACAGATACTTCAATTTTGCGTTCTTGCTCAAATTCAGACTGGCCAGCTGGTTTGTGGAGCAATCCAGTTTCTCCAATGCTGTATTCTGGCTCACATCCAGCCTACTCAGCTGGTTTATGGAGCAATCCAGTTCCTTCAGGTTGGGGAAGAACTCGATGCCTTCTAGGGTTTCAATGAGCTTGTCCTTAACATTGATCACAGTGACAGTTTTCCGCTCGGTGTCGTTGAGGGAATTATTATTGTCCTTATCAAATTCTGCCTTGACGTAAGTTCTGAAATCGGGGTCCGGGAAGTTGGAAGCGTCAATGGCAATGGAATCACCGCCGCCGGAGGGAGGCGTTACCGGGGGCACGATACCGGCATTGGGGTCATCGGTCTCGGTAACATTCAGGGTAAAGGGTTTGTAGATTTCTCCAACGCAGCGGTACTCGTAGGTCACCTTTCCGCCGCCTTCTTGCACCGTCAGGGTGCCGTCAGTGTTTTTGGTGGCACCCTTCAGGTTTCTGACCCGGCTTATATCAAAGTTTCCGGGCAGGATGCTGGGGTCTAAGATACGGGTCTTTTTGTAGACCTCAACCTTATATTTGTTGCTGCCGGTGAAGATTACCGTAAGATTTGTGCAGTTGTCTGCCTGCAGCGATGTGATCTTATTGGAGACGAAATACAGCTCGGTCAGTTTGGTGTTCTGGCTCACATCCAGCTCTGTCAGCCGGTTATAGCTGCAATCCAGATACGTCAATTCCGTATTCTTGCTCACATCCAGCTCCGTCATCCGGTTATAGCTGCACTTCAGATACGTCAATTCCGTATTCTTGCTCACATCCAGACTGGTCAGCCGGTTGTCCCAACAAGCCAGCTTCTGCAATGCTGGATTCTGACTTACATCCAGACTGGTCAGTTTGTTTTCAAAACAAGCCAGCTCCTGCAATGCCGTATTTTGACTTACATCCAGACTGGTCAGCTGGTTTTCCCAACAAACCAGTTCCTGCAACACCGTATTCTTGCTCACATCCAGACTGGTCAGCCGGTTGTGGCCGCAATTCAGCTTCTTCAGGTTGGGAAAGAACTCAATGCCCTTCAGGCTGGTAATATTTTTGCTGTTGACATCGATCTCAGTGACTGCGTACCGCTCTGCCGGTGTCATAACACCGTTACCATCTTTGTCAAACTGTTTGAGGAGATATTCCCGGAACGTTTTGTCCGGGACATTAGCATCAGTGATATAGACGGGGCCGTAACGATCCGTAGCCGCAAAGGCGCTGAAGGGCAAAAAGGTGAACACCATAGCCAGCGTCAAAAGGGCGCTGACAAGACGCGTTCGTTTTGAGAATCGCTGTTTCATGGGGTGCTCCTTT
>OHPC01000271.1_pt1 | contig 36998 bp, 28 predicted proteins | sample 1577631 | NCBI WGS metagenome assembly OHPC01 (sample SAMEA3879560, study PRJEB24766) | human gut metagenome | biome: human-associated habitat; feature: feces | place: USA | collected 1985/1987 | reverse complement strand
TGGACGAAAAGGGTGTCAAGGTTCAGACCATAAAGGCTCAGCTGATATATATGTCATACTTCGACGAGGTTCAGAATTTCAATGCCGAATCATATGCAGATCTGTTTGCAATCGCTCCAAATGACAGTGATCTGATTGCGGCGATAAACTCGACTTACGGCTTGGAGATAGACTATGACGAATTTGTTCGCACATACACATTTGTTATGAACAGCACCTTAAATTCATATATGTTCAATGACGCAGGCAGTAAAAACTGTTCAGACCTTGCGGCTTGGGCTGATAATGCTTACATCTCAGGCTGGGGATATATGAATGGTTTTATCGGTGAAAGAAACGAAACAGACCGCATCAGATATGCTGACAACGCAGGACTTGTGCTGGGGTATCTGAACTACAGTCCAACCGATAAAGAGTTTGATTCTGCTTACAGCACATTGGTTTATACTGAACAAGGCGGTATAGATACTATGCCTGAAGTTGCCGGGATAGGGTTGTTTGACGGAAGTCAGCACGGAATTTATGTTGGAAACGGAGAGGTTGTTTACAGCTCTGAAAGCGTTGGTTATGTCACGAAAGAGGCTGTTTCAAATGGCAGCTGGTCAAGCTGGTGTACCTATGAAGGCATAGAATATCCGCAGGAGGTGACTGACGCTATTGAAAGTTTGAATGAGGACAGCTCATTAGAAAATTAATTTTATTGGAGTGTGATAGGTTGAAAAAATCAGTTACTGTAAGTGTAAACGAGAAAAAGCTCTCTGCGATAGAAATGTATCTTGAGCAGAAAAATACAACTCTTGCGGCGGAGCTTGAAAAATATGCAGATCAGCTTTACGGCAAGGTCGTTCCGCAGAATGTGAGAGATTTTATTGATATGATGTCGGACAGAAAGCCTGCGAGAAAGCAGAAGATCACTGCTTCTGCCAAAACGGAAAAGCTGTCCGAGCAGTAATTCGCCACGGTTCGCACTGTGTGCCCTCGTGTGGCGTTTTCAGAGCATGGGTGGGGTAACTTTACCCTAAAGGCAGCTGGGGCGAATTTGGGGCATTTTTTTGCGGAGTTGGAGAATGGAGGATTCGGGAGAATTCGGGAGGGTTTGGGGGAAAATTAATATATTGCTGGTTAAAGTTTTGGCGTCAAAGCCGCCAAAACAATCACATCGGACGAGCAAAGCTCGCCGATTTTGCGAGGTTTTACAAGCCTTGATAAAATGGAGTCAAAAAAGGAGGTTTACGAAAGTCATGGAGTCAAAAGTACAAAAAATGAAAAAAAGCACCGATGTTGCAGAAGAAAACGATGGTGTCACAGCAGAAAAAATCAAGTTTCCGTTGTATGTATTTCCCGAGACTATGAAAACGGTTGATATCTTATACAAGTCGGATAACTGCTCTTCACGCACGGAGTTTATGGAAAAGGCAATCAGATTTTACTGCGGTTATCTTTTGCAGAACAAGCCTGAGCTTGTGGATTATCTTGCTCCGCAGATTGCAACGATAACAGAGGGAATTGTAAAAGGCACGGAACAAAGGTTGTCCCGTGCCATGTTTAAGGTCGCTGTTGAACTTGGTGCAGTATCACATATGCTTGCGGCGATACATGGTATTGATGATGATACTATGATAAAGCTGAGGGCTATGTGTACGGATGAGGTTAAGCGGATCAATGGTATTATTAATTTTGAGAAGGCGGTTAGGTATCAGCGGTCAGATTAAATCAAATTAAAACGGAGGTGATATGTGTTGGCGCTATCACAGTTGATTGTCACAAGCCGCTATCTGAAAAGCGGAAATCAGAAAATTAAAAACAAGCGCAGAAACTACACAAAGTACATTGCAACCCGTGAAACAGTTGAAGTCCGTGATCAAAACACTATTGACAGAAATGATAATGCTACAAAAAATCAGAAAGAGCTTATAGATGATTTGCTGATCGATTTTCCCGAAGCCAAAAGATACCTTGAGTATGGGGACTATATCGCTGATTCTACCGTAGAAAACGCATCTGAGCTTATCAGTACGATCATTGAGCGTAACGCCGACATCATCGGAAATCGGCAGAATTTTGTGGGCTATATGGCTATGCGACCGGGAGTTCAGAAAAGAGGTTCGCACGGTTTGTTTAATGAAAAAGACGAACCGATCATTCTTGACAGAGTTGCAAACGAGATAGCAAATCACAAAGGCAATGTCTGGTCGCACGTCGTTTCGCTTCGCCGTGAGGACGCTGTTCGTCTTGGCTATGATAATTCGGAAGTATGGCGTGACCTTGTAAAAAGGCATATTTCCGATATTGCAAAAGCACAGCGGATTCCGATATGTAATCTGAAATGGTATGCTGCGTTCCATGACACAACTCATCATCCGCACATTCATCTGCTTGTGTATTCAACGAATCCAAAGCAGGGATTTTTGACTACTAAAGGCATAGATCAGATACGTTCAGCTTTTGCAAACGATATATTTCATGACGATTTACAGTCAATCTATCAGGAGCAGACTTTAAGCCGTGATGAATTGAAAGCTGTATCCAAAACAGAATTTGAAAATATAGTTGATAATATTTGTCAAGGCAACTTTGATTGTCCTCTGCTTGAAGAATTAGTTCGAAAGCTTTATTCTCAGTTACAGAATGTCAAAGGCAAAAAGGTGTACGGATATCTTCCGCCGGAGGTCAAGGAAACGGTAAACAATATATTTTCTGAGCTTGCAAAGGATGAGAATGTCCGTCAGCTCTATGAAAAATGGTGCAGCTTGGAGCGTTTGAAATACAAGACCTATACGCAAAAGGAAAAAGAACTGCCTGCGCTTACCGACAATAAGGTTTTTCAGCCTGTGCGGAATATGATAATCAGGACTGTGCTTGATATGGATAGCCCTATGGTCGATGTAGTGGTTCAAGACCCTGAACTGATAGTGCCTAATATCTATGATTCTGATGTTGAGATATATACGTCGATTGATGGTAAGACACACTTTGGAAACGCTATGATTGCAAATACGGTGATTGGTCTGTTTGTTAATCTTAGCAGGTGTATTGAAGAGGACTATGTGCAGAAGTATAAGCCGGTTAAGCAGATGGTTGACAGGAAGCTAAGGCAAATGATTCTAAAGAAAAAGCAGGAGTTGGGCGTAAAAGATGAGAATAATATTACAATGCAATAGAAAACGGCGGATTCGTGCTTCATAGCATCCGGATCCGCCGTTTTTGTTTCGCAAATTCTGTACATTTGCGAAAGGATTTTAAGAGTAATTTTGGTCTTGAAATTGATAGATTTGATGAAAAGTTAATCACATTATATCACACCAAAATCCATTTGTAAAGACATTATTTTAAAAATTGAAGAAAAAATCTAAAAAAATCAGGCTGACAAAGATTTTCAGCCGTCAGTTTTTTAGTATGAGGAGGATGAAAAAATGAGGAACGCACTTAATATTTACAAGAGAAAGGACGGTCGCTTTGAGGGTCGTATTCCTTTTGGTCGTAACGACAATGGAAGCTTAAAGTATAGGTATTTTTATTCAAAAGACCTTGCTGAATTAAAAGATAAAATGCTCTCGGCTTATACCTCAATAGAAAAATACAATACTATATCATGCGCTAAAACTCTTTCGGAAATTTGTGCAGAATGGCTTTCTTGTGCGAAGCTTCGTGTAAAGCGTTCAAGCTACTGCTGCTATGAAAGGAATATAAATAAACATATACTTCCGTACTTCAAGAAAACAAAATACAGCGAGCTTAATTCGGTCAAGATCAACGCTTTTATCGAGTATCTTTTGAAAAACGGAAAATCCAATGGCAAGGGAGGCTTGTCGTCTAAAACGATTCGTGATAATATTGTTTTGCTTCGTTCCGTCGCAAAGTATGCCGAAAGCGAATACGGATACAAAAATCCTATGAGAAATGTTATCATGCCAAAGGAGAATACAAAAGCTGCAATGGTTTTTAATAGAGATGAACGCAGCAGCCTTCAATCATATCTTATGAACGACTTGAACAAAACAAATGTCGGAATACTGCTTGCTATGTACACGGGAATGCGTATTGGCGAGCTTTGTGCTGTCACGGCGGAAGATATTGATATTCAAAATGGCGTAATCTTCATCACAAAGACTGTTCAACGTGTTTCGGATACTACCGGCAGCAGCAAAACAAAAGTAATTGTCGGCTTACCAAAAAGCAGAAGCTCCGAGAGAGCAATTCCTATTCCGAACTTTCTGATAAATATTTTAAAGAACACCCCATGCAATAATGGTTATTTGCTGACCGGAACATCAAAGCCTGTCGAGCCAAGAACTATGCAGAACAGATTCAAATCAGTATTGAAGCAGTGCGGTGTGCGAGAAGCGAATTTTCATTTACTGCGTCACACATATGCCACGGTTTGCATAGAGAATGGTTTTGATGCGAAGACGGTAAGCGAGTTACTGGGACATTCAAGCGTTCAGATTACGCTTAATCGCTATATGCACTCCGATATTGAAATAAAGAAGCGCTGCGTTGAAAACTTAAACCTTGTTTCATAAAAAAAGTATTAAGCCGTCATATTTCCTGCCGCAATAACCTGAAAGCCTTTATTTTTCCTGTATTTTCAAGCGCTTTGCTTAAATGTACAGAATTTGCGAAAGTTTTTGCTGCCTATATTAATATATTATACCATAGTTTTAACAGATTATGTATTGATTTTACGTAAAATAATTGGTATAATGTCAATTAAGGCAGGTGAGCTTTATGATAAAAATAGCAATAGTTGATGATGAAAAATATGTGTGTGAACATTTGAAACAATTATTGATAGAATATCAGTTCAAATACAATTTGGATTTTAAAGTTGATATATTTTTATCATGCGAAGATTTATTTGAAAGAGTTCAATCTTCAGTGAACTATCATTTAATCTTTTTGGATATTGAATTTCCCAATATGAATGGTGTAAATCTTAGCAAAAAAATCAGATTGGGAATGGGAGATATAAGAACTCAGATAATTTTTATCTCGGCTAAAGATTCATACGCAATGGAGTTGTTTTCTGTTCAGCCTTTTGATTTCATCGTTAAACCCGTAAAGAAAGAACGATTATATCCGTGCATTTCTAAATTCATTAAATATTATGCCAATAGCAGTATGTTTTTTACATATACATTGGAAAATATGAAACATAAAATAGCTATCAGCGAGATCATTTATATACAAAGCGAAAGAAAAAAGCTGAAACTAATTACGTCAAACGGTGTTATAATATGTTATCATAAATTTAGTGACGCTGTAACCAATGAAATGAAGAATGATATGGTTGTCGTAAAACGTGGCTTGGCGGTTAATATTAATCATATCGTTGATACCGATTTTGAAACTGTTGTATTATCAAACGGAACAAAGCTAAAGATCAGCGACGGATATCGTAATAGTGTAATGGATGTCTTATCTGATAAGATTGGAGGAGCGTAAATGCAGCCAATAGTGTATTTAATTTCTAATGCGGTACATATGTATGCGGTATATATACTTTTTACTGCGGTTTTGGGTAAGAGCAAGCTGCCTAAATATGCGGAGCTCTTGACGTATTATGTTTACTATCTGATAAACTGCGGCGTGTACCTTTTTATGGATAGCATGATGCTGAATTTGATCAGTAATATATTGCCTATGTTTATGATAATGCTGCAATACCGAAAACCGATATAAACGTATATATTTCTTACAATTGGCGTTTGCGCAGTAGGTATGATTTTGGATTGGATGTTATTTTGCATATTCCCGGAATCAATGCTATTAAAATCAAACACGCCTCAAAGTATTTCATTTCTTGGATTAGTTTTTTTGTTCAGACATTATTTCAACAGAAAAGAGAAGGTTATCGTTAATTCCGGGTATGTGATCTTTCTTATAATAATCTCTATTGGTACAATCGTTATTGCAGAGCTCTCAGGACCAGAATTCAATGTCAGATGTTTTATTATTTCGTTGATACTGCTTGTTATAAATTTCTTGAATTTTTATTTATACGATAGATACATAGAGAATATGCAGTTTCAGATTATGTTTAATGAAATTGCATCGTCAAATAAAGCATATCAGAATCAGCTGATTATAATGAATGAATCACAAAAGCAGATACGCTTATTGAAGCATGATATGAAAAACCATTTGCTGAAATTGAAATATGATTTAGTAAACGACAATTGTCAAAAATCTGTAAATTACATCGACGAAATGAGCGAAAAAATCACAGCGGAAAAAGAGTTTGTAAGCACGGGGAATGTTGATTTTGATTGTTTACTGAATTATAAATTGGCGATAGCTCAGGAATATGGAGTGGACTTTTCTTGTAACGTTGTTTTACCTGAAGAGTTGCAGGTCGATTCATTTGATTTAACAGTAATTCTTGGAAACCTGCTTGACAATGCGTTAAACGCATTAAAACAAGCTGAGAAAAAGATACTTGAGATAGATATTAATTATTCCATAGGAATGATAGTTATTAAAATCGAGAATACATTTTCCGGTATGAATAATACATATGATAATCCCGGAGAACATGGATACGGATTAATAAGTGTTCAGACTTCATTGGAAAAGTATAACGGGAAACTTCAGAATGATATTATTGATAATAAGTATATTGCAAAAGCTATTTTATATAATATAAAACAAAAAGAAAAGTGAACTTTAGCAGTGCCAAAATCGGCGCTGCTTTTTTGTACCCAAAAATACTATGGTTCGTACCATAGTTTGACTTATATCGACATTTTTATGCTATGTTAATAATGTGAATATCACAATAGTTTTAAAAGGGAGTGTTATTATGAAGTCTTTTATGCTCAAGTTTTTCAAGAAGTATGGCGGTATGTTTGCTGCATTGGCATTGACAATCACAGCTGTTAACGTTAACAGTGCTTGTTTTTGGATAGCTAATCAGCCAAAACTTCCTGCTGATGCAAAGAGCCTTCGCAAATTTTAATGTTTGCTAAGCTTGCAGAGTATCTCACTCAACAGCTTGAAAATGAAAACGTTATTTCGTCCGATAAAAGGGAATTGTATAGATACGGTTTTCAAAATGGTATGATATTGACGCTCAATTTTATCACGTCGATACTGATTGGTGTGATTTTCGGAAAAGCTTTGGAAAGCATTATTCTTTTGGCGGCGTATATTCCGTTGAGAAGTTATGCAGGCGGTCATCATTCAAGTTCATCAGAAAAATGTTACATAGTATCATCGCTGATTATGATAATTTGGATGTGTCTGTTAAAATTCCAAATTCTTTCGACAAGCTGTTGTGTGATAATGCTCGTTATTGGAAGTTGTGTTTGCTTTGTTTTTTCTCCAGTTGCAGGAGAAAATAAGCCTTTGGACGAGTTAGAATGCAAGATGTACAGAAGAAAATCACTGCTCATTTTATTGGTTGAGATCATTATATGGATAATTTTCACTTGTGTCGCTAAGATAGAAAGTGAAGTTATTCCTATTATTATATTTACAGAAGCATTAATGCTTCTGTTGGGAAAAATCAAAAATATAAGGTATAAGAAGGTTTATTAAAAAATATATATTTGAAGTAAAAGTGAGGAAAATGTATGAAAGCAAACAAGAAATTGCGTATTGGAGTAATTGCCGTATCGATAGCCGCAGTAACTGCTGTTACAGTAGTTACTGCGGCTATTTATGATGTTCGGAGGTTAAATGATAATCCGTGGGAGCATACCTTGCTTGCAGCGGATGATAACGGCCATATAAATGCCCAAGGCGGCAGTTTATCTATTGACGGAGACGTTCGCTCTAATGGAAACGTTTCATTGAATGACGATAAAATTACCGTTTCAGGCTATGTCGCAGCGAATAAGACTATAATTAGCAATTCGGATGATGTTTACTTTGGCAGTAAATATGATAATTCGGAGAAAATTACTGTTCCAAATGTTTGGAACAATGTTTATACAATTGCACAGAGTATCGAAGCAGATAAAAATGAATCGAAGAGTTTTACTGATAATTTTTTAACGTTAGATGGTGCAGTAATTTCAGGAGATTCTTTAAATATAAACGTATCTGCGGATAATGCGCCTATTTCTGAAACTACAAAAGATAAAACAGGTAAAGTTGGAGCTTTTGGCGCAGGATTCTTTACCAAGGTATACGAAAATAAGGCAAAATGGGAGGAAATCTTCCCTATACTGTTCCAAAATTCAGAATTTGAAACAGACTCTGTTCTTGAACTTGGCAATAACAGTAATTTCATTCCCGTTCAAGAACAGGTAGTAAGTAATTCATGGCAGGACTATGAGCAACTGCCAGGTTCAGTTATAAGCGATAACTTTTCGGAAGAGAGATTAAAGGAATATATAAGTATGTTGAAACAGGACAATCCTGTTTTTTCTGCGTGTTCGTCAGACTTTGTGAAGATTCAGGCTAATGGATCGATAAATCCTGAAGAAGCTGAAAAGGCAAGAAAACTGGTGATAGAGGGCGGTCATATTACGCTTAACGGGGATTATGAAAATCTTGAAGAAATTAAGCTTGATAACTGGGGCGGAGTGCAGCTTATAGGAAATTTTCCTAAACTTAAATATATTTACCGAACTGGAAATTCTGATATGAATCTCGCAGGAGATTTTCCCGCCCTTGAATGTGTATACACAATGGGCGGTCAGATTCTGTTAGGCACAGGTGATGTTGGGTTTAATGCTGATAATTTGACTGTAATAGACGAATATGGACCGATAGTAGTATATACAGCTAAAGATGTTAATCTTACAAGCAGCAGACTGGTGACTACACAGATGATACTGATGAGAGGTGCGGGAGCAGACAAAATAGCTTCTAGGTTTAATGTTGAAAATACGTTGATGGCAGCTATAAATGGTGTTATGTTTGAAGATATGAATGACAATAATACCACAAGATATGGGGACCTTCCTGTATTTTATTCTACATATCCGATGTCGATAATAAACTGTAATTTTAAGTTGTTACAAGGAACATTTGTAATTAATAAAAATTCTATTATAATGGCTAATGCCAACATAGATGTTTTCCGTGGATTTATGTTTTCTCCTGAGGGTGTTGACGAGTATAGAAACAGCTCCGCTGTCGGATTTTATGTAAATACATATGCATATAATATATCTCCTAATATCAACAGCTTGAACAAACAGCCTAACGGAACAGAAGAAATCGGAAGAATAAGCGATTTTGAGTATTCCGATTTTCCAAAAGAGCTTGTTTCGTGTATAGGCGACGCAGAAAACTTTTTAAGCGGACTGGAAAATCAGGACAATGATTTCGTGCTCGGAGAAATGAACGGAAAACCGGGTGAACTCCTCATTGGCAGATATATTCTTGCTGATGAAGATATTGTAATATCAGCGGATACTCTGAAGAACAGGAAAAATGCATTTTCGGTGATTGCATCTGAAAGCGGTAATATAACGTTAAATGTAAAAAATGAAATGGATGTTCAGACAATAATTTATGCTCCTAATGGCAAGGTTACATTAAACGTTAGTACGGGAACTCTTCATGGAAGAATATTTGCAAAAAATATTGAGATCGTTTCCGACTCTTTTGAAATTACTGGCGGAACAGAGGATATTTCATATCTTGGTTTTGTTTACATTAAGGATTCAGATTCCGAGTCAACATCTGACGATACCAGTCTGAAGGACTCAAAAACTGATTCGTCCAAGACAGACAGCAGTTCTGTTGATTCTGAGGATTCTTCGGTAAATTCCGATTTGGATGATAATTCAACTTCACAAGGAGATTCCTCCGGATACGATACGAGTTCGTCTGACTCAAGCTCAGGAAATTCATCAAGCTTAGAGTTGTCAGGTTCAAGTTCGGGCGATGACAGCAGTTTGTCAGGTTCAGACAAGTTTAATGAACCGCAATATGAGTATGATAGACTTAATCGTCTTATTAAAGTGACCTATGATGAAGAAAATTATGTGGAATATATGTATGACGCTAACGGTAATATAACTCAAATTGTTACTGTAATTGACGGTGAAGAGAAGTAAATTAGGAGTGAAATGAATATGAAGAAATTTGTTAAACGGGCAATAAGCCAGGTCATTGCATTGGCTCTTGCTTTTCAGATTGTGGGTCAGTGCGGATATTCTTTTGCTGTTCAAGCTGACTATTCGTCTAAATCTGAAATAGTAACAGAAAGTAATGCGGATAATGTTTCAGAAAATGATGTTGTTGCTCAGAACGATGAAAACACAGAAGAGATTGATGAGCCATCAGAAGATGAGATAGTTTATGAGGATATGACTATAAATTCTGATACGACTTTGACTGCACAAACAGAAGTTAAAGATTTGTATATTAATTATGGAACATTAAACCTTAATGAAAATACACTTATAGTACATGGCAACGTTGTTATTCAAAATAGAGGTTGTTTGAATTTCAATAAGGGTGAATTAATATGTAACGATTTTACAATGACTGGTACGTATTATTCTCGTTATATGTATATGCGCAATGCAAATGATCATTTAGTTGTTGAAGGAAATTTCAATTTTAACGGCGGCAGCTTTTCTGGAGATGATGCAACTGCCGGAATTATTGAGCTTAGAGGTAATGTTAATATAACAACAGGATTTAATCCTTCCCGAGAGCAAAAAGTAGTTCTTAACGGACTTGACAGTCAGGAAGTGTATATTAACGAAAAAAACTGTAGTTTTAATATTCTTGAAGTAAGCAATACAAGTGAAGGGGGAATACTATCAGATTATCCTATTTCTGCGAACAGTATGATTGGTGATCTTAGTCAGATACATTATTCATTTGGTGGTGCGGTGGGTACTGTGTTATCCGGAGATATGGAATTGGATAATTATTGTCTATCAGTTGGCGAACTAGATCTCAATGGACATACTTTAACGATCAATGGAGATTTCATCCAAGCCGGCGGAGAAGTAAAGATAAATAACGGAAAGCTCGTCGTAAACGGAGATTATCGTATACAGACAAGAAAAAACAGCGAAGACGGAACGGAGAGCTACGATTACAGTACGGGAATACTTAATATGACAAATGAATCCGATGTTGTAGAGGTATCGGGTGACTTTGTTATGGGTTCGACCAAGTCGCATAACGGAAAGCTGAGTGCAGGAATTCTGACTGTGGGAGGTAACTTTACACAGCTGAATTATAAGGATTCTGATAACTTTTCTGCAAGCGGAAGTCACAAAGTGATATTCACAAGTGAAAAGGATCATGCAATAAGCTTTGATTCATCACGTAGTGGTGAATCTCATTTTGCAAACCTTACATTTGAAGATGACAGTAAAATAACCTTGAAGAATGATAGTTATAAACGAGTGACCGTGACAGGAAGTTTGACCGGAACCGGTTGTGAGATCAGTGGATATATAGATCTTGCAGGTGCTGCCAAGGTTGTGAATAAATACAAAGGAAACATACGAATATCGGAAGGTTATACATTGAACAGCGATATATCGATATCTGGTAATTTCAGTGCAGAATCATATTTGTATTTGAACGGAAAACAGTTGTCGACCGATGGAAATGTCACTATATCATCGTACATAGGAATACAAAGTGGAACTCTGAATTGCAAAGGCAATTTAGTAGTGAATTATTATAGCGGTAGAATTAATATGGATAATTCTAGCGGCGTAATTGATGTAGAGGGCAATTTTGTATTTAATGGCGGAGATTATACGTCGTACTTAACAAAAGGAAAATTGTATATTGCAGGGGATTGCACAATAAATTACAGTACATTTAATTCAAATACAGATAATGAAATCATATTCGACGGAACAGAAAAGCAAGTTATAAATGTAACTAATTCGTATGTATCGCTCAACAAGATAATATTCAACAATACAAGTGAAGACGGAATAGAGATCAAGAACTCATTCAACTATGCAGAGCTTGTAAATGAAAGCGGCTGTAAAGTGATATTTGCTAATGGAGGCACGGTAGGAGAAACATTGTCGGCGGATAAAGTTGTCGACGGAGATTACATTCTTGCTATGGGCGAACTAGATCTCAACGGACATACTTTAACGATCAATGGAGATTTCATCCAAGCCGGTGGAGAAGTAAAGATAAACAGCGGAAAGCTCGTTGTAAACGGAAATTATCGTATACAGACAAAGAAAGCCACGGAAGACGGAAAGGAGAGCTACGATTACAGTACGGGAATACTTAATATGACAAATGAATCTGATGTTGTAGAGGTATCGGGTGACTTTGTTATGGGCTCAACTAAATCGCATGATGGAAAACTGAGTGCGGGAACATTGACTGTGGGCGGAAACTTTACACAGCTGAGTTATAATGCACGTAATAATTTTGTTGCAAGCGGAAGTCACAAAGTGATATTCACAAGTGAAAAGAATCATGCAATAAGCTTTGATTCATCACGTAGTGGTGAATCTCATTTTGCAAATTTGACATTTGAAGACGGCAGTGAGATAACATTAAAAAATGCGACAGCAGCGGTAACTGGAGAATTAAATGGAACAAACTGTGCAGTTACAGGATATGTAGGTCTTACAGGTTCTGCCAAAGTTATTGATACATATGCAGGAAGTATCAGAATAATAGAGGGATATACACTTAATAGTGATATTGATATTTCTGGAGAACTGTTGATCGATGCAACATTAAATTTGAACGGAAAAACTTTTAATGTAGGTAAAAACGTAAATGTTAATAGTTATTTGCATGTGAGAAATGGCAGACTGAATTGTAAAGGTGATTTTTATGCTAATTATTATTCAGAGATATACATGCAAAATGAAAAAGACATATTGAATGTAGAAGGAACATTTACTTTTTCAAACTTAAGATACAGTTGTGATTTTAGTAATGGAACACTCATAATAGGAGGAAATTGCAATGTAAATGGAGGTGACTTCAGAGCAACAGCAGCACATAAAACGATTTTCAATGGAGAACAAAAACAAATAATAAATGTAACAAATACTTACGCAAGCTTTGGTAAAATAATATTTAATAATACCAGTGAAGACGGAATAGAGGTCAAGAACTCTTTTAACTATGCAGAATTAGTAAATGAAAGCGGCTGTAAAGTGATATTTGCTAATGGAGGCACGGTAGGAGAAACATTGTCGGCGGATAAAGTTGTCGACGGAGATTACATTCTTGCTATGGGCGAACTAGATCTCAACGGACATACTTTAACGATCAATGGAGATTTCATCCAAGCCGGTGGAGAAGTAAAGATAAACAGCGGAAAGCTCGTTGTAAACGGAAATTATCGTATACAGACAAAGAAAGCCACGGAAGACGGAAAGGAGAGCTACGATTACAGTACGGGAATACTTAATATGACAAATGAATCTGATGTTGTAGAGGTATCGGGTGACTTTGTTATGGGCTCAACTAAATCGCATGATGGAAAACTGAGTGCGGGAACATTGACTATTGGTGGAGACTTTACGCAGCAGAGGTATAAGGATTATGATAACTTTTCTGCAAGCGGAAGTCACACTGTTGAATTTAACGGCAAAATAAAACAAAATATTTTATTCGTTTCGCCTAGTGATTCTAGATTTTTTAATCTTAAGGTGAATAACACTAATGGTGTGTCTTTGAATTCTTCGGTTTTTGCCTATGGGAACGTGAATGATGTAAATAATTCTGTCTGTGAAAGCGGATATTTGTATATTACTAAGCTCTCTCAGCTTGAAAACGGTTCATTCGGTGGAAATATATGTATCAATAATGGCAATAATAACAGCGACATATATTTGACACAGGATTTAACCATAGGAAACCTAACCTGCTCCAATCTGCACTTAAAAGGATACAAGCTGAATGTTAAGAGCCTTTCAATAAATTCCAAACTTTTTGTTGAGGGTGGAGCAATTGAATGCAAGAATAACCTGACTTTAGGAGATTACGGATGCTTAATAATGACAAATGCAAAGGATTACGTCCTTGTAGGAAAGAATTTTATTTTCAATACATATTATAGCACGAGTGGTGATCTTACAGCAGGGACGCTTGAAATTAAAGGCGATTTCATACAGAATAAAAATACTGTTTTTGTCTGCTCAGAAACACACACTACAATTTTAAGTGGAAAAAGTGCTTCAAATGGCAGAATATACGTTCAGACTGTGACGATGTACAGTAACGGTTCTAAGTTTAATAAGTTGATCATTACAAAGCCAGGCTCTTTTTATGTAGCAAAAAATCAAAACAATACTACAGGTTTTCTTAAAGATCTCTGCAACGAGCTCATAGAAGATTATGATGATATTGAGCCGCCCACAAAGGTTACAGGTCTGACTGTTTCGGAAATATCTGCAACCTCTATCCACATAGTATGGGAGCAGTCCTCTGATAATGTGAGGGTAACAGGTTATGAGGTTTACCGAAACGGTGAAAAGCTTGTAACTACAGGAAGAACAGAATTCATTGACGGATTGCTTGAACCGAACACCGCATATACATATCAGGTATACGCTTTTGATGAGTCTCGAAATTATTCTGCGGCCTCTGATAAGATAAATCTTAAAACTTTGGCGGATACAGACAGTCCGGAAACTCCCCATAACGTAAAAATCAAATCAGTTACTGGTTCATCACTTACGTTGTCGTGGAGCGCCTCAAAGGATAATGTTGGCACTGAGGGCTATATCATATACTGCAATAATGAGGAAATTGCAAGAACTGAGGAATGCGAATTTAAGCATAGTAGTTTGAATGAAAATGAAGAATATTCATATATGATAAAAGCCTATGATAAGGCAGGAAATCTTTCTGATTTCAGCGAAAATATCACAGGTTATGTTGTGATGCCTAAAATTACATCTATAACTCCTGGTGATTTAAGCAGTCTCGGCGGAAAAAGTCAGACTATTGTTGCTTTTTTCGATAAGATCAGTTCAGATGGAGGCAATAAGGTCAGATTTGAGTTCAGTAAAAGCGGAAAAGATGAATATATGCCTATCTCAAAAGAGCTCATCGGAGCTCAGAATTATTCGGCGAATAAGCTTTGCGCAAAATGCTCGTGGAATACAGAAGGTCTGGATGGAAACTATGATATTCGTGTAACGCTTTTTGATGATGAAGATAATTCAGATTGCGTAGAGGTCATGTATACTGTAACTTCTTCAGGACCTAAACCTCCCCAGAATCTTAAAGCCGAAACTGATAATGGTGTAATTATGCTCACTTGGAATAAGTCTGTAAGTGCTGATTGCCAAAAATACATTATATACAGACAGGATTCCGAAGACGAAGAGTTTGAACCAATCGTTGAGATTGGAAATAGTGCAACTGTCAGATATACAGATAAAAACGTAGTTGCAGGAAATAGCTATTCATATAAGATAAGTGGTGTAAATTCTTTTGATATTGAGGGAAATACAAGTAATGTTGCTTCTGTCACAGCGACAGAGGATAAGGTATTGCCCGAGGTAAAGAGTATAATTGCCGAAAAGAACAGACTTAACAAAACTGCAAAAATCACTGTAGCCGCAGATGACAATCTTTCTGTTGACACAGTAAGTCTTGAATATATGACTTTGTTGGACGAAGAGTGGTCTTTGATAGGAAAAAGTTCATGCAAAGATGGTTCTGCCGTGTTTGAATGGAATACAATAGATCTTATCGATGGGTCATATAAGCTTAGAGCCATTGCGGTGGATTCTAATGGAAATGAATCTAAGTCATTTGAAAAGATCTTTACTATAGATAATACAGGTATTTCAAAAATAATACTTGACAAGGATAACTGCACTACGGCATCAACTCATATTACTCTCAGGTGGAATGATATAACGGATACCGATTTCGGATATTTTGCTGTTGAGCAGAAAAATGAGGATGGCACTTTCACTGAGGTCGGAACAACAAAGGACACAACGGGACTTCACGTTCAGAAGCTTATGCCCGATAAAGAGTACACTTTCAGGGTAGTGGGATATGACGATATAGGCAACAGAGGAGAAGAATCCGACGAGATTACTCTGTCAACAAAATCGGATACGATCAGTCCTGCCATTACCGCTTTTTATCCCGAATCAAAGGCATTTAATTCAAAGATCGATATAAGCATTTTCGCTGCGGATAATGCGGCTGTATCATCTGTAAAGCTTAGGTATTCCTATGACAGCGGTGATGATAAAGTTTGGTATGATATTGCAGAGATTACTGCGGACTCTGAGAAAGCTGAAAATACATTTAAGCATTCCTTTGACGTATCGTCTATGAATGAGGGCAAAATATACATTCAGGCTATAGCTGTAGACTCCTCAGGCAATGAAAGTAACGCTGTTGTAAATGAGTATATTGTCGACAGAACTGCTCCCGTAACTGTTTCTGATCTTACTGCTCAGACAGGAGAGGGCAATATTCACCTTATCTGGACTGTAACAAGTGAAGATACGGAGAAGTTTGTGATATACAGAAGTGAGGAAAACCTAGGCTCATATTCAAAGATTGCAGAATGCTCCACTAAAGATTATTATGATACCTCTGCAAAGCTCGGAATAGTATACTCATATAAGATTGTAGCTGTTGATATAGCGGGGAACAAGAGCGAGTATTCAAATGAAACAATAGCACAAATTACAGACGATAATATTAAGCCTAAGTTTTTAGGATTCAGTATAAAATCAGGTTCTTCTGTTTCTGCTAACCCAAAGCTTAAAGCTGTAACATGGGATAACTATGCCCTTGCGTCAGTGACAATTGAATATAAGGCGAAAGATTCTTCAGATAGCGTTTGGTATGAAATAGGTACATACGCCCTCAGCTCTAATTACGAGATGACAGAATTTAATTGGGATACAGATGGATTAGCTGACGGAAAGTACGAGTTCAGAGCATATTGTGCTGATCTGATGGGAAATATCAGTGAAACCTATACCTCTGAATTTCTTCTTGATGCTACTGCTCCCGATGCTCCAGTTCTAGAACTTTTGCAGGACAATTTCCGAATCAGGCTTGAATGGAGTGCTTCAAAAGCTGATGATCTTGATCATTATAGACTATACCGAAAGTCATCAAAAAATGAGGAGTATAAGCTAATTACGGAAACGACTGATCTTTCATATATTGACGAAAATGTTGAACCATATAAGAACCATACATATAAGGTAGAAGCATATGACAAGACAGGAAATGTCAGTGCAAGCAACGAGATAAGTGGTTACGCATATGATGTTGATACAATTACTCCTCAAATCGATATGCCTAAAGAAATTTACGGAATTGCAGGAGAAGAAATTGCTTTTGACGGTAGTGCCTGTACAGATAACGTGAGAATAAAAAGATTTGTTTGGGATATGGGCGATGGAAATACCATATTCGGAGTAAGAAATTCATATATTTATGATGAAGCAGGGGAGTACACTGTAACGCTTACGGTTGAGGATGCTGCAAAGAATTCGTCAACATCACAGATAAAGGTTATTGTATATGAGCCCTCTGAATATGGTTTTGTTAACGTCGAAGTAACCGATAGTGGAAATAATCCGTTGAGCTACTCGTATATTTATGTTTACTCAGGCGACAGCGAGGGTATCCATACAATGCGTACAGGCTATGACGGAACATTAAAACTGTGCGCTAAGATCGGAGATAATAAGATTGCTGCATATAAGGACGGATATCTGCCCGAGGAAAAGGAAATTGCGATCAACAACGAGGGCGATAACGGAACGGTCAGACTTGCTCTTCAGAGTGGTGAGCTTGTCACAGGAGATTTAGAAGTACACAGGATGTCTCTTGAAGAAATGGCAGAGGCGGGAATTGATTTTTATGATCCGTCGAATTATCATACCGTTAAATTTACGGTGAAGCTTACATTTGCTCAGGAGCCTATACCGACAATTATTGAATACATCTATACAGGTAATGGGGGCCATATCTCTGGCAATGGAACAGGAGAAAACGGCGGCACATGGTGTGGCGGAGGCACTTATGGCACAGGCTCTGGAGGAAACATATCATTTTCACCTGTTGTAAGTGAGGACATTCCTGAAGAAGAACGGCCTATTCTTGCATATGTTTACGTAAGACAGAGTATTTCTTTTATGAAAGATATGTATGCTGTAAATCTCGGTGTACTGAATAATGCTGACAAACAGTTTGTGATAGAAGATTCATCGGCTACGCTTAATCTGCCTTATGGACTCTCTCTAGCAACGAATAAACAGTCGCTTACGCAAAGTATGGATTCTATTGCAGGACAGCAGCAGAAAACGGTAGGTTGGTCTGTAAGGGGTGACAGAAAGGGCGAATATGATCTTTCGGCTGATTTTAAGGGCACCCTTATGCCTTTCGGAGCTCCTGTTTCGGCAAGCTTTAAAACGTCTACTCCTTTTACTGTCGGAGCAGGCGACGGAATAGTTATCCATGTCATGCCGGAATCCTGCGCATATATCGGTGAAAAGTACTATGTACAGCTTGCCGTTGCAAACGAGGGCTCGGATACTTTCTACAATCTTACAACAGACTTCGGCCCGTATATCAACCCCGGATATAAGCAATATATTACGATAACTCACCCAGACGGTTCGGTTGAAGTACAGGAAGATGAATCGGCAAGCTATGAAATTCAAAGTGCAGATGAGTGTGAATATATTCCCGTTATTTCAGGCGGTCAACACGTCAGAGTAAAAGTTTTTAAACCCGGCGACGTGATTTACGGAACATATTGTCAGACATTCAGTGCGACAGGCGATCCTGATCAGGTTTACTATAAGCTCATTAACTCTGTTGTTGAACAGCTCACAGGTGATACTAATGTTAAGGTTGTCGTTGAACCTATTGCCAGTCATATCACCAAATTTAATGTAAAGCAGAAAATTGTAGACAACTCATGGGCAGATCCTGTTGATATGACAACAGGAGCGTATACGGATCAGGTTCCTGCAATGTCGGTTACGGGAGAATCTCCGCTAACTCTTAATCTCAACTATAATTCACTGAACGCTTCCGAAAAGGGACAGCTCGGTTATGGCTGGTCGCATGACTTTGAGGCGTATCTTGACGTAAAGAGCACAGTAATAAACGTACATTGGAATCCTACAGCATATTCAAGCTTTGTTGATGAGCGTTCCGCTACCAGAAACGTAAACGGAGAAATTATCGACGGAAGATTAGTTCTTCACAAGCCTAACGATACGGGCGTTAAGAATTATGTCTGCATAAGCAGCGGTATGTCCGAATATTTTATGAGCAGAGATGAGAATAATATCTACACTCTTGAAATTCCCGACGGTCAGAAATATGTGTTTGACAGCGACGGAAAGCTCATTCAGATCATTCAGCCTAATGAAAAGACGGTAACTCTGGAGCATATCGGCAATACTACGGTTATTACCGAGGACGTTTCGGGAGCGAAGCTTGTTCTGAATTATAACGATTCGGGACTTCTTACATCGGTAGGCGACGGAAACGGAAGAATTACGTCTATTACCTATGAAAACGACCTTATCAAGTCGGTTACAAATCCGTTGGGAGAAACTGTCGTTTATACATATGATGCGAATAACAGACTTGTTACATCTGCTCTTGATGGAAATTCACCGTATGTGACTAATACTTATGACGAAGAAGGAAGAGTTCTTACTCAGGACGACGCCGATCCCGATACTCCTTTGTCATACTTCAGTTATTCCGAAAGTGAGAATAACGAATTTATAGTTGACGGTATTGACAGAAATGGAAATACTGTAAAATATGTTTCCGACGGTATGGGTCATCTTCTTTCCGTAACAGATCAGAATAACAATACGGTAAAGTATTCTTACGACCTGAAGGGAAATCTTCTTGACGAGACTACAGCCGACGGAAAAACTACCGTTTACACCTATGATGATGACAATAATCTTATAAAGGTTAAGGATCCAAGCGGCTATGTTACTGTTATGACATATGACGGCAACGGCAATATTCTTACGGTAACAGGTCCGAACGGGGAGACAAATTCTTATACATATAATGTAAAGAATCTGCTTGAAACGCAGACAGAATATACAAGCGCAAGAAAGAGCTATACCTACAATAAGAACGGACAGATACTTACCGAGGCTATCGAAGGACTTGGCGTCAGGACTTACAGTTATACCAACGGCAAAATAACGTCCGTGAGCGATTATGAAAATAATCTTTCGGAAAATACCTATGACGAGTACGGTAATCTGCGTTCACAAACAGACAGAGAGGGTCATCAGACTGTATATAACTACGATCTGCTCAATAGAGTTATAAGCATTACCAATGAGGACGGTACTGAAAGCTACACCTATGATTCAATGGGTAATAAGACTTCTGTTACTGATTCAAGAGGTAATACAACGTGCTATACCTATAATTCCAACAATTGGCTTATCAGCACTACAAACGCTAAGGGTACAGTTACATACGATTATGATAACGAGGGCAGGTTAATCCGTCAAACTAATACCGATGGAACAGTAGTAGTTAACACTTGTGACGCAGTCGGAAATGTTATATCCAAGACGAACGAAAACGGCGAGGTAACTAAGTTTGCTTATGACGCAGCCAACAGAATGATTTCCAAAACTGTTGTTGACGGTGAAAATGAGTATACCGAAAGCTATGAGTACTATCCCAACGGAAAGATTAAGAAAACGACCTTTGCGGACGGCACAAGCGAGAGCTATACATACGATAAGCAGTGGAGACTTGTAAAGACGACCGATGAGCAGGGCAATTATTCTACCTCAGAATATGACGCCGCAAATAATCTCCTCAGCACAACTGACGCGGAGGGTAATACTGTTTCGTATACTTATGACAAGTACGGAAGAATGCTTAATTCCACAGACGCTAACGGAAACGTCACTACTTACGATGAATATGATTTCAACGGACTTTGCACTCAGAAAACTCTCCCTAATGGTCAGGTTGTAAAAATTGGCTATAATAAGGAGGGTATGGTCACTAAGACGACTTTTGTTGCAGAGGACGAAAACGGCGAGGATATTTCTGTTTTCTACGAGTATGACGCAATGGGCAGAGTGACCAAATACACCAACCAGGAAGGTTACGCTACATTCACAGAGTATGACGAGAACGGTAATATAGTTAAACTTACCGACGCAGAGGGTAACGTTGTAACCAATCAATATGACGAGATCAACAGCCTTATTTTGTCAACCGACGCTATGGGCGTTGATACTCAATACACATATGACAGCGTAGGAAACCTTGTAAAGACTATTGAAAATCTCAATACGACAAGGGAAGGAAAAACAGAAAATGTATACGACAATCTCGGAAGAATAATTAATTCTACCGATGCAGAGAGCGGTACTGCAAAGTACGAATATGACCGACTTGGAAATGTTTCCGCACAGATAGACCCCAACGGTGGAAGGACAGAGTACACATATGACAATATGGGCAGACTCACCGAAACGATCAATCCTATCGGTGGAACGAAAACTTATACTTATGACGACGTGGGACAGCTTGCTTCACAGAAGAATGCAAGAGGTCAGGAGACCACATATGAGTATTACAAAAACGGCTGGATAAAGAGCTTTACTGACGAGCTTGGTACAGTGTCCTATACCTATGACGGTAACGGAAACGTGCTTACAGTTACCGATGAGAATGGCACTATAACACGTGAGTATGACAATATGAACCGTATGACAAAGTATACCGATTTCAGAGGAAACACGATAGAGTACTCCTATGATCAGTTGGGTAATCTTGTGGCGCTAACTTATCCGGGAGGCAGGGTAGTTCGCTACACCTATTACAAGACGGGTAATGTCAAGACCGTTACAGACTGGGACGGCAAGGTTACTTCCTTTGAGTATGACGGCAATGGTAGGCTGACAAAGACCTCCAGAGCCGACGGAAGCGTGGAGGAACGCACCTACGACGCTAACGGCAGACTTGTGACCATTGTCGATAAAAACGGCGAAAATGTCATAAATCAAAAGGTTTACTCCTATGATGAATCGGGCAATGTAACGGAGATCTCATCTTCCGACGGCACGACAATGGACGGACTGACAAGCTCAGAAATGAAGTACAACGAGAACAATCAGCTTATCGAGTACAACGGCGAAGAAGTAAAATACGATGCGGACGGAAACATGATCTACGGTCCGCTTAACGGCAAAATGGCTGAGTTTGAGTACGACTGCCGCAACAGACTCGTTTCGGCGGGTGGAATTTCCTACGAATACGACGCTGAAAACAACCGTATTTCTCAGACGGAAAATGGAGCAAAGACCGAGTATGTTGTTGACAGCAACAGCAGTTCGCTTACACGTATTCTTACGGCGGAAAAGGAGGGCGATACAACTTATTATATTTACGGAATTGGTCTGATCGCACAGGAAAACGGCAATGAATATTTGATTTACCACTTCAACAATATCGGAAGCACCGAGGCAGTGACAAATATCGACGGAGAAATCGTTGAAACTTTTGATTACGGACCTTATGGTGAGTTGCTTTCTGAGAACAAATGTAGTATAATGTTCCTGTATAGCGGCGAACTCGGCGTAGCTACGGACAGCAACGGTCTGTACTACATGAGGGCGAGGTATTACAACCCTGAGATCAAGCGTTTTATCAATCAGGACGTAATGACGGGTTCGATCACCGACACCCCGACTTTGAACAGGTACGCATATGTCAACGGCAATCCGATAAGCCTGAACGACCCGTTCGGACTAAGTCCGTTTCTTAACTGGCTTGACGGAATTACGGGACATGATATTCTTGATCTGCTTGGAATGCTTCCGGGTATTGGATTTGTATTTGATGGAATCAACGCTGCTTGGTATGCCCAAGAGGGAGATTATTACAACGCAGCTTGCAGCCTTGTGTCAGCATTGCCAGGAGCGGGCGACGCATTAGGCGTGTTTGCGAAAACAGGAAAGTCATGTAAACTTGTAACTGCATTCCATAAAACAGGATCAGCAGGAAATCTTATGATTGGCTCATATGAATTGGGAAAAACGGCTGATAAATACATAAGTGGAGATGCAAGTTTCACCTGGGAAGAGATAAAGGGCGACTTATTTAAAGTTGCAATGACAGGAACGTCAATGTGGGGTTCTGCAAAGGACTTTGGCACATCTTATTGCTTTGTTGCTGGTACACTTGTAACTACTGAGGACGGACAAGAACCAATTGAAGAAATCGAAGTCGGCGATAAGGTTCTGTCTGAAAATGAAATGACAGGAGAGGTAGTACTTAAAGAGGTTTATGCAACTTCTGTAAGTGAAACCAACGAGTTCTACCATATCCATGTAAATGACGAAGAAATAGTCGCTACAGGTACACACCCATTCTATGTTTACAAATTTGGTTGGACTACAGCTCGTGCACTGCGTGCTGGAGATGTTCTGGTTCTATCAAACGGTGAATTAGTAACAGTCGAGTGGATAGATCACGAAATTCTTGAATCACCAATATATGTATATAATTTTGAGGTTGAGGATTTTCATACATATTTTGTTGGCAAAAGTGGTATTCTTGTTCATAATGGTAAGAAATGCACATCTGTTGATTCTGTTGACTATAATGATGATAATGTTACTGTTGGCAGATGGATGAATGAGGGTGAGTATAACAAGATGGTAGCTACTAAAGAAATTCAACCTTCACCAAATAATCCACAAGTTAAGCATGTAGCCTATCCTTCAGATCCAAACGCATTTGGTCGTCAGGCTCCTAATGGAAGTTTATATGTAGAATTTGATATACCATCAGGATCTGTAAAGTCTGCTGGTAGTGGATGGGGAAGGATACCAGGCCCAGGTAGTCCTGAAAGTAGATTAAGTCAAAGCCGTGGTAATGGAGTAATAAATTATCCTAAAGTTTCAAATATAAGAAAGGTTGGTTCAAAATGATTATAGACGACTTTAAACTTTGGCTAAAAAGTAATGAAGAAAGAATTTTACAACAAGGGTTGCGTTTGGTAGATGTTTACAAAAATATTACGGAAAAAGAAATTGAAAAATCAGTAGTATATACATATGAAAACTTCAAATATATAAGCCAATTAACTATAAGAAATGATGGTTATATTAATATAGAACTATTGCAAAAAGACAGTGAAGAAATGGTTTTTTATATGTATTGTAAAACAGATAAAAAAATTATGTTTGAGTCTTTGTTTGATAACTATTTATATTATATTTCGCAAAATTAATTAATTTCATCTGGTCCTCAGTGGACCAGATGAACATCTTCTTGGTGTAAATGGCGAAACAATTTCAGCAACACCAAGCCACCCGTTTTATGTTGATAAGCTTGGCTGGACACTTGCAAGAAGTCTTAAAGCCGGAGATGTTCTTGTTCTCAGTAATGGTGAACTTGTAACAGTTGAATGGGTTCAGCACGAGATTCTGGAATCACCTATCAAAGTTTATAACTTTGAGGTTGAGGATTTCCATACTTACTTTGTTGGTGAGTGTGGGGTGCTGGTGCATAATGAATGTACGGTTCCTGAATTATCTGATAATTGGAAAGATAATATTACTTCCGATTCAGGTGTAAGAGATGGAACTGACATTCCAAGGTCATTTGAATTAAAAGGATATGAAGTGAATGGTAATAAAGTTAAAGTTCATCCAAATGCAACAAAGCATATGGCAGAGCGCGTAAACGCAGCAAATGGTTCGATATTAGTAGAAAATGAAATGATGATTAGCTTTGAAGAAAGCGTTGCATCTGTGTTGCCAAATGTTAAAGACAGTAGAAATTTCTTTGAAAATGTAAATGGATGGGAATTAGGAATAGATGGTAGCGACGGTACTGTGTATCACGCTCTTTTAAAGTAGGTATATAATATGTTGTTATCTGTAAATAATATTTTAAACAACTATAATTCATTTACATTCGATCTGGAGAAAATAGGCAAGGAGATGATGATGGTTTCCGTTAGCGAAAAAAATAAAAGTAAAGTTATTCCATGTTATTGGAGATTGAAATTTGAAAATAATTGTCCGCCATTAGAAATTGGAATTTCGCCGTATTCAGGTGATGTAATAAATATAACCTGTTTTATTACATCAGATGATTTTAGACATATTAATCTGAATTTTTCAGTTGTTTCCGATAAAAGTATTCAAGTAGATACTAGAATATTTTCTAAAGCCAATGATTTTAATGACAATGACGGAACTGTTAAATTCTTTTTGGAGGGCAAAAATTTATTTTGTGTATTTGGTGATGGTTCATGCAATTGTAAAGTTGTGGTTAAAGGTCAGATTGGCTTTATAGTTGATGATATGGATAAGATGATTGGTTTTGCTTTATATAATTTATCGCAATATCAGATATCAATGATTAATTCTTTGAAATAATGTAGAAAAACCTACGACGCTGACGGAAACATGATCTACGGATCGCTTAACGGCAAAATGGCGGACTTCAAGTACGACTGTAGAAACAGACTCGTTTCAGCGGGCGGAACAACTTACGCTTATGATGCGGAAAATAACCGTATCAGCAAGACCGTAGACAAAATCAAGACAGAATATGTAATTGACAGCACGGATTCGCTAACAAGAATCCTTACAGCAACCCAGAGATCAAGCGTTTTATCAATCAGGACGTTATGACGGGTTCAATCGTCAATACTCCGACTTTGAACAGGTACGCATATGTCAACGGCAATCCGATAAGCCTGAACGACCCGTTCGGACTAAGTCCGTTTCTTAACTGGCTTGACGGAATTACGGGACATGATATTCTTGATCTGCTTGGAATGCTTCCGGGTATTGGATTTGTATTTGATGGAATCAACGCTGCTTGGTATGCCCAAGAGGGAGATTATTACAACGCAGCTTGCAGCCTTGTGTCAGCATTGCCAGGAGCGGGCGACGCATTAGGCGTGTTTGCGAAAACAGGAAAGTCATGTAAACTTGTAACTGCATTCCATAAAACAGGATCAGCAGGAAATCTTATGATTGGCTCATATGAATTGGGAAAAACGGCTGATAAATACATAAGTGGAGATGCAAGTTTCACCTGGGAAGAGATAAAGGGCGACTTATTTAAAGTTGCAATGACAGGAACGTCAATGTGGGGTTCTGCAAAGGACTTTGGCACTTCGTATTGCTTTGTTGCGGGTACGCTTGTAACTACTGAGGACGGACAAAAGCCTATTGAAGAAATTCAGGTTGGGGATAGGGTTCTTTCCAAGGATGAAGTGACAGGGGAGGTAGAAACCAAAACTGTTACTAAGACCTATATTAATCAAACAACAAAATTAACTCATATAGGTGTTAATGGTGAAGAATTTGCTAGTACGCCGACTCATCCATTCTATGTATATCAACATGGTTGGACACAAGCAGCAAACCTCAGAGCCGGCGATGTGCTTGTACTTTCTAATGGTGAATTTGTAACTGTTGAATGGGTTCAGCACGAGATACTTGAAAAGTCTGTAAATGTTTATAATCTTGAGGTTCAAGACTTCCATACTTATTTTATTGGTGAAAGTGGAGTTTGGGTTCATAATCAAGGTTGTAAAAATGAAAAGACATATCAAACATACACTAAAACAAATCCTGAAACTGGAGAAGTATACTCTGGCAGAACAAGTGGCTATGGGACACCTAAAGAAAATGTTTCAAGGCGAGATAAGAAGCATCATATGAATGACAAAGGATTTGGACCAGCGGCACTTGATAAATCAAGTACCAATAAAGATGCTATCCGTGGTCGAGAGCAGCAGTTGATAGACTCTAATGGTGGTGCTAAATCTCAAAGAGGAACATCAGGCAACGCAATTAATGGTATTAGCCCTAATAACAAGAAAAAGAATCGATACATGAAATCTGCTACAGATGAATTTGGTGAGTTGATATGAGGAGAATAGTTGGGAATGTCGGAGCTTTTAAGCTTCCAAATGGTGAGTATGGATTCGGAAGAATTTTCAAATATGCTGATGTTGCATTTTATAGGCATATTGGTAAGAATGAAAAGGATTTGCCGAAAACTGAAGATTATGCCTTTATTGTGGGGGTTTATAATAGTTCTGTTTCCCTAATGAAGTATGTTGAAAAAAGACCATATGTGACTGAAAGTGAGGTAACTTCTCCACCGACATATATAAGAGATTGTATATCTGGTGAGTATTCCATTTACTATGCAAACGGTGATATTGTTCCATCTACTTATGAAGAATGTAAGAATTTGGAGGTCTGCGCAGTTTGGGAATTAAGCCACGTTATAGATAGATTAATGGGGGATGACAAATGGCAAAAATGTATGGCATTATAAAGATAATCTTTTCTTAATCACGCTTCATTAAGAATTTAGAGCAGTATATTGTAGATTACTGTTCTAAATTATCCCTATAATAGATATGGCTTTATCGTAGTAAACGGCGAAACTATTTCTGCTACGCCTAGTCACCCGTTCTATGTTGATAAACTTGGTTGGACTTTAGCACGTTCACTTCGTGCAGGCGATATACTTGTACTTTCAAATGGTGAACTTGTAACAGTTGAATGGGTTCAGCACGAGATTCTTGAATCACCTATCAAGGTTTATAACTTTGAAGTTGAGGATTTTCATACTTACTTTGTGGGCGAAAATGGCATTTTTGTTCATAATGGGTGTGGGGATAATTCTTGGAATGAATATCAGAAAGAGCATGTTGGTGAAGGTAAGAACAGGTCAGAACTCGCAGCTGAATATAATGCAGCTAAACCTGTTAAATCTACTAATAATACAAACAAGGTTCATGCAAATTCACTTGATACTGGTTTACCAGCAGAGGGTTATACTCTTAGAAATAAGGACACAGGGGAAATATTAAAATATGGTGAAACCACCAGAGGGAAGCAAAGGTATACTCAAAAATATCTAGATAATAACAATGCTGTGTATGTTTCAGAAATTCGTGGAACCAAGAGAGAAATGCATTATTGGCAACATGAAAAGATAATTGATTATATGTATGTTGCAGACCAAAGGCCACCATTGAACAAATCAACATGGTAGGAGATGGTTTTATGAAATTATTTATTTCAGTCGAAGCTAGTAATTCTGCTGCTTTTATTATTAACGATATTAGGAAAATAATCGAAAATAAGATGGGAAAAATTGAAGTATGTGATTATACAAATAATATCGAAAGTATTGGCATTATAATTAATTCTTGGAATCAAAGCGATTTAAATTTTGGACACGGCAAAGAAAGAAAATACATAAATTACAAACAAAGATTTGCAGATATACGACTTAATATTCCTTATGATGAGTTTCTTTCGGCTGATAAACAAAAGCGTTTTGAAATGGTCAAGAAAAATATTTATGACTCTATAAGAGTGGTAGATGAACGCATTAATAAGAAGAAAGGTTGTAGTTTTGATGGAGACAGATTGATAGCTGATATCGAAACGAAATTGAAAAATCTTGAATTATAGATTGCGTATTACAATCTGGCCTGCTGCTATGATTCAGTATTGTCTTTGGTAATAGGTGTAGTGGAGTTTTCGTCAAGAGAGGAAAAACATGTAAAATTGCAACTGCGTATTTTTAAGTTGCATAGCAGGATAACAAAAAATAATTAATTAAATGAAAGGATGTTTATACATGACTATGACGTATGAAGAAGTTTTAGAAAAAATAAAATCTAGTGGAAAGGTGACCATAACTGAAACAAAAGCTGTTCAACATGCTCAAGTAATCAAATTAAGCAATGGTGGAATAATTAATTGCTATAATACAGGGAAGATTACTTTTCAGGGTAAGTCACAAGATGAAACGCGGGCAATAATCGAGGACGTACAGACTAAAATTGGTAATAGAAAGATCTTTGTAGTGTATGGTCATGACGATATTGCACGTACACAACTCGAAGCATTGCTTCGGCGTTGGGACTTGGAACCTATTATTCTTGATCAGCATGCTTCTGGTGGTCAGACAATTATTGAAAAGCTTGAAGAATATAGTGAAGAAATTGGTTATGCTATAGTGCTTGTAACTCCTGATGACGAAGGCAAAGCAAAAAGTGAGGAATCTTATAAATCCCGTGTACGTCAGAATGTAGTGCTTGAACTGGGAATGTTTCTTGCTAAACTTGGCAGGGAAAAGGTTGCTATACTTTTAAAGGAATCATTGAACTTTGAAAGGCCTTCTGATATCCAAGGTCTGATATATATTCCATTTGAAAAAAAGGTTGACGAGGTTGCTATAAATCTTATCAGGGAACTTTCAAAGCAGGGATATAGTATTGATGCAGCAAGAATATAAAACATATTTTGTTAATAAGAAAGGTCATTTGATATATGAATGAAAAATCAAAGAAATACATAATAGTAGGCCTAATATTACTGCTTGTTGTAGGATTTATTGCCTATAAGAATGTAACAAAGATACAGAACTATAAGGAAAACGGTAAAGAGGTTGAATGCACAGTCAGTTCTGTGATTCAAGGGAGAAAGGGAAAACAGACTGTAGAGGCGGTTTATACTGATGAAACTGGTAATCAGATAACTGCAAAGGTAATCAGAAATCAGTCAACCTATGTCGGTGAAGAATTTACAGGTCTGGTTGTTTCCGAAAAGCCTGAGGAAATTTATTGTATGCCTTCAGAATCTACTCAGAAAATAGTATATTGTGTTTTTGGAGCATTTGGGTTGACGGGGTTAATTCTGATTATCTGCGGCATAGTAAGTGCTGTTAAACATCGCAAAGTGTACTATTAATGATAAAGTTTATGCTTTTTCACGGGGCAGCGGAGCAATCCGCTGTTCTTTTTATACCCGAAAACTATGTGGTTCATACCATAAGTAAAATAAATGTTGAAAAAAGTTGTATAATATATAGTAGAGGCGTTATTGCCTTTAGAAATTATTTGGAGTGTGGTCACTATGTCATCAGTAAAGAAAAACGAACAAATCAATGTTCCATCAATAACGGTGGATAAAAATGTAATAAGGTATGGAGAATCATTCATATGTACAGATAACATATCAATGATTTCAATTTGTCCTATTCCGGCAAATAAATCATGGTTGATAGCTATTATTTTGGGAGTAGTAGGAATATACTTGATGCAGGAAGGTTCAATTGGAATACTGCTTTTAGTTGTTGCTATAATCTGGTTGATTGCGGTATTGGTTTATAATTCAAATCGTGGAGATAATCTTGCAATATCGTTAAATTCCGGAAGCACATTGTATTTTAATTGTAAGGATAGAGCATTTCTTAATAAAGTAGTAAATGCTATGCTCGGAAGTATAAAAGAAAAAAATCAAACTACATATTCTATAAGCTTTGACAAATGTCAAATAAGCGGTGGGGTTTTGCATAATAGTAATTTGATAGAAAGATAAAGGTGTAATTAATATGGAATTAAATTTTAAAGGTTGTCAAATAGATGGCGGCATATTAAATGGTTCAAATGTAGGCGACAATAACGGGATAATCAATGGAGAAAATAATTCTATATCAAAATATTCTTTAGATGATTTTGTTGATTGTATGGATGAAATCATTATGAATTCAAATGTTAGAAGCGAACGTAATTGTGCCATAAAAGCAAAAAGATTAGCAGAAAAAAGTGACTCTGTTGGTTTAAAAAGATACGTTATGGAAAATATGGGTACTTTTTTTACAGGAACATTTGCTACAACAGCTGGCGGCTTTTTACAAGAATTTATTAAGTCATTAATATAATAGTTTGATAATATAATTGAAACAATCCTGGAGTATAACAAAAGCTTTTAAAGCCGAAAGTTATACTCCTTTTTCTTTTCAGACCTTTTTGTTTTAAAAGCAGAAAGGTCTGTTTTTATGCCCATTTTTAAGATATGGCAATGCTTAATTGCCAAATACCCATAGCCTTCGTTTTGATTCAAAAACAAAAATCAAAACGGAGGAATAAAAATGAGTAAAAACACATTGTGTGTTTATGACACAATAACCAAGAAATACGTTGAAATCGAAGTTAACGATGAGGTATACATGAATTACAGGCAAACCGGTTGGGCAATTAAAAATAACGATAGGTCATTTTTCGACCACGAGATACAGTTTTCAATGCTCAAAGGCAGTATTGACGGAGCTTTTGAGAATTTTCATGAGTTTGTTGAAGAAAGCCCGGTTGAAAAATACGCTGCTGTGGCAAGTGTGAAAAAGGCTCTGAATACGCTTCCGACAAAAGACAGAGAGCTTATCGAAATGATTTTCTACAAGGGTATGACCGAACGTGAGTGTGCAGATGAATTAAAAACAACTCAGCAAAATATACACAAAAAGAAAGAGCGGATTTTGTGTATACTTAACAAACTTTTAAAATCTTAAGGAAAAATGGTTGTTAAAACCCCGTTTTCTTACCCTATACAAGTGTAAGAGGAATAAAATATCTTCTTAAGCATCTTGAAAAATGAATATCAACTCTGCAGGTACGTTAATCACACGGCCGGTATGAAATCTCGGCAGCCGCATGAACCATACGCCATGACCTCAGATGAGAGAGCGATAAATATGACGTTCAGACCTTTGGACAGCATCCAAAGTAGGCGATGAAACGTGTGAGGATAATGATACTTCCCAATGAGGGCCAATAGAGCGGGTGAGACGCCCATGAGATCAATACGCTGTCGATCGCCTGCAGAGTTCCGCCGTGGCGGTTGTTGAGAACAAATATCACGGAAAACGTCCGAAACAAACTTGAATCGGACGAAGGCAAAACGAATTTACGTTATTTCGCACCGCATATCTCACGGTGCGGATATAACTCAAGTGCAGAAGCTTTTTCTGCATTTGAGTTGTATATAAAAAGATTGGAGGAAGAGAATTTGTTTGATCAAAAATATATTGCCGATTGGGAAAGGATCCGCAGAAGGTTTCTTAATGACCCTGGAAAAAATATTTATGTCAAAGGAGAAGAGTGCCGAAAGTGCGTATGGTCAAATACGGAATCGGGTAAAATATTATGCACCAAAAGTTGTAGAAAGAAAGGCGGAAAAATATGATGACAAAGTACGGTATGGCGGAAATTCTCGAAAGTCAGGCGAAGATTTTCATAGAAAAACAATTCAGAGATTTCGATGAATCAGCGAAAGAAAGGTATTTGGCAGTTGTTTTAGACTACATACACAGAAACTATCCGTCTTCAAAGGAAGTGGCGTAAGGAGTGAGAAAGATGTTAGGCTTCGTGATTGGCTTATTCGTCGGTGGCACAGTCGGCGTAACAATAATGAGCTTATGCATAGCCGCAGGATAAGCCGACAAGCGTGAAAACTGCACAGATTCGGACAGATAATTTTATTGGGTTTGGTGATTCAAATTCAGAAAGAATTGTGGTATCCTTGTTGGTAAAACGGAGGTGAGAATATGCCGACTGTAACGGTGATACAGCCTACAATAGCAGAAGAACAAAATACAAAGATCCGATGTGCCGCATATTGCAGAGTATCAAGTGATTCCGAAGATCAGCTAAACTCGTTTATGGCGCAGACAAGATACTATGAAAAGGCTTTTGAAAATTCAGAGACCGAACAGCTTGTAGACATCTATGCAGACGAGGGCATCACAGGCACCCGAGAGGACAAGCGTGATGAGTTTCAGCGAATGATAAAGGATTGCCGAAGGGGAAAGATAGACAGGATATATACCAAATCAATCAGCCGTTTTGCAAGAAATACAAAGGACTGCCTGAAGAACATAAGAGAGCTTAAAAGCCTTGGAATAACCGTGTTCTTTGAGAAAGAAAACATTGATACCGCAAAGCTTAGCGATGAAATGATGATAACCATTATGGGCGGTCTGGCGCAGGAGGAGTCCACTTCTATTTCGCAGAATATGCGGTGGTCTGTTCAAAAGCGTATGCAGAACGGGACGTATAAGAATGCCACTCCGCCGTTCGGATTTAAAAAGGTAGACAGTGATTTGGAAATTGAAGAAAACCAAGCGTCGATAGTCAGACAAATATTTGAGTGGTACATAAGCGGCTATGGACTGAAAACAATAGCGGATATGCTAAACGGCATGAATTTGCCCGACAGTAAGCAAAACGTTTTATGGAAAGCGGATAATATACGATATATGCTTAAAAACGACAGATATATCGGAAACGCTATGTTTCAGAAAAGCTATGTTACCGAAACTCTTTCGCATATAAAAAAACGGAATTACGGCGAAAAGCAGAAATACTGTGTAACTGGAGTAAATCAGCAAATAGTTGATAAAGAAACCTTTTATGCGGCACAAAAGCTGCCGAAATCTCGTCACAGAGATTTTGAAACCAACGTTTATCCATTAAGCAAAAAAGTGTTTTGCGGAAAATGCGGTGCGACATACAAACGCAGAAACCGCAGAAGCGGAGCATTTTGGCTGTGCCGGACACACGATATTAATGCAGCGGATTGTGAAAACGGCATTATTGTTGAAAGCGATATTTATTCAGCTTTTATCAGACTGCATAATAAACTGCTGAACAATTACAAGCAAATACTCCTGCCGCTTCAAACCGCATTGCAGGACCTAAAGCTCAGGAACTTCAGCGGTCAGACTCAGGTTATGGATATACACAAAGAAGCAGCTAAGCTCAGGGAACAATCTCACGTCCTTGCACGGCTGAAAACAAAAGGCTTTCTTGACGAGGCTAAATACATTGAGCAGACTACTGAGCTTACGGCAAAGATCAATAAGCTGCAAGCAGAACTGAAAAAACTTACACGCTCGGACGATGAGGACAAAACTCTGGATCAGATCGAAATGTTAATTGACTTTTTTGAAAGGCGTGATAAGCCTATAACCGAATTTGAAGAATCGGCATTTGAGAGTATGGTTGAGAAGATTGTGGTTATAGATCAACATGAGTTGGAGTTTCATTTGATCGGCGGAATAAAACTTATCGAGAAAATTTAATGGACAATTTATTATAGCTATTCAGATAGCCTCTCTGATTGTGACAAAAAGCTCAATGGTGTCCGTATTTTTTTTACGGACACCATTGACTTTGGGAAAAATAGTGGGTATAATATAAGTATTAGGATGGGAGGTATTGCAAATGCTTAAGTTGTTTAAGGTGTCGGGTTTTAAGAATTTCCGTGACACGCTTACTATCGATTTTTCTGATGTTCATGATTATAAATTTAACTCTGAGTGTGTGTCAAACGGATTTTTAAGTAAGATGATTGTTTATGGAAGGAATTCTGTAGGTAAAACCAATCTGGGACTAGCCATATTTGATATTGTATCTCATCTTACAGAAAACAATGTTTCGCCGGGTTTGTATGACTATTATCTAAATGTTGAAAGCGAGACAAAGCGAGCGTCGTTTTTTTATGTATTTCAGTTTAATCGGGATATTATTAAGTACGGTTATGAAAAAAATGAAAAAAGAGAATTGGTTTCAGAATGCCTATGGATTAATGATATGCTGATATTCTCGTATGATACTATTGATGAAACAAGTGATTATTCCGGTATCAAAGGAATATCCCCCACGCTGAATCATAACTTTGAAGGCATCGAGTCAGTTCTGAAATATATAGTGAATAATACCGTACTGTCTGATACTCATCCGTTAAAAAAACTAATGAAATATGTTTCGTCAATGCTATGGTTTCGCAATCTGGACGAAAACCGTTATATTGGATATAAAAACAAGAGTACAGATTATGCCGATTTCATCTTTAAGCCTGAAATATTGAAGGAGTTTCAGGATTTTCTGCACGAATCGGGTGTTCAAGAGGATCTAATTGCGAAAACCGATTCTGATGGCATTAAACGTCTGTATTTTGATACTAAAACGCCACTGCCTTTTTTTAAAACTGCTTCCAGCGGAACAAAAGCACTGTATACATTTTTCTATTGGTACAAAACCGCACCTGATGTTTCATTTTTGTTTATGGATGAGTTTGATGCATATTATCACTATGAACTGTCTGAAAGTATCGTGCGTATTATTGAGAAAATGCCAAATACGCAGGTTATGATAACATCACACAATACAAACCTTTTATCCAATCGGATCATGAGACCGGATTGCTATTTTATATTGACAAATGAAAGATTAACAGCTCTTGTAAATGCAACAGATCGTGAATTAAGGGAAGGACATAATTTAGAAAAGCTCTATATGAGCGGTGAGTTTGATGAATAGGAAACAAGCAAAAATTCTCGTTTTGGTAGAGGGAGCCAAAACCGATGTGAAACTGATGGAACATATATTCAGCGTTTATGGTATCAGTAATCGCCATGAAATAGTTTCATATTGCACAAATATATACACGTTGTATCAGGAAATGTTCTTTGAAAAAGATCCGGATGCAATGGATCTTCAGCAAGTGCTGATCGAAAGAGAAACCGATGATAATAAAAAAGCTATATTGGCTGATAGGTATTCAGATATTCTGCTGATATTTGACTTAGATCCTCAAGACGGCAGTTTTTCACCTGAAAAAATCATTGAGATGCAAAACTATTTTGTGGAATCATCGGACAAAGGTAAATTGTATTTGAATTATCCAATGGTTGAATCGTTTTATCATCTGACGGATATTCCCGATCCTGCATATTACGATAGAATGGCCTCTATGCAGGAACTGATGGCACATTCATATAAAAGTCGGGTCAATCGCGAGAACCGTAATCATGATTATGGTAAATTTGCCTTAACCAAAGATGAGTGCAGTATTGTGATACAGCAAAATCTTGAAAAGGGCAAAAGGTTGATAGGAGGCACAGATGATGTTATACCGGACTTGCTGGAGATACTCAAATTCCAACTTCGTTTTATAGAACTACATAAGGCAATGTATGTTTTATGTACTTGCACATATTATATTGTTGATTATAATCCAAAGTTATTAGTATGATTACTATCCGATAAGAAAGAAGTGCTGACACATAATGAGCGAAACAGATCACGACGTTGATAAAGAACAGGAACTATACATAGAAGAGGCGAGAAAAAAGCTTCAATTTGATAAGTATATTTATACCAAACTTAAGCAAGCGGAAAATCAGGCTGACAGCACTGACAAAAGGTTTTCATCGGAAGAAATACTATCTGAAATCAAGAGTTTGAAATAAAATATGATATATGACATTGAAAAAAGCATCTCCCGGAGGTGCTTTTTTATGCCAAACTGCAAATTTAGGTGCTGTATTTTTGTTGCTGTTGGTAATAGCTTTTGAGAAGAAAATGTGGTATTGTTGTAGGTCGAAAGGAGGCGAGATCATGGCTAAAAACAGAACGATACCGTTCGGATACTGTATGAAAAACGGTGAGATAACAACCGAGCCAAAAGAAGTATACGCAGTTGTTACAATATTTGACGAGTATCTGGAAGGCAGAAGTTTGTCAGAGATCGCAAAGCTTATGCAAACAGAGAAAATTCGCTACAATGCTGTTTCGGATAAGTGGAACAAAAATATGGTCAAGCGGATCATTGAAAATGATAAGTATTTAGGCAATGATACATACCCGCAGTTGATCACCGATGATATTTTCAAGAGAGCAAACGAAAAGCGAGTAAAGAAAGCAACAACACTTGATCTGATACCCGATGATTTACAAAAAATCAGAAAACGTACATACTGCACTGAATGTGGTCACAGACTTTCAAGGATAGGCGGCAATTCAAAATATGAAAAGTGGGATTGCAGAAATCCCGATTGCTATAAGCTTGAATATAGATTGACAGATCAAATGATAATAGGAGCAGTTCTTAATGTTCTAAATTCGGCTATTGTGAATCCGAGTCTGTTGGAATCGGGCGGCGAGATAAGCACATATTCACCTACTGCGGATATAGTCCGTAAGCAAAATGAGATCAATCAGATGACAGATTCTCCGCAAGTGGATTTTGACAGAGTTAAAGCTGAAATTTTCAGGCTTGCCGAAATGAAATACGACTGCTGCACTTACAATGAAAGTCCGCAGAAAACAGAAGAACTACGTAATTTACTTGAGAATAACAAACAATTAAATATACTCGATATCGGCTTATTCAAAGCGTGTGTTTCACGAATCTGGATAAGCCATTTTTGTACCATAG
>OHPC01000136.1_pt1 | contig 54597 bp, 47 predicted proteins | sample 1577631 | NCBI WGS metagenome assembly OHPC01 (sample SAMEA3879560, study PRJEB24766) | human gut metagenome | biome: human-associated habitat; feature: feces | place: USA | collected 1985/1987 | reverse complement strand
CGCGGCGCCTAGCCCAATTCCATCAAGCGCCTTTGCTATTAGGTTCAGCAACACCTGATATTTCTACGTATTATTACGCAACAAATAATAATAACCTGTTTGAAATGCGCAAAAGATTTAACAATTCACCTCTTGCGCTTCCGCAGGTAATCAATATGCAGGAATACGGCAAGGCATCTTATCGCGGAATTATCTCAAAGCCTTTGCAGACTGAGATTACAGAAACACTCGAGCGCGGACAGCAGGTTATTTTGCTAATGAACCGCCGGGGCTACTCGACATACACCCAGTGCAAAGCCTGCGGTACTGTAATTGAATGCCCTGACTGTTCTATACCTATGATCTGGCACACAAGCATAAAAAAACTTAAATGCCACTACTGTAACAGAGAAATGTCTTTTCCTGATTTCTGCCCTCAATGCGGCAGCGACGCTCTTTCGACCTCCGGCGTAGGAACCCAGAAAATAGAACTTTTAATAAACGAATTATATCCAGATGCACGTGTAGAAAGAATTGACAGCGACATTCTAACAAGAAAAAACGCACACATTGAGCTTTTAAATAAATTTCAAAACAAAGAAATTGATATCCTTGTCGGTACCCAGATGATAGCTAAAGGACTCGACAACCCGAATGTAACGCTTGTAGGCGTCTTAAGCGCTGATTCCGGCTTTAACATACCTGATTTCAGAGCCTCAGAAAGAGGTTTCCAGCTCCTCACACAGGTTGCAGGACGCGCAGGAAGAGGGGAGTTTAAAGGCAAAGTTTTATTCCAAACCTATAATCCTGATTATTACGCATTCCAGACTGCAAAATCACAAAATTACGAAAAATTCTTTGAAACAGAGATTAAAGCGCGACAGGAATTTGATTACCCTCCGTTCAGTCAGATTATACGCCTTATATTATCCTCACAGAATAATTTCAGAGCGGAAAAATCTGCAATGGAAATTGCTCTAAGATTAAATACTATGACTGATAAGTTCGGATTTACAGAATATCTGGAAACCCTCGGGCCAACGCCATGCGTCATAGAAAAACTTAACGGTTTTTACCGTTTCCAAATTTTAATCAAAAATAAATTATCCCAAAAAGGTCATGATTTTGTGTCAAAATTCTTGAGTAAAATAGCTATTCCAAAAGACATTCGCCTCGCAATCGATGTTGACCCGCTAGACATTTTGTAACAATTTCTTAACTTTTCCTAAAGTTTTCTCTAAAAATGCCGTTATACATGATGGTTGTATGTATTAAGGAGAAAATATTATGCCAATACCAGATTACAGCGATTTAAAAATGAACTTGAGCGGACTTAACAGATTTTTTAATGATCAAGGTATAAAAATCAGCTCGGAAGAAAGTTCGAAACTTAACACTATTTTTAATGAGTGTGATACCGAAAATGCAAAGGGTGAAAAAAAGCCCGACGGAGAATTGACCGGTCAGGAAAGAAGTAAATTTCTTGCAAGAATTAAATCTGCCGCCCCTAAACTGTATCAAAAAGTTGTTGATTTTTACACTGCCGTAGATGTTGCAGAAGACTTGCAAAAAACTCAAGAAGAAACGAAAAAAGATCTTGAAAAGACCCAAAACGAAAGTAAGGCCGAAAATACCGGAGAAAAAATTAAAAACAGCATGAAGCAATTTGGTCTTGAATAAAACGAAATCCCTGTGTTCTCACAGGGATTTCGTTCATATTAGTTATATCAAATAACTTACACGTTAGCAGTTGCTCTAGGACCTGCATTAACGATTTCAGCAGGCATATTAGGATATTTGCTTGAGAAGTTATCAGCAAACATTTGAGCAAGCTTGTTAGCAGCTGCATCATAAGCAGCTTTATCAGCCCACATACCGCGAGCATCAAGCATTTCATCCGGAACATTCGGACAAGATGTAGGATAATCAACATTGAATACATCATGATGTTTGAATTCAACATTATCGAATGATCCGTTTAACGCAGCTGTTACCATAGCACGGGTATATGCTAATTTCATACGTTTAGCACCAGAAGCAGCAGAACCGCCAGCCCAGCCTGTGTTAACTAAGTATACTTTAGTACCATATTTTTCAAGTTTTTCACCTAACATTTGAGCATAAACTGAAGCATCCATTGGCATGAATGGTTCGCCGAACAATGTAGAGAATGTTGGCTGCGGTTCAGTAACGCCTCTTTCAGTACCTGCTAATTTAGATGTGAAACCGGTTACAAAGTGGTACATTGCAGCATTCTTATCAAGTCTTGAGATTGGAGGTAATACACCAAATGCGTCAGCTGTTAAGAATACAACAACTTTTGGAATACCGCCCTTAGAAGGGATTTGAGCATTGTCTATGTAGTTAATAGGATAACCAACACGAGTATTTTCTGTCAATGAACCATCATTGAAATCAAATTCTCTTGTTTCTGGATCCATAACAACGTTTTCTACTAATGAACCAAACTTGATAGCATTAAAGATTTCTGGTTCATGTTCAGCAGAGAGGTTGATACATTTTGCATAGCATCCGCCTTCAAAGTTAAATACGCCATCAGGTGACCAGCCGTGTTCGTCATCACCGATTAACTTACGGTTAGGATCTGCTGATAATGTAGTTTTACCTGTTCCTGAAAGACCGAAGAATACAGCTGTTTCTCCTGTAGCTGGATCCATATTTGCAGAACAGTGCATAGGAAGAACATTTTTCTTAGTCATTACATAGTTCATAGTTGCGAATACAGATTTTTTGATTTCACCAGAGTATTGAGAACCGCAAATAATGATTTCATGAGCTTCATAATCAATTGCAATACAAGCTTCTGAGTTTACCCCATCAACTTCCGGATCACATTTGAAACCAGGAGCGCAAAGGATTGTGTAATCAGGTTCGCCGTAGCTGGATAATTCTTCAGCAGTTGGTCTGATTAATAACTGGTGAATGAACAAGTTCTGGCTTGCCATTTCGTTAATAACCCTGAATTTTTGAGTATAAGTTTTGTCTGCACCTGCAAAACCATCAAAAATGAAAATTTCTCTGTTTTGTAAGTATGCAGCGATTTTGCCCTTGATAGCATTAAATTTTTCTCTGCTGATTGGGCGGTTTACCTTGCCCCATGCGATTTCGTTGTGGATAGATTCTGTATCAACAATAAATTTATCCTTAGGTGAACGACCGGTATATTTGCCTGTTGTTACAACTAAAGCACCGGTGTTGCTTAAAGAACCTTCACCTAAACGTAATGCAGCTTCTGTCAATTGAGCAGGAGTCAAATTGCGATAAACTGCTTTTGGTCCAATAATACCAAATTTTTCAATTCCATATGTTTCCATAGATTAGCTTCCTCCTTTTTTAAAGCGTTTTCTCTATACAAAATAAGCGTATTACAAACACTTGCAAAAATCAACAATTTTAACCGTAAAAACCTATAGTTATTATTTTACAGACATGCTCATGAGCTGCTCGCGTTTTTTGCGGACATCTGGATTTTTCAGGTAATCTTCATAGTTCATCTGATAATTTAAATAACCGTTTGGCGTGATTTCAATTATTCTAGTTGCAACAGTGTTTATGAACTGGTAATCCTGAGAAGTAAATAGAACAGTTCCGGTATAATCAATTAATGCATTATTCAATGATGTAATTGCCTCCAAATCGAGATGGTTCGTAGGCTCATCAAACAAGAGTACGTTCGCTTCCTCTACCATTGTTTTAGCAAACATGCACCGAACTTTTTCCCCTCCTGATAATACATTTACCGCCTTCTCTGCATCTTCACCGGAGAAAAGCATTCTTCCCAGATAACCTCTTAAGAAACTTACATGCTGTTCTTCTGAATACTGTGCAAGCCACTGAATAAGATTTTTATCTGTTTTAAAGAAGTCATTATTATCTTTTGGACAATAAGAATGTGTCGCAGTTACACCCCAGTTTACAGAACCTTCATCAGGTTCTATTTTGCCTTCTAAAATTTCAAAAAGCGTAGTTACAGCAAGCTGGTTTTGAGAAATAAAAGCAATCTTTTCACCTTGCCTTACATCAAACGAAAGAGCCTTAATTAAGCGCTCGCCATTCACCTCTTTTTTCAGTCCTGTAACAGTAAGCACATCTTTTCCAGGTATTTTTGAGAATTTAAAATTAATGCTCGGATATTTTCTTGTTGAAGGTTTAATATCTTCCAGCGTTAATTTTTCAAGCATGTTCTTTCTAGAAGTTGCCTGTTTTGCCTTAGACGCGTTTGCGCTAAATCTTGCAATGAACTTTCTAAACTCTTCTGCTTTTTCTTCTAATTTCTTATTGCGCTCTTCTTTCTGCTTCATAATTAATGCACTTGCCTGAGTCCAGAAAGAATAGTTTCCGGTATAAAGCTGAATATTTCTAAAATCAATATCAGCAATATGTGTACAAATTCTATCTAAAAATTTTCTATCGTGCGAAACAACAATTACAGTATTTGGGAAATCAATCAAAAAATCCTCAAGCCACGTTATTGTTGCCAAATCGAGGTGGTTTGTCGGTTCGTCCAGAAGCAGAATATCAGGAGTTCCAAATAGAGCCTGTGCAAGAAGCACTCTTACCTTTTCACTGCCTGATAAATCCTTCATCAAAGAATAATGAAGTTCCTGCGGAATCCCGAGGTCATTTAATAAAGACGAAGCATTAGGCTCTGCCTGCCAGCCGTCCATCTCTGCAAACTCTGTTTCAAGGTGCGCTACACGAATACCATCCTCATCATTGAAATCTGGCTTCATATAAAGGGCATCTTTCTCTTTCATTACATCATAAAGATGCTTATGCCCCATTATAACAGTATCAATTGCAGTATAATCGTCAAACTCAAAATGGTTTTGCTTCAATACCGCAATTCTTTGCCCTTTTTTAATATGTACAGACCCGCTTGTCGGTTCTAAATCACCTGACAAGACTTTTAAAAATGTACTTTTACCTGCACCGTTTGCTCCAATAAGCCCATAACAATTACCCGGAGCAAATTTTATATTTACGTTTTCAAATAATGCTTCTTTTCCGAAGCGGACTGTTAAATTCTCTGTTGTAATCATAATAATATGATTTTAACATAAAAAAACGGGCCGTGCCCGTTTTTTTAACTGTTTTGTAATCCTCTTTTGAATTCTTCCGGCCGGCTTGAACGAGCGAGTGCATCTTCCAGAGTAATTTTCTTTCTCATATACAAATCTCTGAGGGACATTTCCAGAGTCTGCATACCGAAACCGGAGTTTGTCTGCATTGTTGAATAAATTTGAGCTGCTTTTGCTTCACGAATAAGGTTTGCAATAGCAGGAATAACAAGCATAACTTCCTGAGCCATAACACGACCGCTCTTAGTACCATCTGCCTGCAGAAGAGGTAATAGAGTTTGTGAGAATACAGCTACTAATGAGTTAGAAAGCTGTACACGTACCTGCTGCTGCTGACCTTCAGGGAATACGTCTATAATACGGTCAATTGTTTGAGAAGCAGAAGACGTGTGCAATGTACCAAATACCAAGTGACCTGTTTCTGCTGCGGTTAGAGCTAATCTAATCGTATCCAGGTCACGCATTTCACCTACCAGAATGATATCAGGGTCTTCACGAAGTGCTGACTTAAGAGCGTTAGCAAAACTTCTTGTATCTTGCCCCAGTTCTCTCTGGTGAATGATAGAACGTTTTGACGGGTGAATAAATTCGATAGGGTCTTCAATTGTCAAAATATGTTCTGAACGTGTTTCGTTAATATAATTAATCATTGCTGCAAGCGTTGTTGATTTACCTGAACCGGTAGGTCCTGTAACAAGAACCAAACCGCGTGGTTTTTCAGCGATTTTTCTAACTGTATCTGATAAACCTAATTCTTTAAAAGAAGGTACTTTTGATGCAATTACACGAAATGCAGCCGCATAATTGCCTCTGTCTTTGTAAATATTAACCCTGAAACGGCTTAACCCTTGAATACCGTATGAGAAGTCAAGTTCCCAGTCTTGCTCTAGTTTACGTCTTTGCTCTTTGTTAAGCATAGGGAACAAAAGCAATTCTACTTCTTCCGGTTTAAGAGCCGGAACATCCATTCTCTGAAGGTTGCCGTCTATACGCACAACCGGAGGTAAACCTGCAGAAATGTGTAAGTCAGATCCTCTCTGTTTTACAACAACTTCCAAATATTTTTCTATAAGCATTAAAAAGCCCTCATTTTCTTTTATACAGGATAAATTAATTTTATTCTCTTTACCCGTTAAGCACTCTTATACACAAAAAGATTAGCATAAAAAATGTTTTTTGTAAAGAAATATCTCGTATATTTGAATGAAATTTTTTATGAATAATTTTTATTTATCATTTCTAAAATATTTTTTATATTTTTTTTGGCAGGTTCTGATAAAGTAACTAATATATTCATAATTTCGTAATCAATGGTATCGTATTTTACACTATTTGAACTCAAAAATCTAAACAAAAAATCCGGCTCTATACCGCCTTTTTCTATCATTGTACATATTGTCATGAAACCTGGATAAGTCTTTCCATTTTCTATATTTGATAAATTAGCCTGTTCCAAGTCGGTTAATGAACAAAACTGTTCCTGAGTTAAATTCCGGCTGTTTCTATACGATTTAACCCTTAACCCAAACTCTTTTTTTGCTGTTTCTAAGTCCATATTTATAATTCTATTTGATTACAATATAATTTGTTATATTTCGTAAGACATTTAATTGACTATTTATGTTTCGCATGATAATATGAGCTAAAATTTATATTTCTTAATACGAAAGGAAAAACAGATATGAAAAAAGGGTTTACACTTGCAGAGGCACTCTCGATGTTATCAATCATCTGCATAATTGCTGCTATTACACTTCCCGGCTTAAACAGCAAGCATCAAGAAATGGAAACGGTTTTAAGGTTAAGAAAAGCATATATCACTTTGAATGACGCATATGAGCAGGGCACATCAATGCACGGAAGCCCGCTGGAGTGGGAGCTCTGTGATGTATCTGATGACGCAACAGAAGAAGATTATGAAGGCTCCAAAAATATGTATAATGCCTTTGGAGCTTATATAAAGAAAAAGAAAGATTGTCAGGGAAAAAGCGGATGCTTCGCAGAAAAATATTTATACATAAACGGCACAGAATGGGAAGATAATATAAATACAGCACCGCATCGTTATAAAATTATTACAAACGATGGTATGTCCATGGCATTCCATGCATATTCACATGATTGTTCAAAAATTCAAGAAGATTCAGATTTAAGACCAATATGCGGATTGGTTTTTGTTGATATTAACGGGCCGAATAAAGGTAAAAATATGATGGGCGATGATTTATTTGCGTTTGACTTAACTGAAGATGGTATTTTCCCGCACGGAGCTGCAACTGATACCTGTTTACACCAGCACTGTATGGTGGCCGGTTTACACTGTACTAAATGGGTCATTGAAAATGAGAACAAAGAATATTTAAAATGTAAAGACTTATCATGGAGCGGTAAAACAAAGTGTAACAAATAAAAAAAGACTTCTGTATAAGAAGTCTTTTTTTTAAGTTATTGCCTTAAATATTCATTAATTGCTTTAGCAGCTTTCTTACCTGCACCCATTGCATTAATCGCATTTGAAGTTCCAACAGGCGCAACGTCGCCTCCAGCAAAAATTGCAGGAATTGATGTTTCGCGAGTTTCAGGATTAACGGTAAAATAACCTTTTGAATCAACTTCAAAATCAAGCCCGTCTAAGTGTGCAGATTTTTGGATAATAGGATTAGGACCCGTTCCAAGTGCAACGATAACAGAGTCAACATCTAAATCAGTATATCGTCCTGTACCTACAGGTTTTCTTCTGCCGGACTCATCTGGTTCACCAAGTTCCATTATTTCAAATTTCATGCCGGCAGCATAACCGTCTTTATTATAAATTTCAACAGGAGCGTGAAGGAATTGGAAAATAACACCTTCTTCTTTTGCATGTCTAATTTCCTCAAGACGCGCAGGAAGTTCAGCCTCTGTTCTTCTATAAACAATATAAACTTTCTCAAAACCTACTCTTACAGCAGTTCTTGCGGCATCCATTGCTACATTTCCGCCTCCGATTACAGCAGCAGCTTTACCAACTCTTAGAGGCGTTACAGCATCTTTACCGTCTGCCCCCATAAGATTAACTCTTGTCAAAAATTCATTTGCAGAATAAACACCATTAAGGTTCTCACCCGGTATATTCATCATCTTAGGAAGCCCGGCACCGGAGCAGATAAATATTGCATCATAGCCGTCTTCTTTTAGCTGTTTTAATGTTATTGATTTTCCGACAATAACATTTTTCTCAAATTTAACTCCCATATCTTTCAAATTTTTAATTTCTCTATCAAGAACTGTTCTTGGAAGCCTGAATGGAGGAATTCCATATCTAAGAACCCCGCCGAACTGATGCAGAGCTTCAAATATTGTAACCTCGTGGCCGGCTTTACGTAAGTCTGATGCTGCTGTTATACCTGCACATCCGGAACCTACGATTGCAACTTTTTTACCCGTAGGGACAATCTCTACATTTTTTGCAGAAGTATTATCACCCACGTATCTTTCGAGAGCACCAATTGCAACAGCTTCACCTTTTATACCAAGAATACAGTTTCCTTCGCACTGTCTTTCCTGAGGGCAAACCCTGCCGCATACAGACGGAAGCATACTTGTTTCTCTGATAATATCTCCGGCTGCCTCCAGATTATCTTCTTTTAAGGCTTTAATAAATTCCGGAATATTAATGTTTACAGGACATCCTTTTACGCAACGTGGATTTTTACAGCTCAAACATCTTGAAGCTTCTTCTTTAACCTGTTCAGCCGTTAGATTTTCTTCAACAGGAAGAAAATTGTGACGGCGTTCTAATTTATCCTGTTCTTTTGGTCGCTGACGCATAGACTAACTCTCCTTAAGTGAAATTGTACATCACTAGTAATATCATACCAAAAATAGTAAAAAAGTCTATGAGGGATAGTTTAGATTACAATACTTGCAGCACTCGGCTGCGCTTGCTGGGCATTACAACAATTGCATTGCTATAGCCGGTGTCTGGTTTGCTGTAGCTAGCAAAGTTGCACTCGCCTGCTGTAAAATTTGATTTCTAATATACGCACTTGATTCTTCTGCAATATCTGCATCACGAATGGTTGATTGTGTTGAGGTCAGATTATCGATATGTACACCAATAGTTTCAAGTGCAGACTCAAGACGATTATAGGCAGAGCCAAATTCTGTCTGGCGTTGGTTAATTTTTGCCATCAATTCATCTATTTGATTAAGAGCTTTTCTTGCACTTTCTGAATCTGAGATTTCAATTGATAAATCTAGTGTAAACTCCAAATCAAAACTCATTTGGGAAGAATCGCCGGAAGCTATGCCTATTTGAAAGGTTATGATATTCGGTAAAACCGGCCGGGCGATCTTATAATCACTTATCAAAGTACTTTCATCAAAACCAGCTTTATTCAATCCAATAGCTGGTAAACCCGGGTTTATTGATGCATCATAGCCGCAATCTGTAATAGTGCCATCAGCTGAGCTTCTATAGCACCCTATTAAGCTTCCCGCATATTTTATACCTTGAACTTTACTTAATGAGTAACAATTTTTCACATCTCCATATGTATCTCCTATCAAGCCTCCAACGTAATTATTACCTGTAACAAATCCTGTAGAAAAAGAGTCATACATGTAACTACAATCATCTCCAATAATCCCTCCAACATAACTTCTTCCTGTTACTTTTGAATTAGAATGACAATTTCTTATACCAGCAAAGCCATGCCCAATAATCCCTCCAACATAATTAGTTCCAACTACGTCGCAAGATGTATAGCAATTAGTTGCTGGAAAGTTAACTCCATCTAATTTCCCAATTACTCCTCCAACATAATAATCTCCAGAAACAGCTCCAGTTACATAGCAATTGTCAATATATACTGCACCACCACCAATAAGACCACCAGTATAATTATAACCTTTAACATTAACATTTTCTAAGCCCACATTTGAATAAGATGTTCTACCATCTCCCCACCCAAACAGCCCCTGATATTGTTTTGTTGGTTCATTAATCGTAAGATTACTTATAACGTATCCATTGCCGTTAAATTCTCCTGCGAAACAATTATCGTATGTCCCTACAGCAGTCCAATCATATCCGGCAAGGTCGATATCATTCATCAAAATGTATTTGCCGGATAAGTTATCTTGCATAGCTTGAAGTTCATCTGCAGTTTTGATTAGCGTATAACCCTGTGCAAGAGCTTCTTCTTCACTTAAACGTACGACTTCCTTGATAAACTTACTTTCTGATTCCTTTTCTGGTGTCTGAAAAAGCTGTATACCATTGTAATTTGAATTTTGAATTATGCGCTGCCCCTCTGCAAGCCTTCCATCAACTTCTGACTGAATTGCTCTTAACGATTCTCCGCTATATGTTCCGTTTGCAGCTTGTTCTGCAAGATTACGGATGCGGCTTAAGTGACTGGATATCAAATCCAAATTTTCCATTGCACTTGTCATCATATCCAGCCCCATAGAAGCATTGTCCTGAGCTGCGTAATATGACGACAATTTACTTGAGAGCTTTGTATTTATTGAATAATTAGCAGCATTGTCTTTCGCATGGTTTATCTTAAAACCAGTTGACATGCGCTCTATTGCTGTATTTAATCCGTTGGTTGATGCTTTTAAGTTGGATTGGACGATTAAGCTTGATAAATTGGTGTTAATTTTCATTTTAACACCTCGCTTAAAAAGCCCTGTAAATTAGGGTATTTAGCCCCCCCCCCTACAGCCGTAAGGGTTTCAGGGGTATTATTTACACCTGATTTAAACATATCCATATATAATATATTCCACATTTAGTGATTTCATAACACTTTATTACAAAATCTTTACAAATTATGCTTCATATAATCCACAATTTGGTTCAGTGCTCTTGACCTGTGCGAAATCTGATTTTTTTCTTCCTCGCTTAACTCAGCCATAGTTCTCTTATCACCCTTCACAAGAAAAATTGGATCATAGCCAAAACCATTAACACCGGCAGGCTTCTCTGTAATCGAACCCTCACATATCCCCTTGCAGGAAAAAACAGCTTTCCCCTCAGGGTTCACAAGCGTCATTGCACATACAAATTCTGCATCTCTTTCCTTAATACCTTGCATTTCATTTAAAACGCGCTCAATTCGTTTTTGCGGAGTTTCTGCATATCTTGCAGAATGAATTCCCGGTTTTCCGCCAAGAGCTTTAATACACAAACCGGAATCATCCGCCAGCGACCAGTTTTTTGAAATTTCCCACGCAGCAAGTGCCTTTATTCTGGAGTTCTCCTCAAAAGTTTCTCCATTCTCTACTGGGTCAAAGCCCTCCGGCGGAAGAATAAACTCAATACCCAGCCCGTCTACAATGTCATTAATTTCCTGCACCTTATGCTTATTTGATGTCGCTAAAACTATTTTCATACTTCCCTCTTGTTATAATAATTAAGCTCTTTTCCAGTATCTAAAACCCTGCCCTTTTTACTAAACAGGCTTATTTTGAATCCCATCTTTGCAAGACGGTATTTCAAACTTACTCCCAAAACTTCCAGTCCATATTTACAAGAACGCGCAAAATTTATAGATGAAGCCTCGGCAAAATACTTGGTAGGACAGGAAATCTCTCCGATTTTATAACCATTATACAAAATCAAGGCTAACATTTCGTTGTCAAAAATAAAATCATCACTGCAATCTTCAAGAGGTAAATTTTCAAGAATATTTTTTGTAAATCCTCTAAACCCTGTGTGATACTCTGATAGTTTTTCCCCGATTACAAAATTTTCAAACTCTGTTAAAAACCTGTTAGATACAAATTTGTAAACAGGCATTCCGCCTTTCAAAGCAGAATTTCCGAGCATTCTTGATGCAATTACAGCATCATATTCTCCAAATGCCATCATAGAAGCAATTGCAGGAATAAGCTTAGGTGTGTACTGGTAATCAGGATGCAGCATAATAACAATATCAGCACCGGCCTTTAATGCAGCACGGTAACAGGATTTCTGGTTTCCTCCGTAACCTTTGTTCTGTTCATGAACAATCGTTGTTATATTTAAGTCCTTAGCAATCTCTTTTGTATTGTCAGAAGAGAAATCGTCGACAAGGATAATCTCGTCGACGAAATTTTGATAAATCTCATTATAAGTTTTTTCTAAAGTTTTCTCTGCATTATATGCAGGCATTATTACTATAACTTTTTGATTATTAATCATTTTCTGTTTTTTGTACGAACTAGCTTTCTACAGCCTCTTCAACTTTTTCTTCTGCTTCAGCATTTCTGATAGAGGCCTTGTCTGAAGATAAAGCTTTGTCTTTGAATTTCTTTACCTGTCTTGATAACTTATCAGCCAACAAATCGATGCTTGCATACATAGATTCAGCAGCTTCCTCACAATGAACAACACCTGTATTCATTTTGCATGACACTTCTGCCACATGTTTGCCTGTTGCTGCCGGATTTTTGATTACAGAAAGAACTACATCAATGCCTGTAATCTGGTCATAGTGGTTAGCCACTTTTCCGATTTTCTCTTTTACATAAGCTTTGATAGCATCTGTAATCTCAATGTTCTTACCATTTACGTGTATATGCATTTACACCTCCTAATGTACTACCTTTTTATTGTACAACATTATTCAGTTCTTTTCAAGCTCAGTGTGCTATATTCCTTATCCTTCAATAATTTGAGGCAGTTCAACATTTGGAGCGCCAATGGTTCTTACAAGCTCTAAAACAGCAGCTTTCATCTGGCACTTTTGTGCAGTTGCACTGAAAAAGTCACTATAAAAGCAGCCTTCACATACACATCCGCGCTTGTAACATTCCAATGCCGTTGGAGTCCATCTCTTTACGGCAATAGCTCTTCCCATATCACGACTCTTAAACACTTATTCCTCCCAAAGTTTATTTTTATTTTGTTTGTGATTTAACTAATTGATTATTAAGGAAATCCCCAAAACTCCTTAACATATTTCTATTATATAGGTTAAGAGGTTATTTACAACCCACATACAGGCAATTGTAACGATTTCTTAAAGGACTTGCAAAGTCCTGAATTTATTACCTCTTGCAGTTTCCGGCTCATGCTAAACTCGCACAAATACATGTTTACAGCGATTTAAATCATGAAAACCCATGTGCTTTGCATGTTTGCATGGATTTTTTCAGAAGTTAAGTTTTGTAACGATGTTGGCATGGGTGCCGCGCACGGGTGTAAATATTTGCCCCCTCTTGTATTTACCTCTTGATTGTTTACAATATAAGTGTAAAAACAACACTAGACGAAACTAACAATAGGGAATGGAAATATGACTAACAAAAATATACGAAATATCGCAATAATTGCGCACGTTGACCATGGTAAAACAACTCTGGTTGACTGTATGCTTAAGCAAGGCGGTGCTTTCAGAGAGAATCAGCAGGTTCAGGAAAGAGTTCTTGACAGCAACGATTTGGAAAGAGAAAGAGGAATTACTATTCTTTCCAAAAACATTTCGATTGATTACAAGGGAACAAAGATTAACGTTGTAGACACACCGGGACACGCGGATTTTGGCGGAGAAGTTGAACGTGTTTTAGGTATGGTTGACGGCGCTCTCTTGATTGTTGACGCAGCAGAAGGCCCGATGCCTCAAACAAGATTTGTACTATCTAAAGCTCTTGAGCTAGGAATTAAAATCATTGTTGTTATAAACAAAATTGATAAGCCGGCGGCCGACCCTGACGGTACTCTTGATAAAGTATTCGACCTGTTTACAGAACTCACTGACAGAGAAGATTTGATTGACTTTCCCTACATTTATTCAAGCAGCTTAAACGGTTATGCTATTAAACACCTTGATGATGAAAAGAAAGATATGGTTCCGCTTCTTGACTGTATCATTGAAAATATTCAAGCCCCTTCCGGCGATGCTGACAAACCTTTCCAGTTCAGAGCAACAACTCTTGACTACAACGAATATGTAGGAAGAATTGTTATCGGACGTGTTGTCAACGGACGTATACATTCGCAGGATCAGGTTGCATGGGTGAAAGCAGACGGCTCAATTGAACGAGGAAAAGTTACAAAACTATTCGGTTTTAAAGACCTTGGAAGAGTGGAAATTAATGAATCTGAAGCCGGTGACATTGTAGGTATTGCAGGTTTTTCTGATATTCATATCGGTGAAACTCTCTGTGACCCTAACAACATTAATCCGCTGCCGCTTATTCATGTTGATGAGCCGACATTGCAGATGAATTTTTCTGTTAACGACAGTCCTTTTGCAGGTCAGGAAGGGAAATTTGTAACTTCCAGACAGCTTAGAAAACGACTTTATGATGAGCTTGAAAAGAATGTTAGTTTGAGAGTCGAAGATACCGACTCAACCGACTGCTTTAAAGTAAGCGGAAGAGGAGAACTTCACCTCGGAATTTTAATCGAAACAATGCGTCGTGAAGGTTACGAATTTCAGGTTTCTAAACCTGAAGTAATCTACAAGGGCGAAGGTGAAAATCTGCAAGAACCTTTTGAAAATCTTCTTGTAGACGTTCCGGAAGAATATGCTGGTTCTTGTATTGACAGACTTTCAGGCAGAAAAGCAACAATGCTTGAAATGAGTAATAACGGAAACCGAACCAGCATGAAATTTTCTATTCCGGCAAGAGGTTTAATAGGATTTAGAAGCGAATTTATTCGTATGACACGCGGCGAAGGTATTATGTACCATACTTTTGATGAATACAAACCGTTTGCCGGCGATATTCCTAAACAACGAAGCGGTTCTATACTTGCCCACGAACAGGGAGAAGCTATTCCTTATGCTCTTGCGCAATTTGAGGACAGAGGTGTGTTCTTTGTAACTCCTAAGACAAAGGTTTATAGAGGAATGATAATAGGCGAAGGCAACAGGCCTCAGGACATTGTTGTAAACATTTGCAAGACAAAGAAACTGACAAATATGCGGAGTGCAACTGCTGATGTCATGGTAACTCTTCAGGCACATAAGGAATTATCGCTTGAGGATTGCCTTGAATACATCGGAGATGATGAACTTGTTGAAATCACCCCTGAAAATATCAGGATGAGAAAACAAGATTTAGTTAAATTTAAGAGCATATAATAAATAGTAAAACTACGAAATTTGACAAAACCAAAGTATTCATTAAAAAAATATCGTACGTTTGTACGATATTTTTTTAAAACGGTAAAGAACGTCAGATAATATCCGATATCATTAAAGGAAGGACGGTTTATATTGTTTAACACAATGAATACAGTACGCCCTCGCCCTTATCCTCAGAGGGAAGCAGGCAATTATAATGCAGGCAGTGACGGTGCAGACAAGGACGGTCATAACGGAAACGCGCAAGACCAGCAGCAGCAACGTCAACAGCAGCAGACCATTGCACGTGGACGGGCTCAGGATATTCAACAGAGTCAAACACCGCCGCGTCAAGCAATATATTCTCCTGCTGCAAATGCATATCCTTCAGCATACCCACAAAGACAGAGTTACAAAGTCAATACCCCGCCTATAAGATATGACCAGCATCAGGTAAACCCTATGCAATATCAAGCTGCACAGGCAGGATATCAGCCAATAGGACAAACACCGGTTCAGCCGCAGCAGCCGCAAAGAAGTAATAAAGTTAATATTGCACAGATAATAAAAGATTTTCGTAATACAATTAAGGCAATTGCAACACCAGCAGATATCGAAGAGCAGGTTAATCATTATCTGCAAATTGTTGAACAGCAGGTTAGAGAACCGCATCCGCAGGTTAACCTTATCCAAAGCAACTTGAAAATTGCAGCCTCAATGCTGGATAAATATATTTCAGAAACCTTGAACAAAGATTCAAAAGTTGTTCAAAACTGGCTGGATGCACTATTTTTACAGAGAATTAACTATAGCTATGACGAAGCAGAAGTTAACCCGAACTTCCTTGTAAAATTTCCTGAAAACAGAGAGGAAAAGAAACCTGCACCGCAGCAGCAGACTGAACAAGCACCTGCTCCGGAACCGGAACCTGTTGTTCAGGAAGCTCATGAAGAAATTATCGAAATTGAACCTGAAGAACTTAATCTTGAAGAAGAATTTATCCAGGCCAAACAAACAATATCTAAAAAACCGAATATAACCATCATTCCACAGGACACTAAATTAAAATCTCTATTTGTAGAAGCCAAAAAACAGGCATTCTCAAACAACCCGCAAAGAGCAATGCAGATGTTTAAAGAAGCTTTTGCAAGAGCAAGCGAACTTAATGACAACGAAACTCAATCAAGAATTTGTCTGGAAATAGGCAAAATCTATGATGACAATGACCACTTCGTTCAGGCACTTAACAGCTACAATAAATCCTTGCAGTACACTACAGATGTTAATGTTAAATCAAGAGCACATTTTTCGATGGCTCAGATTTATGATGACGTTAATGAAGTTGGACCGGCATTAAACCACTATATGACTTCAATTTCTTATGCCGGTAAATCTGATGACTTAATCGGGCAATCTGATTCACTTACAAGAATGGCAAATATCTTTACTGATAAGTATGATGAAAATGCTTTTGATTATTATGATGTTGCAAGAAAACTCATTGAACAGACAACAGACAATTCAATGAAAGGTTATGTTTTAAGCAACACTGCAGATGCCTGCGTACAATTCAAGAAAAAGGACAAAGCTTTAAAATACTACGCAGAAGCTGTTAAAAACTATGAACTTTCTAATTCTCCTGAAGAAATTGCGCAAAACTACAAAGCAGCAGCAGAACTTATGATTAGTTTTAACAGCCCAAACAAAGCAAAATCACTGCTTAAAAAGGCGCTCGTAAATGCAGTAAAGACAAAAAATGAAGATTTGATTGCAGAAGTCAATGCAATGCTCGCCTCTGTAGAATAATTATCACTTGTACTACAAGCTTTATTTCCCCCTTTTTCATCCGGCGGAGTAGTTATTTTGTCAAGACTACAAACTTTATTTACCCCCTTTTTCACCCGGCGGAGTAGTTGTTTCGTCAAAACTACAAGCTTTATTTACCCCTTAACCCTCTTTGCCGGCGCCGGCCATAGGGTTGTTTATCAAATATTTTTTCCCGAGAATAAAAATTACAATTACAGGAATTGAACATATGCAGGCACATGCCATAAGTTCACCCCACATTGTAATTTCTCTAAACGAGCTTTTAAAAATAGTAAGCCCTACAGCAAGAGTGCGCATATTTTCTGTATTAGTTACAATCAAAGGCCACATAAAACTATTCCATGTAGTCACAAAAGAAAAAATCCCAAGAGTTGCAATTGCGGGAAGAGCAGAGGGAAGAGCTATTTTGTAAAAAGTTTGAAAAACATTACATCCGTCAAGCTTAGAAGCATCTTCCAGGTCTTTTGAGAAACTCTGAAAATACTGCCTCATCATGAATACACCAAATCCGCCGAAAATTCCCGGTACAATCAGTGCCTGATAAGTATTTATCCATCCAAGTTTACTCATAATGTAAAAAAGCGGAACAATATTAACCTGCGGCGGAACCATCATTGTAAGAATGATAATAAAAAATAGGGCATCTCTGCCTTTAAAATCCAGTCTTGCAAAGCCATAACCGGCAAGTGCAGAAACAATAACCTGTCCCAGAGTAGTAATAAAAGCAACAATAAGGCTGTTTAAAAAATATTTTACAACAGGAATTGAAGCAAAAACATTTCTGTATGCCGCAAAAGATAAATTAATGGATTTGTATTCTGTAAAAATATTCTCATTGCCGCTGAGTGAAATCAAAAACATTAATAAAAAGGGCACTATCATTGAAAGAGCAAGTAAAATTAAAATCATGTGCAAAAAAATTTTTTTCATATTGCTATTATAATCCATATATTGCATTGTGTAAAAAATACGTTATAATTATATTAGTCATAATATATAACATTTCTATTAAAATGTTATATATATTTTAAATTGCTATTATATTCTACGCTTATTACTTTGTATTGAATTTTTACAGCATTATTATTCTGTGTGTATGTCTTATCCTGCCTGATAACATAACATTTTAATAGAAATGTTATGTTAAGAAAGGAAAGGATAGCATGAGTAGAAACACACCATTTATCGTACAGACAAACACCCCGGCAAAAGGATTTTCTCTTGCAGAAGTTCTTATTGTTGTAGCTTGTGTAATTGTAATTGCAGTACTGTGTTTACAGGTATTAAAAAAGATTATACCGGATAGAGAAGCACGTATGTTTAAAAAGGCATATAACCTAACTGCACGTCTTGTTCCTTCTATGGTACATGATGAAGATTTGTATCCGGAAGTTGACGGCAAAAATGCTCCTCAGTTTCTGGGCAATACTGAATGGGTTATTTATGAAGGCAAAAAATATGAAGGCACAACTAAGTTTTGTGGACTTTTTGCCGCAAAAATAAATGCGCTCTCTGAGGTAAGCTGTATTGCTAACGCCAGCCTTGATGGGAAAGCTACACTTAAAACAAATGACGGGATTGTTTGGGTTCTACCTATTACAGATTTCAAAGAATTAAAAACACCAGGTATAATTCAGATAGACACAAATGGTGCGAAGAAACCAAACAAAGACGGTTATGACAGATACAAAATATATGTTTATCAAGATGGAACTGTTTCAGATAAACCTATAAACATGCCGGATTTGCCGGTTATTCCGGATGAACCTGGCAATCCTGGTTCAAACACTTCTAGTAGCACTTCAAGTAGTAGTTCTGGTACATCATCTACTACTTCAAGCAGTTCTAGCGGGACTTCTAGTAGCAGCAGCTCTAGTACATCTTCCGGCACGTCATCTGGTACCTCAAGCAGTTCTAGTGGTACTTCTAGTAGCAGCAGCTCTAGTACATCTTCCGGCACATCGTCTAGTACTTCAACAACTTCGAATACTTCAAACAGCTCAATTACACCACCATTTATCCCTGAAAGAAATCTTGGTTTATCTTTAGATGGAAGTACCTGGATTTTATTCACTAAAAATATTGATGGGCCTAAAAAGAAAGGTTGGAAAAGAGTTTTACCTCAAAACTTGGCCAACGATACTTCACTGGTACTCAATTGGGTTAGCCATTATTACACTATAGCTTTAAATAGACAGGGGGTTGATCAGGATTGCCTTTACTCTGCATATTTAAGATTAAAATCGTTATATTCAGAAGGAATGCGCCAGATTTATACAGAATGCGCAAATGGAAAACCTTTAGAAAGAGGCAAAGGTGCAATGATATCATTCACTTTTGAAAACAAAACATACCAGGCTGCTTATGCTCAGGATGATGATGGTAAAGAATTTAATAAAAGCTTAAGTGCAGCATACCAAACGGCAAAAGCTAATCAGCTGGGTTTGTGGTTAAGAGTTTTAAGAGATCGATATAGATATGAGCTTGAGATAAATACAAAATGTATAACCGGCTTACTCCAGAAATTCTATGAGGAAGAATTGGATAAAAAATATAAATAATCTTGTAGAAAGAGGAATTAATTGTTATTAATTCCTCTTTCTCTATTGCTATGAATTCATTTTTCTGTTATTCTTGAAACGTAGATTAGGAAAAGAGGAGTTTTTTATGGATTTAATGAAGGGTAAAAAAGGTATAATCTTTGGTGTTTCTAATACACATGGTATAGCCTATGGTATTGCAAAACAGCTATTTGACGAAGGTGCTGATATTGCATTTACATACGCCGGCGAAGCTATGGAAAAAAGAGTTAAACCTATTGCAGAAAGTATGAACGCTAAGCTTATCATGAGCTGCGATGTTACAAAAGAAGAAGAAGTTGAAGCAGTATTCAAAGAATGTGAAAAAATATACGGTAAATTAGACTTTGTTGTTCATGCTGTTGCCTTTGCACCTAAAGAAGATTTGATGGGCAGATTTGTTGATACTTCTAAAGAAGGCTGGGATATCGCCCTTGGCGTTAGCGCATATTCTCTTGTAAGAGTTTGCAGACATGCTGAACCTCTTATGAACGAAGGCAGCTCTATTTTTGCATTAACATATCTTGGTTCTGTATTATCAGTTCCTAGCTACAATGTAATGGGTGTTGCAAAGGCTGCATTAGAATCTGCTATGAGATTCCTTGCTGTAGACTTAGGCAGCAAAGGTATTCGTGTTAACTGCTTATCTTCCGGACCGGTAAAAACACTTGCTTCAATGGGTATTGCAGGATTTTCTAAAATGCTTAAGGCTGCTACAATGAGAGCTCCAATGAAAAGAAATGTTTCTTTGGAAGACGTTGGAAAAGCAGGTTTATATCTTGCATCTGATTTATCAAGCGGTACTACTGGTGAAGTTATTTACGTTGACTGCGGATGTCATTCTGCTTACGCTTCAGCTGAAGAAATGGATGTTATCTCTAAAGCAGAGTAGAACTAATACTTTAAGCGGATTTGCATAAATATGCAAATCCGCTTTTATACAAAAAAAGATAGGATGTACATATGAAAAAAATATTATCAACACTTTTTTTATTAACAGTAATTCTCTTTAATGCTTTGCCATCTAAAGCTATAACATACAAAGAAGCAAGCGAAAGTAATAAACCTATGGCAATACTCGTATATGCAAGCTGGGTTGATAATCTGGAGGATATCAAAAAGGCTTTTAGTAACATGGAAAATAAATATAGCCAGTCTTACAATTTCGTTTATCTAGATATTGCATCTGAAGATACTAAACTTTTCAACCAGAAGTATCATATTTATCCAAACTTGCCATATGTCCTTTTATTTAAAGACAGAGGCAGAATATCAAGATATCTTCAGAAAAACTGTATAAACGATGAAGCTTGTTTTACAGAAAAACTTAATTTCTTTGCTAATTAAAGATTGTTTTTAGTATAATCTATGCCGCCAACGGCATTATATAAAGATATTGATGAGATAACATTGTCGATTTTTGCGGCAATGTTTCTCTGTTTAGCGACGTATAGATTTACTTCTGATTTCATTTCATCAAGCATCGAAGAATCTCCAATGCTAAATTGTTTTTCTGCTAATATATGCTTTTCCTTTTCAATAGAGTAATCTTCATCCGACTTTATAAGATTTGCCTTTGTTGTCTTTGCTTCTGCAAGAGCGTCATTAACCTCTTGAATTGATGTCAGTACAGTTTTTTCATAGCTCTCTACAGCTTTTTTATATTCGTACTTATTTATTCTATATCTTGCCATTTTAATTCCTCCGGTAAATATATCCCAACGAGGAGCTATCCCGGCATTAGCAAGAAAAGTTTCTCCTGCAAACATTCTATTCCATTTATAGGCATTAAAACCAAGATTGCCGTAGAGTATAAATTTGGGAAGAAAATCACGCCTTGCAACTCTTACATCAATACCCGACTTTTTCACATAATCTTCCGAAGAAATTAAGTCTGGTCTGAATTGAATAATAGTTGTAGAAAGAGTTTCAGGAGTTTGAGGGGAAGATATCGACTGATAATCAGAAAGCTCAATTGCTTTATCAGTATTGAGGCCTAGCAGAACAACAGCCTCATCATTCAATATTTTTTTGTTTTCCTTAAGCTTATTCAAATCTTTTTCAAAATTAACTAATATCTGCTTTTCATCTAAAACTTCGTTTATTGAAGCCAGTCCCGAATTATACTTCTTTTCAGTCATGCTTACAATATTTTTTTGTAAATCAATGATTTTTAAGAGATTTCTTTCAAGTTCATCCATTTTAATCAAATTATAATAATCAGCTGCAAAACTAGAGGTTATATAAATATATGCAGCTCTTTCCTGCTGTTTTGCAATTTCTGCCTGTTTTTTGGCACTCTTACGGTTCAAATAATTCTGCCCCCATATATCAATTTCATATGAAGCATTCAGAGGCAAAAATATTTCATTTTGAATATATTTAGGAATTACGACAGAGCCAAATTGTGTTCGCGGTCCTCTGAAAACTCTGGATACACTTCCGTCAAAACCTAATTGAGGAAGCTGATTTGCTCCGGCTAGTCTAATATTTTCTTCAGCTTGCTTTGTTTTTAAAGCTGCTATTCTCAGGTCATGATTATTTTCATATAATGTCTGGAAATGATTAATTAACACTTCATCATTATAATTCTTCCACCAGTCCATATTCATATAATCCAGACGGTTTGTACTTTCTTTTGCACCGACTGGAAGTGAAATTAAAAATAAACTTATAATTAGAATTTTTTTAAATGTCATATTTACACTTATCCTTCTTGTGTTATTATGATAACACAAAGGGATTTTATGAAACAAGATATTTTATTAGAACAAAAAATTGGTTTAAGACTCTCTAGAATAGGGCTATTATCTAAGATTTTTGCAGGCCAGCAGTTTGTAAAAAATTGTTTTGATATTACTCCTGAACAATTTACTGTACTATATACACTTAAAATAAATAATGGTATGTATCTGCGCCAGCTTGCATGCGTTACTCTTAAAGACAGACCCAATATAACAAGAATTGTTTCTATACTTGAGGCAAAAGAATACTTAACATCTGCAATAGATAAAGAAAAAAGAATGGTGAAAAAGTTATACATCACTGAAAAAGGATTAGATGTGTGCGAAAAAGTACTTCCTTCAATATTAAATATCTGGCAGGATACAGTGGCAAATATTTCAGAGGAAGAAATAGAAAAATTTTTGGAAACGTTAAATAAAATAGAAGTTAATTTAAAAGACAAGGTTGTAATACAAAATTAGGTGAGATTATGGCTAGAAAACATGAAGACAAGAATGATAAAGATTTTATAAAAAAAGCAAAAGCAAGATTAAAAAAAAGACGTCCGGAATATAAGAAAAAACGTGTAATAGTACCATCCATAACAGGTGTTATATTAATTATACTAGGTATTGTAGCTGCAATACACTCTACTTATTTTCAGTCAACAGATGATGCATTTGTAGAAGGAAGACTTGTGTCAATTGCTCCAAGGGTTGCAGCACCGGTCGTAAAACTGCTTGTAGACGATAATCAGGAAGTTAAAACAGGCGATTTACTGGTAGAGCTCGATCCGAAAGACTTTGAGGTTGCATTAGATCAGGCAGAAGCTAAGCTTGCAGAAGCAAAAGCAGGTTTAAATATTGCTGTTAAGCAGGTTGATGAGAGTTCATCCAAAGTTAACAAGTCTTATGAAGATATTACATCAGCCTCTTCAAAGCTTGATTTTGCCCAAAAAGATTTTGCAAGATATAAAGACCTGTACAAAGATGGAATTGTATCAAAGCAGGCTTATGAAAGAAGTAAAACTGCTCTAGAAGTCGCAGAGGCAGAGTTTAATGCAGCTCAGGAAAACTCTATGGCCTCAATGCATGCTCTTGATTCAAATAGAGCTAAAACACAGGCTGATGAAGCACTAATCAAACGTCTTGAAGCAGAAGTAGAACAAGCAAAATTGAATTTGCAATACACCAAGATTTACGCCCCGCAGTCCGGTAAAATTGCAGCCAGAAGTGTAGAAAAAGGTAATTATGTTAATATCGGTCAGCCTTTAATGAATATTGTACCGGAGCAGGTTTGGGTAGTTGCTAATTTTAAAGAAATTCAGCTTACTCATATGAAGGAAGGGCAAAGCGTAAGGATTAAAGTGGATACATATCCCGGCAAAAGATTTAAGGGCCATGTTGAAAGTATTCAGCGCGCCACAGGAGCTAAATCAAGCTTATTTCCGCCGGAGAATGCTGTAGGCAGCTACGTAAAAATCGTCCAGAGAGTTCCTGTCAAAATATTGTTTGATGAAGATATCTCAGGTTATAACATTGTTCCTGGTATGTCAGTTGTACCAAAGGTAAGAATAAAAGATGGAAGAAAAGAAAATTAACCCGTTTATAATAGCTATCGCAGTACTTCTACCATCATTTCTGGCACTGGCTGCGTCATCTGGAACTAATGTAAGCCAGCCGCATATCGCAGGTTTTTATGGTGCAACTCAATATGAAGCAAATACCGTTATCACCTGTTACATAATATCAGGAGGCCTTATGCTTCCGGTTACAGGTTATCTTGTAAGGCTTATAGGCAAAAAGTTATTATTTATATATAGTATCATTGTATTTGCTATAGGCTGCCTGCTCTGTGTAATTTCGCCAAATCTTCAGGCGCTTATTGGTGCACGAGTTATTCAAGGTATTGGAAGCGGCTGTATATTGCCTTTATGTCAGGCAGTTCTCCTTGAAGTTTTTCCAGAAGAACAACGCGGGGTTGCTATGGGATTATTCGGAGTTGCAGCAATGTTTTCACCGCTTGCAGGCCCTTTTATTGGAGGTTATTTAACTGATAACTACTCATGGCAATGGATTTTCATTATAAATATCCCATTGTGTCTTTTATCTTTATTATTAGTCAAACTGTTTGTTCCAGATGAACAGCCGGTTAAACAAAAATATAACAAAAAATTTGATATCTTCGGGTACGCTTCTATCGTAATAGCAATGGGATGCCTGCAGGTTGTACTTGACAAAGGACAGCAGCATAACTGGTTTGATGAAACCTGGATATGCTGGTTATCAGGTATTTGTATATTTTCCTTCGTGTTTTTCTATGTTTGGGAGCTTGAATATAAGTATCCTGTAATTGATATCAGAGTATTTAAGGACAGAAATTTTCTATTCGGTACCTTTGCAAGCGCATTTATAAATGTTGTTTTATATTCTACTCTGCTGCTTGTACCAATGTTCGTGCAGAGTTTAATAGGCTATAGTCCTTCTATGTCAGGACTTTTAATGTTTCCAAGAGCAGTCGTCTGTTTTATCGGATTGATTGCAGCTGGAGAAATATCAAAATACGTTGAAGGCAGACTGCTTGCCATAATAGGATTTATAATAATTGCAATTTCACTTCTTATGCTTACACAAATGAACCCGAACTCTTCTATGGAAAGCATTATTCTGCCTAATATACTGCTTTGTATTGGAGTTCCTATTGCATTTGTACCAATTACAGCGCTGTCGTTTCAAACTTTGCCGGCGTCTAAAAATGCTGATGCAGCTGCATTGCATGCTCTTTTTAAGAATATATTAACAGCAATGTCAACTTCAATATCTTCTACATTTATTGCAAGAGTATCACAGGTTTATCAAAATTACTTTGTAGGGAATTTATCACCACATAATCCAATGTTCCTGTATAAATTTACAGCACTTCAGCACAAATTTATGCGGTATTATCCGAGTGTTGTAGCTTCCAGAAAAGCTGACGGAATGCTGTATAAACAGCTTTTAGCTCAAGCCCGGCTTGCTTCCTTCTTTGATATTTTTACAATCCTTGCACTATTAATGCTCTTTGCTATACTGTTAGTGCTGCTTCTAAAAAATAAACCTAAAAAATGTAAAGAATTGTAAATAAATATTTAAAGACTGAAATTCATCCTAAAAATATTACTTTATTAATATATAAAGTTGAAGATACGATGATATAAGAAAGGATGGCAATATATGGTTGCAGAAGCAAGCGGAGCTGGCAAAACGAATGGTGCAAATCCTGTATGGTTTGATTTTGCTCAAAAAGATGCAGCACCTAAAGAAACTGAACAGCAAAAATTACAAAAAACTAACGTATGGGACTATGCAAACGCAATGCAAGCCGGTGCCTATATGGGCTAAAAGAGATTTAAAAAACCTGAAGTTAAACTTCAGGTTTTTTATTATATAATACACATATGAGAGAATATGAAAAAATGATTGCCGGGTTAGATTACTACCCGATGAATGACGAAGAGTTAGTAGAATTAAGAAGAATCTCACTGGAAAAGACCAGAGAATTCAATGCTGAGCCTGATGTTGACAAGCGTGAAGCTATTTTGAAATCTTTTTTAGGAAAAATGGGAAAAGGGTGTTATATTACTCCAAGCTTGTTTTGTGATTATGGCTGCAACCTTGAACTTGATGACAATGTCTATTTTAATGCAAACTGTGTCGTTCTTGATTGTGCTAAGGTTAAAATTGGTAAAAACACATTTGTTGGGCCGAATACACAATTTTACACACCTATACACCCGCTGGATTACAAAACAAGAAATACTTTTATTGAATCTGCAAAGCCAATAACTGTAGGAAAAAACTGCTGGCTGGGTGGAAGTGTTGTTGTACTTCCTGGAGTTACCATAGGTGACGGATGCGTTATAGGAGCCGGAGCAGTTGTCACAAAGGATATTCCGGCAAATTCACTTGCTGTCGGAAATCCTGCAAGAGTAATAAAAACTATTGAACAAAACTAAGACCGGTATTTTACCGGTCTCTTTTTCGCAATTTATTTAATGTTTGCTTAGTCATGGACTTTTTGTTTAAAAGCGTGCTCTTTTCTATCATTTTCCAAATTTGGTGTGTCTATTTCGAAGACATAAGCATCTGCAGGTGCAAGATTTACTCTTAACTCGTTTTCGCTTACCTGGAATTCACTTGTTTCGCCATATTCAGGCACCATGTTTTCTAATTTCTGTGTTTCTTTCAAACCAGGTATTTCGATAATCCCTGTTACATTTCTATTTGGATTTTTGTTTGCAACTACAAGTATAGTTCTGCCATTGTTATGTCTAGCATATGTAATAATCTGGTCATATTTATCTTCACGTTTATCAAGTTCTATAAAACTGCTGTTTCTATCTGCCAGTACGTCCAGATTTTCACTTCTCATCTTGAGAGCACCTTTCATGACTCTTTCTATATCAGGACAATCGCCACCAGGTTTTCTTGAAAGGTTAAACAGAGCCAGACGATATCTATGCTCGTTCATCAATGTTTTTTCAGTATAGGTTTCAATATTTTCTGTATCTCTATATTTATAATCATAATAGTCACCAGTCTGGAAACCATCAATAAAATACGGATTACACATTGGGATTGTTGACTGTAAAATTGTAGTTAGCTTACAGAAATTTTCTCCGCCGTGAATCATTGAAGAACTGTCATCGTGTGTCAAGAATGAACCAATTACACTCTTCCCTGCCGGTAGTCTATGAGATAAGTCTAAGTTTAATTTTACATAGTCATTAAAATCCGAACAATTTCTCCAGTCGTGGAAAATATGATACTGTCCATAATATTCATCAAACCCAGCTCTTAATAAATCTTCCGGTCTATCATAAGGCATATTTACCATTGGAGAAGCACATTCATATGTATAGCTTTCAGCAAGCCACGCAAATTCTGGATCTCTTTTTCTTGAATAATTAATTAAAACATCCCAGAATTCAGGCGGTTTTGCTCTTGCAACGTCAGCTCGTATACCATCAATACCAAGGTCAATACAAGCATCTACATATTGCTTATGCATTTCCAATAATTTTGGATTTAAAGTTCTTTCTGCCTCATCTGCCCATGGCTCAAACATTCTAATATCAGCCCAGCCCTGAGGTGTTTTATCTTCACCGTTCCTTCCATATGCCATAAGTTCAGGTTCTGCTTCAAACATATCAACAGATGCGCAGCTTGGAAGATCTAACATAACTCTGATACCGCGTTTATGGCATTCATCAATTAAAGCCTTGAATTGTTCATCAGGGGTTCTAGGATCATTCTTATCAACAATCATTGGATCTATAGCAAGATGTCCATCGTCAGTTACGTATTTTGCAGGAGAATAAAGCGAACCTGCAGTACCCATTGCATTCTTCTTTCCTGGCGGATGAATTGGAAGAATATGTATTGTATTAATGCCATCAGCTTTTAATTCATCCAATCTTGAAATTGCACTTAACAAAGTACCGCATTTTTCACCTGTACTCAACGTTACTTTATCATCGCCGTTTAAATCCTGAGCTGTAAATGTTCTTGGGACAATAGCAAGCATTATAGCCTGATTATTCTGAATCATTGTCCTCAAATTATTTTTATAAGGTGCTTTATTAGCAGCCGCTAAATCAATCTTTTTAACTGCAGGAGCATTTAAGCGCGCCAGATTTTCAAGATATTTTGCAGATACATTACTATCTGCATTCTTTTCTTCTGAAGGCTTACTAACCAACGGCTGCTGTGCTGCAGCAGCTCTGAAATTAACTGGCATAATTTTAGCTATTTGCATCATCATTCACCTGCTTCTGTATATTTTGAGGATTTCTTATTTTACCAAAACCAAACTGCGCCAGAATAGCTGTACCAAAGACTGCCCCGCCAATGCCTGATGCTATTCTTAGCCATTTTTGATTACCATATCTTTTTCCTGCAGCATTTTTAATCAAGTCTACCGGATTTTGTGCAACAAGATTAAATTTAGCCATTCTTGTACGGGATGATTTTGTATAGTTGTTAACTGCATCGCCGTTTAAAATATGCTGAGGTTTTGTAAAATCTATATTATTATTGCCTATAATATCCTGAAATCTTTGAATATAAGATTTTAAACGACCTTGGATATTTCCGGAAGCTAAATCTTTTGATGCGTCTAACCCTTTCTGAGTAGTATTATCCAAATTAGGAAGCCAAATTGTACGCATCAAATCTTTATAATACTCAGGATTATTAATCGTATTAAGCTTCAATGTATGATCTGAAGATGTTGCTGTCATTAAAGCTTCTTTACCTTTTGCAAGAATCTCTTTGTCATATCCGCCTTCCGGAATTGGACGTTTATAGACATCAAATAAATGTAAAATTCTATTGAATGAATTATTTGCACCTTGATATCTTTCAACGATTCTTGAAATTTCCAGATTTTTAGAAGAACCTACACCTTTTGAATTATATTTAGCATATTCCAGACGTCCGGCATCATCTAAATTTCCCCAATAGTTGATACCTGCATACTTATCTTTTTTAACACCATCAAGAAATTCATACAAATCTTTTCTTGATTTAACTGAATTTGACAGAGTAGAAACATCTTCTTTTACAAGCCTGTCAATTGTATTCTTGAATTTTCCAATGTTATTAAGACGTTTTGCAGTATTGTTGTAATTGTTTTCAATTCCTGATATTAAATCTTTCATATGAGAAGCTGTATCATTTTTGCCATTGAGGTTAACTTCCATCTCTGACATAACTTTAGAAAGTTTTTCAATAGCTTTTTGATATTTTACTTCATCTTTTGTCAAAGCTTCAAGTTTCTTTTCAAAGATTTCTTGAGCATATTTATCAGACTCGCTGATTTGTTTTAAATCTTTATATTTAATATCAAGTACATCTAAGAGCGTACTTTCAAATTTACCGTAAGAACGAGCAATTACAGTTTCCGGAGCATACTCAATCTTGAACGATTTACATTTATCCAGAACTTTTTGATTTTCTTTAAATTCTCCCATAACTTTTGCAAAATCAACAACATCTTTGATATTGTTTTCACTTACATAATTTGAGGAATTACCTTTAATCTTTTTAGATATTGAGTCTAATACTTCATTTTCATAAGCTTTAAGAGCAGTTTTAGAAATTCCGGACTCATTTTCCATATTCTTTTCGAAAAGTTTTTTAAATTCACCTTTGATATTTTGCAGCTGATCTTCAGTTATTTCTTTTGAACCGGCTTTTCCTAAGATTTCATTTATTTCAGAAGTTGATGGAACAAAAACTTTTTCTAAAGTTGCCCTATTTCTTGAGGATAAATTTTCCTTAATAGAACCAGCTATATCATCAGCAAGATTGTCAGGAAGCAAATAAGATTTTACTCCATTTTTCTCATTCATAAAGATTTTTTCAAGGTCAGCTTTAATCCCCTCAGAAGCATTTGCATCCATATTTTTTGTAAACAGCTTCATCAGGTTATCAAACTCTGCCTTTGGCAATTCTTGATTTTTATAATTAACTAATATTTTTTCAACATCTTTGCTTAGTTTATTAGCAGGAATGCTATTTATTTGCTCGGACATTTTTTCAGTAACATTAAGAGCATGATTAATTTTAGAATTATAGCGGGAATTTCTTGCTTTTTCTAATGCCGGAGCAATTAATTTTTCCAACCCGCAGCATATTAAAGCTGAGAATACAGGTACAGAAGCCGCAGTCATCATCCAGAGGGTATTATTCTGAATACCAATTTTTCTCATTTGTTCTTTTGTTAAATCATCTCTGTTTTTAACACCTCTAGGGATACCAAGTCTATCACCTATGATATCTAAATCTTCCCCCGGATAATCCCCTTGATACATATCAAAAGGAATATAATTAGGGTCTTGGAGTACAGATTTTTTACGGCCTTGATCATCAATATATTCTTTTCCGATATCAAATCCCTGAACAATTCTTGAAGGAGCATTTATTGCGACTTGCGGATAAATAGACATTGCTGCTAAAAATGCACCCAGACCGGCATATTCCATGATTCTAACCATAGGATTTTTGGTTCTTGCTGCAAGCATAGTTGCAATTCCGATACCGCCCAGCTTAAGCCCTACATCATTGAGTCTGCCAAGCTGGTGGTCGTTGGCATTTCCCTGAAAACCATCTTTTACCGCCTTCATATCATACGCAATATCTTTAAGAAAATACTTAGGAAGCATTGTCCATGAATCATGAACCAGATGTCCTTCCGGCGGAAGCGGTTTCACATTTTTGTCAGTTTTAATAGTCCCCTTTGCTTCTCTGTAAGGGATATGAGACTTAGTATTTTCAATATTTGGTTGAACAGGATTAATTGCCATACTAAATCACCGTACTTTCTTTTGATTTGTCCATAATATCTTTATTTGCCAATTTGCCCATATGTCTTGCCTTGTAAATAACATTTGCTGTACTTCCCACAGTAAGTGCTGCTGTAAATAACAGCCATGCTTTTCCGGCATGCTTCATAAAGCCGCTTTTGCCTGCATCACCGGTCCATAGAGATTTGAAAGCCTGACCGAATGATTTTCCGAATGTCTTAGAAATATTTACAAAATTTTCTCCGGCATTTTTCATACGGCTAGCCATTTTGGTTCCAAAACCCTCTCCAGGTTTTGCAATATGACGTTTTCTATTTGAAATTGCATCAAAGAAATTAGTCCAGCTGTTCTGAACAGCAAGTCCAACGCCAACGCCAGCCCAAGCATATGATGATAGACTCTTCGCTGTCTTGGTTGTTGAGATAATGCTTTGAATAATAGGAGTTGTTTCTGTTACAGAATCATTCAAATCTTCACCTAATCCAATTTTCTTAGCAATTTTATCGTAATATTCGACCCCGATATCTTTTTGGATTAAATCTTTTCTAAAGAATTCCCTGCTGTCATAAACTTTTCTCTGCTGAATTTGCGGAACTATATTAGCAGCTTCTCCAGCTTCTTTTGGAAGAGGATAATATACATGCTCAATCGGAAGTTCTATATCAACACCGGTGCCCCAGTAAACAGGTCTGGTAACTAAATCGTTAGAGAGTGTTTTAAACAAACCATATAAAACAACCCCGAGAGCCATTTTATTTCCGTTAATATTTGCAAGTTTCTGGGATTTCGGGTTCAAATCTTTCAGCAGATTAAATAATCCCATAAACATAGCACTTCCAAGTAAATATGGCACAATCCCCATTGATAAAAATTCATAAAAATCGGAGTTTACATCACCCTTAAAGCCTTTTACAGGATACTGCAAAAATGCATTTGTTGTTTTCTGGTATTTTTGCTGCATTCTTGTACGTAAAGTATTAGGCAAAATTCTGGATTCTACTTCACCGTTTTCTTTCTTCTCCGGTTTAGCTCCAAACATAACATTATTATCTGCTAATTTTACTGCTTTAATCATACGAACCCCATCTGGTACCTATATATTAAAAGTCCCTAAAATTTTATTTTTTGCTATTTAAAAAGCATGAACTTTACATTTTTTTACAATGTTTTAGACATATAAAACACACACAATTAATTTAACAAAAACAAAAAAATAATACAAGAAAAAAGGACTATATTAGTCCTTTTTCAACTATTGCCTTTCTCCTAATTCTTTGTCCATAAGGTAAAGCGAAACCTTGTCTTCGCCAAAGAGTTCAAGGCGCTTAATTATATCGCGTACTGTCTGTTCTTCTTCGACCTGTTCATCTATAAACCAGTCTATAAAAGAAAGAGTAGTTCTGTCGCATTCTTCTTCTGCAAGTTTTGCAACTTTCATGACAGATTCTGTGATACATTTTTCATGTTCAAGTATTTTATTAAATATTGAGATAATTCCATTAAACTCAAATTCAGGAGTTTTTATCTGCTTCAAGGTTACAAAGCTGTTTCTTTCAATCAGATAGTCAAAAAGTTTAAGGCCGTGTTCGACTTCCTCCTTAGCCTGTTTCTTTAGCCATGAAGAAAAACCAAATAACCCGAGTTCTTTTAAATATGCAGACATTGAAAGATATAAATATCCTGAAAAGAATTCTTTGTTAATTTGTTCATTTATAATTTCATTAATTTTGTCACTAATCATTCTTATTTTCTCCCCATAAACCGTGTATATTACAGAATTCTATTGCATCAATTTCTTCCGGAAGGCAGGTTATATTAAATTCCGCAATATCACCAGGATTTAAGTACTTAAGATGCAGTTCAGATTTATCTTTTTTATAAATTTCTATAAACTGAATATAATGTTCAGGAAGCATTGGATGAGATTTCACCTGTACAAATCTGTCATTTTCCCTAAATTCTACAACTGGAGCATGCTTCTCACCTGTTTCACTTTTGTCATGCTGAATAGACTGAAGTTTCATAGGCTGGCCGCAGCAAACAAGCTCTCCGGCTCCAGATAGAATAACTTGAACCAGATTTCCGCATACTTCACATTTATATAACTGTAATTTTTCTGTTGCCATATCGATATCCTTTCTGTATTTTATATGTTACCTGCTTACTATTTATTTTCATTGCCGGAGATGGCAATTTATGTTACTATCTAATGTATGGATAATTTTTTCTCTACAAATACTTCACAGGAAAATAATTCTTTAAACTCGCAGTATGATAATTTGAAAGACAACTACGAAAAAATTTTTATTGAAGCTGCTGAAAGTATAAGAAGAGAAATTAATCAATTTAAACCTGATGACAGTGTTTGTAAAAAATGTACTGTAAAAGATTGCAAAATTGAAAAAAAAGATATATTCTCGCCATACCCGATGAACTGTGAATACAGGGACTGGCAGCTTAAGACTTTGACTTTTTTAGCAGGTGATTACAAACAAAAACTCAAAGCTGCATACAAATCTATAATGGATAAGAAAAACGAATACACCTGCAGCAGATGTGCAGCCTGCTGCAAATTAGCAGTAAGCGAATATTCTTACACTCAGCTTAAACAAAGGGCTATGAGAGGAGATAAATTTGCTTCTGACTTTGTTTCAGTTTTCGTACCTTATGAAAATGAAGAAGATGCAAAAAAAGTTAATCCTGAATATTTTGAAATGCTTAATGAGCTTGTCGAGGATAAAACTTACTACTATTACTGTCCTAAACTTGACGGCAACGTTTGTACTATATATGAAAATCGTCCGAATATATGCAGAGAATATCCTCATAATCCGCTTAAGCTGCTGCCTGCATCTTGTTCTTTTAATGCCTGGAAAAATGAAGTTGCTCATCAGGCAATGCTTTTAAAAGCAAAAGTGGATATTATAGAATTTTATAAGGAAAAGCTGCAATAATGATATTAGCCGGAATGAAACTTGAAGAAATAGAAGATTTAATGAACAAGCTGGGAGCTACAAAATTTAGAGCAAAACAGATTCATAACTGGCTTTATGCTAAATCCGTTTCCTCAATTGATGAAATGACAAACCTTTCTAAAGATTTTAGAGAACAGCTTAAACAAACAGCTTCTGTGACCGAAACAAAGATAAAAATTAAACAGGTAAGCAGTGACGGAACAATTAAATATCTTGTTGAATATCCTGATGGTGAGTGTGTAGAAACAGTTCTTATGCGCTTTGATAATCGTGCTAATCTGACTGCCTGCGTTAGCTCTCAGGTGGGATGTGCTGTAAATTGTTCTTTCTGCGCAACCGGAAAAGGCGGATTTAAAAGAAATCTTACTTATAAAGAAATTATTGAACAGGTTTTAACAATTCAAAGAGATACAGGGTTAAAGGTTACAAACATTGTTTTTATGGGGCAGGGAGAACCGCTCTTAAATCTGGATAACGTCCTTAAAGCATTAGAAATTTTTAATAATGATTTCCAGATAGGAGCAAGAAGGATAACCATTTCGACAAGCGGGATTATTCCTGGCATAAAAAAACTTGCAGAAATGGATTTGCAATCTACACTTGCAATTTCGCTTCATGCACCAAACCACAAACTGCGTGCAGAACTTATGCCTATTGAAAACAAATATCCGCTTGATGAGCTAAAAAAAGCTCTTCTTGAATACATTGAGAAAACAGGACGCAGGATTACAATTGAATACATTCTTATACATGGTTTCAATGACACTCCTGCTGCAGCTAAAGAACTTGCATACTTCCTTAAAGATATAAAATGTAACATTAATCTGATACCGTATAATTCTGTTATTGAAAATGATTACAAAAAACCATCCGGAAATGATATTATGAAATTCAAATATCTGCTTGAGCATTCAGGTAAAAAGGTTACTGTAAGACTTGAAAGAGGAGCAGATATTGATGCGGCTTGCGGCCAACTAAGAGGAAAACAAGGATAAAACTATGAGCAATGTTTATCAAAAAAATATATCAGCATTAATACAAAAGAATCCGGTACTTGCACGCAGAATTACAGATTATGTTATTAAAAATGTGCCTCAGCTTATAAACGAAAACGGGTTTTACAATCTGGTTTATAAAAATACCCGCCTGCACAATCCTGCGAATCCGTTAGGAGAAGCACAGGAAATATTTGCAAGAGCAGAAAACACACCTGTTGCAATCCATTTAATATATGGTTTAGGCCTTGGATATTTGTTTCAGGTAGCCTCGGCTAACTCTATCGGAACTGTTATACTTTATGAACCTGATTTAAATATTTTAAAAATTGCTTTTACACTTGTAGATTTCTCTAAAGACATTGAAAAAAACAATGTATTCATCGCAGACAACATTGACCTGCTTGGAGAGTATATTCATAAGAAATCAAATACAAAGAATACCCCGCTTATGCTGACAACCAGAGCATATCGGGAATTAAATAATGAAACTTTTGACGAAATGGTTGAAAATATTCAAAGAATGATTGGATCATTCAGTCTTGATTTGAAATACACACAGGAAAAGTTTTATCCACTGACAAGAAGCATTATTAGAAATATACCTCAGCTTGTAAATGAAATTCCGTTAACCGCTATCAAAGATGTATTCAAAGGCAAGACAGCAGTAGTAGTATCAGCAGGGCCTACTTTAGACAGAAACATTGAAACGCTAAAAAAATACAGAGATAATATTATTTTAATTGTTGTGGGAACTGCCATGAAAACTCTGGCAAAACATAATATTACTCCTGATTTTTTATGTATTATTGAGGCCTATGATTCATCTAAACAGATAGCCGACCTTGATTTATCAGAGGTTAATTTTATAACAGAACCTTACTCAAATCCTAATCTGAGAAATTTCAAATTTAAACAGATTTATTCGCATATATCTCAAAATATGCCTGTTAACTCTATCTGGAGCAGTCTGACAGCTCAAAACATAAATGAATATTTATCAAAGGGAACTGTTTCATATACAGCACTCAATACAGCACGTATTCTCGGATGCTCAAAAATTGTTATGGTTGGTCAAGATTTGGCATACATTGAAGGTCAATGTTACAGTAAAGATTCTGCTTACAAAGACTTGGAATGTAGATATAATAAGGACAATAACAGATGGGAAATTACAGCAAAGAATTTTGAAGAATTTGCAAACTCGCTGAGTAACTCTCCTGACGAAGAAAAGCGCAAAAAAGCTGCAGAAAATCGTTTGAGGAATTTGAACAACTCTCTTTATTATGTCAAAGGCATTAAGGGTGACAAAATTCCTACAGAATCTGTTTATGCAGCATTCATAAAACCGCTTACAGAATTTGCAGAAATGTTCAATGATAGAGAGTACATTAATACGTCTATGGAAGGTGCGCAAATTGACGGTTATAAAAACATGCCTCTTGAAGAAGCTCTAAAAGATACTCAGCCTATAGAAACGAGAGAAATAAAATCAGATTATAAGTTGGATTTAACCTCTCTTAAAACCAACATTACAACAGAAATTTCTAACCTTAAAAAAACAAAAGAAGATGTTCTTAACGGAGAAAAAGCTGTAAAAACGCTTAATAATGATTTAAAGAGATATAAAGCTCCGACAGTTGAAGTTTTAAAGGATTTAAAGAAAGTTTCTCAATTATTCTTAAACCTCAGTACCTCTAAGGCCGGCACATTATTTGATTTTATAACTGCATCAGAAAAAATTGATATAGATTATGAGATGAAAATGACCGGAAACTTTACAATAGAAACGTTAACTACACTTATAGCCAAGTTTTCAAACTATTTTAATAATGCCGAAAAGAAGATTGACAGAGTTATACAACTATTATCAAATACGCTGGAGAAACTATGAAAGTTTTAATACAAAGAGTAAAAAAAGCTTCTGTTACAATTGAAAACAAATTATATTCTGAAATTGAGTCCGGCATACTTGCTCTTGTAGGAATAGAAAAAGGCGACAGCACTGAACAGGTAGAAAAACTTGCAAAAAAAATAGTGAATCTACGAATTTTTCCGGATGAAAACGATAAAATGAATCTGTCACTCATTGACACATCAGGAGAAATGTTAATAGTATCACAATTTACTCTATGCGGTGACTGTAAAAAGGGAACAAGACCAAGTTTTGACAAATCAGCACCTCCGGAAGTTGCAAACGAGCTTTATGAATATTTTATCAAAGAGGTTCAATCATACGGAATAAAGACAGGAACAGGCGTTTTCGGCGCAATGATGGAGGTTGAATTAATAAACGACGGTCCTGTTACATTTATGCTGGAGGCACATAATGGATGATTTTAAACACTACACCGTAATGCTTAATGAAGCTGTTGATGCATTAGAGTGTGAGAAAGGTAAGATTTATGTTGACTGTACGCTCGGAGGGGGCGGCCATAGTGAATTAATCTTAAAAAGAATTTCGCCAAACGGCAGACTTATTTCGTTTGATATTGATGATGAAGCAATAAGGCATGCTAAAGAGCGCTTGAAAGATTACTCAAACCTTACAATAATCAAATCTTCTTATACAAATATCAAAGCAGAGCTTCAAAAATTAGGTATTGAAAAAATTACAGGCGGGGTAATCTTAGACCTCGGCGCATCTTATCATCAATTGACAAAAGCTGAACGCGGTTTCTCTTTTTCAAAAGAAGCTCCGCTTGATATGAGATTTGACATGGAAAGTAATTTTTCCGCCTATGATGTAGTAAATACATACTCGGAAGATGAATTGGTGAGGATTTTTAGTGAATATGGAGAAGAAAGATTTTCAAAGAGAATTGCAAAGAAGATTGTTGAAGTTAGAAGGTCTGAGCCGATTAGAACAACGAAAGAACTTGCTGATATTATTATCGCTGCGACTCCTAGGATTAAGTCTAATATACACCCTGCTACAAGAGTGTTTCAGGCTATTCGTATAGAAGTTAATAATGAGTTAAAAAATGTAAATTTTGTACTGCATGACATATTGGATTTATTAGATAAAGGTGGTATAATTTCTGTAATAAGTTTTCATTCTTTGGAAGATAGAATTGTAAAACAAATCTTCAAGTTTGAGAGCCAGAAGTGCAGATGCAATGAAATGATTTGCAAATGCCCGCCGCCAAGAATCGAATTAGTCAACAGGAAACCGATAATGGCGAGCGAAAAGGAGATTTTGGAGAATCCGCCGTCACGAAGCGCAAAATTAAGAGTCGTTAGGGCTATTTGATGTTGCGGATTTAAACCTTGGGAGCAGAGGAGTATATATATTGGTTTCGGCATTAAAAATCAACAATAAATCTGGGTTAGACTATTTCATAAAAAAACTTGCGGGGGAAAATAAAAAAGAATATCAGGTTCAGGAAAAGACGAAGAAGTCTTTTGTTGATAAGTCTGTTCAAAATCTCGCTGTTAATAGTATAATAGAAGGGTACTTTCCAAAGGAGAATTTAGTCAAAGATATGGCAATAAAACGAGTTAATAAAACATTATGCGTCATATTAAGCTTACTAATAGGTGTTGTTATTGTAAGCTATTACTTTGTTATCTCCTGCGAGATGAAATTAAATGACCTCAGCCGTCAGACTGTCATTCTAAATAATGAGAATGAAGAACTTCAAAACAGACTTGATACACTAAAATCATTCAACAATGTAGATAAAACTCTGCAAGAGAATAATATGCTCCAGAGAGCAGGACAGGTTATTGAAACACCGGAAGTCACAGTTGACACACAAGTTGCGGCAAAACATCGGGTAAAAAAGAAAATTTTTGATTACGCAATAGGTTTTTAAAAATGTTAAAAATAGTATGCGGAGCTGGAAATGAAGATTGCGAGAGTGTTAAAAGACTGGTTTATGTATATGCAAAAGCCGGCTGTAAATATTTTGATATATCGGCAAGAAAAGAAATTTTAGAAGCTGCTAAAGAAGCTGTTTCACTAGCCGGACTTGAAGATGCCCATTTTTGCGTAAGCGTAGGAATCAAAGGTGACAAGCATATTACAAAAGCTAAAATAAAGGAAAGTGTCTGTATAAAATGCGGTAACTGCCTGCGTCACTGCCCCAATGATGCGATATTTCCATCTATTATGGTTAATGATAAACGTTGCATTGGATGCGGCACTTGCGCAAAAAAATGCCCTACAGGTGCAATGACAATGTATGAAAAGGATATTAATGTCAAAGAAATCCTTCCTTATATGGTAGAAAACGGGGTAGAAATTCTTGAACTGCATATTATGGGACATGACAAAAAGGATTTAGATTACAAGTGGGGAGTGATTAATGATTGTAATCCTAAGTATGCTTCAATCTGCATTGATAGAGAATTTTTCGGCAATAAAGAAGTTATTGACCGCGTAAGAAATATGATTGCTCATAGAAAACCATATACAACAATTGTACAAGCTGACGGAATTCCTATGAGCGGTTCAGATGACAGCTACAAAACTACCCTTCAAGCAGTTGCAATGGCTGAAATCATTCAGAATGCAAACCTGCCGGTGCATATAGTTCTATCCGGCGGAACAAACTCAAAAACAGCAGAGCTTGCAAAAATGTGCGGTATAAATTACTACGGTATAGCAATTGGCTCCTGGGCCAGAAGAGTTGTCAAACCTTATATTAACTCTCCTGATTTCTGGGATTGTTTGGAATGTCAGCATCAGAGCATAGAAAAAGCAAAAGAACTCGTTAAAGCTTCTGTTTAGCCAGTCTTTCCAAAGCTTTTTCAAAATCAGCATTGGAAATTAAAATCTTTTTTAAATCTTCGAAACCAAAAGTTCTTGCATCCATTTTTTCATGAAGTCCCAGGCGTTCTATTGCATTAAAGAATGCATCCGTAATCATTTCAGCAACATCCGCGCCGTTAAATTTATTCTCGAACATAGCAGTAACAAGCTTATCTACAGAAACATCTCCAAAAAGCGGTTGATTTTTAGAATGAATTTTAAAAATTTGTTTCAATCCTTCAAGATTTGGCATAGGAATTTCTATATGCAGTCCGAAACGTCCAGATGCAAGAAGAGCCGGATCTATTAAATTTTTCATATTTGTAGCTGCAACAATAAATGCAGGAGCTTTGCTCTTTTCTAAATCACTCATACAACCGAGAAACTGATTTACTATAGGGTCATCAAAACGAGCATTGGAAGACCCATCCCTTGTTTTAGCAATTGAATCAAATTCATCAATAAAAGTAATTGATGGTGCATCAGCCATTGCTTTTTGAAAAACATCTCTTATTGATGCTTCAGAAGCACCCACCTGCGCACTTTTAAACTCATTTGCGTTAAATTCTCTATACTTCGCACCGGTTTCAGATGCAAGCGCCTTCCCTAATAAAGTTTTTCCGCATCTTGGCGGTCCCCATAACAGAATACCTTTATTCAGCCTTATATTTTCGAAAACTTTCGGATAATTTATCGGACGGACAACATACTTTTTAAGTGTCGCTATAGCCTCATCTAAACCTCCGATGTCTGCAAATGTAAAAACTTTCTTATCATCAGACGTATTTGTTTCTGTACAAAGAGAAGTCACTGTTCTTTTATTAAACTCTTTAAGGTTTGTTATAGATTTCACCTTTAAATATTTTTCTGCATTTGAAGGATTATATTTGTAAGGCGGATTAAAAACAAATTTAGGTTTTTCTCCCCAGAGCAACTCACCAGTCCTTATTTCCTCGCCGGCACGAAGTTCTTTTACAAGCCCTGCTTTGAACTGGTGTTTATCACTATCAAAATCTTCTTTCGGCCGTTGCACAGTCAGAGGGAAAAGATTTCCCACCCCCATAATAAAAAACTTATCTTGTTTCTTGAATATTACAAAATCTGAATCTAAGGTAATTTTATTCTTCAAATCTTTTTTCTCAACATTCAATGTATACTTTTTTAATATTGGAGTATCTATCTTATCCGAGTTTTGTGACAAAATCATATCAGCAATTTCTTCATTTGAAGTCACAACAAGCAATGAATGTTCGTCCAAAGCTTCTAAACCATATCTAAATTTCTCTGAAACATCAGGAGATCCAAATATACCCCGAAAAACCATATTTGGTGCTGAAACTTTAGAGTGTAATTTGTACCGATTATTTAATAAATTAGTGCTATTTATTCCGACTATTCCAACTCTCATTTTAATCCCCGTGTTTATCCAATTATTTTGCTAAAATTGAAAGTTTTTCTCCTTGAATTGTCTGCTCAGGCTGTTTATACGGATATGATGCAAAATTATATTGTTTATTGTAATAAACTTTCTTCGGCGCACCTTTAAATATGATATTCTTAATATGTTTCAAAATCATTACGCCATTTTTAGCAGTCTTGCCATCCATTACAATTTTTCCGCCGTCTTTTTTAACAATGCCGAGTTTTCCGCCAATCTCTTTTACAACATACTGCGTTTTATCCTTGGCATTAGCGTTTGTAAATACAGTACCGACCGGAATTGCAATTCCTGCTCCAAGCATAATTGCATCTACTTCGGATTTTGGAAGTATTGGAATGTATTTATTATCTGGATTTATTGTTTCTATATTATTTTCTTCAAAGAATTTTTTACGTTTTTCCTCTGTATCCAAACCATATTTTTCAAAATAATTACATCTATTTGAAAAATCTACATCACCGGCATTAAACAGAGTTACTGTCATATCACCATTTGCACTCTGCATCATATAAGCAATCTTAGCAAAATCTTTTGATAGTAACCTTCTTTCTTCCTCTAATTTTTTCAGCTCTGCACTTAATGCTTTATCTGCAGTTTTACTCTTTAATTGCTCATTTATCTCATTTATTCTGTCACCAATATTCCCAAGTCTTGCCGTTGCTTCACTTCTTGTAAAGTTGTGAGCCTTAACCTCAAGAGCATAAGGAGTACCATTATTCAATGGAGCAAGTTCAGGATTACTTCTGTCTTTTAAAGCCCCGTTCATTGCACTCATAACAGTTCTTCTATATTTCGCAATATCAGATTCACCTTCGGTTTCTGTCCAAGGAAGAGCATTTCTGTTTTGAAGGTATACGTTTTTAGCTTTCTCTTCATAACCTGTCATACCAAGTTCATCACCTGAATACATTGTAGGTATACCAGGAAGCCCTTTTAAAAATTCCATAATCATTGAAGCTTTTACTACAGCTGCCTCTGTAGCAGATTTATAAGCAGAATCAATTATAGTTTCTTTATTTTCTATAGGCTTGCCTGATTTAAATTCTGCTTGCTTAACAGCCATTTTTAGAGCGACTTTAAGATCTCTTGCTGCATATCCATTCTTTTTCATTGCAGTTACAGGATCTTCAATACGCTTAAACCCTTCTGTATTAGCTAATACAGTATTTTTATCATATTTTTCTGCAAAAGCTTTGAAGCCTTCATCTAATGATTTCTTAGGGTTTGTTTGGGCATAAGCATCCTTGAGTAATTTTGCAAGCTGAACCGTATATAAACTATACTTGCCATAATCACTCTGACTGCCTAAAATATTTCTTGCATTTGCGTCATTACGTTCTTTTATTTTCGGATCTATATCCTTCCAATCCAAATCACCATGGACTAAGTAGTCAGAAATCTTTAACTCATTAGCTTTCTTTATTACTTCTGCAATTTCTGCATTTGTAAGGGCTACACCAGAGAGCTTCAAAATTTCTTCGAAAGCTGCTTGTAAAGAAGAAAGTTCTTTAATCTTAATTTTCTGCATACTATCAGTAACACCTTCACCGAGATAGTTACCATTAGTTAAGTCAATAAGCGCATCAATTAAGCGTTTTTTATCTTCTTCTGAAATTGATTTTTCTTCATTTATTACATCCATCAAAAGCTTGCTTGTTGCAACGGCTCTTGCTGAGGTAGTTAAGAAGTAGTCATTATTATCAACATTTAATCTTAATTCTATTGGCACATCTGCTGCTGTTTTTGCACCAGATAATACTTGTATTGCAGCCTCGCGGGTTTTATGCCCTCTTTCATCTGAGCCAAGAATATTAGCATGGAACATTGACATATCAACTGCCAGACCATGAATCATACGCGGCTTATCATGGTTTCCCATAAAAGTATAGAAATTTCTCAGATAATCAACACTTCTTGTCTGCATTAGCAAATCAAAACGAGCTTTAAACTTATCATGATTTGGGCCCATTCCATCTCCTGTATCAAAAGACGGCGCAAAATTTGTTAACAAATCTGTAAAGAAGTAAGAATAACCGGCTTCTGATGTAATACCTGTTTCATTAAAGAATTTTGCAAATGCATCTGGTTCGCCGTTAAATCTCTGCCCAATATTCGTAGAACCATCGTACGGATTGGAATCCGCACCATAAGTATCACGCATTAAATCTGGAATATCTGTTATTTCAGCAACTATATATGCATTAGGATTTTCACTCTTTATTCCCTTTACAAATTTTTCCCAGAATACAATTACATCATCCCAGTTATCATCAAAAGCATTATCTTCATTACGGATTGCATCCATATCAATAACATCTTTTGCAGCGTCAAGCCTCCAGTCTAAACCAAGACCTGTTCTATCAACAAGAGCCTCTGCAATACGGAAACTGGAAGTATCTGTTCCGGATATTCTTTTAGATATAGCCTCTGATACATAAGAAATATCACTATCAGAAAGGTGCTTAATTCCCTTTTCTATTTTCTTTTCTAGTTTTTCAGCCTCATCTTCCGGGCTGTTTCCATTTATATCAAGAGCCTTTAAACTAGTTCCTTCTTTCAAAGCTTCATAATCATAAGTTATTTCACCATTTGACAGAATTTTTGTCTTAAAATTATCACCGCCTAATGATTTGAGGAAAGCATATTTAGTAATATCCTGACCAACAAGCTCCATTACATATTCGCCGTATTCAGTATAGTCGCCATTACTATCTAAAAGTTTTTCATTAGATGTTTGATTAACCTGCTTAATAATTGCGTCAGCAAAGTCTTTAATTTCATTATTAAACAAACTATTTACTCGTTTGTAATTTTTTACATAAGGTTCAACAAGATGCGGATTGTTTTTCTTCATCAAATCAAATCTTGAAACACCAATTGTATCATCTGTCGTCGCTCTATTTGAGAAATAAGATGTTGAAAGAACGCCCACAGTATTTTCACCAAATTCCAGAGTATCAAGAGGAAGCTTCATTAATGATTTTACAGTCACATCATCCTTAACCATAACTCCTTTCGGAGCCAGCAGATACTGTCCGTTCAATATATTGCTGAGAGCTTCATTATTTAGTTTAGCTTCTTCCGGCAATTTTCCATCTTTGATTAATTTATTGATGTCTTCAACTGTTTTTGCTTTTCCCACGGTTTGAGCAGTATAAATGGTCTGAATATCTTTAACTTTACCAGTCCAGTATTTTCCAGACTGAATAGTCAAGTCTTGTACTTCTCTAGCACCGCGCTCAATCATTTGTTTTTCATAATCACGTTCAGAACGGCTTACGATTGCCTGCAGTAATTTTTCATCGTAGCCGGAAATACCGTAATTCATTTTTACCATATCAGTGTTAGCATCCCAGGTAACAAATCCGCCCTCTGTTTTCTTATCAATTTTAAAGTTAGAGAACTGAGCTGCCATGATTGTACCATCAGCAGAGTCAAGGTTAATATTCTTACCAAATTTTTTATTTAGTTCATTAATAACATCAATTCTTCTATCATATTCTTTAGGGTCTATCTGGAATATAAAGTTAATAACAGTATCGTCATGGTTATTTATATCAAGCGCTTTGCCTTCTGTTAATTTTTCATAGTTAATTATAGCTTTATCTAATGCTTTTATCTGCTTCTCGCTTGCCTGAGAAGCATCATAAATCTGAAACATTGTTTCTTTTTTAGAATTATAATCAGGATTTACGATTTTTTTATACATACCATTAGCTTGAAGCTGATAATTATAAGGCGCATTAACAACTCTAAATCTCAGGTTTTCCTTATTTTTAGGGATAGCCCCCAGCCCCAGATTTGAATTTTTCAAACCGCTCATTCTGAACCAGTAATATGATTGAGGAGTTTTTTCCGCCCATCTCAAAGCATACTGGAAGTGAATACCTTCAAGTCCTTCTGAAGTAAATGTACCATCATAAACGTATTTCATCCCATTTGTATACAAATCTCTGAAAAATGATGCAAAGTTTTCTGTATTCCCCATGTTCGGAGAAACCTGCATGTTGTTTTTATTCCAGTATCCGAGAGACCAGCCTTTGGAACCGTTTGCAATCGGAGTAGAGAACATATATTTGTATCCATTTTCCTTCAAGTAAGGAATTGCCTTCTGAGCACCTGCAATACTTCCGCCGTAAATATTAGAAAAGTTTTTTATAACACCTTCCATTTTATTTTGGAAATCTTTATCATAATAGATTTCACCGGTATTTTCTTCTGTAAAACCTCTATACATTGCACCTGGCATTAAAGAATCAGGAGTAATCAAATACCCCGCACCTTGAACTATTGGAGTAGTTCCCTTTCGCGATACTAAAGTGTGCGTAAAGTTATCAATAGAGTCATTAAAGTCTTCTGCATATCCGATGACATTTCCTTCTTTGTCCTTAACATCCTTTACGCTTTGATTATTCATAACCCTGAAAACATATTCGCCATTTTGCTCTTTAACTTTAACACCGGTATCAGCACCTTCCCAGACAACCTTCCCTGTAGATTTGTCTTTTCTAACCACTTTATATGCAAAAGGCGCATCTTTATCTAAGTTAGTAATATCCTGTAAATTAACATCTACACCTTCCGGTTTTAAAGGTATTGTAGCAATTGGAGCCGCAGAAAGCTTATAGTTATAGTTTTCTGTCGGCGCAGCGCTGAAAATCTGAATTTCGCAGTTTTCTTTTTCACTGTTAAATGGAAAATTAAAACGCATTACAGTTTCGCCCAAATCATTCTTTACGTGCTGGTAGCCTTTAAACCCGATATTCTGTACACTATTAATTTTATTTACAAACACCTTCTGAAACTCCTTCTAAATATATAAAGAATGTAAAAAAATATTTTTTGCCATTTATCCGGCATGTAAATTAAAAATTTTACAAAATTTAATATTGTATATAATACACATTACCACTAAATTTCACATTTAATTATATTACATAAATATCAAATTTCAATTTCTATTTTATATAATGTCTGCCTGAGTATACTACCTCTTTCCAGGAGTTCAATTCCTTGAATTTTTCAAGAATTTCTCTGGTTCTTCTTGCTGCTGAATTTATAAAACCGGCATTTACACTGAATAGTTCGCCCAGAGAAAGTTTTTTGATATCATGACTATATTTCTCGCCAAGTATTGAGAGCTTTGTCATAATATTTTTAATCTTATTTTTGTCCCCCCATATTACTTCATAAAAATCCTTCTCCCGCTCTGTCCATATTTTTCCCATAATTTTATCGATGCTGTCAAGAGTTTTATATGCAAGGTAGAAACATGCCAGTACAGATTTATTATTTTTTCCTTCTGACTCGTTAATAAAACTTTTTTCACTGTCATTATCAATTTCTTTTAGCAATTTTACCGCACTTTCCTCAGTCGGAGTATCACCCAGTTCGATATTTTTATACTTTATACCGTATTCTGCAGCAAGATTTTTTAATTGTTTATTCTCTTTATCAATCTGGATAATTTGTGAATAACCTTTATGCCTTAAGTACTCCAAATCTTCTCTTTGTTTCTCAAGATTTTCTGAGGTTATTTCACCTGTGCTAAACTTTGAATCAATATAGAACAAATCTTTAATGTTACTATAGTTTTTAGGATTAAATACTGTTTCCAAATATTTTTGTGCAGGCAAATCCCAGCTGCGTTTGTATCTAAGACCGTTAAGAAGCATTTTATCCCACGTTGCCGGTTCGTTTCTATAAATATCAAGTGCCCGTTTTATTGTATCGCAGTATGATTTGTAAGGATCATCCGTAAGGAAAAGAGATTTTTCAGTTTTAAACCCGAGAATTTCTTCGTCCCTGCCTTCCCGCGGATCTACAATAATTTCGGCAAGCCCTCCAGCGTTAGATGCTATCGGAATTGCCCCCATCCTCATTCCCTGAAGCTGAACTAGTTCAAAAGGTGCAAATCTGCTGGGAATTAAAACTGTGTCCGATCCTGCATAAAACTGTGAAATATTGTTTATAAAACCGTCACACAAAACTGCCCTGCCAGGATATTTATACACTACATTCTCCAGATACTCTTTTATAAGAGCATAATCTTTACTAAAATCCGGCCCTGCAAGAATTATTTGTGCATCCTTTTCTTCTTCAAGCAATTTTTCTGCTGCTTTTATTACAATATCAACTCCCTTCTGCTGTGGATCGTATCGTGTAATAAAGGTCGAAACGAGTGCATTCGGGTCATTCTCAAGGAAACCATACTGCCTTGCACCTACTGTTTTATTAAAAGCAGTTTCCTTATCTGGTACCTTGGCCCCTAAAATTTCCTGAAGGTAAGATTTATTCATAGCTTTACCGGTTTTATAATCTAACAAATTGGAATTTGTTTCAAGCTCTTTTTCATTAGCAGAAAATGGATACTTAACAGGGTTAGTTGTTTCTTTTTCAGTTGCAGCAGGGTTATGGAGGCTGTAATCCATACCGATTGTTATGCCAAAACTCTTAAGCCTTTCTAAGTTCATCAGGTTAGAAACACCATCTGAATACCTGTCTTCCTCTGCTAATTCTCTTATGTATGTATCAGAACAACTTACTATTGAATCTGATGTCCTAACTGCAGGTACATAAAAGTTATAATATTGTTTAAACCACCCTTTTTTAGGAAAACTGTCCATAACCATACTATCCATAAATCCAAGATGATTTGTTGTGTATGGAATATATTTTTCATAATTTTCAGCAACTTTTAAATAAGCCGCTTTATAATCACCTCTCGAAATTTCTTCATTAATATTTAAAGGATGTAACTCGCCGGCTCTAGCTTCAACTGCTCTGCTGATTTCTTCAAGAAGAGCCCTTACACGCGGTTCAGCACAATGTTTGTCAAGTTCCTGATTGTTCAAAATATATGGTGCAGCTACCGGCGCACCTACACGCCCCTGATAGACAGGCCCGAAATTATTTATATTTGCTATTTTAATTTTATCCTTATAAAACTCATCCTTACTCATAGCTTCAATAATCGGTGCAGTTGTCCATTCATATGACATAACGTATTTAGGGTTAAAATCTTCAGCATCTTTTAGTTTTTTAAGAGCTTCAAGTCCTGCTTTACAGAAAGCTTCCTGATTTTTAACCTGATCCATTATCCAACCCTGATACTCTGTTTTGTTATTAGAAACATCATCAGGACAATAAAGAACATACACAGGAAACTTTACACGACTGTCATTTACCTTAAAAATCTTCCCTTTCCCGCTTTTTGTACCATAATCGTAATCAAAATCTATTCCAAGATCATTAACAGGAAACTCCTTGCCTTTTGGTGTTCTATATATCTGCTGTCCCTTATCATTGACAGGAACTCCGCCCTGAGCATTAAGCAGAGGAATTACACATCTCACATCCATACCGCGTTTATTTAACTCCGGTGCAAGTTCGCCTACAACATCAGCCATACCGCCTGTTTTATTTATCGGAACTGTTTCAAAAGAAACAAATGCAACCTGCTTTGGATTTTCTCCGCCTTTAAAAGCGATTGTTGAATATTTATTTTGTAATTTCTCAGATTTTTTTGCACGTATCCTATTTGTATAACCGGTATTATTTACACTTACAGCTAATATCATCTTTTACCTCCGTTCTGGAGTATCCATTTCCAGCAGCTTGTTATTATCTCATCTATATTTTTTTGAGGCGCCCATCCAAGATCTTTTTTAATTTTTGTATTATTGGCAATTAAACTTGGAACTTCGTCTTCTAATGCTGCTCCTATACGAAGCTTTAATTCCTTACCGGTTATATCAATACTTTTTCTTATAAGCTCACCCAGAGAAGTTCCCTTACCGGTACCTAAATTATAAGTTTGAGAAGCTGTATCCGGTTCTAAAAGTTTTGCCGCAGATTTACCAATTGCCTCTGTAACATCATCAACATGAATAAAATCTTTTACACATGTACCATCCGGAGTAGGATAATCATTTCCCATTAATGTAAACAGCCTATTATCCTTTATCAAATTTAGAAGTACCGTTATTACATTTTTACCAATATCCAAATCATTAAACCCGTGAGCTCCGGCGACATTAAAAAGTCTTAGGATTGTAGATTTTAAACCATAAACCTTGTAATCATTAATCAATTGTTCTGTAATGAATTTTGTTTTTGCATAAGGGGTTTTGGGAACTGGTGTTCTTTTTTCGGAAACTCTTCCTTGAATAGTTTTGGGATAAATTGATGCTGTTGAAACATACAAAATATTTTTAACATCATTGTCAAGCATAGAGTTAACAAGATTTCTTGATGCAATAACATTGTTATCATAATATTTCCTTGGATTAACTATTGATTCGGAATTATATGTTGACCCTCCAAGGTGGATAACTGCATCCACAGGCTTATTTTCTTTTAAAAGCTTATTGATTTCTGCTTCATTAGTCAAATCAAAATTTGCAAAAGAACATAAACTCTTATCAGTCTTATAGCGGTTTATCTCTGCAATAATAGTATCTAGATACTCCTGTTTATATTTATCTCTGCAACACACTATACAATTAACCCCGTCATCTGCAAGTTTGGGGACCAAATGACTTCCAATATATCCTGAACTGCCGGTAATTAATACATTCGGATCATATATACCTTTAAACCCTAAATTGCCGGAATTTATTTTACCTATTAACATACAGCCCCTTCCTAATAATTCTTTTCTTCCTCTGCTAAAATTGCAAAGTTAATTTCCCTTAATTTATTCCATAAAGTATCTTTAAATACCTTCATATCCTCTAAATCGCTTTTAGCTTTCATAATAATCTCTGCAGCCACACCGGAATTAGAGTATTTATTCAAAAGATCATGATAATTTTCTATAACCTTTTGCACTTCCCTATATTTTAAGAGAGTTTCAATTTTTTGTTTCTGCAAAGAATCAAATACAGCAACATTTTTATCGCGAATGCTGTCCAAAAATTTTAAATCTCTGGCTGATGCCTTGCAAGACAGCTGGTTGGTTTGTAATGTAACTTTCAAGACAGAACTCCTTTCTTTAAAAAGGATAAACCGCCTAAAAATAAAATTTGCTAGTTAATGAGAACTATTTTTTAAATATCCACTCCAGACATCATATTAATAAGCGTATCGATTGTATTCTGCATATTAACGCTGTCTGTAGTTCTTTGCTGTAAGAATGCATTGATTTTAGGCATCATTTCAATAGCAATATCCAGTTTCGGATTAGTTCCGGGCTGATACATACCAACGTCAATCAAATCTTTATTTTCCCTGTACATTGCCATAATTTTACGAAGTTTAGCAGCAGCTTCTTTATGCGGCTGGCTGGCAATTGCAGACATAAGTCTTGAAATACTGCCCAGTATATCGATAGCAGGATAGTGGTTAGCTTCTGCAACTTTTCTGGATAAGAAAATGTGACCATCTGTAATACCACGCACAGTATCAACAATAGGATCATTAATATCATCACCTTCCATTAAAACTGTGTAAAAAGCTGTTATAGAACCCTTTGGACTGTTTCCAGCCCGTTCAAGGACTTTTTGAAGCCATGAAAATATTGAAGGCGGATAACCTTTCATCGTTGGCGGTTCACCAATTGAAAGTCCAACTTCACGTCCGGCCATCGCACAACGCGTTACAGTATCTGTCATCAAGAAAACCTTTTTCCCTTGATCTCTAAAGTATTCACATACTGCCGTTGCAGTTAAAAGACATTTTTGTCTGATTAGAGGCGGCTGGTCACCTGTTGAACAGACAAGTACTGATTTTTTCATACCTTCAGGGCCAAGAGCGTCCTCAACGAATTCTTTAACTTCTCTGCCGCGTTCTCCTATTAGCGCAACAACGTTTACGTCTGCATCAGAATTTCTAGCAATCATACCGAGAAGTGTACTTTTACCGACTCCAGAACCGGCAAACAAGCCCATACGCTGTCCGCAGCCGAAGGTTAAACATGAATCAATCGCCCTTACACCGGTAGAGAACATTTCTGTAATAATAGGTCTTTCAAAAGGTCCCGGCGGCGGTCCTTCTACAGGACGCCAGAGAGCGCCTTCTATATCCATAGGCTTCCCGTCAATCGGATCTCCCATAGGATTTATCAGCCTGCCGAGCAGAAAATCTCCCACAGGAATTATGATAGGTTTTCCGGTCGTTGTAACAAGACTTCCCTGCCCGATTCCCGTACCGTCATAGAGCAAAAGCAATTGCGCAGCATCACCTTTAAACGCAACAACTTCTGCCGGTTTCTTCTCGCCGTTTGCAGCTTCAATATAGCATAAATCGCCAATTTTAAGTCCTGGAAGCTTGACTTCTACAGTCAAGCCAACAAGTTTTGATACGCTGCCTTTAAACTGGTACAAATCAAGATGCTCAATTTTCTCACTTACGCGGGATTTAAGATTGTCTATAAATTCCTGATCGACTCCATCCATAAGTTTATTTTAGCATAGATTAACCGATTACGCTAATATTCTATTAGTCCAACTTCGAGGCGTAGTAATATTTAATCTTGTAATATTGCTTGTGCCTGCCGACAAAATGTCCACGTGCGTAGCACTAGCCGCGGGCGCAGATAGTCTGGGCTACATAAACACCTGAGGCAGAAGCTTGTATTAACCCTCTTGTTACACCGGCTCCATCACCGATTGTAAATAGATTTTTAACCCCTTCTGTTTCAAGTTCATTTGTCAATTTTACTCTTGCTGAATAGAATTTAACCTCTATACCGTAAAGAAGCGTATATCTGGAAGCCGTCCCCGGTGCAATTTTATCAAGCGCAAACAGCATTTCAATAATGCTTTTCATTTGCCTGTAAGGTATTACAAGGCTCAAATCACCCGGAGTTGCGCAGCTAAGAGTTGGTGTTATGATACTTGACTTAATTCTGTCTGGTGTTGAACGTCTTCCTTCAAGCAAATCGCCAAATCTTTGTACTAGTATTCCGCCTGCAAGCATATTAGCAAGACTTGCAATATGCTGCCCGTAAGCAATAGGTTCTTTAAATGGTTCTGTAAACTTTTTGCTTACCAGAAGAGCAAAGTTTGTATTATTTGTCTTGATGTTTGCATAGCTATGCCCATTTACTGTTGCGATACCGTTATAATTTTCCTGCACTACCTCACCATTAGGGTTCATACAGAATGTTCTGACTTCATCTCCGAATGTCGGTGAATAATACACCAGCTTTGACTCATACAACTTATCCGTCAAAGGCGCAAACACAGGAGCAGGAAGTTCAACTCTTACCCCGATATCAACAGCATTGTTAACCATGCCTATTTTATTTTTAGCAAACTCATGTGTAAGCCAGTCAGCCCCTTCTCTGCCAGGTGCTATAATTGTATATTGTGCTTTTATGGTTTCTCCGTTATCAAGAACAATACCTTTAACCTGTTCACATTCTACAATAAGGCTTTGGGCAGTGACATTATTGAGAATTGTAATTCTTTCATCAAGAAAATCCTGCATATGTTTTAGAACATCAAGACTCCTTTCAGTTCCAAGATGTCTTACAGGAGAATGTACGAGCTTTAATTCAGCTAAAGCAGCTTCTCTTTCTATTTCTCTAAAAACTTCCATATCAGTACCAAACACTTCATCAGTAGCTCCATGCTCCAAATACATGTTATCAGCGTACTTAATAAGCTGTTCAACTTTTTCTCTTGACATATAATCTACGAGGTGGCCGCCAACATCAGGCGTAAGTGTTAGTTTTCCATCAGAAAATGCACCGGCTCCGCCCCAGCCGCATAAAAGACCGCAGCGTTTGCAGTTTACGCATTTTGGCGAACCTTCTCTAATCGGACATTTACGTTTTTCTATTTTTTGCCCTTTTTCAATAAGAATAACTTTCCATTCCGGACGCAGCTTAATTATCTCAAGCGCAGAAAATATTCCGGCAGGACCAGCGCCGATGATTGCAACATTATACATTGATAATACTCCTAACTACCCTATTACTTATTTACAATAGCTTAAACAGGTTATGAAATCAATATATACTCATATTCTTTGTGATTATATACTTCTAATTCTTGAGAATAATTTTTGTCAAATTCGCTTACATTTCTTTACATACTAATTGCTAAACCTCAATTTTTATGCTAAAATAGACCCATAAAAGTGGTGTAGAAAATTAACTGGTATAATTCACGGTTTTTATATATTGGTGTGTTACTTATAATATAGGAGAAAAAACGATGAAACTGATTTCTAAAGAAACAAAGACAGTTAAATCTGCATTTAGTGACGAATTCGAAAACTACCTAAAAAAACAACAGGTTAAAACGACTTTCAATGGTTATGAAATTCAATCATTCTCATGGTATAGAAAGGCTTTGGGATTAGCATAGGAGTTTTACAGAGATTTAGGGAGTATGAAAAATTTAATCTAAAGGACAGAACTGCTGGTTGTGTGTAGTTTTGTCCTTTTCTAATGGACTTTTTTCGTACCAACTTCATAGCCTGGAATCATAAGTGCGAGAGGAACAATTCTGGCAATAGAATGTACATACTTATTATCAGATATATAAGATGCTGCAACAACCATATCATCTACGTGAGCAGAAAAATCTGTTGCCTTGACACCTCTTTCGTTTTTATTCCTGAACAATAGATTACCGAGCTTGTTCATAAGAATATTGGCTACATAAACTCCTGTAAATATACCGGCAATTGCAGAAGCTGCCTGAGCTAGCTTACCAAACTTCTTACCGAACTTAGCAAACGTTTCTACTGTAATAATTGGTATGGAAATATTACCAAGCTGCATGACTGTTTCACGTCGTTTTGCTTTTCTATTCTCAGGATTTTTATCAACCATATATCCGCCGGCAAGCCCACCTATACAAGAGCCTGCTCCAATAGTTATAACTTCTTTATCGTGGAATTTTACATTTGCTAAGAAAGATTTTTTAATATTTTTAAGCATTTTAGCAGGGTTAAGTGAATATCCTGATTTTTTGGCCAGTAATGCGCAGCTGGCAGCAGTACCCAAAACATTCATTCCTGTTATGACAGCTCTTTCTTTTTTTGAGTAAGAATTCTCACCATGAGATTTTCCAAGATGCTGAAAATTTTGTTTATTTTGACTAATAGGACTAATGTTCATACTACTACCTTCCGGTTATAGTAAAACACCAAAATAATCAAAATTGCTCATATGTTAAATTTTCTTAACATACAGGAGAATAGAATTTAGATATTTCTTCAAAATATTTTTCTAAAGCCTTGTAGCCGTTATAAATTTCACTGGTAACCGTTGAATATCTGCTGGCAACAATATATTTAAGTTCTTTACATCTTATTTGCAATAGATTATCAGCATCTTTTCTCAATAGTTCGTTATTTGAAGTAGACCATTTTTTCAAATATGATAATTCTTCATTTATTTGCTTTATTGTAGAGTATTCAAGTGTATTAAAGTCGTATTTCTTTAACAATTGAACATCCGCATTGGTTATTCGGCTCTGAACTGCCTGAAATCTATAAACTCTTTTGATAATAACATAATTATCTGCAATTCTTCTGTGGGAATAAGGAACAGCACTTTTGGCCAGTAATGCAGACGTTGATAATGCTGTAAACGAATCATCATCTCTTGATAAAGTACTCTGAATCGGATTAACCGTCACAATCTTCTTATTATCCACGTCAAAACTCCTTTCCTCCCGTATATGACAATCTTATACTAATAGCAAAGGTTTGTCACTATAATTTGAAACAATATTTACATAATTATACAAAAAATTAAGAATTAACACTGCCCAGTAATCCGATAACATTTTGTGCTTTAAGGTTTCTAGAAGATGCTAAAAGGGTGGCAGATGCCTGTTGTAAGATCTGGTAACGGATGTAATTCG
>OHPC01000129.1_pt1 | contig 55995 bp, 39 predicted proteins | sample 1577631 | NCBI WGS metagenome assembly OHPC01 (sample SAMEA3879560, study PRJEB24766) | human gut metagenome | biome: human-associated habitat; feature: feces | place: USA | collected 1985/1987 | reverse complement strand
AGGACAAAGTCATAGACCGTCTGAAGGAAACCGCCGAATACTGTACCGGGACTTCCAACTGCCACTTCGCCATGAAATACGGCATGAAGCCTATGGGGACGCATCCGCATGAATGGTTCATGTTCCACGGCGCACAGTTCGGCTACAAACACGCCAACTACATGGCCTTGGAAAACTGGGTGAACGTGTACGACGGTGACTTGGGCATCGCACTGTCCGATACCTATACCTCCGGCATTTTCTTAAGTAACCTGAGCCGCAAGCAGGCCAAACTATTCGACGGTGTACGCTGCGACTCCGGCGATGAATTCGACTTCACCGACAAACTTGTTGCCCGCTACCGCGAACTGGGCATCGACCCTACCACTAAAACCATCGTCTTCAGCAATGCGCTCGATTTTGGCAAGGCACTCGACATCCAGGAGCATTGCAGGGGCAAAATCCGCTGCTCCTTCGGCATCGGCACCAATCTGACGAATGATACCGGATTCAAGCCCTCCAACATCGTAATGAAACTGACGCAATGCAAGATGAACGTCAACCAGGAATGGCGCGAATGCGTGAAGCTGTCCGACGATGCAGGAAAGCATATCGGCAGCGAAGCGGAAGTACGGGCATGTCTGTATGATTTAAGGCTCGGACAGCAAATAGAACCCCTATGCTGAAAACAGCTTCCCGGCGGTTAGCGATAAGTACTTACTGTCTTTTCCTTTTGTAGGCAAACTCTTGCCATTTCTCCTCCGGCCAGTCCTGCCGCTGCATCTCCATGCGGGCCATGACGAAGAACAAGTCCGAAAGGCGGTTGATGAAGCGCAGAATATCCTCGTTCACGGGGTCTTGGCGATGGAGTGTCCACAAACGGCGTTCGGCACGGCGGGCCACGGTACGGGCAAACTGCAGTTGGGCTGATATGGGAGTGCCACCAGGCAAAAGGAAGTAGCCGTTGTCCGTCAGCAGGACGGTCATGGCATCCATCTCCTGCTCACAGCGCAGCGTGAGCTCTGCGGCAGAAAGCGGATTAGGGTTCACCACTCCCGAGGGAGTGGCCACATGGCTCATCACCACCATCAGTTCCCGCTGGACAGCATGCAGCAACTCCTGCCAGGCATCTTTTGCCGCCAGCATGGAGCGCACGATACCAATCACGGCATTCAATTCATCAAGACATCCGTTTGCCTCGATACGGATATCGTCTTTCGGCACGCGCATGCCACCATGAATACCTGTTGTTCCTTTGTCTCCAGTTTTGGTATAGACTCTTTTCATTCTCTATTTGATAAGGAACTGTGCCCACTGCGGGATTTCCTCTACATATTGTTTGAAGAGGGTCCCGTTTACAGTGCGGAACAATAATCGAGGAATTTGATTTTCTATTGAATTATCGTAGACATATACCCTATCAACCAAGGATATTGCTTTGCCTATATTCAATAACGATTTATAATAACGGGAAATAATTTTGGAAATGGGAACTTCATGCCCTCCATTCAAATAGCGCTGTGTAATACGCCGTACATTTATCTCAGGATTATTTGTACAGACAAAAAAAATGCGAATAAAAAATCCTGCTTTTTTTGCTTCTTCAACAAATGCAAGTTTTTCGTCTGAGGAAAAGACTGTTTCAAATACAAAATCTTGCCTTTTCCTTAAACACTCATAACGCATTTTAGTCGCCAATTCTGCTGCCTTCAATACTGCAACGGGAGAATTCCAATCACCATATTGTTCTTGCGCTATATTATCAGGATTAATGTAAAGGCTATTTTCTGCCCATTCATTATGAAGCAGTTGCACTGTCGTAGAAGTTTTACCCGAACCATTCGGACCAGCTACTATACAAAGTGTCGGATTTTTTTCGTTCATCACATGGATATATCACTTACATTTTTAGCTCTATATGCTTTCAATTTTTCTCTCACCTCTTGCATTCTCCGCTCCAATTCTCTTTTTGCCTTGCGAGAACTTTCACGGGCCGCAACAGCCACTTGTTCCATCAAAGCATGCAGTTGTTCATCAGTAGGGTCTTCCAAAGAAGACAAGCGATAAGTATTCAGTTTCATAATCATAATATATTTAAATGAAAACAAAGATACTCCACTATTTCGAGAACACAAACGAAATTACATAAAATATCAATGCGCTATCCGGACTTTTTCATAATGAATTCAAACTTAGATTAGGACTATTTTTAATCAAGGAATGATTAAAATGCAAAAAACGGCCGGACATGCCATGCAGAAGTCTTATTATATCCTTGTAAGCAAACCCTTTCCCACTTATATAAGGGATCATCAATATGCCAGAGAAGCATCCAGCTTCTATCTTTATCATATTGAGAACTGCAACTGAAACCAAGTCTGTAGTTCACGTTAAACTGCGGTAACGATTTACCAACTTTGGATAACTGTCCTTCTAATTTATCTAACGTTTCCTGTCCCCACTTTTCATCTTGTAAACCATTACCGGTATTGTGTTGGAAGTTTTCCGGAGATCTTCCACAAATATTCACCAACATATCAAACCATTGCCCTATACTTGGCAGAAACCACGGACTGCGTTCAATCCCATCCGGTACCTTATTGCTGTTATTGTAAGTTTTCACCAGATAAAAAGCACGACAGTCGCTTACAAAAGATGCATCACCCTCATGATTTGCCAGCATCTGTAAAGTTTCAGAGTAGCCATTCATGTTATTCTTGATTCTACTAAAATCATGCTTTGACTTTACATCAGCTATTGATATTGTGTCAATACCCACTTCGATTAAATCCACCGGTCCCCAATTCCCTTCTTTCAAACTATCCAACATCATCACATAGGCATGATTCCATCCCTTTTCATTGCACTTCTTGTCTGTCATCCTTTTCGGATCGCAAGTAATTACCATTCCGATAGCATTTTTATAATCATAGATTTTCCCATCTTCTTCCAACATTCCATTTCCTGGATGTACCTCTATTCTTCTATCGATTTCGTTCTGAAAGATAAAATCCCCGGGATAAAGCTTTCTTTCTATACTTCCTTTACCGGGTACGGGACTGATAACTTTCAGAGTATAGCATTTTCCAGAAACAAGAGTGATGGAGCTGCCCGAATAATTTATCTTTATATTCGTATCATCTCTTCCATTGGTAGTCGTATAGTTTCCGGTAACCCGTGCATTTGCTTGTGGCGGAACAATGGCACAATATTTCAAAGAATCTATCTGATATGGAGTAATACCATTCAGACTCACATTAATAGCTACCGAGTCTGTTCCTAAAACCCTCGATTCCATATGGTAAACAAAGCCTGCCTTTTCAGGAGCAAAACAACCTACGTATACTTGCGGTTGCAACACAAGCAATGCAAACTGGTGTTGAAACTGCAAGCTCAAGATTATTCCGGAAGAATTGTCAATAGCAGGTACGCCGGTGGCAATCAACAAGTCGCTGACAATATGCTTTTCTGTTGTGGACTGGTCTTTCGAAGGTTGCAGTTTTTCATTCCCGGTCAGTGAGGCAATAGCTCCGTCCATACCCTTTGAGACATCTATTGTGATATTCCTCCTATATGGATAGTATGCGACATAACTCACTCCATCATACCAATAAAGTGTACCATTTCCCACCGGATTCCAACTGCCGCTTGACATATTGTAAACCAATTTGGCATTATCAATATCATCCATTATAGCACCGTCCTTTATGGCAAAAACACCAATCGAATCACCATCGACAAACTCCATTTTAAGATGTTCATCCTTTACAGAGGTACGTGTAGAGGACTTTCCTGCATGGGATAACTCTTCAAAATCAGCTACTATAGCCCGGATTGTAAAGGGGACTCCCTCACAGCCCGTAGACCTTTTCTCTATCGCAAAGATACAAACAAATTTGGAATATAAATATGCAGAAATACCGGGACTTTTCAAGCAAAACATGAAAGGAAAAAGAAGGAAAGTCCAGCAGATTCAAAAGATGTTTTACAAGATTAGGCTCCACCGAACAAAGACATCACATCCATCTCGCCCCAATACAGATGTGTATAGCTGGCAATCAGGTTCTTATAACGAAAAATGGGAGTAGCGACCTTCTCTCCTCTGGCATTGAAAACCTGCACTATCGAGGGAGTAAGACTGTACGCACCACTTTCTTTTCCACCAGCTTCGGGCACAGCAAGCTGCGTATAATGGAATTCGTGTCCTTTAAGCCGCCATCCGTTATAGTCGAACCGACGGTATCCCAATGTCAGTTTCCTGCGTTTACGCTCGTTCGTGATGCTGAAAGGTAATACTCCCACCATCTCATTTCCGACATTGCTTACACTGTTCCCGGTGCTTCTTCCGTCTGTATCACTGCCTCCCCCGTCCGTATCCCCATCAGAAAGAACGGACTGCGAAAGATATATCATCCCCCCGCATTCTGCCAGCGTCCTGCCACCAGCCTCTATATAGCTGCGGATAGACTCCCTGGCAAGCCTTGCCCCGGCAAGTTCCTCCAGACGGTTCTCGGGATAGCCGCCGGGCAGATAGAGCAAATCCGTCTCTTGCGGAATAGCCCGGTCCTGCTCCGGATTGAAGAAAGTGACCGTGCCCATACAGCGCAGAATATCCAGATGCTCCGCATAGAGGAAGGAAAAGGACTCTTCGTTGCGCGCTACCGAGATATGCAGCTTCCCCGGCTCTGATAGTACCGACTTCTCCTCCACAGCCGCCGCAGGCAATGGAAGCCCGATTGTCGAGAGTAGCAGTTCCCAGTCCACATGTTCCTCCAGCAAGCCTGCCAGCATGTCCAGCCCCTCCGTCTCCTTAGAACGGCTGAAATCCAGCCCCAGATGGCGTGACTCCTGCTCCAGTTCCTTCTGCTTGGGCAGATAGCCCAGACAAGTCACGTTCAAGTCTTCACAGACCTCCTGCAGCATCCGGTAGTGGTGGGGTGAGCCGACACGATTGAAGATAACTCCCGCAATACGTATATCCGGACGGAAATTGATGAACCCCGACAACAAAGGAGCCATGGAATAGGCAGCCGACTTGGCATCGACCACCAGCACCACAGGAATACCCAAGAGCCGTGCCACTTCTGCCGACGAGCCCCGGTCGCGGTCGTACCCGTCGTACATCCCCATCATCCCCTCGACCACGGCAACATCAGCATCTGCCGAATAGCGTGCATACAGACTGCGGACATGCTCCGGAGATGCCATGAAAGTATCCAGATTGATGGAAGGACGGCCGCATACCGCCTCGTGATACTTAGTATCTATATAATCGGGACCGCACTTGAAAGGCTGCACCTTCAGACCTTTCTTCACAAACAATGCCATCAGTCCACGACTGACGGTGGTCTTTCCACTGCCCGATGTAGGGGCGGCTATGAGAAACTGAGGAATGGAATCCATTATGAAGCTATCAAATTAAATATTTTCCTCCTGCAAAGGTAAGCATATCTCCGACAAAAGTTTTATCTTAGCTGCCAAAATAAAACATACCACCATGATAACCGAAGAACTTAAGAAACTCTACATCGCACATACCGGACACGAACCGGAACAGATTGACGAACTCCCCTCCTCCGGCTCCAACCGCCGTTACTTCCGCCTCATCGGAAGTCCTACACTTATCGGCGTCAGCGGAGAGTCTGTGGAGGAGAACCGCGCCTTCCTCTACATGGCAGAACATTTCCGCCAGAAAGGACTGCCCGTACCGCAAGTGTTCATCCGCTCCGAAGATGATATCTATTATCTGCAAGAAGACCTGGGCGACTCGCTCCTATTCAATGCCATCGAGAAAGGCCGCAAGACCAGCGTATTCGGTGAGGAAGAGAAACAGTTGCTGCGCAAGACCATCCGTCTGCTGCCCGCCGTACAGTTTGCCGGAGCCGACGGCATGGACTTCTCCTACTGCTACCCGCAGGCAGAGTTCAACAGCCGCAGCATTCTGTGGGACTTGAACTACTTTAAATACTGCTTCCTCAAGGCTACGGGGATGGACTTCCAGGAAGACCGGCTGGAAGACGACTTCCAGAAGATGGCAGACGTGTTACTCCGTAGCAGCTCCGCCACCTTCATGTACCGCGACTTCCAGAGCCGTAACGTCATGATAAAGGACGACGAGCCGTGGCTCATCGACTTCCAGGGCGGACGCAAAGGTCCGGTCTACTACGACGTTGCCTCCTTCTTGTGGCAAGCCAAAGCAAACTATCCCGACAGCCTGCGCAAAGAGTTGCTGAAGGAATACATCGACGCCCTGCGCAAGTACCAGCCCGTGGACGAGGCTTATTTCTATGCCCAGCTTCGCCACTTCGTATTGTTCCGCACCATGCAGGTGCTGGGTGCCTATGGTTTCCGCGGTTACTTCGAGAAGAAGCCCCACTTCATACAAAGTGTCCCCTTCGCCATCGAGAACCTGCGCCAGCTGCTCCAAGAGCCTTACCCCGAATATCCCTACCTCTGCCGGATTCTGCGCGAACTTACCGAGCTGAAACAGTTTACAGACGACCTGCAAAAGCGCCGCCTCGTGGTGAAAGTCACCAGCTTTGCCTACAAAAAAGGTATCCCCGAAGATTCCACGGGCAACGGAGGAGGTTTCGTCTTTGACTGCCGCGCTGTGAACAACCCCGGCAAGTACGAGCGTTACAAACCCTTCACGGGACTGGACGAACCCGTTATCCGCTTCCTGGAAGACGACGGCGAGATAGCCGTATTCCTGGAGCATGCCTACGCCCTTGTCGACGCTTCCGTGAAGCGCTACATGGAACGCGGCTTCACCAATCTGTCTGTCTGCTTCGGCTGCACCGGCGGACAGCACCGCTCCGTGTACTCGGCACAACACTTGGCGGAACATCTGCACAAGAAGTTCGGCGTGCAAGTGAACCTGATACATAGAGAACAGAATATTGAACAGACGTTTAAGGCCAAAGTTTAATGTGCTAATGTGAGAATATGCCAATATGAAAGCCATGATTTTCGCCGCCGGCCTGGGCACCCGGTTGCGCCCCTTGACGGACCACATGCCCAAGGCCCTCGTTCCCGTAGCAGGAAAGCCCATGCTGGAACGGGTGATACTGCGGTTGAAGGAAGCAGGATTCAACGAGATAATGGTCAATATCCACCACTTCGGGGAGCAGATTATCGACTTCCTCCGTGCCCACGACAACTTCGGCACGGAGATTCACATCAGCGACGAACGCGGCATGCTGCTCGACACCGGAGGAGGCATCAAAAAGGCACGCCCCTTTCTGGACGGACAAGAACCTTTTCTGGTGCACAACGCGGATATTCTGACGGATATTGACCTTGCAGGTCTCTATCGCCACCATCTGGAGAGCGATGCGGAGTCTACCCTGCTTGTGAGCGAGCGCAAGACTTCCCGCTATCTCCTTTTTGACGACGACTACCACCTGCACGGCTGGATAAACAAGTCCACCGGAGAGGTGAAACCGGCAGGCTTCGACTACCGGGAAACGAAGTACCGGGAACTCGCCTTCGGAGGAATCCATGTCATCTCCCCCTCCCTCTTCCGCCTGATGGACGATGGGCAGTGGGACGGCAAGTTCTCCATCATTCCTTTCTACTTGTCCGCCTGCACAAAGGTGCACATACAAGGCTATCCGCTGCAAGGATTCCGCTGGTTCGACATCGGCAAACCGGAGACACTGGCACAAGCGGAGGAATACTACAAACAAAAATAACAAGTAATGTAAAGCAGCCTAACATTACTTGTTAGCTCTCTTTACATTACTTGTTATCAAATCAACCTATGTACCATAGATTATCTATGGTGAAACTACGCCAGTGCCAGTATCAGCAACTGAGCCGTCAGCACCCGCAGGAACATAGCCAGCGGATAGACCGTGGCGTATCCCACCGCAGGGGCATCGCAGGATGTCAAGTCCGAGGAATAGGCCAATGCAGGTGGATTGGTGTTAGCTCCGGACAGCACACCTATCAGCGTATAGTAGTTCAGCTTCCAGAAATAGCGCCCCATGAATCCTGTCACCAGCAACGGAACGACCGTGATGATGGCCCCATAGCCAATCCACACATAGCCGCCTTCGTAGATAATGGTATCGATGAATCCCTTTCCTGCACCCAACCCCACGCAGGCCAGGAACAAGGCGATACCGATTTCGCGTATCATCAGATTGGCACTCATCGTCGTGTAGGTTATCAGCTTATATTGAGGCCCGAAACGGCTGATGAGGATGGAAACCACCAACGGTCCACCGGCCAGTCCCAGTTTCACGGGTTGGGGAATGCCGGGGAACATGAACGGCAGACTGCCCAAGATACATCCCAGGGCAATACCCAGGAAGATAGGAATCAAGTTGGGATGGTTGAGACGCTTCAGCGAGTTACCCAGCACCTTCTCCGCATGACTCACGGCAAGCTCACTGCCTACAATCGTCACACGGTCTCCCATCTGCAACTGCAAGTGGGGAGTTGCCACCAGATCCACGCCCGAACGGTTGATACGGGTGATGCAGGCACCGAAGTTGTTACGTATCTTGAGCTGAGACAGAGACTTGCCGTTCAGTTCCGGCTTGGTGATGAGGATGCGGCGTGAAATCAAGTTCTTGTCCTCCCGTTCCCACTCCACCGAAATTTTTCTTCCGAAGAAGGCAACAATGGCCTCCACATCTTTCGGGTTGGCAATGAACAGAATTTCATCCTGCATGTGCAGCACCGTATCGGCATTCGCCAGTTCTGTTTCCTGACTGCCGGTGTGCCGGATGCGGGAGATGACAAACGCACGGTTCAACAATGGTTTCACATCTCTGATCCGCTTGCCGTCTATTGCCTCATTGCGTATCTCTACCGATATGGGACGCACGGTCAGCTCCTGCAGATGACCCAGCCCGTGCTCGGCATCCTCCTCTTCTTTTTGGGTATTAATCCGCATGAAAATCTTCAAGGCTAGCAGCGCCAGGATGCAGCCCACCACACCCAGCGGATAGGCAACGGCATATCCGAGTGCGATTTCCGGAGCATCCACCCCGTTGAGGTCACTGTTTGCCTGCTGGGCAGCACCCAGACCGGGGGTATTGGTCACGGCTCCGGACAAGATACCCACCATCGTAGTAATGGGGATTCCGGTGGCAAAGTGCAACACAATGGTGATAACCACGCTGAGGAAGACGGAAAGCATTGCTACCATGTTCAGCGTAAGTCCGCCCTTCTTGAAAGCGGAGAAGAATCCCGGTCCCACTTGCAGACCGATGGAATAGACAAACAGTATCAAGCCGAACTCCTTCAGGAAGTGCAGCAGATGTTCGTCGAGGTTCATGTCGAAATGTCCGAAGACAATGCCCACAAACAAAATCCAGGTGACACCCAGCGAGATACCCGCCACCTTCAACTTGCCCAGCATGATACCGAAGGTGATGACCAGGGACAGAATCAGGACAGAGTGTGCCACTCCTCCGCCCCAAAGATTGGGATAACCCTCAAAGAGGTTTCTTAATAGTTCCATAGTTTCTATCTTTAGTTTTTACTTTTCAGCCTTATTGTTTAATTCTTAATTCTCTATTTAAAAAGTGTATCCCCACAGAAATCACTTCTCCGGGGATACGCATTTCACACATAAAAAATAACTACTATTATAAAGGCATGTTGCCGTGCTTTTTCGGTGGATTGCTCTGATTCTTGTTGTGCGCCATCTCCAATGCCTGCACCAGCTTGTAGCGGGTATCGCGCGGCATGATGACCTCGTCTATGAGGCCACGCTCGGCAGCGCGGTAAGGGTTGGAGAACTTGTCTTCATACTCCTTGATAATCTCCTGCTTCTCTTCGGCAGAGGACTTGCGGTAGAGGATGTTCACTGCACCCTCGGCACCCATCACGGCGATTTCCGCCTGCGGATAAGCCAGGTTCACGTCGGCACCCGTCGGCTTGCTGGACATCACGATGTAGGCGCCGCCGTATGCCTTGCGGGTAATCAGCGTTATCTTGGGCACGGTGGCCTCGGCATAGGCATAGACAATCTTGGCGCCGTGGCGGATGATGCCGTTGTGCTCCTGCATCGTTCCGGGCAAGAAGCCGGGAACATCTTCGAAGGTTATCAGCGGGATGTTGAAGCAGTCGCAGAAACGAATGAAACGTGCCGCCTTGTCGCTGGCATCAATATCGAGCACACCTGCCAAATAGGCAGGTTGGTTTGCCACGATACCTACCGAACGCCCGTTCAGACGACCGAAACCGATAACGACGTTCTTGGCAAAGTGAGGCATCACTTCGAAGAAGTACTGGTTGTCCAGCACCGGTTCTATAATATCCTTGATGTCATAGGGCATGTTCGGGTCCTCAGGAATGACGGTCTGAAGCGCCTCTACCCGGCGATGGATATCGTCGGAGCAGGGAGTGAAGGGAGCATCTTCCATATTGTTGGACGGCAGGAAGCTCAGCAGCTCGCGGATGCTCATCAGTGTCTCCTCCTCCGTATTGCACATGAAGTGGGTAACGCCGCTCTTGCTGCTATGCGTATAGGCACCGCCCAGTTCCTCCTTGTCCACCTCCTCGTGGGTCACGGTCTTTACCACGTCCGGACCGGTGATAAACATGTGGCTCTGCTCCTTTACCATGAAGATAAAGTCGGTAAGCGCCGGAGAGTAGCATGCCCCACCGGCACACGGACCCAGAATAGCGGATATCTGCGGAATGACACCCGACGCAATGGTGTTCTGATAGAAGATGGAGGCATAGCCTGCCAAGCTGTTCACACCTTCCTGGATGCGTGCGCCGCCCGAATCGTTGAGGGCAATGACGGGAGCACCGTTCTTCAGAGCAAGCTGCTGCACCTTTACAATCTTTGCGGCATTCGTCTCGCTGAGCGAACCGCCATGCGCCGTGAAGTCGTAGGCATAGACAAATACAAGGCGGCCGTCTATCTTTCCGTAACCGGACACCATGCCGTCTCCGGCAATCTGTTTCTTCTCCATGCCGAAGTTGGTGCAACGGTGGTTCACGAACTTGTCCAGCTCATTGAACGAGCCTTTGTCCAGCAGCATGTCAATGCGTTCGCGGGCAGTCATGCGGCCGGAAGCGTGTTGTTTCTCTATCTTGTCTACGCCCCCACCCAGCGAGGCACGTTTATCCAGTTCCTCAAACTGGCGGTATATTTCTTCTCTGTTCATATTTGCATTTACAATTTAGTGATTTATAATATACGGACTGAATGCGACTCGGGATTATTCCTCCTTTATCAACTCCAATTCAATCAATACTTGGTTGGCATTTACCGGTTCGCCCTCGCTCACGAGGATGTTGCGGACGATGCAGTCGGCATTTACCTTATAGTTACTCTGCATCTTCATGGCTTCCAGCACCACGGCAATGTCTCCGGCAGCCAGTCGGTCGCCCACCTTGACGGGGATGCTCACTACCTTGCCCGACATCGGCGCCAGAATCTTGTCGCCCTGCTTCTCGTCGGCTCCTTTCTTCATGTGCAGATACTTGGCTTGCGTGTCCACGATGTCCACATGAAAGGAACGCTGGAGCATGCTGATGTCATAACTCTTGCCGCCCTCGCCGCGCACAAGGCCTGCGTTGAACGAGTTTCCGTTGTGCAGGATGGAGCAACTTCCGTTCTCTGCCATCACAATGTCCACTTCGTAGGGCTTTCCGTCAATGGTAAGTTGTACCTTATTCCCTTCCTTACCCACCAGGGTAATGTCTGCGATACGGTCTCCTATATGTATTTCCATTATTAATTATCCATTATCAATTATCCATTCCTTAAATCCTGAGCACTCCCTTCTGCAAGCCAAATTCCCTCCAACGGCTGATGGGGCGGCCATCGGACAGCTGTGCCGAAACATTCTCCTCCAGATTGACCAGATAGTCCATATAGGCAGCTATCATGGCGATGTTCTCCAACTCTTCGTTGGCAGTGTTGGTACGTACCAGCATGCGGGCGTTCTTCTCGATAAAGAGGGTGTTGTACTCTCCCTTCACAAAGTCGGGCACGTGCATGATGCGCTTCAGATAGGCAAGGTTGGTCTTTACGCCCGTAATCTTGTACTCGTAGAGCACACGGCGCATACGCTCGATGGCATACTGGCGGGTGGTTGCCCATACGATGAGCTTACCTATCATGGGGTCGTAGTAGATGGGGATTTCATAGCCGTCGTACACGTAGCTGTCAATGCGGACACCGATTCCGTTCGGTTCCGTCAGTTGCTTGATGACACCGGGAGACGGCATGAAGTTGTTTTCCGTATCTTCGGCACAGATGCGGCACTCTATAGCATGACCGCGCTGGAACAGGTCCTCCTGCTTGAGGTGCAACACCTCGTCGTTGGCAATACGGATTTGCTCTTTCACCAGGTCTACGCCTACCACCTCTTCCGTGATGGGGTGCTCCACTTGCAGGCGCGTATTCATTTCGAGGAAATAGAAACGGCGGTTCTTGTCTACCAGAAACTCGATGGTACCTGCACCGGAGTAGTTCACTGCCTTTGCTGCGGCAACCGCCTTCTCCCCCATCTCCCGGCGCAATTCCGGCGTAAGGAAGGGTGACGGGCTTTCTTCTACCACCTTCTGATTGCGACGCTGCACGGAGCATTCGCGGTCGAAGAGGTGGATGACGTTGCCGTGGTTGTCGCCCAATATCTGGAACTCGATGTGGTGGGGTTCTTCCACGAACTTTTCCAGATAGACCGTGTCGTCTCCAAAGGAGGACATGGACTCGGAGCGTGCCGTGTTGTAGGCTTCCACCACTTCGCTCTCGCTATGGATAAGGCGCATACCTTTACCACCGCCACCCATAGACGCCTTCAGCATCACGGGGTAGCCTATCTCGTTGCAGATGCGCACGGCTTCTTCGGCACTCTGCAAGGGTTGTTCCGTTCCGGGAACCACGGGTACGCCTGCCGCAATCATTCGCTTGCGGGCAGCTATCTTGTCGCCCATCGCCTCCATCGTCTCGGCGGCGGGACCGATAAAGATAATCCCTTCCTCCTTGCAACGGCGTGCAAACTCCGAGTTCTCCGACAAAAAGCCGTAACCCGGATGGATGGCATCGGCACCGCATCGCTTTGCCGTGGCAATCACTTTTTCAATATTCAGATAACTCTCTTTTGCCACGGCCGGTCCTATCGGATAAGCCTCATCGGCATATGCCACATGATGAGAAGTACGGTCGGCATCGGAAAAGACAGCAACCGTAAGCAGTCCCATCTCCCGGCACGAACGCATGACGCGCAAGGCAATCTCACCTCTGTTGGCAATCAATACTTTCTTAATCATTTTACTTTTTCTTTAATATATAAAGGATATATATAGTCACACCACAATGCGGACATACCTTTAACAAAGGCATTCCATTTCTTGTTTAAATGTTCAACTAATATCTTCGTACTGTCTTCCTAACCCACGAGCAAAGGCAGCCTTTAATGAATGGCAGGTCTTCTGACTGACTCCTAATCCTGAAGCCTTCCCGATATTTCAATGCATATCAGTGGCAAGGGTGTTTTTCATGATATAAACGGAGCTTCACAGCAGCGGGACTGTCCGGGATTTACACCCGATTCCCTTTTAATCCAGATGATGGAAACATGCATCCGGAACCAATTCGCGGACAAAGATAACAAAAATTATCAGGAGTATTCGCAAACCTAATAGTTTTTGTTATCTTTGTCCCAGTTTTGGTTTCACCTCTCCCGGTTCTGTTGGAGATGAGTGATGAAAAAGGGAATCAGGTGCAAATCCTGAACAGACCCGCTGCTGTAAGTCCTTCCAAAATCTTTGAATATTCTACAAGCCACTGTCCGCCCGGCGGATGGGAAGGCATTCAAAGAGGGATAAGTCAGAAGACCTGCCAAGACAACATAGTTTTAGTGCTTTCGGGGAATAAAGCAACAAAACATTGAGTCGGGGCATTCTTTATCCATATAAAGGAATCTTTCTCTTTGTTCATTTTTTCCTTGAGGGCAAGTTACGAACGCTTATAAGGAACTGAAATGAGATTCATCACAGGACTGCTATTTACATTTATTTGCCTGCTTCCTGCAGGTAGTATGGCACAGAATAAGGTCACCTTATCCGGAAAAGTCATAGACCAGCACGGGACACCGATAGCCCAAGCCACCATTGCTGTGGAAAACACCACCTCCGGCACCTATACGGATGACCGGGGGAAGTATTCACTGCAAGTCGCTCCGGGTAAACATACCTTCGTCGTCTCCTTCCTGGGCTACCAAACCGTGAAACAATCCCTCGACATCCGGCAGGATAAAAAACAGAACTTTACATTGCAGGAAAGTGCCGTAACGCTGAGCTCTGTCGAGGTTTACGGAAAGACCCAAACGCAGAAAGTGAAGGAAGGAGCCTTTGCCGTCAATGCACTCGACATCAAGCCGATAGTAAACTCACTGAATAACCTCAACGACCTGGTGAACCGTACAACGGGCATTAAGGTGAGAGAGGAAGGCGGAGTTGGCTCGGACTTCGACCTTTCCATCAACGGCTTGTCCGGAAATTCAGTCCGCTACTTTTTGGACGGAATGCCACTGGACACCAAAGGAAGCGGTGTTTCACTCGCCAACTTACCCATTAACATCATAGACCGGATTGAGATATACAAAGGAGTAGTCCCTGCCAGCTTGGGAACAGATGCACTGGGCGGCACCATCAATATCATTACAAAGCAGGAAAAAAAGGATTATCTGGATGTATCTTACGGCATCGGCTCCTTCCATACCCACAAGGCAGACTTGAATGCACAGTTCGTAGAAAAGAAAACCGGACTAATAGTCCGGCCCACCGTTGGCATCAACTACTCCAAAAACGATTATAGAATGAAGAATGTACAGATGCGCGACGAAAGCGGGGACAACTTCATATATGGCAATCCCAAGCGTTTTCATGACGGCTACTTCTCTCTACTGGCACAGGTGGAAGCCGGATTTGTCAACAAATCCTGGGCTGATGCTTTCTTTGTTTCCGCCTCCTATTCAAAAACAGACAAGGAACTGCAGACGGGGTCTGTTCAAAACAAAGTATACGGAATGGCAGAAAGGAATTCCGATTCCTGGAACATCTCTGCCCGCTATCAGAAGTACAACTTCATCCTGAAGAACATGCAACTGAATGCCTCCCTCTCCCACACCTGGGACCATTCCTTGACCGTGGACACTGCCTATCGGAAGTACTATTGGGACGGAGGATACATCGTGAGCCAGCGCAACGAGATTATGGGCAAAGAACCATCCATGCGCCACTACAAGCGTCCGCTCACCATCATGCGCACCAACCTGGACTATCAGCTGAATACCCATCACAGCTTTAATCTGAACTACCATTTGAGCCGTACCGGAAACGACCGCTTCGATGACCTTGATACCAGCTTCGAGCCGTCAAAAGATGTGGTTACCAAACATATCCTGGGACTCTCCTACAACCAGTCTCTGTTGGATGGCAAGATGGAAAACGTATTCTTCATAAAAGACTACATCAACCATCCCAATATCCGGCAGACCGACCAATCCAGCGTGACCGGCTCGAAGGATGTGCAAGGCTCCACCACCAAGAACTACCTGGGTTACGGTGCCGGACTCCGGTATATCATCGTGGAACCTTTATCCATCAAAGTATCCTACGAGCATAGCGTAAGACTGCCCATCGCCCGCGAGCTGTTGGGAAACGGTACCACCATCTATGCCAACGTGGCACTGAAACCGGAAAACAGCAACAACTTCAATGCCTCTCTGTTCGGCACATGGCACCCGGGCAATGGACATACATTCTATTATGAGATGAGCGGATTTTTCCGTAAGGTAGACAACTACATTCAGACCAGCATTGCCGAGAAAGAGGGTACAATGCAATATACCAACGTCCCGGCTGTCCATGTAAAAGGTGCGGAAGGGGAAATGCGCTACGACTGGCAAGGCAGACTGCAACTCGCCACAAACGTCAGCTACCAGGACACTCGCGACCAGCAGAAGTACAAGGGTGACGGAAAGCCCTCTGCCACCTATAACAACCGTGTGCCCAACCGCCCGTGGCTATTCGGTAGCGTAGAGGCTTATTATACCTTCCGCAACATTGCCCTGCCCGAAAGCAGATTGCGCCTGGGTTGTACCTATCAATGGGTACACTGGTACTTCCTGACCTGGGAAGCTTACGGCGCATATGATAACAAGGCACGCATTCCCGCCCAGCACATCTGTAATGCCGACATCACTTACTCATGGAGACGCGGACGCTATAATCTGGCTTTGGAGTGTACCAACTTCCTCGACAAGACAGCCTATGACAACTACAAGCTGCAGAAGCCCGGACGTGCTTTTTTTGCTAAATTCAGACTATTCATTAACTAATCATTTAATAATTCATTCAAAATGAGAAAATTCAAATTTACACTGATTGCCTTTATGGCTGCCATGATGGCACTGTCATTCACAGCGTGTTCCGATGATGACCCGGAACCTAATCCTAATCCCGACCCGGAAGTCAATGAGGATAACTATCACTTCGACCTATTTGTCACCGTAGACAAACACGGTGGGATGAGTAGCAAGAATACCACTATTGTCCATAGCGTCAACTCATTGGCCACAGAGCAGGGTGTCATCACTGTGAAAAGAGAAGGTTCGGAACTGGGAGATTATTCCATGGAGACTATCTCAAAAGGAAAATATTACTACCAAATACCCGCAACCAACGACCGTTTCGTAAAATATCAAATCAAGAACAATGCAGTTCAGGTTATTGCAGAACGTCCTTTCAAGGCCAACAGCTATAAGGTACGTTCCTACACACATGCCTGGATTGATGACAACACACTCGTCATCATGTCTACCAATGGTAAGAAGGACAAGATTCTTTATACGAAACTGAACGCAGAGGACTTGACTATCCTTGCTGAAGGTGAACTCAACATACCAGCCCCCACCAACTGGCTCAAACTGACAAGCTCCGGTATCCTCACCTACCGCAAATCAGACAACAGATTGTACTACTTCTACTATTGGAAAGAGACAGACGGTTTGACGAATATAGACCAGCAAGAGCCTAACTTCCATACAGCCATTATCAACCCCTCTACCATGGAAGTAGAAAAAGATGTACTCTCTCCCATCGAATGCGAAATGGCAGGAAGCGCTTACGGAGAACTGATGCAAAACTGCGTAATGTACGACGAAGCAGACAATCTCTACCTAGCTTGTTTCCACGAAGAAGATAACGCTTTTTTCAAAGGCATCCTGCTACGTATCAACAAAGGCGAAACAGAATTCGACGCTTCCTACAACGGCTATCCCAATGCCGACGGCAAATTGCTGACCATTCAATATCTGGAAGGGAACAAAGCCTTAGTGTATGCACGTAATGACAATGCCGATAGACCCGCTGCAGATAAGCAACCCGGCATCGACGCTTACTCTCACTACTACGCCATCCTCGATCTTACCACCGGAACCAAGACACGCTTAAGCTATGATGGCAAGGAAATCGGTTACAGCGGCGGTCGCTTCTCACAGCGTTCTGTCATCTTCAACAACAAAGCATACATTGGTGTAAACACTGAAGAAGATGCCAACGCCGTTATCTACATCTATGACATCAAGACCGGTAATGTAGAGAAAGGAGCCGAAGTGGACGGACGCTTCTACTTCGATATGATACGTGTCATAGAGAACGATTAAAACAAGCATCAGTATTTATGAAGAATTTGTTTGTCTTTTTATTCCTTTGTAATTTCCTCCTCCTCTGCCATGCGCACGGGGGAGGCAACTACGAGCACAGCGATATGCTTGCAAGTATGAAACCCGGTGACAAGGCCGCCCTGCTCATGGTGCACTTCGGCACTACGCATGACGATACCCGTGCCCTTACCATTGATGCCATCAACGCCAAGGCACAAGCCGCCTTCCCGGAGTTGAAGTTCCAAGAAGCCTATACGTCGCGCATCATCATCCGCCGCTTGAAAGAGCGCGGCATCACGAAGCTGACTCCACTGGATGCCATGCTGAAACTGCGCAGCGAAGGTTACACACACCTCATCGTACAGAGTACCAACATCATTGACGGAGTAGAAATGGAATCCCTCCGCCGGGATGTGGAAAGCGCACTACCCTTCTTCAAGGAAATACGTGTAGGTACTCCCCTGCTCTACTCTATCGAAGATGCAGAGAAAGTGGCAAGTATTCTGGGGAACCGCTACAACGCCCCGGCACAAAGCAAGAAAGCTACCAAAGAACACTTCGTCCTTGTGGGCCACGGCACCTATACCCCCAGTACCGCCATCTACAGTCAGATGGACTATATGCTGAAAGCAGGCGGACTGACCAATTTCCATGTGGGCACCATCGAAGGTTATCCAACCTTTGACACCATGCTGGCACAACTGAAAGCCGGGAAAGCCAAACGTGTGACCCTCATACCCTTCATGTTTGTTGCCGGAGACCATGCCAAAAACGACATTGCCGGAGAGTGGAAGGAGATGCTCGAGAAAGAAGGCTTCACCGTCAGTGCACAACTGGAAGGACTGGGACAAATTCCGGAAATTCAAGAAATATTCATTGACCATATCCGTTTCGGACTGAAGCACCGCATGCTGGACATCATGACGAAGAAGGCGGCCTATGCTGCCGGAAAAGACACAGAATAATATACCCATTAGTGGGTATTTAGTGTTCTTGAATCATCTTGTACTTTTGCAGGAAAAACGCGAACGACAATGAATGTTATCACCAAACTGATGTACTCTATTCATAGGATACTGGGCACTTTGCTCTGTATCCTATTTCTCATGTGGTTCCTCTCCGCCTTCGTGATGATGTACCACCGCTTTCCCCGTGTCAGCGCCAAAGAGAAAATGCAAAAGCTGGATATGCTCTCCCAAACCGGAGACTCACTTCCGGACATCTCCTCCGTCACAGCCCGCCTGCCCCGTGGCGTAAAGGTCAGGTCTACGATACTGAACCTCAATGCCGGACACCCCGAGTTCAGCTTTAGTACCACAAAAGGCACGCTTCATTTCCTTGCCGATTCCACCATCTCACGACCCTCTCTGGACAGTGAACACCTGCACCGGACAGCAGCTTTGTGGTGTTCTTCTCCCATTACCCGTATCGACACCCTCCACTCTCTGGACCAATGGATTCCCTTCGCTGAACTGAAAAAGGAAATGCCCATTTATAAAATATACTTTGCCGACGATGCCGGGACACAGCTCTATCTGAGTTCACAAAACGGTGAGGCCTTGCAGTTCTCCAACAGAAGCGAACGCTTCTGGGCATGGCTGGGTGCCATTCCCCACTGGGTATACTTCACCTGGCTGCGGCAGGACACCGTCCTTTGGACTAAGACCGTCATCTGGCTCACAGCTCTGGGTTGTCTCATGGTCATTGCCGGCATTTGGGTAACTGTGGATGTATGGCGTAAGACGCACCGAAGCCGCCATCCCAAGTTCTCCCCCTACCGAAAAAGATGGTATCACTGGCACTACGTCAGCGGAATCTTTTTCGGCATCTTCGTACTGACCTTCACCTTCAGCGGCATGATGTCTCTGGCAGACATTCCCGAATGGATTCATAAACCGGCACTGAAGAAAGGCAGCGCCACACGCACGCTCCATGCCCGTGCCCCACAACCGGAGGATTACCCCTTGGACTACCGCCGTGTCATAGCTGCCTATCCCCAAGCTTTGCAGATAGAGTGGCGCAACTTCCGCGAACATCCCTACTACATCGTAAAAGATAGAAAAAACGAGTATTACATCGATGCCGCCGACAGCCTGCCGCGTCCGTTACAACTCTCCGAAGAAGAAATCCTGAAAGGCGTGGAAAGCATTTATACCTCCCAGCGTGATTCTTCACAACATATCCCCGGCATACGTATCTCCCGGCTCGAACATTTCGAGACCTACTATCGCGACATGAGCAATATGTATCGCGGACGACCCCAGCTTCCCGTCTGGAAGATAACGGTGGACGACCCGGACCGGAGCGTCTATTACATTCACCCGGAAACGGGAATCATCCGCCATGTAGACACCTCCTCCCGCTGGAAATACTGGAGCTATACAGCCCTGCACCGCATGCGTCTGCCCGGTCTGAACTCCAATGCCACCCTGCGCAAGACTGTGCTTTGGGTATTGCTGCTTGGAGGTACAGCCGTTTGCATCACGGGTGTGGCGTTAAGTGTGAATTATATAAGAAGAAAATGTTGTAAAAGACAAAAACGCTATTAACGAGAATAAACTTGTATGAATAAGAAAAGACTTGGAATATTCCTCGGCAGCATAGCCCTATTGATTGTCTGCAGCTTTGCGGCCTATCAGTACTGGCTTGCTCCTACACATATACTTATTATCAACGCAACCCTGGCACAAGCTGCCGACATTGCCCTGAACAATGACTGCGCCCGGATAGAAGTCACCTGCATAAAAAAAGAAGAGGTGAAGGACCTTTCCGGCTATGATGCCATCGTGATGTACAGCAGAGGGCTATACCTTGACGACGGCCAGATTGCCGAAGTGGAACGGGTGGGTGCCAGCGGAGTACCAGTCTTTACGAATACGTTACGAAATTTCACCCTCTCCCTCAATCACAATGTTACCAATGAACAACAGCATACGCTACGGGAGTATCTCAAGAACGGCAACAAGCACAACTACCGGAATGCCTTACTCTACCTGCGCCACATCGCCACTCCCCACCGGTGGGGACACCAGGATTACGAGCCTCCCATCCCATTGCTGGAGAACATGTTCTACCACCGCGAATACGGCCGCTACTTCAGTACTCCGCAAGAGGTGACCGCCTATCTGAAAGAAAAAAATCTCTACCATGAGGACGGACGCAACCTTGCCCTGATTTCCGGACTCAACTTTCCGATGGAAGGAAACCGTGCCCACGTAGATTCCCTCATCACGTGCTTGACACAAGCAGGCTTCAATGTCTATCCTTTCACAGCCGGAGGTCAACCGCGTGCCGATATGATACGTACCCTCCATCCCGATGCAGTAGTCTACCTGCCTATGGGACGGCTGGGCAATGACTCACTCATCAACTGGCTGCACCAGGAAAACATTCCTTTATTCATGCCCTTCCCGCTGATTCAGCCCCACGAGGAATGGCTGGACCCGGATACCCCCGTCAGCGGTGGCACACTGACCGCCCGTGTAGTGGTGCCTGAGATAGATGGAGGCATGCTACCCCTCTGCATCGCTACCCAAAACGAAAACAAACAAGGATACTATCTGTACACCGCTGAAAATGAACGGATAGATGCCGTAGTGGACCATATTACCAAGTACATGTCCTTGAGAGACATGTCCAACAAAGAAAAGCGCGTTGCTATCTGTTACTTCAAGACTCCGGGAAAAGACGCCCTGCTGGCAAGCGGTATGGAAGTGATTCCTTCACTCTATAACTTCTTGAAACGCCTGCGTTCGGAAGGGTACGACGTCAGTGGACTGCCTGCTACTGTAGAGGAGTTCGGCAAGCGGATACATCGTGACGGTGCCGTCATGGGTTCGTATGCCAAAGGAGCACAAGAACAGTTTTTGAAAACGGCACACCCGATATGGCTTTCTACCGAGCAATACGAACAATGGGCACACGAAGTACTCCTTCCCGAGAAATATCAGGAAGTGACAGACAGATATGGAGATGCGCCCGGCAATCTGCTGGTAACAGAGGACAGTATTGCCATTACCTGCCTGCAATTCGGCAATATCCTACTCTTCCCCCAGCCCCGCCCGGCATTGGGAGATGATGAGTTCAAACTGGTGCATGGAATGCCGGTAGCGCCGCCCCACAGCTACCTGGCTCCTTATCTGTATATGCAAAAAGGATTCAAGGCAGATGCAGTGATTCACTTCGGCACCCACGGCAACTTGGAATACACGCCCGGAAAGAATGTGGCACAGTCGCAGGCCGACTGGTCGGATGTACTGATTGGTAACCTCCCCCACTTCTATTTCTATACCACCGGAAACGTAGGCGAGGGTATCATTGCCAAACGCCGAACACATGCCGTACTGGTCACCCATCTCACTCCGCCCTACGTGGAGAGCGGTATGCGCCAACGCTATTCGGCCTTGCTGGAAGATATTCACAAAGTGCTGGACGAAGGGACTGCCAAACACCGGGCTCTGGGAATGAACATCAAAAAAGAGGCCATGCGCCTGGGGCTGCACCGCGACCTCAATCTGGATTCCATATCCGGCGAACCCTATACAGCCGAGGAGTTGGAACGTCTGGATGCCTTCACCGAAGAGATAGCCAACGAAAAGATACTGGGTGCGTACTACACCATGAACGAGCCTTATTCTGACCGCGACCTGCTGACCACCACTCTCGCCGTCGCTGCCGACCCGCTGGCATACGAAACGGCCCGCAAGGACCGCGATAAAGGCAAAATCACCACAGAGCAGTTGCAAGACTTCACCTATATAGCCCACCACTACTTGCCTGCCGCCAGGAAAAGACTGACCGCCTTACTCCAGAATCCACCCAAGGATACTGCATCTGTAGCACCGGAGCTTCGCCCCGCCCTACTCTATCGCGAACAGTTGCTTGCCTCCTCCGTCAACGAACAGAATGCCATGGTGCGTGCACTCAGCGGAGGAACCGTATTCCCTGCGCCGGGAGGTGACCCCGTACTGAACCCGAACGTTCTGCCCACCGGACGCAACATGTACAGCATCAACGCCGAGAATACTCCCAACCCAAGGGCTTGGGAAGATGGAAAGCGATTGGCAGAAGCGACTTTAAAACAGTACATCAGCAAGCACGGCGAATATCCTCGGAAAGTAAGCTATACCTTCTGGGCAGGCGAATTCATCAATACGGAAGGAGCTACGCTGGCCCAGGTATTCTGGATGCTGGGAGTAGAACCCGTACGCGACGCCCAAGGCAGAGTGGTTGACCTGAAACTGGTGCCCAGTGAAGAACTGGGGCGTCCGCGCATCAATGTGCTGGTACAAGTGTCCGGACAGCTACGCGACATAGCCGGTTCCCGCTTGAAGTTACTGACCGATGCTATACGTCTGGCATCGGAAGCCGGAGATGAGACCTATCCCAACTATGTGGCATCGGGTACACTGTTGCAGGAAAAATTACTGGTAGAAAAAGGGGCTTCCCCCAAACGTGCCCGTGAAATGTCTGTGATGCGTGTATTCGGACCGATCAACAGCGGATACAGTACCGGTATGATGGCCTATACCGAGCACAGCGGCTCGTGGGAAAGCGAAAAGGAGATAGCCGAAGGATACCTCAACAATATGGGTGCCTCTTATGGGGACGACGGAAATTGGGGAGACGTCCAGGAAGGTTTGTTTGCCTCGGCACTGTCCGAAACGGATGTTGTCATCCAGCCCCGTCAAAGTAACACATGGGGGCCCATCTCCCTGGATCATGTATATGAATTTACGGGTGGACTCTCGCTCACCGTCAAAACCGTGACCGGCAAGGAACCGGATGCCTATATGGCAGACTACCGCAACCGGACCAACCGCCGCATGCAGGATGCCAAAGAGGCCATTGCCGTAGAGACACGTTCCACCATCTTGAACCCTACCTTTATACAAGAGCGGATGAAAGGCGGGGAAGGTTCGGCGCAGATGTTCGGCGAAATCTTCCGCAACATCTTCGGCTGGCACGTCATGCGTCCGTCGGCCATGGACAAAGAACTGTTCAATGACTTGTATAGAATGTATATAAAGGATGAGAATAAGCTGGGCATTCACGAGTACTTCCTCCGCGTCAATCCCGCCGCATTCCAGGCTATGACAGCCGTCATGCTGGAAAGCGCCCGCAAAGGTTACTGGAAAGCATCTGATGAGCAACTGAAAACTACTGCTTCCCTGCATGCACAAATCACACGCGAAAAAGGTGCCGCTTGTACCGAATTCGTTTGCGACAATGACAAGCTACAGTCGTTCGTTGCCGACCAGTTGGATAATAGCGAGAAGCAGACCTATACCCAGAACATGAAGGAGGTACACGAAGCATCCGCAACCGATGGCAAGGATGTCGTACTGAAAGAACACAAACTGACTTCCGAACAAACGGTACGTAAGAACAGGGTGAACGGAGTGATTGCAGGCAGTCTTGTCGTCATCACCTTCATCGGACTGGTCGTACTGTTGAAGAAAAGAAAAAAAGAATAAATAGAAACAGAGTATTATGGAATACGTCATTCATCTGTTAGCCCTATTCATCGCCCTCAATTTTCTATTGAAGGTGGGGTTCTATCCACGCTGGGGAATGTGGACGGTTGCCGCAGGCTGTGCCTTTTTTGCGTGGCTGGTGACTCCATGGATGACGGAACAGTCCAAGACCGTGGTGGCATCTTTTTTTGCCTCCCGTCCACAGATGTTAAACTTGTCGGTATGTGTCACCCTGGAAGCCGCCGTAATGATAACTTTCTGTTTCGACTGTTTCGCAGAAATGCGTACCCGCAACACGGCATTCAAACAAGCAGTCACCCTCTTCCTGAAGCTATATCCCGGCATACTGATAGGCGGAGTAATATGCTATGTCCTGGCACTGCTGCTTTTCACTTTTCCCGGAATAGATTTCGGCAGTCTCTCATGGATAGCAGCCGGCGTTACTTTCCTTGCAGTTTGTGCTGGGAGCCTTCTGCTGCGGCATGCTATCGGTGATAAACCACTGCGCTTGGAAGTACTGTTCATTGTTAATATTTTCATTGTTATATTGAGCATCATTGCCACGGGCTATTGAAATAAATTAAAGAATTAAAAACTAAAAAGATATATGGAAACAATCTCAAACACACTGTTCTGGATTTCAAACGGGCTGCTGGTTCCCGTCGTAGTCCTGCTGCTGCTATTCTTTCTACGTGCCATTATCCTTGCGGGAGGTTTCTTCGGTGAGTTCTACCAGCGGATGAAATTACAGAAGCAATTCACTGAAACACTGGAGAACATCACCCCAGAGAATATAGACGGACTGCTGCAGCAACTCCCATCGGCAGGCAACTCCCCTCTCCTCCGCAACTTGTCCAAATTGTCCGCACACCGGGACGACGCTGCCTACTGCGAACACCTGCTTGCCAACTATGAAATGGAAGCCGAGAAGGAGTTGGGACGTTCGCGTACATTCATCAAACTGGGTCCCATGTTGGGACTGATGGGTACCCTCATCCCGATGGGTCCCGCACTGGTGGGGCTGGCACAAGGAGACATCTCCTCCATGGCCTACAATATGCAGGTGGCTTTTGCCACTACAGTGGTAGGGCTGGTCATTGCTGCTGTCGGCGTCATTACCCTGCAAGTGAAACAACGCTGGTATGCCCGCGAAATGAACGACTTGGAATATCTGTACAAAGTGATAAGCCGCCAAACGGCCGAAAAGGAATAACGGACTAACGATACGAAAACTATGAAGAGTAAGAGAAACAGATTACTGCACAGCGATTCGGACTCCGACCCCATGGGTACGGTAGCCAATCTTTTTGACGTAGCGATGGTCTTTGCCGTAGCCTTGATGGTGGCTCTCGTCTCCCGCTTCAATATGACGGAGATGTTTTCTAAAGAAGACTTCACCATGGTGAAGAATCCCGGAAAGGAAAATATGGAAATCATTACCAAAGAAGGGCAGGAAATCAAGAAATACACTCCCAGCGAAGACCCAAAGACCTCCGGTAAAAGAGGAAAGAAAGTGGGAGTTGCCTATCAGCTTGAAAATGGAGAGATTATCTATGTGCCGGAATAAGGGAATACAGTACCTATTAATAGCTATTTGGCCATCGCAGTATAACAACTATTAAGTATTTCACCCTCCGATAATGGTATGTACATTTGCAGCGTTATATAAAATAAAACAATATATGATAAAGAAAAGACTTCTCACAGCTCTCCTTATGGGAGGAATCATCGCCACCGGTGCCTATGCACAAGCAGAAAAAGGTGACAGCGACGATATGACCAAGAAAACTCACGAGTTGAACCCGGTGGTAGTAACGGGTACAGGTACACATCAGCGACTGAAGAATACCCCGTCTCCCGTATCGGTTATCACTGCCAACGAGATAAAGCGTGCCGGTATCACCGACTTCCAGCAGGCCTTGACCATGATGGTGCCCTCGCTCTCCTTCCGTCCGAACGCGATGGGGTCCTATCTGATGATGAACGGACTCTCCAACAAACACGTGCTGATATTGGTGAACGGACGCAAGGTTACGGGAGATATCACCGGTAACATCGACCTCAACCAAATAGACATGACCCGCGTCAAGCGCATCGAGGTACTGAACGGAGCCGCTTCTTCCCTTTATGGTTCGGATGCCATCGGCGGTGTAATCAATATCATTACCAACGAGCCTAAAGATGTGGTAGCCTTCAGCAGCAATAGCAGCTATACGAGAAAGAATCAATTCTCCCAAGGCTTGAATCTGGACATCGCCCAAGGAAAAATAGGGTCCTATACTTCCTATAAATACGACCACTCCGACGGTTGGCAAAACAGCCGTCTGACAGAAGACGGAGAAGACATCATCGAAACGATTGCCCCGCTCTCCCTGGGCTACAGCTCGAATAACTTTTCGCAGAAGTTTACCTATGATGCTACGGAACAGCTTTCCTTCTATGCCAACGGTGGATACTACAACCGCGGACTCGAACGTCCGGTAGAACGCGAAGATATCACCGGCGGAAGCAAGTACAACACTGCCTACGAAGGTTACAACTGGGGGGCAGGCGTCAAATACAAACTGAGTAAACGCAACGTTATCCAGTTCGACTATTCAGGAAACAATTACGCATCACGCTACAAATACCTGATAGAAAACAGCGGATACCTGCCCGGACAGTATGCGCTTACCAAGCTTCAGAAATTCCATGATGCCGAGTTGAAAGGCATCTTCGGTTTTACAACCAACAGCACTACGGTGTTCGGTGTGGACTATCGCCGTGAAGTGCTTCGCCGTCCCGACTCCGATTTGGACAAAAGTGTCTATACGGCATCAGCCTACGGCCAGCATGAAGTGAAGCTATGGAACCATCTGACCGGTGTTGTGGGTGTACGCTACGACCATCACGAACAGACGGGCGGACGCTTCACCCCCAAAGTGGCAGCCATGTACAACATAGGCAACTTCAATGTACGTGCCACCTATGCTGCCGGATTCCGTGCTCCGGGCATCGACGAGCTCTACTACCACATGTTCAAGAAGACAATGGGTACACGAGCCACCATCTCATTGGGTGACGAGAACCTCGACCCCGAACGCAGCAACTATTACTCCATCAACATGGAATACCGCACCAGCCGTTTCAGTGCTTCCGTCACCGGCTATCTGAACTATGTAAAGAACATGGTAACTTCCAAATCCACTAAATTCGATGACCTACCGGAAGCAGAGCAGAACCGGTTGCGTGAAGAGTTCCCCGAAATCGGTGACCTTTCATCCACGAAAAACCTAAGTGTCAAGAACTACTTCAATTTCGAGAAAGCTACCGTCAAAGGCTTTGAAGTGAACTTGAACGGCAATCTGTTCCCGGGCTTCACCCTGGCCGGAAACTATACCTACGCCTATGGACGCGGTCTGAACGAAGGAGGCGAATGGCAAAACATCGAACGCAGCATACGCCATACAGCCACCATCACCGGAAACTATACACACAGCTGGAGCGACTATACCTTGAACCTCAACCTGAACGGTCGTCTGCAAAGCAAAGTCTACTATCCGGGCGACGCGGACGGCAATGCTCCGGGCTACGGCATCTGGAACCTCAATACCCGCCATACCTTCGACGGCTTCCGCAACTTTGTCATCGAACCGGGCATCGGCATAGACAATATCTTCAACAAGAAAGACAACCGCCCGCTGAACAAGAACTTCGCCTTGTATTCTCCGGGACGTTCGGTAGTAATCAGCCTGGCACTCAGACTAAAATAATCTCTCCATAACGCATTTAGAAACAACAACAATTATGAAACATCTTTTCATCACTCTCTATTTACTCGGCATCAGCCTCTTCTCCTCCGCACAACAAGAGGAGAAGGCGGCTCTGCTCATCACCCATTATGGCAGTTCGGACCCTCAGACACGTGCCTTGACGCTCGACGTCGTGACCCGTGAGGCACAAGAAGCCTTTCCGCAGTTTACAGTGCGCGAAGCATACATCTCGCCGATTGTACGAAAAAGACTTGCCAAGGAGGGTGTGTACAAAGACAGCCCTACGGATGCACTGCTGAAACTTCGCGCCGAAGGCTACCGGACCATCTACGTCCAGAGCACCACCTTGATAGAAGGCAGTGAGATGACCTCCGTCCGCAGGGATGCAGACAAGCTCCGTCCCTTCTTCAAGGAGATAAAAGTGGGAAATCCCCTGCTCTACTCCGTCGAAGACTGCGAGAAGGTAATCGGTATACTGACCGCCGAACAGCCGGAAAAGAAAGAAGACATTATCTATGTGGGGCACGGCAACCAGCTACCCAGCACGGCTACTTACGCCATGCTCGACTTCATGATGAAAGCCCATGGACTGAAGAACTTCCACGTCAGCACCATTGAAGGATATCCTACCCTGGACGCAACCCTGCTGCAACTGAAAGAGACACGCCCCAAGAGCGTGACATTGGTTCCGTTGCTGTTGGTATGCGGCAACCATACCAAGGAAGACATTGCCGGCGTGTGGAAGACGGAACTTGAAAAGCAAGGCTATCAAGTGAATGTACGCATGCAGGGACTGGGCGAAAACAAAGCCATCCGCCAGCTCTATATGGAACACATCAAAGCCATGCTAAAAGATTGATAACCAGCAAGCGTAAAAGGGCTACACCTTTTACATACCAAGGCTACACCCTTTGCTCCGGATGGCTACACCATTCCGGACAAAGGGTGTAGCTCTTTTCAATGTACACAGATTACGGACATTTGTAACCATATTACGGATTCCTCCTCCTGCGATATGGTACTTTCCGGATTATTCTCTACATTTGTACAAAACTAACAGGAACGTTTATGGAAGAAGTAATCAAGCTCAATGCAGTAGACCAATACAACAAGATGTTCGGTCTCGAAACCCTGCACCCGCTGGTCAGCGTAGTCGACTTGTCCGAAGCCACCGGATACCCCAGACATTTCACGTTGAACTATGGCGTATACGCCCTTTTCCTCAAAAATACCAAATGCGGAGATATACGCTATGGAAAACAGTTTTACGATTACCAGGAAGGCACGGTAACCAGCTTCGCCCCGGGCCAGGTGACCGAGGTCAACATGCTGGAAGGTATGCAGCCCAGCGCCTCCGGCCTGCTGTTCCACCCCGACTTGATAAAAGGCACCTCGCTGGGACAGGGAATAAAGCAGTATTCCTTCTTTTCCTATTCCTCTACCGAGGCACTGCATTTGTCCGAAGACGAGAAAGAAATCTTCCTCGACTGTCTGAAGAAGATTAAAATGGAAATCCAACGCCCCATCGACAAGCACAGCAAGGGTCTGATTGCGCGCAACATCGAGCTACTGCTGGACTACTGCATGCGTTTCTACGAACGCCAGTTCATCACCCGCTCGGCAGCCAACAAAGACATCCTGATGAAATTTGAAGCACTGATAGACGACTATTTCCAGAGCGACAAACCGCAGACCGAAGGACTGCCTTCCGTGAAATACTTCGCAGACAAAGTGTTCCTCTCCTCCAACTATTTCGGAGATTTGGTGAAGAAGGAAACCGGAAAGACGGCGCAGGAATATATCCAGAACAAAATCATCGACCTGGCCAAAGAAATGATTATAGGAAGCGGGAAGACGGTCAGCCAGATTGCCTATGAGCTGGGATACCAGTATTCGCAGCACTTCAACCGCGTGTTCAAGAAGAACGTAGGCTATACTCCGAGCGAATACCGGCACTTGCAGGTTTAGACAATAAAGTTTCACCACAGATTACGCGGATTAGCACAGAGTTTTTTCGGTTTCATCAAATATAAGTTCTATCTTTGTATGCCAATAGAACATATGGATATGAAACACCCCAAAATAATTGTTGCCGGCATCGGACCGGGCAATGAATCGGATATAACTCCCGCCGTAATTTCCGCTTTGCAAGAATCAGATGTAGTGGTGGGATATAAGTATTATTTCCAATTTGTAATCCCTTATCTCCACCCCTCAACAGCATGCATAGATACCGGCATGAAGCGTGAGCGCGCCCGTGCCGAGCAGGCTTTCGAGCTGGCGGAGCAGGGAAAGACGGTCTGCGTCATCAGTTCCGGGGATGCGGGCATTTATGGTATGACGCCGCTTGTCTACGAGATGAAGCGGGAAAGGAACAGCGACGTGGAAATCGTTTCGCTGCCGGGCATCAGCGCTTTCCAAAAGGCAGCCTCACTGCTGGGAGCTCCCGTAGGACATGACTTCTGTGTCATCTCCCTTTCAGACCTGATGACTCCCTGGGAACGTATTGAAAGACGTATCACCGCAGCCGCTGCCGCCGACTTCGTGACGGCAGTCTACAACCCCAAAAGTGAAGGACGCTACTGGCAGCTTTACCGCTTGAAAGAACTCTTTCTGCAGGAAGGACGCTCACCGGAAACACCCGTAGGATATGTACGCCAGGCAGGACGCCCGGAACAAGCGGTACACATCACCACGCTGGGAGATTTCAATCCCGAAGAGGTGGATATGTTTACAGTCGTATTGATAGGCAACTCACAGTCCTACGAATGGAACGGAGCCTTCATCACTCCGCGCGGCTATTACCGGGACACGAATACCGAAGCCACGGGCATCGGGCAAGACATCATGATTCGCAGTTTCCGTACCATCGAAAAGGAACTGAAGAACAAACATATTCCCCTCGACCATAAATGGGCTTTACTCCATGCCATACATACCACCGCCGATTTTGAAATGGAGTATCTGCTGCATACGGACGAAGGTGCCGTAGCTTCCTTGTATCAAGCTATCGAGAAAGGCGGAATCAAGACGATTGTCACAGACGTCACGATGGCAGCCAGCGGTATCCGCAAAGGAGCTTTGCAGCGGCTGGGCGTAGAGGTGAAATGTTACCTTGGCGACCTGCGCACGGCGACGATGGCTGCAGAGAAAGGCATCACCCGTACCCAGGCAGGCATCCGTCTGGCTGTGGAGGAGCATCCCGATGCTTTCTTTGTATTCGGCAATGCACCTACGGCACTTATGGAACTCTGCGACCTGATACGTAAGGGCAAGGCACATCCGGCGGGCATTGTTGCCGCACCGGTAGGCTTTGTGCATGTGCAAGAGTCCAAACACATGGTGAAACCCTTTACGGAAATACCCAAGATTATCGTAGAAGGACGTAAGGGAGGCAGCAACTTGGCTGCCACGCTGGTGAACTCCGTGTTGTGCTACAACGATGCGGAGCAGTTGCGCCCGGGCAGGGATGTGTAAGTGAAAAAAGACATTCCATAACATTACTTGTTACGACCGATAACATTACTTGTTATGCCCCCTTACATTACTTGATATTTTCATAAGATTACTCATTGAATGAAACACAGATTTATAATCATAGGAATGGATGACAACCGTTCCCCCTTCTTTCCACCGGAAGCACTGGCGCAGATACGGAAGGGGAAGGTTTTCTCCGGTGGCATACGGCATAAGGAGATTGTCGGTCCTCTGCTGCCTGCCGGGGCCGAATGGATTTCCATCACCGTACCGCTGGACCGCGTCTTTTCCCGTTATGAAGAAATATTTGCCCACTTCGAAGAGACGGCTACGGACGACTCCATCATTGTATTCGCGTCCGGCGACCCGTTGTTCTTCGGTTTTGCCAATACCATAAAGCGCAAGCTTCCCGGGGCAGACATTCTGCTCTATCCCGCTTTCAATTCCTTGCAGACATTGGCACACCGCCTCGTCATGCCGTATGACGACATGCGCACCGTCTCCCTGACAGGACGCCCGTGGCAGGAGTTCGACCGTGCCCTCATAGAGCGTGCCCCCAAAATAGGCATCCTCACCGACCGCGAACATACCCCGGCCACCATTGCCGCCCGCATGCTGGAATACGGGTACTCCCACTACACACTATACATCGGCGAACATCTCGGCAATCCCGAAAAGGAACGCATACGCCGGATGACACCCCGGGAAGCGGTTGCCGGCGACTTCGAACATCCCAACTGCCTGCTGCTGGACAGCCATCCCGGACAATGCCGCACAAACTCCCTGCACGGCAGCGTACAAGCCCCGGACTTTCCAGTCCGTCCCTTCGGCATCCCCGATGAAGAGTTTGCACATCTTGACGGACGCGCCCGCATGATAACCAAGGCTCCCATCCGCCTGCTCACCCTGCAGGCATTGGAACTGAACCGCCGCCGCGTCTTCTGGGACATCGGTTTCTGTACCGGTTCCGTCTCCATCGAAGCCCGCCTGCAATTCCCCCATCTCGCCGTCATCTCCTTCGAGATACGCCCCGAAGGAAAAGAGCTGATGGACACCAACTCCCGCCGCTTCGGCGCACCGGGCATTACGGCGGTAACCGGAGATTTCCTGCACACCGATCTCACTCCCTTTGCCCGCCCCGATGCCGTCTTCATCGGTGGACACGGCGGACATCTGGAGGAAATGATAGAGAAAGTGAAACAAGTGCTGCACCCCGAAGGCTGCATCGTCTTCAACTCCGTATCGGCAGAAAGCAAGGAGGCGTTCTGCCGAGGAATCGAGCGGAACGGAATGGTGCTCCACCCTTCCACCCATATCGCCTTGAACGAATATAACCCCATTGAAATTATGAAAGCCACGCTTTCTTAAACATACCCATTATGAAAACAGCTATTATTCTAATCTCCGAAGCCGGTTTGAGCATAGCCCAATCACTACTCAACGAACTTCCCGACTCCGAAATCTTCACCCTCAGGCACGAAGAGGGATGCACACATATAGAATCCGCCGGCAAATTCACAGCGGAAAACTTCAACCGCTATGATGCCTTTGTCTTCATTGGCGCCATGGGAATCTGTGTCCGCACCATCGCTCCTTGCGTGAAGAACAAATATACCGACCCTGCCGTGGTTTGCGTGGACAGTACCGGTAAATTTGCCATCTCCGTACTTTCCGGACACATCGGAGGAGCCAACGAACTGACCCACCAGGTAGCGAATATCCTCGGGGCCGAACCGGTAGTCACCACGCAAAGCGACTGCACCGGTCTATGGGGACTCGATACCCTGCCCCAACGTTTCGGGTGGTTTCCGGTCATCAACGCCGAGCCCTCCACCCTCCTGTTGGCAGAACTTGCCAAGACGCCCGAAGAGAAAAAAAGAGTATGCATGAACGAGCATATCAGCCTCTTCGTTTCCGGCAAGCCCACCGCCCTGCTGCTCACGGTGCGCAATGAAGGTACGGACTGGATGGAGGCGCACCTGCCGCCTCATGTAGAAGTATTCTACCGGGTGCAGGACATTAAACCTTCACGCTTCAAACTGATTCTGTGCGTATCTCCCCAAGTCCCCAACTTCCCGGAAATGCCTATGATATGCTACGTGCCCTGTGTCGTACACCTCGGCATCGGCCTTGCCCGGCTGGCAGGTCCCGTACGGAAAGTGGAGAAAGAGATTATGAACACACTGAAGGAATACGGCATCATGCCCCAAAGCATCGCCTCCATCTCCACGATTAAAGCCAAAAGTGACGAACCGGTAGTGAAAGCGCTCCAAAAGAAGTTCCCGGTCTACTTCTATACAGCCGAGGAACTGACAGAGATAGAGGTGCCCCATCCCAGCAAAACCGTCATGAAGCACATGGGTACCCCCAGCGTCAGCGAAGCCGCCGCCTTGCTGAGTGCAAACAACTCCCGGCTGCTGGTGCCCAAGAAGAAAGGAGAGAACTATACCGTGGCCGCCGCCCTCGACATAAGAACTGTGCGCCAGGGCCACATCGAAATAGTGGGTGCCGGCCCGGGCGACCCGGACCTGGTTTCCGTACGCGGACGCCAAATGCTGGAACGCGCCGACCTCATTCTGTATGCCGGCAGTCTCGTTCCCAGGGAGCTGACTCTCTGTGCCAAGGCCGGGGCTACCGTACTCAGCTCCGCTTCCATGGATTTGGAAGAACAATTTGAAGTGATGAAGAAGTTCTATGACAAGGGAAAATTCATCGTACGCCTGCATACGGGTGACCCATGTATCTATGGTGCCATTCAGGAACAAATGAACTACTTTGACCAGCACGGTATGAGCTACCACATCACCCCCGGCATATCCTCCTTCCAGGCGGCGGCAGCTGCCTTGAAGTCGCAGTTCACCATTCCGGAAAAAGTGCAAAGCATCATCCTAACACGCGGCGAAGGACGCACGCCCATGCCCGAACGCGAAAAGCTACATCTCATGGCACGCTCACAAAGTACCATGTGCATCTTCCTCAGTGCAAGCATTGCGAAGCAGGTGCAGGAAGAACTGTTGCAGGAATATCCGGAAACTACCCCCGTAGCTGTCTGCTACCACTTGACATGGAAAGACGAACAAATATTCAGGGGGGAACTCAAAGACCTTGCCAGGATAGTGAAGGAAAATAACCTCACCTTGACAACCATGATTGTCGTAGGCGAAGCCATCGGCAACCGTGAAGGTCTGTCACGGCTCTATGCACACGAGTTCAAGCATCTGTACCGGAAATAAATCAACGATTAATCACCCATAAACATTCAAACATGATATTAATATTTGGCGGAACCACCGAAGGACGCATAGCCATCCAAACCCTTGAAGAAGCCGGAAAAACTTTCTACTATTCTACCAAAGGGGATGAGCAGGACGTACTTCTGCATAATGGCATCCGCCTGCAAGGCGCGATGGATGCAATAGAAATAGAAACATTCTGTGCACAGCATCACATAAAGCTGCTGATAGACGCCGCGCACCCCTTTGCCACACAGCTGCATGAGACTCTGGAACAAGTCTCCGTGGAATCGAATATCCCCGTCATCCGTTTCGAGCGTATCTTCCCGAAACGCGATGAAGAACACATCACCTGGTGCAGGGATTATGACGATGCCATCGAGAAGATACAGAAAGAAAAGATTTTCATCTTACTTGCACTGACCGGCGTACAGACCATAGGTAAGCTGAAGCCTTTGTGGCAGAATGCCTGCTGTTACTTCCGCATCCTCGACCGTGACAGCTCGCGCAAGCTCGCCCGGGAACAGGGCTTCTCCGAGAAGAACCTTTACTACTACACGCCCGGAGAAGACGAGCAAGTCCTGATGAAACAGCTTCATCCCGAAGCCATCCTCCTCAAAGAGAGCGGAATGTCCGGCGGATTCTGCGAGAAGGTGGAAGCTGCCCGGCAACTGGGTATACGCATCTTTGCCATCTGCCGCCCCAAGACATCCGACAAGTTTATCTGTGTAAACGGCGAGCATGGCCTGCGCCGCATAATCGAGAAACATTTACCCGACTTCTTCCCCCTGCGCAGCGGACTGACCACCGGAACATGTGCCGCCGCTGCCGCCGTAGCCGCCACCTGGGATGTATTCAATATCTACTTCAAAAAGCGTCCTACGGAATTTCCGGTAGTTCTTCCCAACGGAGAAACCATCCAGGTTCCCGTAGAGCCTCAGCACCATATTCCCCACTCCGACCTTCTGGAAAACGGTGACGGCATGTTCGAGACAAGCGCTACCGTCATCAAGGATGCCGGCGACGACCCGGACATCACCAACGGAATGAAAGTTGTGGCCAATATAGCCATACCTTTCCGCATAGACGACCCGCTGCCGGAAGACACTCCCCAGGACGACTACAACATCATCGTCTGCGGCGGCGAAGGCGTAGGTGTCGTCACCATGCCCGGTCTGGGACTTGAGCTCGGTAGCTCTGCCATCAACGACACCCCACGCGAAATGATAAAGAAGAACGTCAAGCTATGGCTTGAACGCCTCCATATTGCCAAACAGCCCAATCCTATTCTCATTACCATCTCCATCCCCGGTGGAGAAGAAATAGCCAAACGCACCTTCAATCCCCGCCTCGGTATCGAAGGAGGCATTTCCATTATCGGGACCTCCGGCATCGTGAAGCCATTCTCCTCGGAAGCCTTCATCAATTCCATCCGGAAGTCCATGGAAGTGGCAAAGGCAACCCGGAACCCTCGTATCGTCATCAGCTCCGGCGCAAAGAGCGAACGTTTCATCAAGGCGTATTATCCCGACCTCCCCGCCCAGGCTTTCGTGCATTACGGCAACTTTATCGGCGAAACCTTGAAAATAGCAGCCGAAGAGCAAGTACCGCACGTCACCCTCGGCGTGATGATGGGAAAGGCCGTGAAACTGGCCGAAGGCAATCTGGATACCCACAGCAAGAAAGTGACCATGAATAAGGAATTCATTCAAGACCTGGCACGCCAGACGGGATGCAGCGAAGAAACACTTGCCGCCATCGGACAGATGAACCTGGCGCGCGAACTCTGGGACATCATTCCCGAAGAGCTGCTGGAAAAGTTTGGCAAGGCACTGATTGAGCTCTGTCACCGGCACTGTGCCCCCTTACTGCCCAATGGCGAACTAACAATATTACTCATAACCGAAAACGGAAAAATTTACTCATGAAGAAGAAGATAATCATTACCGTCTGTATGGCAATGACCGTACTGACCGGTCTGGCACAAAGCCCGCTGTCCTTTCATGCAAAAGCAGGAATCGGTACCTCCCATTTTCATGGAAAACACTCCAGTAGTGACACCCAAATAGCTTACAAAGCTGGTGTCGGTGCAGAATATGTCCTCAACAAGACCTGGGTGCTGCAATCCGCATTGGAATTCGTGTCCATCGGCGGTAAAGACGAGATAAGCCACATCGGCAAGGCCAAAATGCATGAACTGTATCTGCAAATCCCCCTCATGATAGCGGCCCGCCTCCATCTGGGCAAGGATTATCATGCCTCGCTGAGTGTCGGTCCTTATGCGGCCATAGGTGTGGCAGGCAAGACTTCCGGTGAGACTTACGATTATAGCAGCAGCAGTATGCAGGGAGGATACCAGTTCAAGATAGACACTTTCGGCAGTATGGTAGACGGGAAAATGGGTAACAACCGTTTCGATGCAGGTATTGCCCTGGGACTTACTTTTGAATACAGAAGATTCATCATCGGTGCAGAGACACAAGTGGGACTGGTAAAAGTCAATGAGCAGATAAACCAGATGATAGGTCATTCGGAAGAAGGAGGATATTTTCCCAAGAACTTCGCCGCATTCTTTACGCTGGGGTACCGGTTCTGGTAAGGGAACATTTTGCCATACAGAGTTGTTTAGTATACAAACAGATACTCAACAATATAAACTGAATAATATGGCAAAAAGAATTCCTATCCTGCTGGCAGCAATGACAGCCCTCACCTTCGCCCCTCAAACAGCAGAGGCATGTACCGGTATCACCCTGACGGCCAAAGACAATGCGCACGTCGTAGCTCGCACCATCGAATGGGGAGGCAGTGAGCTGAACAGCCAGTACGTCATCGTACCGCGCGGTTATTCGCAACAATCACTGACACCCGGAGGCAGTCTGTCCGGCATGGAGTTCACCTCACGCTATGGCTACGTAGGCCTGGCAGTGGAGCAAAAGGAGTTCGTGGCCGAAGGTCTGAATGAAGCCGGGCTCTCCGCCGGGCTGTTCTACTTTCCCGGATATGGCAAATATGAGGAGTACGACCCCACACGAAAAGCGTCGAGCATAGCCGATTTACAATTGGTATCATGGCTGTTGGGAAGCTTTTCTACTGTGGACGAGGTAAAGGAGGCTATTGAAAATGTGACGGTCATAGCCATTGACCCACGCGCCTCCACCGTACATTGGCGGATTGCAGACAAGACCGGCCGCCAACTGGTATTGGAGTTCATCGACGGACAGCCCCGTTTCTATGAAAACAAACTGGGAGTATTGACAAACTCCCCCGGCTTTGACTGGCAGATGACCAACTTAAACAATTATGTGAACCTCTACCCGGGCAGTGCCGAAAGCAAATCGCTGGGCAATGTGACTATAGCCCCTTTCGGTTCGGGAAGCGGCTTTTTGGGAATTCCGGGAGATGTGACTCCCCCTTCCCGCTTTATCCGTGCCGCTTTCTACCAGACTTCTACACCACCACAGAATACCGCACAGGAAACCGTTCTCCAATGTTTTCAGATACTGAATAACTTTGATATACCCGTAGGCATCGAGTTTCCCCTCGGCCAGGTTCCTGCCAATATTCCAAGTGCCACCCAATGGACATCGGCCACAGATATGACAAACGGTATCATCTACTATCGCACCATGTACAACAGTACAATCAGAAGCATTGATTTGAGACAGATAGACTTCGGGCGCATCGAGTACCATGCAGCTCCCCTCGATAAAGTGAAGCGGCAACCGATAGCTCCCGTGAAAATTGAATAGGGACGCAGAAACTTCAAGATTGCCGCTGTTGCAGTTGTTCCGCCTCCTTCCTCTTCATCTCCGCCAGCACCCCGCAGGTCAATGGAATGGCGAGGAAGAAGGTCAGCATGTCCGACGCCGCCTGGCACATCTCCACCCCTTTCAGTCCTAAGAAATAAGGAAGAATGAAGATGAGGGGGATGAAGAACAGCCCTTGACGGGCAGAGGAAAGTATCGTAGCGCGTACGGGCTTGCGGATAGTCTGCAGCATCATGTTGCTGACCACAATCCATGCACCCAACGGATAGGTGATGAACTGCCAGCGCAATGCTGCCGCACCGATAGCTACAACAGCAGGGTCTCCCTTGCGGAAGATGGAGACAATCTCCTCGGCATATCCCATACCTGCCACCGCACAAACCAGCAAAAAGAAAAAGCCTACCTTCACACAGAACCAGAATCCTTGGCGCACTCTGGCATACAGCCCGGCACCATAATTGAATCCGCATACCGGTTGGAAGCCTTGCCCGAAACCAATTAGGAAAGCATTGATAAACATAGAGATACGCGTCACAATGGACATCCCTGCAATAGCTGCGTCACCATATGCACCGGCCGCCACGTTCAGCAAAATGGTTGCCACGCTTGCCAGTCCCTGCCGGGTGAGTGACGGAGTTCCACCCCCAATAATTTCCTTGATGAAAGCCAGTGTAGGCGTAAAGTTTCTGTAACGTATACGTATATTTCCTCCTCTGCGCCCCATATATAGCAAAAGGATGAAACTACATATCTGGCTGACTACTGTGGCCAGTGCGGCACCGGATATGCCCATATCGCATACAAAAATCAGGATAGGGTCGAGCACCACGTTGATGACCGCCCCACTCACAATCCCCACCATGGCATACGCCGCATTACCTTGAAAACGTATTTGGTTATTCAGCACCAATGAGGCGGTCATAAAAGGAGTACCCAGCAGAATGATTCCCAAATAGCGCTCCGTATACGGAAGAATAGTAGGCGTCGACCCCAAAGCAAGGGAAAGCGGTGTAAGGAACAGCAATCCCAGCACAGCCAGAGCCGCTCCGATAAACAAGGCAAAAAAGAAGCCGGTGGATGCCATCTTCTCGGCACTCTCCGTTTCCTGCGCCCCCAACTTACGGGAGATGTAGTTCCCCGAACCATGACCGAAGAAGAATCCCACAGCCTGGATAATGGACATCACAGAAAACACGATACCTACGGCAGCCGTAGACTGGGTATTTATTTTACCCACAAAATAGGTATCTGCCATGTTGTAGAAGGACGTCACCAGCATGCTGATGATGGTCGGCACAGCCAATGACGTAATCAGCCGGGGGACCGGAGTCGTCGTTAAGTGGACATAATTATCCTTTGCAGAATGGTGCATCATAGGGAATGGAATGACAAGACTATTTGCAGCAATTTCTCAATGGAGTACACTGTTACCGGCTCCTTGCCCGGTCGATGGAATACGAAGCTGCCGTCTCCCTTCAAATCTCCGGTTTCGATATAAATCTCCGATTCAACATTCCGGTTTGCCAGAATCCCGTTTCTCTGGAGTGCCTTGCGCACCATGGCATACTTCTGCCCGTGGCCCGCCAAGCGTATCTGGGAGGTATATTCATTGGCTACCCTGAACAGTCCCGTTTCCAAATCAAAGGCAATACCCTTACGGGCAAAGAAGTTGCTCAGGCTGCCGTTCAACGAAAGGTCCTCGGGCGTACCGATAGTTACGCCGTTCACCTTGTCCATCAGCCATATTTTGTCCGCTATCTGCAGGGCCAGTTCCAGGTCGTGAGTAGAAAGGAAAATCGTCTTGTCCGTTTGCCGGCTGAGCTGGTGAAGCAGTTGCATCATCTCTACTTTACTGGGAAAATCAAGGAAAGCTGTCGGTTCATCCAGATAGATGACGGGAGTTTCCTGGGCGAGCGCCTTGGCTATCATCACCTTCTGCCGTTCACCGTCACTCAGCGTATGCACCATGCGGTGTGCCAGATGGGGAATGCCTACCAGGGCGATGGATTTGTCCACCACAGTCTTGTCCTCTTTCGAAAGAGTTCCCCAGAAACCGGTGTAGGGGCTACGCCCCAGACCTATCAGTTCTACGACGGACATATTGCGTATATCGCACTTCTCCGTCAGCACCACACTAATGACGCGCGAAAGCTGCTTGTCGGTATAGTCCCCAATCTCTTTTCCTTCAATAAATATGTTTCCGCCAAGTTTCGGCTGGAAGGCGGACAACGTACGGAGCAGCGTGGACTTCCCCACTCCATTAGCTCCCAACAAGCAAGTCAGCTCACCACTGTTGATTCCGGCGCAAATGCCGTCTGCCACCACTTTCACATCCCCCTTACCGGGGTAACCGATGGAAAGATTCTCTATATGTATGGTTTCCTTATTCATTCAATTCTCCTTTCCGTTTTCTAAAAAGTACAGAAGCCACTACCGGCGCACCTACCAGTGCCGTCACCGAGTTGACCGGCAAAGCTCCCTCGAAGCCGGGCATACGGGCTATCAGATTGCAGACCAATGCCAGGGAAGCGCCTACCAGCAATGTGGCAGGCATCAACACCCGATGGTCCGAAGAGTGGAAGATGGCACGGCACAGATGGGGAACCGCCAATCCGATAAACATAATCGGACCGCAATAGGCCGTTACAATAGCCACCAGCACACCGGAGCATGAGATAACCAGCAGGCGTGCCCGCTTGATGTTCAGTCCCAGATTGCGTGCATAGCCATCGCCCAGCAGCAACAGATTCATCGTCTTTATCAGCAGGAAGGACAACGGAAGCAGCACAGCCATGATGCAGACAAACAGCACCATCTGGTCGCCCGAAACACGGGCAAAGCTACCCAATCCCCAAATGACATATGCACGTATATCTTCCTCCACACTGAAATATTTCAATACGCCGATGACGGCACTTGCCACATAGCCTATCATCACACCGATTATCAGCAGCGTCACGTTGCCCTTCACCTTCTGGGAGACATAGACAATGAGCGCCATCACAGCCAGCGCACCGATAATGGCGGCAACCGACAAGGCAACCTCGCCCATATACCCCAAACGGCTCAATGCCACACCGCCCATCGCCCCGGACAGCAATACCACACAAGCCACACCCAGGCTGGCACCTGAACTGATGCCCAATACCGAAGGCCCTGCCAGCGGATTGCGGAACACCGTCTGCATCTGCAGACCGCTGACTGACAGCCCTGCTCCCGCCACCAATGCCGTCAACGCTTGGGGCACGCGGGACTTCCAGATAATATTCTGCCAAATAACGGATTCATCCGTATTTCCCCACAATATGTTCCACACGGAGCGCAGAGGAATGTGAACCGACCCCAAAAGCAGGTTCAGCAGGAAAAAAAGAAAGATAGATGCCAGTGTCAGCAACATCAACGGAAGTACGGGTCTTTTTATCATTTCAGCAGTTCGTAGTAAGTCGGTTTATAGTCAGGCAACAAATCGGGATGGAAAGCATGTATCAAGTCTTCCAATACAATTTCGGGCTGCATGGGCATACTTTCGTAGAAGGGTTTCTCACGCATGTTGCAGTATACCACTCCCTTCTCACGAAACGCACGGAAGTCGGCATAACGCGGGTCGAGGGACTTCAAGGCATCATACGTGAATGTCCCGTCATAGCTGTTGACAATGCGCCAATAGTCGGCACTCTCCGCCTGGCTATATACGGTTTCAAAATCCAGCGTGACACCTCCCGAACGGGGATCGTCTTTCAAGAAATAATCCGCACCGGCATCACGGAACAGTTCGGCAAGAAAGCTCTTTCCTCCCACTGCATACCAGTTGCCACCCCGTATCTCGCCGCTGAATACCATCGGACGCTTCTTCACGTTGGCAGCCAGCTCCTTCAATTCGTTATAGCGCTTCTCTATCGCAGCAAACTTTTCATTCGCCTCCACTTCCCGGCCTATAAACATGCCGATGAATTTTATCCATTCAGCCTGCCCCAACGGGGTCATCTCCTTATATCCCAAATGGGGAACCAGTGGAATACCGATTTCCCGCATGGCATCATATCCACCCCGCTTGAAAGGAGAGATAAAGATAACATCCGGATTCATGCTCATTATCACTTCATTATCAAAGTTCCCTTCGATACCAATCTTCACGGTCTCGCCGGACTTCAAACGTTCGTTCATCTCCTTGTTGAAGAGATGGCGCGTACTGGTGATGCCCACCACATAATTGCAGGCATCCAGACGGATGAAGTTGGAAAGTTGCAGGGATGTCATACACATGACGTGCTCCACCGGCGTTTCAATCACCGTATAGTCGCTCGGTATGCCGACAGGCTTTATGCCTTTCGGTACCAGCGCATAGTGGAAAGTGCTGCTGCTTTCTTTTTGAGGGTCGTGTATATCCACCAGACGGACATGGTGCGGAAGATATTTCACCGTATAGCCTTTGGCATAGCACGGTACAATGGTAGCTGCCGTGTCTGTCGTAACCGGAGAATAGCCCGTTTCGGAAGAAGATTCGGTAGTAGTCTGTCTTGATTTTAAGCCGCAAGAGGTTACGCATAAAATGCACAGCAGTGCAATGCCTATGGCAGATATCCGGGTCATGACTATTGGGGTTTATAGAATTCGGGCACAATATTCGTCATTTTTGGGGAAATACGCAAATGCTCTTCCCGCAAATTGGTGGATATTGTGCCTAAATAATCTTTAAAAGCCCATCAAGTCATTCAGCGCTTCGCTCATGCTGGGATGTGTAAAGACAAAATCACGGAGGAAGGTATATTCCTGCCCGGTCTTCATAGCCATTGCCACCAGGTTGATGACCTCGCTCGATTCCGGACCAAACAGCGTACATCCCACTATCTTGTCCGTATCGGCGTCCACCACCACCTTGAAGAGTCCGTTCGTATCGCCCAAAGTCCTGGCACGCGGAATGGCGGCTACCGGCAGCTTGTTGACCTTTATATTCAATCCCTTCTTGCGTGCTTCCGCTTCGCTCAGCCCGATGCGTGAAAGCGGCGGGTCGATGAATACCGAATAGCTCACCGGGTCACGGTCGGACACCTTGCGTTCTCCTGCCCCGAAAAGGTCTTCGCGCAGAATGCGGTAATCATCCAAAGAAATGTAGGTAAACTGCAAACCGCCCTTTACATCACCGATAGCATGTATCTTGGGGTTGGTAGTCTGCAAATAGTCGTCCACCACAATGGCACCGCGCTCATTCACCTCTACACCTGCCGCCGCCAGATTCAAGCCAGCCGTATTCGGACGCCGGCCGGTAGCCAGCAGGATGGCATCTGCGTGTAACTGATGTTCCTCTCCCGTGACCGCATCCCGGTAAATGACGTCAGAGTCTTTCACGGACTGCACGCGTGCATTCAGCCTGAAAACGATTCCTTTCTGTTCCAATACCTCCCGGACACTGTCCGCAATGTCCCGGTCCTCCCGGGATATCAGTTCGGAAGAGCCCTCGAGCACCGTGACTTGCGAACCGAATGAAACATACATGGAAGCAAATTCTAGTCCGATGTATCCCCCACCTACAATGACGAGCTGTGCCGGCAGCTCAGTCAGTTCCATAATGGAGGTGCTGGTATATACCCGTGGGTTACCTTGTATCCCCTCTATCGGTGGAATGACGGTTTCGGCACCCGTATTGATGAATATCCGGGGAGCTTGCAATTGTAATGTCCCTTCCACCATCCCAACTTCCACCACATCCGGACCTGCAAAGGAGCCGATACCCGTATAGACCGTTATATGAGGATTGTCGGCCAGATTGTGATAGTTCTTCTGACGCAGGAAAGAGACGACCTCTTCCTTCCTTGCAATGGACTGACGATAGTATGCCTTCTTGACCTCCCAAGAAGCGTCTTTGTCCGCATGCTTTGCCGCATGCACCAATGTTTTTGTGGGAATGCAACCGATATTGATACATGTCCCTCCGTACATCTTTTCCGAACGCTCCACTACGGCAACGTCCAGCTTCCGTTTTGCCAACTCGGCAGCCAATGTCTTTCCGCCTTTGCCGAATCCGATGATAATGACATCATACTGTTTCATACGTCTATTTCCTTAATTGGTTCAATACTCTTTTTGCACTGTCAGACAGTACGACAATGGCACCGGCAAGAATGGCCGTATCCTTGATGACCAAGCGCCCTGCCCCCGTCAGCAACGGAAAGCCGTGCTCCCCGCTTCCCAAGTCGGGCACCCACACCTCAGGGGTTGTCACCAGGAAAGAGAGGGTACCTATTGTCATGACAATGGCCAGTGCAGCTCCCGCCAGTCCGATTTTCGGAGAGAATATCCCCAGAAATGTCAGAATGCCGATGGTCATAATCAGAATGCCCAGACCGTGAGAGAAACCATACGTATTGTTCTCCACGTGCCACTGATGTTTCGCCTCATTGAACTCGCCCTCTTTCAGCTTATACTCCTTGTACTCCGGGGCACTCTTTGTATAAAAGAAGCTCATGAACGGGCTGTTCGCCACAAAAGGGACAATCCCTTCAGCCTCATAATTCCAGAATTTCAACCCACCAATCCATACGAAAATAACCAGGATGGCTACACGAATCAAATTAACACCCAACTTTTGAGTGGAAGCGGCCAGCGTCAACGCAGCCATAAACAAGTTTTGCAATTTCGTTTTCATCTTTGTTCTACTTTTTAAATGGTTTCAGTAATATGACTTGATTTTTGTTTTTGCAAAGTTCCTTGTTTTCCACCACGTACGAAATGGCAATTATTCCGCAACAGTTGGCAATTCTTCCCGTTTCACTCTTTTCCGGTAGTCCGAGACACTCTCGCCGGTCATTTTCTTGAAAAAACGGCTGAACGCGGACAAGTCTTCGAAGCCCAGAATGGAGCTGATTTCCTTAGCGCTTTTGTGGGTATACAGCAGCAATCTCATGGCTTCTGCCTCAATGCGGTCATGAATCACCCGTAAAGGGGAAGGCAACCCGCAGGTCGAGAACAGATTGGAAAGTGTCTTGGGAGAACGGCAAAGAATATCGGCATAATCCTGCACTTGCTTCTTCTCCTTGAAATGCCGGTCCACTAATACGTAATACTGCCGGATGATGTCAAACGTCTTTTCCTTCTCCTGCCCCACCCCAAAACGCTGGCGCGCAATGCGTGTGCAGGTAATGATGAAACGTTTCAAGACAATCCGCAGCATCTCCTCCTGCAGATTGTCATGGATGACCGATTCCTGCCGGAAAATGCGGACTATGTCATGCAGGTTGGAAGACTGCCCGGCAGAAAGCGCCAGTCTCATCACCTTGGAAGAGCCATAAAAAAGGAATCCATTGCAAGAGACCTCGTTGTCATGTCCATAGATGCAATAAAAATTGCTGTTGAATACAAACGTCAGGTATTCACCGTCCACCTCTTTTACCTCCAGGTGATGCAACGGGGTCAAGGTCACGATTTCATCCTTTTCCAGGCGCATGGGGATATGGTCTATTTCCAGAGTCAGCGTACCGCTCTGTACCCAAATGAATTTATACAGAGTCTTGTCACGTTGCAGCGACGCACGCTCATGGTAGCTGGAAGTCATGGCTATGTTGCCATTCAAGCGGGTGTTCAGTTGATAATCCATAAAAAACAGATTGTTTTAGTAAATAACAAAGATAGCGAATATCTTGTTTGCTACTGATTATTTCCCCACTTTTGTAGCCGTTTTGCTGTTCTTTAATTTTTAACCTTTAATGTCTTCATGCAAATGTTCCCCGTCATATTTGTATCTCTCGGTCCCGGCGAACCGGAACTGATTACCGTAAAAGGCTTGAAAGCCCTGCAGACAGCCGACTGTATATTCTGTCCCGAGACACTGGCCAAAGATGGAAACAGAGTTTCACGCGCAGCCGACATCCTATTGCAACTCGACATTCCGGAAAACACGGTGCACCGCTTTCCACTCCCCATGAGCAAACAGCGCGAAAAAGCCCTGAGCGCCTACGACGAGGTCTATATGGAGAGCTCCACCCTCCGGCAACAAGGAAAGAAGGTCTGTATCGTTGCCGAAGGAGATGCCGGATTCTACTCTTCCATACATTATGTATATGACAAACTGCAGGCAGACGGCATCCCCGTGAAGCACATCCCCGGTATCCCCGCCTTCATTGCCGCCGGCGCACTGGGCGGGCTCCATGTGGCCAGCCAGGAAGAGCGGCTGACGGTGATACCCGGCATTACTACGACAGAAGAGATAGAGAAACTGACAAGCGAAAACAGTGCGGTTGTCATCATGAAGCTGTCCAGATGCACCGATGAGATTCACCGCTGCATCCGCCTGCATCCCGAATACCGGTATCACTATTTTGAGAATGTAGGCACTCCGGAAGAGAAGTATATCAATGACAGCAAGCGGATAGCGACCATCCGCTTCCCCTATTTTTCCCTGCTTATCATTCGTACAGAGACCTTTTGAGCCCGATTTAATACAATTTCGCACGCCATAGGCATTATTTTAATGAAAATGGGTTACCTTTGCGCCGTTGAAATATAAAAAAGATAAGAACATGAAGAAAGTCGTTTTTTATATGATGCTGCTGGTTATGAGCATCGGTTATGCCTATGCACAAGGAAAGGCAGACATCAAATTCGAACAGACCACCCACAACTTCGGCACATTCTCCGAAAACAGTCCTGTGGTCAGCTACACCTTTAAGTTTACGAACGTAGGCGATGCTCCGCTTGTCATCCATCAGGCTGTAGCTTCCTGCGGATGTACCGTTCCCGAATATTCACAAGAACCGATAGCACCGGGAAAGACTGGAACAGTGAAAGTAACTTATAATGGAACCGGAAGATACCCCGGACACTTCAAGAAATCCATTACCCTGCGCACCAATGCCAAAACGGAAATCATGCGATTATTTATCGAAGGGGACATGACCGCTAAAGATGCCAAATAAGCATTTTACCATACAGAATTAAGGAGATTTTTTTAAATCTCCTTTTTTTTTGCTTTCTTTGCCTAAAATGCGAAGATAGGCTGCACCTCAGCAGAATAATAATGAGCTTGCTCATTTTATCCAGCATTCGGTTTGCACTATCTTTGAAGTCTATTAAAGAAAAACATAAAACTACAAAACCTATGAAACAAGAAGAAGAACCTATTACCGGACTACCGGAAAATGCGTTCCGTGAATTGAAACCGGGAGAAGTGTACAACCCTCTGATGAGCCCGGATAAGAAGTATTCAGAAGTAAATGCCTGGTCGGTGACATGGGGTATTCTGATGGCCATCCTCTTTTCGGCCGCAGCCGCCTATCTGGGGCTGAAGGTGGGACAAGTATTCGAAGCCGCCATCCCCATCGCCATCATTGCCGTCGGCGTATCGGGTGCCGCCAAACGCAAAAACGCATTGGGCGAAAACGTCATTATCCAGTCTATCGGTGCCAGCTCGGGCGTCATCGTGGCAGGTGCCATCTTCACCCTTCCGGCACTCTATATTCTCCAAGAGACCTATCCGAAAGAAATCACCGTCACCTTTGCACAAGTCTTTATCAGTTCCCTGCTGGGAGGTGTGCTGGGTATTCTCTTCCTTATCCCCTTCCGCAAATATTTCGTGAGCGACATGCACGGCAAGTATCCCTTCCCCGAGGCGACAGCCACCACACAAGTGCTCGTCTCCGGTGAAAAGGGCGGAAGCCAGGCAAAACCATTACTCATGGCTGGTATTATCGGAGGTCTATACGACTTCATCGTGGCAACCTTCGGCTGGTGGAACGAGAATTTCACTACCCGCGTATGCGGCTTCGGCGAAATGCTGGCCGAGAAAGCCAAGCTGGTATTCAAGGTTAATACGGGTGCTGCCGTGCTCGGTCTGGGTTATATTGTGGGACTGAAATACGCGTCCATCATCTGTGCCGGCTCACTGGCCGTATGGTGGATTATCATCCCCGGTATGTCCATGATTTGGGGAGATTCCGTACTGAACCAATGGAACCCCGAAATCACGGCAACCATAGGCGCTATGGCTCCGGAAGAAATCTTCAAATACTATGCCAAGAGCATCGGTATCGGTGGCATTGCCATGGCAGGTATCATCGGCATTATCAAGTCTTGGGGCATCATCAAGAGTGCCGTAGGACTGGCTGCCAAGGAAATGGGAGGTAAGTCCAACGTGGAAGCCAGTGTGAAACGCACACAGCGGGACATCTCTATGAAGATTATCGCCATCGGTTCCATCATCACGCTGCTGCTGGTTGTTCTCTTCTTCTACTTCGATGTGATGCAGGGCAACTTGACACATACCATTGTAGCTATCCTGCTTGTTGCAGGTATCGCTTTCCTGTTCACCACCGTGGCAGCCAATGCCATTGCGATTGTGGGCACAAACCCCGTATCCGGAATGACGCTGATGACATTAATCCTGGCATCCGTAGTCATGGTAGCCGTAGGGCTGAAAGGTCCCGAAGGGATGGTTGCGGCACTGGTGATGGGCGGTGTTGTATGTACGGCACTGTCCATGGCGGGAGGCTTCATCACAGACTTGAAAATCGGTTACTGGCTGGGTAGCACGCCTGCCAAGCAGGAGACCTGGAAGTTCCTCGGAACCATCGTTTCTGCCGCTACCGTAGGTGGTGTAATGATTATCCTAAACAAGACATACGGTTTCACCAGCGGACAGCTGGCCGCTCCGCAAGCCAATGCCATGGCGGCCGTTATCGAACCTCTGATGAACGGTGTGGGTGCGCCCTGGCTGCTCTACGGCATCGGTGCAGTGCTGGCCGTCATCCTCAATTTCTGCAAGATTCCCGCACTGGCATTTGCATTGGGTATGTTCATCCCATTGGAACTGAATGTTCCGTTGGTAGTGGGCGGTGCCATCAACTGGTACGTGACCAGCCGCAGCAAGGATGCCGCTCTCAATGCCGAACGCGGGGAGAAAGGTACCCTGCTTGCCTCCGGTTTCATTGCCGGCGGTGCATTGATGGGCGTGGCAAGTGCTGCCATGCGTTTCGGAGGAATCAACCTCGTAAACGATGCATGGTTGCAGAACACCTGGTCCGAAGTGCTGGCGCTGGGTGCTTATGCCATTCTGATATTCTACCTCATCAAAGCTTCCATGAAAACCAAATAACTTTTAAATACCAAGAACATGAAAAAGATTCTACTTTTATCTTTTCTATTTGCAGCGACCATGTTATCTGCACAAAAGCCCGTTGAGCTGCCCCTATGGCCCAACGGTGCCCCCAATAACAACGAACTGACCAATTCCGGACAGAACCATAACAACGAATGGGTGTCCGATGTCACCACCCCTACCCTTACGGTGTACCCTGCCTCCCACCCCAACGGCATGGCCATCATCATGTGTCCGGGAGGCGGCTACGGGGGGCTGGCCATGAAGCACGAGGGACACGACATGGCTCCCTGGTTCAACACACAAGGCATCACCTATGCAGTACTGAAATACCGTATGCCCAACGGGCACCATGAAGTGCCCCTTTCCGATGCCGAACAAGCCATCCGCATGGTACGCGAACATGCCGCCGAATGGGGTGTCAATCCTCAGCGTGTAGGCATCATGGGCGCTTCTGCCGGCGGCCATCTGGCAGCTTCGCTTGCCACACTATACAGCAGTGACAAGACCCGTCCCGACTTCCAGATCTTGTTCTATCCGGTGATTTCCATGCAGAAAGGCGTTACCCATGGAGGTTCCCGTAAGAACCTTATCGGAGAAAATCCATCTCAGGAACTGGAACAAAAATACTCCCTCGAAAGGCAAGTGTCCCCACGCACTCCGCAAGCTTTCATCATGCTTTCTTCGGACGATGACGCAGTGCCGCCCATCAACGGCATCGGTTACTTCCTTGCCCTGCGCGACCATAAAGTACCTGCCAGCCTGCATGCCTACCCCACCGGCGGACATGGCTGGGGATTCCGGGACAACTTCACCTACAAGCGTCAATGGACGGAAGAACTGGAGAAGTGGTTGCGTGAAGGGCTCGTATTCCCGGTCTCTGAACCTACCACAAAGAAATAAAAGCAATTATGAATAAAAAGTATTTTTTACTCACTTGCCTCGCAGCGTTTCCCTTTGCCCTGACTGCTCAGGAGAACAATCGCTACGAAGAGATTACCAACCCCAAGCTGACAAGCATCAACCGGGAGCCTGCCCGCAGCACGTTCACCTCCTACGTCACGGAGGCTGATGCCGTCATCAATGACCGCCAAAACGGAACCTTCCGCTTGTCCCTTAACGGGAAATGGAAATTCCATTATGTGGAAACCTTCGCCGACCGCCCCACGGACTTCATGATGGACCGTATGGACGCCAGCCGCTGGCCGGACATCAATGTACCCGGAAACTGGGAGTTGCAGGGATTCGGTACGCCCATCTATGTGAACCATCCCTATGAGTTCTGTTCTTCGGGCTATCCTCCCTATTGGGACAAGCCCAATCCTCCATACGTTCCCCAAGAATGGAATCCCACCGGCACCTACCGCCGCGAGTTCACTCTTCCGGGAGACTGGGACGATAAGGAAATTTTCCTGAGTGCCGACGGCGTACGCGGGGCAGCCTTCTACTACCTCAACGGCAAGTTTGTAGGCATGAGTAAAGATGCAAAGACTCCGGCGCGTTTCAACGTCAGCGCCATTGCCAAGAAAGGGAAGAATGTCATTGCCATTCAGATACACCGCTTTTCCGATGCCAACTATCTGGAATGCCAGGACTTCTGGCGCATCAGTGGTATCGAACGGGACATTTACTTATATGCCCAGCCTCAAATCCATCTCACGGACTTCAAGGTGGAGTCTCCTTTGGATGAGAACTACCGGAACGGTATCCTCAAGGTAAAGGTGCAGTTTACCAATGAAAGCGGACAAAATTCCCCATTTGTCGTTGGTTACCGCCTGCTGGACAAGAACGACCAGCAGATAGCCCAGTCCTCTACTCAGGTCAGCGGTGACCAAACGGAAGTGGAATTCACCAAGAAGACCATCCAGGAACCCCTGCAATGGACAGCCGAAACGCCCAACCTCTATACCCTCGTCGTCAGCTTGAAGCGCCCGAACGGAGATGTGATTGAAGCGACAAGCTGCAAAGTAGGTTTCCGTACAGTGGAAATCAAGGACAAGCAACTGTTGGTAAACGGACAACCTATCCTCGTGAAAGGCGTGAACTATCACGAACACAACGAGAATACCGGTCACTATGTCTCCGAAGAACTGATGAAGAAAGATTTCGAGCTTTGGAAGAGATACAATGTCAATACCGTCCGCACCTGTCACTATCCCCAGCAGGAACGTTTCTACGAACTCTGTGACGAATATGGTATCTACGTCATCGACGAAGCCAATATAGAAAGCCACGGCATGGGTTACGACCTGCGTGTAGGCGGCACGCTGGGAAACAATCCGCTCTTCATGAATGCCCACCTCGACCGTACCATGAATATGTACGAACGGGACAAGAACCATCCGTCAGTCATCATCTGGTCGCTGGGCAACGAAGCCGGAAACGGATTGAATTTCTACGTTACCTACAACACCTTGAAGACGCTCGACAGTCGTCCCATCCAGTATGAACGCGCACTGTTGGAATGGAATACGGACATCTACTGCCCGATGTACGCTTCCCCTTCCTATCTGGAGAAGTATGCCCGGAACAAGGAGATGACGCGTCCCCTCATTCTTTGCGAGTATGCCCATGCCATGGGCAACAGCCTCGGCAACTTCCAGGAGTATTGGGACATCATCGAAAAATATCCCATCCTCCAGGGCGGCTGTATCTGGGACTGGGTAGACCAGGGCTTTGCCGCCCAAACAGACGACGGCCGTAAATACTGGACCTATGGCGGCGATTATGGCGAGAACGGCACGCCCTCCGACGGCAATTTCTGCATCAACGGCGTGGTATACCCCGACCGCAGTGTCAAGCCACAGACAGAAGAGATGGGAAAAGTATACCAGAACATCAAGTTCCTTGATTTCGACAAGCAGACTTCCACCGTGAAAATCCGCAATGATTTCTCCTTCACCAATCTCGACAAGTACGACTTCTACTACATCATCCGCGACCACGGAAAGGAAGTCTACCGTGGCAAGATTGAAAATATCCATGCCGCACCGGGCAAGACGGTAACCACCGGCTTCCTGAACGGCATACCCAAAGAGAAACAGACAACGGGAGATGTGCGTATCGAGTTCTATGCAGCCATCAAGACGGCAGAGCCTTTCCTCCCGGCCGGCACGGTCATCGCACGCGAACAGACCTACGTCCATACTTTCTACAAGAAAGAGGCTACGGCACAGCAGCCCGCCACTTCTAAGGAAGAGGGAAATTTGGTGGCGTTCTCCGGTCCCGACTTCAAAGCCACCTTCGACAAGCAAAGCGGTCTGCTCACCTCCTATTTATACAAGAAGCACGAGTACATACTGAACGGTCAGGGTCCCCGGCCATTCTTCTGGCGTGCACCGACGGACAATGATTATGGAGCCAACCTCCCCGTCCGCCTCAAAGCCTGGAAAGAGGCAAGCTATCAAGAACCAAAAGCCGAAAGTTTCCAAGTGACTCCGGGCAGCAATGCCACGACAATAAAGGTGACCTACCGTTTTCCACAGACAGACGCCCGTTGGGACATCACCTATAAGATATATGCCAGCGGAGTCATCAAGGTAGACAACCGGTTCGTGGCCGAAGGAGACCAAGCTCCGATGATACCGCGTGTGGGCCTGCGGATGCAGTTGCCGGAAAGCTTTACAGACTTGACCTACTACGGTCGCGGTCCGAAAGAGAATTACCGAGACCGCCGTACCTCCCAGTTCATCGGAGAGTACGCCATCCCGGTCAAGGATATGTACGAGCCGTATGTCCGCCCACAGGAGAACAACCATCGCACGGACATCTATTGGTGCGCCCTTACCGATAAGACGCAACGTGGTTTGCTGCTCATCGCCGACCGCACCTTTGAGCTGAACGCCTCCAACTATCCCCTGGAAAGTATGGACAGCGGCGATACGATTGACAACGGCGCTCCGCGTACCGAAAAGACCCATCACCGCCACCTCACCGACCCTCTGCCGGAAAAGATGGTCGATTTGTTCATTGATTACCGCATGATGGGTGTCGGTGGAGACGACAGTTGGGGCGCAACCGCCCATGAACCCTATCTGATTCGTCCGGGCAAAGAGAACGCCATTGAATACGGTTTCTCCCTTGTTCCGTTCGATAAAAAGGAGGATTATAAATATTTAATCCGGCAATATTGAATTTAATCCCTCCGGATTAAGCTTTTATAAAAAGGATGTAGTAAATTTGCTGCATCCTTTTTACGTTCAAGAACAATAATAATCAAAAGAAAGAAAAATGAAAACAATGACTAAATTTATGTTCAGCGCCCTCTGCGCCGCAGCCATGGTAACTTCCGTTTCTGCCCAGGGAGGGAAAGATATGTTGAGCAATGGAATAAAGTATCTGGATGTGCCATACGTAGCCCATACGCTGGAAGCAGATGGTCCCGAGGAACTCGTCATCAACTGCGATGAAGTAGACTGTACCACGCTGGTGGAATATGTACTGGCAGAGACGCTTACCCCCAAATTGGCCGACGGAGACATCTCGGAAAGCGCTTTCGCCGATAACCTGCAAAAAATCCGTTACCGTGACGGTAAAATCGACGGGTACACTTCCCGCCTGCATTATATTGCCGACTGGATAAACAATGGCGTACGCAACGGCTTCCTTCAGGATGTAACGGGCGCCATGAGTCCCGACACCGAACGGTTGTCTATCTCCTACATGTCTTCCCATCCCCAACTTTACAAGCAGCTGGCCAATTCGCCGGAGAACGTAGCCAAAATGAAGAAGATTGAACAATCCTTGTCCGGCAAGGAAGTTCACTATCTTCCCAAAGCCAAACTTCCCGCCGATGGTCTCCCGTGGATTAAAGACGGCGATATCATAGCCATCACCACCAACACTCCGGGGCTGGATGTAGCCCACATGGGAATCGCTTTCTATGCGGATAGCAAACTCCTGCTGGTACACGCTTCCTCTACCGACAAGAAAGTGGTCGTCTCCAAAGTCCCCTTGTCCCAAATGCTGAAAGACAATAATAAATGGACGGGAATACGGGTGCTGAGAATGAAGAAATAAGGTGAAATACTATAATATGGAAAAGGCGATGAAGAATCAAATCTTCATCGCCTTTTCCGTATATAGGATTGTTCGTTCCTATTCCTCCACGACAATATATTCATCAATATTCCGTGTTTCTTTACTGAAGTTCACACCTACTTTCACTAATTTCCTGCCATCCAAGGTATAAGGAATCAGATAACCTTTCTCATCTATTTGCTTCAGAGCTGCGTCGGCTGTACCGTCCAGTTTGAACTCAAAAACATAAATATAATCTTTCGTCTTTACTACCGCATCCGCACGTCCCTTCGCACCGCGCACCTTCGCATCACAGAATTGTCCCATCAATTTAAACACCAGATAAAACACTACTTGATAATGACACTCCGTTTTAGCCTTTAACTCATAAGGGAAATCAGCGAAAAAGGCTTTTAAACGAGTGAGGAAGGCATCCACATCTCCAGATCTCAATTCCCGAACAAACTTCCCGATATAAGAAAGACGAGGCTTCCGCCTCCACATCATCAATTAAAGTCCGAAGATCGTAGTTCCGCATTCCTATATCCATAAGACCTAATGATTTAATGCTTTTCACAAAGATATCCATTTTTCACCGCTCAATCTGTTCTTAACATCTTTTTTAGCCCAATACTGTTTTTCTACGATATGGCGGCAGAAGATATCGTGGCAGAATCTCTCGTGAAATATTGGAGATTATCCCTATCACAAGAGGCAGAGACCTCAGAAACTCTTCTGCTAACCATATTAAAAAACAAAGCCTTAGATTATTTACGACATAAAGTAATCCACGAATCCGCCATTGAAAACATCATGGAACTTAATGATCGTGAACTCAATATTCGTATATCGACACTTGAAGCATGTGATCCAGAAGAAATATTCTCTCACGAAATACAAACCATCATACACAATACACTACAATCATTGCCCGAGCAAACCCGCCGGATATTCGAGATGAGTCGTTTCGAGAATAAAACCGTGAAAGAAATAGCGGAAGAGACCAACATTACTGCAAAAGGAGTAGAATATCATATAACTAAGGCATTAAAGGTATTACGTATCAACCTAAAAGATTACCTGCCCTTATTTTATTTTCTTTTTTCTTAATTTTTTTCGCTTTTCCACTAGGGATCTACCTCATTGTATCGTTTTTATAATACAAAGCGAAATTAATAGATATTCATGGAGCAATTACTACAACGATATATAAGAGGTGAGGTTTCCGAAGAAGAGAGACTGAAAGTAGCGTCATGGTTGGACGAAAGCCCGGAGAATATGCGTGAATTTCTAGCTTTGCGCAAATTATATGATCTCTCACTTTGGCAAAGTGATACAAACGAGAAATATTCCGTTAGAAAGAGACATTTCTCAATACAAAAAATAACTATCGAGCTCTTAAAGATCGCAGCCATCTTTTTGGTTGGTTTTTGGGGTAGTAAACAACTATTGACACAACAACCAGACAAGGCACAAATGCAAACTATTCATGTACCAGCCGGACAACGGGCAGAGGTCATCTTGGCCGATGGTACACATGTATGGCTAAACTCTC
>OHPC01000027.1_pt1 | contig 130053 bp, 132 predicted proteins | sample 1577631 | NCBI WGS metagenome assembly OHPC01 (sample SAMEA3879560, study PRJEB24766) | human gut metagenome | biome: human-associated habitat; feature: feces | place: USA | collected 1985/1987 | reverse complement strand
CAGAACCTGCTTGAGTGAAACGGAAGATGTTATCGATGAAGAGAAGCACGTCTTGTCCTTCAACATCACGAAAGTATTCCGCGATAGTTAAACCAGTAAGGGCAACACGCATACGTGCTCCAGGTGGTTCATTCATTTGACCGAAGACCATGGCTGTTTTTTCGATAACACCAGATTCTTTCATTTCCCAGTAAAGGTCATTACCTTCACGTGTACGTTCCCCAACACCGGTAAATACTGAGATACCACCGTGTTCTTGGGCAATGTTGTGAATCAATTCTTGGATAAGAACGGTTTTACCAACACCGGCACCACCGAAAAGTCCAACTTTACCACCTTTTAGGTAAGGGGCAAGAAGGTCAATAACTTTGATACCTGTTTCAAGGATTTCTGATGATGTTGATAATTCATCAAATGCTGGTGCTTTTTTGTGAATTGGTTCGCGTGGTGCGTCTTCTGTAAATGGTTCATCAAGGTCAATCGTATCCCCAAGAACGTTAAACACACGACCCAAAGTTTCTTTACCAACTGGTACACTGATTGGACGACCAGTATCAAAAACTTCTAATCCACGTGTAAGCCCATCAGTTGATTCCATAGCGATAGTACGTACAAGACCGTCTCCAAGTTCAAGAGCAACTTCGAGCACAATTTTTTGAGACTTATCGCCATCTTTATAAACAATCAATGCATTATTAATCTCAGGTAGTTTGTCACCAGCAGCAAACGCAACGTCGACAACTGGACCTACAACCTGAGCAATTTTGCCTGAGCTCATGTTTTTCTCCTTTTAGATTTTTTAGGGAGTCGTTCCCTTTTTTATGAGGCTAAAATGCACTCACATTTTATTCTAGTGCATTAGCACCTGCTACAATTTCTGTGATTTCTTGTGTAATAGCAGCTTGACGAGCACGGTTGTACTGAATTGTCAAATCATTAATAACGTTTTTGGCATTATCAGTTGCTGTTTGCATAGCTGTCATACCAGCGGCATGTTCAGCAGTTTTAGCATCAACAATGGCACCATAAATAAGGCTTTCAGTATATTGTGGTAAGAGTTGTTCCAAAATCATTTCACGATTTGGTTCTAATTCAAAACCACTGACACCTTCTTCTGCTGCTTCATCAGCATCCAATTCAGCAATTGGAAGCATTTGTTGCACACGAACTTGACTAGTCAAGCTGTTCACATGGTGATTGTAACATACATATAATTCATCGAACAATTCGTTTTTATACATCTCAACAGATTTTGCGATGATATTTCCAACTTGTTCAAATGATGGCTGATCTTCCAAACCACGCAATTCAAAGACAACGTTCATTCCACGAGCTTTAAAGAAATCAGCACCAATACCACCGATGGCAATAATAGCATAGTTACCATCTTGGTGATATTCCTCAATAAGATCCATCATTGCTTTCAAGATTTTTGAGTTATATCCGCCAACAAGTCCTTTATCAGACGTGATAACAATGTAACCAGTCTTTTTAACCGGACGAGCGGCTAGCATTGGATTTTTTGAACCATTAACTAGTTCTGATTTCAATAAGTCAGTAGTGATTTGACGAATTTTTGAAGCGTAAACTTGAAAATCTTTTGCTGCTTGCTCAGATTTGGTCAATTTTGCAGCTGATACCATTTGCATGGCACCAGTGATATGACTTGTTTTCTGAGTTGAAATAATTTTCCCTTTGATTTCACTAAGAGAGCCTGCCATATGCTACCTCCCTCTTATTTGAATTCTGACTGATCTTTAAAGGCTTTAATAGCTGCATCTAAGACAGATTCTTCTGGTAAATCTTTGGTTGTACGGATAGTTTCAAAGATTGATTCGTAATGTGCATCAAAGTAATCATACAAAGCTTCTTCAAATGCTAAAATGTCATTAACTGGCACATCATCCAAGAAACCATGAGTAAGTGCATAAAGAATCACAACTTGTTTTTCAACAGGAAGTGGTTTGTGAACAGGTTGTTTAAGCACTTCAACTGTACGACGTCCACGATTAAGTTTAGCTTGTGTTGCTGCATCCAAATCAGAACCGAATTGTGTAAAGGCTTCAAGTTCACGGTAAGAAGCCAAGTCAAGACGAAGGGTACCAGCAACTTTCTTCATTGCTTTGATTTGTGCTGAACCACCAACACGTGACACTGAAGAACCAGCATCAATCGCAGGACGAATACCCGAGTTAAAAAGATTTTCTTGCAAGAAAATTTGTCCGTCAGTGATAGAAATCACGTTTGTTGCGATGTAAGCTGAAATATCACCAGCTTGTGTTTCAATAAATGGAAGTGCTGTAATAGAACCACCACCAAGAGCATCAGAAACTTTCGCAGAACGTTCAAGCAAGCGGCTGTGAAGATAGAAGACATCACCTGGGTAAGCTTCACGTCCTGGTGGACGACGAAGAAGAAGTGACAGTTCACGGTAAGCTACTGCTTGTTTTGATAGATCATCATAAACGATCAATACATGTTTTCCGTTATACATAAATTCTTCTGCCATTGCAACACCGGCATACGGAGCGATGTAAAGTAATGGAGAAGGTTGTGAAGCTGAGGCTGTCACAACGATTGTGTAATCAAGGGCACCGTATTTACGAAGTGTTTCAACTTGTGTACGAACAGTAGATTCTTTTTGACCAATCGCAACATAGATACAAATCATATCTTGTCCTTTTTGGTTCAAAATTGCGTCAATCGCAACAGATGTTTTACCTGTTTGACGGTCACCAATGATCAATTCACGTTGACCACGTCCAATTGGAACCAAAGCGTCAATCGCTTTAAGACCTGTTTGGAGTGGTTCAGAAACTGATTTACGTTGCATAACGCCTGGTGCAGGTGTTTCAACTGGACGTGTAGCAGTTGTCTTGATATCACCAAGACCATCTACTGGTTGACCAAGTGGGTTAACAACACGACCGATAAGAGTTTCACCTACTGGTACTTCCATGATTTTACCAGTACGTTTTACTTCATCACCTTCACGAATTGTAGAGAAATCTCCAAGAATGATGATACCAACGTCATTTGACTCAAGGTTTTGAGCCATACCGAAAGCACCATTTGAAAATTCAAGAAGTTCTCCACTCATGGCATTATCAAGACCACGAGCACGAGCAATACCATCACCGATATAAGTGATAACACCAGTTTCTGTGACGTCAAAATTTGGCTGGAAGTTTTCAATTTGCTTTTTAATTAAAGCGCTAATTTCTTGTGCATTAATTGCCAAAAGTCACACCACTTTCTATTTCAAATTCATTTTAAATTCTTGCAATTGACGACGAATACTTGTGTCAATTACTTTATTGTTAACATTGATAACAAATCCACCAAGGATTGATTCGTCAATGTCTTCAACGAGTTTTCCAGCTTTAACACCGAATTTTTCAGCAACTAAAGCTAGGATACGTTCTTTTTGTTCATCAGTTAAAGCTACCGCTGTTGTTACAACGATATCGTGTTGATTTGTTGCGATAACAAAATCTTTTTGAACACCTTCTAAGATGGCTTTCAAGAACGCTTCTCGTTCGTTTTGTAAAATTACCTCAAGAAAATTGTTCATGTAAACTGAACTAGACTCTTGAAGCAACCTAACAAGTTTTACTTTTTCATCACGTGAAACGACTAAACTTGACAAGAAGTCAGCTAAGTTTGTCTCTTCAAAAACAGACAACAAAGCTTCTGTTTCTGATTGGAGTTCAGCTAAACTGTCTTTTTCAATAGCAATTTCTACGAGACTTTTCGCATATTGCTCAACAAGAGCTTGTGTCTTTTTATCCATTAGGCATCTCCTAGCTTGTCAAGATAGCTATCAATGAGATTACTTTGAGCTTCTTTGTCAAGATTAGCTGTCATGATTTTTTCTGCCAAAAGGACAGTCAAATCAGCGACATCACCTTTAACACTTGAAAGAGCTTCTGCTTTACTTTGTTCGATATCTTGATTAGCTTTAGCTTTCAAGCGACTAGCTTCTTCGTGTGCTTCAGCGACGATTTTAATCTCTTGATTTTTACCAGTTTCTTTGGCATCATCAATAATTTGAGTGGCCTCAGTACGAGCGCCAGCTAACTCTTCTTGACGTTTAGCAGCAAGAGCTTCTGCTTCTTTACGTGCTGCTTCTGCACCATCAATATCATTAGCAATTTTTTCTTCACGAGCGGTAAAGACCCCTGTCAATTGTTCCCAAGCAAAAAGTTTGATGAGAACCAACAAAAGGATCACTGAGCCAGCAGTAATAATAATATTACCAATACTTGTACTATTGATTAGTATTTCCATTGATTATTCCTTTCTTAAGATTCATCCTCATCTTCTGGAAGTTCTTCTGAGATATATTTAGATGACAAAATTGTGAATACGTACGCTTGAATGCATCCGATAAAGACTGAGAAAGCAACCCAAGCCAAGTTAAGGGCAAAGGCCAATGGAGCAAAAATCAAGCTTTTTGTACCAAAACCCACAATCAAAGCAGTAACAACTTCACCAGCATAAATGTTACCAAATAAACGTAGAGCAAGTGACAAAACGTTAGTAAATTGCTCTAAGATGTTCATTGGAAGCATCATTGGGAAAGGACTTAAGTAACCCTTCAAATATGCTTTGACACCTTTCTTTCGAACACCTTCAACATGGACAACAATCGCAACGATTAAAGATAAAGTAAAATCGACCATGAAAGTTGATGTTGGAGATGTCCAAAAGTTATAATCTTCAGACTCCAATTTAACTAGCAAACCAAGGTTGTTAGCAATCAGAATGAAAAAGAAGAATGTGAACATCAACAAGCTGTACTTAGGAGTGTATTCTCCAAGATTAGGTTTAATCGTATTTTGTACGAACTCGTAGACATACTCAATGAAATTTTGTTTTCCTTTAGGTTTTAAAGTCATTTTTCGAGTTGCCCAAAAAATGATACCGAAGGAAATAATCACCGTCAAGAGAGACATCGCTAAAATGGTTAAGTCAAACTCAATACCAAAGACATGCGCTGTTGGATTTACAGATGTTTCCAACTTTATCCCTCCTTCTTTTTAAAAGTTCTTAGTTAGAATTATCCAACGAAGAATGTACATGCAAGAAGGACGAAGAATGTACCTTCGATGAAAGCTATTCCAAGGAACATAAGTGTTTGCAATTTACTGAACATTTCAGGTTGACGTGCTGCAGATTTTGCAATGTTGGCAACGAGGATACCTTCACCAATACTAACTCCTAGTACGGCAAGACCAAGTGCTAAGATTTTTAAATTCAACATGATATGAATCTCCTTTTAAAATTTTTTACTTCGTTATTTTAGTCCTATTTTAAGGAATTGTCAACGAAATCACCGTTTTAGGAAACGTTTTCCTAAACTATACTTAACCTTTGTTTAGTTTTTGAGCAATAATAAAAGGAAAACGGTCAAATCCGCTTTCCTCTAGGCTTTATGAGCCTTATTTACTAACATTTTATGGTAGATTTTCTATACAAATGATGTTGAAAAATACATTTTTGGACATAATGTACAGAAACTGCTTTCATAGTCAATTTTGCATATGAGTTTGAAAACACTTTCTACTATTTAAAGTGTGAGTTATTTGTCTATTGACTCATCTAAATCTTCAACTTCATGAGCAAATTTTTGAGCAATAGCCTCTAAAGCCAAATCTTCTTGATCCCAAACCAAGGCATCATCTGAAATTTCATCTGTGTTAGCAAAGAAAGTGATATGATTTTTAAGATTTCGAAGCACAATTGGAGCATCACCACCGTATTCTCCATCCAAATTAATCATCATTTTCTTATCTGACAATGGTTCAATTTCTAAGAAATCTGTCTTGATGTACTCAATACGCTTATCTCCGATGTGTTTACCACCATCAAGAACTAATCGAATCAAGCGTAAAATTTCAATCAAATTAGCTGTTTTTACTAAAATCAGAGTGAATTTACCATCATCAAGTTTAGCATCTGGAGCGATTTGTTCAAAGCCACCAACTGAATTAGTAATAGCAGCAAAAATCATTGACACGTCACCTTCAAAGACACCTTTTTCATGTTTAATTCGAACTGGAACCGTACGAATACCAGGTAAGAGTTCAACCCCCTTAGCTAAGTAAGCTAAATAACCAAACATGGTTTTTAACTGACTTGGCACACTGTAAGTCAATTCTGTAAATGAACCCGCAGCAGCGATATTAATGAAATAAGTATCCTCACACGCTTGTCCAATATCCATGTGAATCAGTTGGTTTTTACCAATAATTTTTGCAGCTTCAACGGGATTTCCACGAGGAATCTTAAGGGCACGTGCAAAGTCATTTGTCGTACCTGTTGGAATAATTGCCATTTTTGGTCGTTTTTCTAGCGGAGCAATTCCGTTAACAACCTCATTAATCGTTCCATCTCCACCTGCAGCAATGACTAAATCGAACCCAGCCTTTGCGACTCTCTCAGCTTCATTGCGAGCTGAATTTTCTTCGGGTGTTGTTTGAAAGGCAGAAGTTTCATAACCAAAGCCTTCTAAAATATCTAGAACTTCGGCAACGTTTTTCTTCATAATTTCCTGGCCAGAGGTCGGATTATAGATTAAACGTGCTCGTTTTTGTTTTTTGACCATATTATATTACCTCAAAAAAATTATAAACTTTCTAACCAAGCTTCATCACGAACGTCAATCCCAAGAGTTTGGGCTTTTGTCAATTTTGATCCAGCATCTGCTCCTGCAACGACAATATCTGTCTTTTTAGAAACACTACCTGTAACCTTAGCTCCTAAATCCTGCAACTTTTCTTTAGCTTCATTTCGCGTTAAGCGTTGGAGTTTTCCAGTTAGAACCACTGTCAAACCAGCTAATTGAGCATCTTTGGAAACTTTCTTTCCAAGATAAGCAAAATTAACACCAGCATTTTTCAATTCTGCCAAGAGTTCTTCAGCTTCTTTTTTTGCAAAATAGCTGCACAATGACTTAGCAATAACTGTTCCAAGACCATCAATATTAGCAATAGCTTCTTCGTCTGCTGCCACAAGGTTTTCGATACTTTCAAAAACTTCTAGGAGCTGACGACTTGCTTTAGCACCAACATGACGGATTCCTAAACCAAATAATAATTTTTCTGCTGAATTAGCTTTTGATGCTTGGATAGCATTGTAAAGTTTTTCAGCTGATTTTTCTTTAAAGCCATCGAGCGTCAGCAAATCTTCGACACTTAGTCGATAAATGTCTGCAACGTCATGAACCAAATCTGCTGTAAAGAGTTTCTTAACGATTGATGGACCTAAACCAGTGATATTCATGGCATCACGACTAGCAAAATGCGTTAGTCGTTCTTGAATCTGGCTTGGACAAAGTGGATTGATACAACGAAGTGCCACTTCATCTTCATAGTGAATCAACTCACTACCACATGATGGGCAAGATTCAGGAATTGGCATTGGGACTTGCTTATCACGCTTACTTTCAACCACGTGAAGCACCGCTGGAATAATATCTCCCGCTTTGTAGACAATTACGGTATCTCCGATTCGGATATCTTTTTCAGCAATATAATCCACATTGTGCAAAGTCGCACGACTAACAGTTGTTCCTGCGAGTTGAACCGGTGTCAAATTAGCTGTTGGTGTAACAACACCTGTACGTCCAACCGTCCAATCTACAGACAAAATCTCAGCTTCTTTTTCTTCAGCTGGGAATTTATAAGCAATCGCCCAACGTGGTGCCTTAACTGTAAATCCAAGTTCTTTTTGCATAGCAAGGCTATTAACCTTAATAACAATACCGTCAATATCATACGGAAGGCTATCACGCTCTGCAGCCACTTCTTGAATAAATGCCCAGATATCTTCCATTGAAGATGTTGTAATGCGTTTTGGATTAACTGAAAAACCATAACGAGACAATTCTTCTAAAACGTCATTTTGTGTGGTCATACTTGTTGACGCCACTTCTTGGTACAAGAAGGTTGCTAGATTACGTTTTGCAACGACTGCAGTATTCAACTGACGAAGGGTACCAGCTGCGGCATTACGAGGATTGGCAAATTCTGACTGACCACTTTCCCGACGTTCTTCGTTAATCTTATCAAAAGATTCTCTCGGCAAATAAGCTTCGCCTCGAACCGTGATTGTCAAAGGCTCTTCCAATTTGTGTGGAATGTCTTTGATGCGTTTGACATTTTCAGTGATATTTTCACCGATTGAACCATCACCACGTGTTGCACCAACTTGAAGTACACCGTCTACGTAGACTAATGATACTGAAAGTCCATCAATCTTAAGCTCAGCCATGTAAGATGCATTTGGAAATTCTGCCTTGACGCGACGATCAAAATCATCTAATTCCTCACGTGAAAAAGCATCTTGTAAACTATACAATGGTGTTTCATGTTGATATTTTTCAAAGCCATCTAAAATAAGACCTCCAACTGCTTGTGTCGGACTATCCGGCAAAATCAAGTCTGGATTAGACTTTTCAAGCTCTACCAATTCACGATAGAGCTTGTCATACTCACTATCAGAGACCGTTGGTTGGTCTTGTGTATAATACTCTTTTCGATACTGGTTGAGTTCATCAACCAATTTTTGAATACGTTCTTTCATACATACTATTTTAACACATCTAATAAAAAATACTCTTTAAAACTTATCATTTTTTGAAGATATTATATAGAAAAAAGAACTTCCAATTTGGAAATTCTTTATGTCTATTAAGGCGTTAATTTAATACGACTCGCTAATTTATCCATGACAAGTGAGCCAATTAGAAGGGAAGCAAGCTCTCCAACAGCTGAAGTAAACCAAGTCATCAAGAAAGGTGCATTGGCAACAATATGTAACTCGGTGGCAATGGTAAACATTGAAGCCGCAAATAATAGTGAGAAATAAAAGAATGCTTTGTTAAATAAACCATTAAAGAGATATTGATCTTTATAGCGGTCAAACAACATAACACCCAGCGTCAAAAAAACAAAAGTCTGGCTGCCACCGACAAAGACATCAATTAATCCAAAACTGTATAAATTAGCAATCATACAACCTGCTGTTAAGCCGATAATATATTTACGATTATAAAAAGCCAAAAATACTAACATTTCTGACACTCGGAACTGATAAGCACCGTAAGAAATCGCATTTAGAGGCGGTGTGATTGTTAAAACAACATAAAGTGCTGCAACAAGGGCAACTCGAACAAAATCACGCATAGTGAATTTTTCCATTTTTTCTCCTTTGACGTTTGAAAGGCTAGCTTCCAACGTTTGTAATATGCTTGGTGAAAGGGAACTAAGCACCAAGGGTCGTCAAGACAACGCTTAAAAGTATAGCACATTTTTCTAAAATTTGATATAGTAGAGCTATGAAAAAATTAATCACAAGCGAAGTTTTTAAGTATCTCTTTTTCGGTGTTCTAACAACTCTTGTCTACATGGGGACACGTTTACTTATCTTTTCATTGACTAGCTCAGCAACTTTCTCAGCTGTCATTGCTAATATTGTTGCCATTTTATTTGCCTTCTTTACCAATGATTATTTTGTTTTTAATCAAGTACGTAAAGGTTGGTTTGAGCGTTTAGTCAAATTCACCATTACACGTTTGTCAACACTCATTTTGGATTTAGCTTTGGCATTTTTCTTGGTTACAAAGTTTCCGCACATTATCGGACAATTTGTTAACGACAACATTTCAATGATCAATGCTATCGAAACTCTCTTTTCTCAAGCATTAATCATCGTCTTAAATTACGTCCTTAGCAAATTATTAGTCTTTAAAGACAAAAAATAACACCCAAAGGTGTTATTTTTTTTTGCCTCGTTGTGCTAAAAGTGACAACAAATCGCCTCGTCTACTTTCCATTTTTCCTTGACGCAGTTCTTGATAAGTGGCGTTAAAAATCGCTCCTAAAATCAAGATGTGGGCAAGAAAGATAAACCATAACATTAATACAAAAATCACAACTGATCCAAATGTTTTAATGTCAACCATTCGTTCAAAGGTTCTTAGAATATAACTACTAAACAAGTTATTCAAGAACACAATGACGACCGAGGTAAAAATGGTTCCTGGTAAGATGTAGCGAAAACGTCGAATTTTGACGTTAGGTAGAATAAAATACAGTAACATCAATCCAATAACAATGGTTAAGACTGTCACCGGCTGTGCTAGATTCAAAATTACAGTAGCCATCGTGTCACTTAAATCATAGTATGAATTAATCACTTGCAAAACAGCTTTTGAAAAGGTCGAAAAGATTAAAACGAAAGTTAGTAAGAAAAGAATCAAAAGACTTCCAATAACTCCCACTAATCGGCCAATCACAAAATCTCTATGTTGCGCTACGCCATAGGCTTTATTAATTGCTTTTTGAAGAGAGGTCAACGATTTAGACATAGTCCAAAATGCTGTTAAAGTGGCAACTCCCAAAATACTACCTGAAGGTTCTGAAAAAATATCAATCGTAATAGCCGATACTGACGGATAGAGGTTAGTCGGCAAATTTTTCTTCATAAATGCCAACAAAATATTAACATCAATGTTCAGATAAGGGAAAATATTAGCTGCGATAACAATCAGCGGAAAGGCTGTTAGCAGTAAATAATAAGCAACGGCAATTGCTGATAAATCAATCTCAGCACTGCGATAATGTTTTAAATAAACTTGCAGCGGTTGCCACTCTAATTTAGACCATAATTTATCTAAGAATTGCTTTCGCTTCATCTTAGTAAGTTCTTTCTTCTCCTTGGCTTGTTAGAATAACAGGACCGTCTTTTGTGATAACAAATTGGTGTTCGTATTGACATGATAGCCCACCATCAAGAGTTTTGTGAGCCCAGCCAGTTTTCATGTCAGTATCGATTTCCCATGTTCCTGTATTAATCATTGGTTCAACAGTCAATACCATTCCTTCGCGCAAACGAAGTCCACGACCAGCCTTACCATAGTGAGGGACCATTGGTTCTTCGTGCATTGTAGGACCAACACCGTGACCTACTAAATCACGAACAACTCCATATCCTCGGCTTTCAGCATATTCTTGAATAGCTGCACCGATATCACCAATACGGTTTCCAACGACTGCTTTTTCAATACCGATATAAAGGCATTCTTTTGTGACGTCCATAAGATCTTTAACTTCTTGTGAAACCTCACCAACCGCATATGCCCAGCATGAGTCAGCCACACCACCAGAATATGATTGCGTGTGTTTTTTAACTTGTTCAACGTTATCAAAGTTTAGTTTTGATACGTCAACCACTGACTTATCAAGTGGTTCACTCATAACCATATCAACTTTAAGCAAATCGCCTTCTTTTAGGATGTAGTGACGTGGAAAAGCGTGAGCCACTTCATCGTTAAGACCACAACATGTAGCATATGGGTAATCCATGATTGAACCATCAACACCAATTTGAAGCGGAAGAACATTTTCTTCTTTACAACGGCGACGAACATATTCTTCAACTTCCCACATGTCAACACCCGGTTTAATAACATCACGTAAACCGATGTGGATAGAAGCAAGGAAATCTCCTGCGCGATCCATTGCTTCGATTTCACGAGCTGATTTTAATGTAATCATATTATCTATCTCCTATAATAAATAAACTCTAAAAAGAATCAGTACTCTTAATTATACACTGATAGTCACTAAACTGTCAAAAAGGTAACGTTTTAGTCACTTTTTGATAGAAAAAATTAATTTATTTTTGTCGTTACCAAAGCTTTGGCGACAATTTGATCATCTAAAAGAATTTCAAAATCAATCACCGAGCTACGACGTTTTTCTGTAATAATCCTTGGTTGAATCACCAAACGATCATCAATCTGAACAGCTTGCAAGAAATAAAGCATCAATTGTTCAATAATAATATTCTTTTGGTGTTTTTTCGTTAAGACTCGAACACTAATTTCTTTGATAAATTCAGTCAGAACGCCTTGCGCAAAATTTCCTGCGTGGTCAATCATCGCTGGTTCAACGATGAATTGGTAAACACCATCTTCTTGCTTCAAATTAGACAGCATCTGATCACTGTAAGTGTAAGGACTTGAATGCTGTAGGTTCTGTAAATTCTCGACAGCCTGACGTCGTGTAATCACTCCAAGTAAAGTCAAATCTTCTGCTACAACTGGAAGCATATTAAGGTCTTCAAAAATCATTTTTTGACTAATATTAGCCAGACTTGCTTGCGGTTTAGCGACAATCAAATTGCGAGACATGATACTCTTGATATCAACGTTATTTTCCTTATCAACAACGTCAAACATACTGATAACACCGACAACAAGATTCTTACTATTAACAACCGGGAAACGAACATTCTTGGTTTGCTTAATCAAGGTGTTAAAATCACGCACGGTGTCACCTTCGTGCAAAAATCCGTATTCTGCTTTGACTTGATAAACTTGCTCAACTGTTGTCAAATCTGTCTTAATACGTAAATTAGACAAAGCATGGTTAATCATCGTGGCAACCGTAAACGTATCGTAATTAGTCACCATGACAGGAATGCCAAGCTCATCAGCTAGACGAATAACGGCTTCTGAGACAGAAAATCCTCCAGTCACCAAAATGGCATTATGCTTTTCAAGCGCAAGCAATTGGATGTTTTCACGGTCCCCAACAATCAAAAGCCCACCCTTAACCAGATAACGCAAGATATTTTCTTGTGTCATAGCACCAATCGAAAACTTACTAAACTCACGATTAAGCCCAGCCTTTCCTGCCAAAACCTCTGAATCACTAATACGAGCAATTTCTGAATAAGTTAATCGCTCAATGCGCACGGCAGGTTTCTTTTCAATACGAACCGTTCCGCTTCGAGGTCTTGTCTCAACAATGCCACGATTTTCAGCCTCTTTAATGGCACGATAAGCAGTCCCATCACTAACATTTAAGTGATTAGAAATACTACGCACACTCACGCGCTTACCAACCGCTAAATTCTCCAGATACTCTAATATTTTCTGATGTTTACTCATAATGATAGTCACCTTTACTCAACTGATAATCAACATAATCGCGCATTTTTCGGCTATAGCGGTCACTTCCCTTGAATTGACGCTTCAAACGAAAACCTGATTTTTGTGCTACTCGTTGACTGGCTATATTTTCTGCATGAGCAATCACATGCAAATTTTGCAAGCCTAACTCTTGAAAATTCAAAAAAGCAAGTGTTTTTAAGCACTCTGTCATTAACCCCTCGCCCCAGAAAGCTTGGTTCATAAAATAACCAATTTCTGCTGTCATACGACTAGGGTCAAGTTTTTCAAAACGAATACAGCCAATCATTTTATGAGTTTTTTTGTCTTCAATCGCCCAAACACCAAGCGGTTCCTTCATAAAATAATAAACCATGACAAAATCACTCTCCTCACGCGTCGCACGACTTGGAAAAATAAAACGAAGATTATCAGGATTGCTACAAATCTCAAAAAAATCCTGACTATCCTTATATGTAAAAGGACGTAAATACATGCGTTCTGTTTCAAAAGAGGCATAACGTCCCAAACGCGTCCAAATATCCATGACCTTATTATAACACATGACTTTAATATTTGGTTTAGCAGAATTCAAACAAAAAAAGAAGACCTAAGGCTCCTTTTATTCTTCGATTAATTTAATATCAGCACCTAAGGCTGTCAATTTTTCGATAATATTTGAGTAACCACGTAAAATAAATTCAACGTTGGTAATTTCTGTTTGACCATCTGCCATCAGACCGGCTGTCACAAGAGCTGCACCAGCACGCAAGTCTGATGCTTTAACAGGTGCTCCTGTCAATTTATTAGGTCCTTGATAAGCAATACGTCCGCCAACAATTGAAATATCCGCACCCATTCTCACCAATTCAGCGATGTGGTTAGTACGTTTTTCATAGATAGTATCCAAAATCGTACCACGACCCTCTGCTACCAACAATAACGGTGTGATAGGTTGTTGCAAATCAGTCGCAAAACCAGGATATGGTGATGTTTTAACTGAAACAGCTTTTAGAGTTGATTGTTTTTCAACAAAAATAGCATCTTCTTCGACCGTCATACGAACACCCATTTCTTCGAGTTTTACAATATAACTCTCTAAGTGTTCATAAAGGACGTTAGTGATACGAACCCCTTCACCAATTGCTGCTGCCATAGCAATATAAGTACCTGCTTCAATACGGTCAGGAATGACTTGGTGATGTGTTCCATGAAGACTTTCAACCCCTTCAATAGTGATAACGTCAGTACCTGCACCACGGACATGAGCTCCCATATTGTTCAACAATGTCGCAACATCAATGATTTCTGGTTCACGAGCGGCATTTTCGATGATAGTACGACCTTTAGCTTTTGTCGCAGCAAGTATTGTGTTGATTGTTGCACCAACACTAACAGTATCCATATAGATATGAGCTCCATGAATTGGTTCTTCATCTGTTGCAAGACGCATTGCTTCGCCTTCATAAGATACTTGAGCTCCCATAGCTTCAAAAGCTTTCAAGTGAAGGTCAATTGGACGAGGACCAAGGTCGCAACCACCTGGAAGACCTACTGTTGCTTCACCAAATCGGCTAAGTAAACTACCATAGAAATAATAAGAAGCACGCAAGCTATTGATTTTTCCATATGGCATTGGTTTATTTTTAACACCACGTGGATCGATTTCGAGCGTTTCGCCTTCTCGCTTAATCTTAGCTCCCATCACTTCCATAATCTCAATCAAACTATCAACATCGGAAATGGCAGGAACTCCATCCAAAATAACAATATCATCAGATAGAATAGCTGCTGGAATCAAAGCCACAACACTATTCTTAGCACCTGAAATAGCAACCTCTCCCTTTAAAGGTTTGCCACCATTAATAACAATTTTACGCATACATTCAAAACTTTCTGCTAGAATTCAACCTTTTCATTTTATCATAGATTATGACATTTGACAAATTGATTATGGTGAATATTTTGACATTTTGTTAAGATTTTGTCATATTTTTTCGTGTTTTAATATTATAAGCAGAAACTAATACTTTTATTTTTCAAACTTTTTTAGTCAAAAACCTTCAAAATCAAGCTTAAACCTGTTTCAAATGTCTACTTTATGGCAAGTGCAACAAATTGATGGACTTTATTAAAAATATTGGTCAGCTATTTAACCTCTTCTTTAACAATCGACATCCACAAAGCCATTTTATAATCTTCAGCGTGAATATCTCCTTCTGCATAAACCTCAAAATCTGGAGCACCAGAGTGGCGATAACCATTTTCTGGAAAAAATACTTCAAGAACATATTTCCAAGCTTCGTGAATAGACTCTGGAACATTGCCTCTGACTGGAACAATTGCATACTGCGTTTCTGCTACTTCTAAAAGACTCAAGCCCAACTCTTGTGCCTTTTTCTTATCTGTAACATCATATCCCGCTAAGTAATTAAGTCCTACACCTGATGAGAGATCTGAGCAGACACCCAAACTTTGACCATTTCCTAATGCTTTTAAATCAGCAATATCAAATTTAGCATAGAGTTCATCCCAAACTCCTGGGCAATCTTTACTTTCAATCTGCGATGCTAAAACACCAGCAACCGCAAAAGCCGCTTTCTTTTCAATTGTGACATTCATAGACTTACCTACACTTACCGTTAATGATAAGTAAACTTTTGGAAATACTTTGTAGGGAATTTCCTTACGAACTTCAGTTGGCATTGAACCGTGGCATTTTTAAAAGCTGCGCTAAAACTATCCGCAGAATCATAACCATATTTCATAGCAATATCAATCACCTTATCAGATGACATTTTCAAATCATTAACTGCTTCTGATAATCTACGCTTACGCAAATACTCCGATAAGGTCATATCTGCTAAGACAGAAAATAAACGAGAAAACATAGCATAGGAATATCCTGATAAGTGTTGAATTTTTTGCTTATCGCTTTCGGTCGTTAACACACTTTCAAGGTAGGTCATTGTTTGATTAAATCATGAAATCATTACTCTCACCTCCTACTGTATAGTCTAGCAAAAGATTGAAAAATTTTCCCCATATTTTTGAAACAAAAAATCTAGGATAAAAAAAACGCCGCACTATCAGTACAACGTTTCTATATTTATTTTACAGCTTCTTTCAGAGCATCGACTTTATCAAGTTTTTCCCATGGAAGATCGATATCTGTACGTCCCATGTGTCCGTAAGCAGCTGTTTGACGGTAAATTGGACGTTTCAAATCAAGCATCTTAATGATACCTGCTGGACGAAGATCGAAGACTTCACGAACAGCAGCTTCTAATTTGCTTTCAGCAACTGTGTTAGTGCCAAATGTATCAACACGAACTGAAACTGGGTGTGCCACACCGATAGCATAAGCTAATTGTACTTCTGCTTTGCTTGCAAAACCAGCAGCAACAATGTTTTTAGCGATGTAACGTGCAGCGTATGATGCAGAACGGTCAACTTTTGTAGCGTCTTTACCAGAGAAAGCACCACCACCGTGACGTGCATAACCACCGTAAGTATCAACGATAATCTTACGACCAGTCAAACCAGAATCCCCTTGAGGACCACCGATTACGAAACGACCAGTTGGATTGATGAAGAATTTAGTCTTATCATCAAGGTATTTAGCTGGAATAACTACTTTGATGACTTTTTCAATCACGTCATTGTGAATTTGTTCGTTGGTTGCTTCTGGGTCATGTTGAGTTGAGATAACGACAGTATCGACACGAACTGGTTTGTCGTTTTCATCATATTCAACTGTGACTTGTGATTTTGCATCTGGACGAAGGTATGAAATTTCTCCTGATTTACGCAAATCTGCCAATTTTTTAATCAATTTATGAGAAAGTGAAATTGGTAATGGCATCAATTCTGGTGTTTCATCAACAGCAAAACCAAACATCAAACCTTGGTCACCAGCACCAATCAAGTCAAGTGGATCTTGATCAGCATTTCCACGAACCTCTAATGCTTCGTTAACCCCTTGTGCAATATCAGGTGATTGTTCAACCAATGATGGATGAACCCCAACTGATTCAGCAGCGAAGCCATACTCAGCATTTGTGTAACCGATTTCTGCGATAGTATCGCGAACAATGCGGTTAATATCAACATAAGCTGTTGTTGAAATTTCCCCAAAAACATGGACTGACCCAGTGTATACAGCCGTTTCTGCTGCAACGTGTGCATCAGGATCTTGTTCCAACACAGCATCTAAAATAGCATCTGAAATTTGGTCTGCAATCTTATCTGGATGCCCCTCAGATACTGATTCAGACGTGAAAAGTTTACGTTCTGACATAAAAATGTCCCCCCATATCATTATTTTTTCATTCTAACACCTCTAGGCATTAAAATGTCGGAAAAGTTTTTTCCTTGAAATATCTGTACAAAAATAGCATCATTTCAGTGAGAGTTATGACGGTCAAAAACTAAAACGATTATCTTTTAGTTTTTGACCTAATAAGTCACTTAGGAAAGCGCCATAGCGGCTTTTCGTGAAATGACTAGCTACGTTCAGTAGCAGACATTTCTAGTGAGTTACAAAGTACCAATCTGTATCTTCAAAAAAAGATATGGCGCAGTTAGTGGCGGGTTAGTCAAGGCAGTGAAATCGCAGATAATACTGAAGTATATCAAGATAAGCTAACGAAGAATAACACGTTATTAAACCGCCAGATTGTCTTATCGGGACTCATTAACTAGAATATTGTACCACGTTTTACCCAAATTGCCTATAAAAAAATTCTTACCATTTCGTAACAAATTCATTTTTCATTAAGAATATTTAGAAAAAATATATTATACTATTGGTATGAAAACCTACGAAAAAATTTATCATTATTTACAAAACCAAAGTGAATACATTAGCGGAGAAAAGTTAGCAAGTGAATTTGAACTCTCTAGAACCGCTATTTGGAAAGCCATCAAAACTTTAGAAGAAAAAAGTGTTCAGATTGACTCTGTTAAAAAACGTGGCTACAAAATTCTCTCAGGTGACTTGCTACTTCCAGAAATCATTTCTAAAGATTTAAGAATAGCTGTTAGTCTCAACGAAAAAAGCCAATCCACACAGTTAGACGCCAAAAATAACTTAGATGAAGATAAAGAAGCGCACCTCTACTTAGCGCCAAGCCAAGAACAAGCTAAAGGACGATTTGGTAGACAGTTTTTTGCCTCAAAACAAGGTGGCATTTATATGTCACTTCACTTAAAACCAAACGTCCCTTTCGACGAAGTAAAACCCTATACGCTTATGGTGGCCTCAAGCGTTGTTAAAGCCATTTCGCGACTAACTGGCATCGAAACAGACATCAAATGGGTCAATGACATCTATTACAATGGTAAAAAAATCGCTGGCATTTTAACCGAAGCTATCTCATCGGTTGAAACAGGCTTGATTACCGATGTCATTATCGGCGTTGGCATTAATTTTCACGTTACGAAATTTCCAGATGACATTTCCGAAAAAGCTGGTTCAATTTTTTCTGAGCAACCTAGCATCACGCGCAACCAACTCATCACCGAAATTTGGAAACTCTTCTTCACTATTCCAGAAAAAGATTTAATCAAAGTTTACAAAGAAAAATCACTTGTCTTGGATAAACAAGTGACTTTTACAGAGAATGATTGTCTATACTCAGGAATTGCCCAAGACATTACCAATCAAGGACACCTGATTGTCAAACTCGACAACGGTCAAGAAAAATTGCTTCGTAGCGGTGAAATTAGTCTTTCTTCTTGGTAGTTGATGTCAAAGTTTGCAAAACTTTATCAACCGCATAAGCACGTTGAAGGTCACGTAGCAAAAATAGCCCCCAAAAAAAAGCAAAGAAATAATCACCATTAAATAAACATTCATTAAAAAAGTAGGTTTCAAAGGCGCACATGAGTGCCATTAAAATAAAACGTCTTATAGTCATATCTTTATTATAGCATAGATAACTGCTTTTAGCAGTTATCGCCGTCACGATTTCAAGTTAAAAGGAAGTTTCAATCGAAACTTCCTTTTAATCTTCTACTTTGTTAATTTTATCTGCTAGAAAATTAAAACCTTCTGGAATAAAAGAGTCATCTTTAACTTCTTCTACTGGATTTTGTTTTTTCTTTTTTAGATTTTGAGCAAATTCAGCTCGAATGCTGTTAAAGTCTTTTCGTGGCACCGCCAAAATATTTGGTGAAAAACCAGCAGCTTTACTCATGACATTTCCAAACATGTCATTAAGGTCTGTTCGTTTCATAGCTTGCTCAGCATTAAAAGCTGCATCAAAAGCCAAAATAGCATTTTCGCTATTTGCAAGAACTGGTTCAGAACCAAGCAAAAGCGCGCGGTCTTGAGCAGAAATACTATCTAAAATTTCATTCCAAGCGCCTTTAAGGGCTTCAAGATACTCTCTTGATTTCTGACTATCAACAATCGTTTCTTCCATGATAGTTAAAATCTTGACACGGTCAACTTTATAGCGATAGCTAGAATTTGTTTTTGGACGCTTGGTTGATTTTGGTGAAATCTCAGAGCTGTCCAGATTAGCTAGATGATTTTTCAAGTCTTTGATTTCTGACTGTAGTCTAGCTAACTCATCCGATATTCCTTCTGGCACCTGAGTTAGAGCGGTTTGCTTACCTGATTCTGACAACTGAATGGTCAACATTTCGGCGTAAATCTTAGGCTGAACACCATTTTTGATTTCAGGTAAAACTTTGGTCACCAAGTCAATCATCGCAAAGATAAGGTCTTGTTGAACATTAGCCAAATTCTCTTGAAAAACTTGACTCGTGTGGGTGTTTTCACCACCACTTTGAGCCACTAATAAATCACGAAGATAATTCAATAAATCCGTCGCAAAACGACTCATGCTTTTACCACTATCGAAAATTGTTTCAAGATTTGCCAGAGCTTGGCTAGTTTGATTGGCTAAAACATTTGCTACAAAATCATCCAAAGCCGTCATTGAAATGCTACCTGTGATTTCTTCAGCAATGCTAAGTGAGACATGATTATCACTTGTAAGACTTAGCGCTTGGTCAAGAATAGACAAAGCATCACGCATTCCACCTTCTGCACAGCGTGCAATCAAGGTTAAAGCATCTTCTTCGTATGTAATGCCTTCTTTGCCAAGAATATCAGCCAAATGGTCTCGAATAGCTGCTAACTTAATTGCTTTAAATTCAAAACGTTGGACACGTGACAAAATCGTCGCAGGAATTTTATGCAGTTCAGTAGTCGCCAAGATGAAAACAACATTTTCTGTTGGCTCTTCTAAGGTTTTTAGAAGCGCATTAAATGCCCCTGTTGAAAGCATGTGAACTTCATCGATGATGTAAACTTTATAAGTAGCACGGCTTGGCGCGTAGGTTGACTTATCACGAATTTCACGAATTTCATCAACCCCATTATTAGACGCCGCGTCAATCTCAATGACATCTTCAAGACTACCATTTGTGATATCACGACAAATATCGCAATGATTACATGGCTCACCATTGACCTGGTGAGGGCAGTTCATAGCCTTTGCAAAAATTTTAGCGGCACTGGTTTTACCAGTTCCTCGTGGACCTGAAAACAAGTAAGCATGGCTAATTTTGCCAGAAGAAACTGCTTGTTTTAAAGTCGTTGAAATAACCGTTTGCCCAACGATTTCATCAAAAGTTTGGCTACGGTATTTTCGATAGAGGGCTTGATACATTATTTTTCAACTCCAAACATATCTAGATTCCAATATGATTTTTCAACAAGAATAGCTGCAAATTTTTCAAGATACTCTTGGTCAACAGCATCATAATCATCTGTCAAACGTGAATCCAAATCTAAAACACCAACAAGTTTGTCATCTTTGACCATTGGAACAACGATTTCACTCATGGCCGCTGAGTCACAAGCGATATAGTTAGCATGTTTTGTCACATCTGCGACAATCATTGTTTCACGTTTAGCTGCTGATTCTCCACAAACACCTTTACCAAGTTTAATGTGTACGCAAGATACCCCACCTTGGAATGGCCCAAGAAGCAACTCTTCACCATTGAAAAGATAAAAGCCAGTAAAAACAGAATTTGGCAAAGTCATCTTCAAGAGTGCACTTGCATTTGAAAGGTTAGACAACAAGTTTTTTTCGTTAGAAAACAAAGCATTTGCTTGCGCTAACATGATTTCATAATTCTCAATTTTCTTAGTATTTTCCATAAGCTTAATTATATCAAAAAAAGCCTACTTCGTCATACTTTGAAAAAATGATATTTTAGTGAATTTAACGTAAAAAAGAGCTGAGACAATGGCATCTCAACTCAATTTATATTAAAATGACTACTTAGTTAAGTTGCCTACTGCTTAATACTTTATTGCCAGTAACTTGGACGGTTTTTTTCGTAGGCTGAAATCAATTCTTCATACTGAAGAGTAGTCCCAATATCATCAAGACCAAGAACAAGCTTACGTTTCCACTCACTATCGATTTTAAATGAAAATTCGCCAGCTGATGATTTGATGACTTGATTTGGCAAATCGATGGTAATTTCTTCTCCTGCTGGTAGAGCCGCTAATTTTTGGCGCACTTCCAATGGTTGAACAATGGGAAGCATGCCATTTTTTAATTCATTGTTATAATGAATATCTGAAAATGAACCCGCAATCACACAACGAAAGCCATAATCTTCAAGCGCCCAAGCAGCGTGTTCACGTGATGATCCTGAGCCAAAGTTATCTCCTGAAATCAGGATAGTTGCATCACGATATTCAGGCTGATTAAAGATAAAGTCAGGATTTTCATCGTAATTATCATTAAGGTAGCGCCATTCAAAAAGAAGATTTTTCCCGAAACCTTTTTTATCGACAGCTTTTAAAAATTGCTTTGGAATTAATTGGTCAGTGTCAATATTATCATTCATCAGAGGGACAGACTCCCCTGTATAAACGGTAAATTTTTCCATGGTCTCTCTCCTTTATTCTACTTCTGATAGTTGACGAACATCTACAAATTTACCAGCAATCGCTGCCGCTGCCGCCATAGCAGGACTACAAAGATGTGTACGCGCTCCAAAACCTTGGCGTCCTTCAAAGTTACGGTTACTTGTTGAGGCACAATGTACACCTTCTGGCACATGGTCTGGATTCATCCCAAGACACATCGAACATCCTGGTTCGCGCCATTCAAATCCAGCATCCAAAAAAATCTTATCAAGTCCAAGGCGCTCTGCTTCTTTCTTAACAGGACGAGATCCTGGAACAACGATAGCTGTCAATTTTGGAGAAATGTGTTTTCCTTTGACAATCTTAGCTGCTAATTGAAGGTCTGAAAGTCGAGCATTAGTACAAGAACCGATAAAGACATAACCCAAATCAATATCTCCTGCTTTATCACCAGGTTTCATGTCCATGTAGTGATAAGCACGTTCGTCATTCATGTCTTTGATTTCTGGGAATGGTTGACCAAATTCAACACCCATTTCCGGGTTTGTCCCCCAAGTCACCATAGGTGCCAAGTCAGAAACATCGATAGTGATTACCTTGTCGTACTCTGCATCAGGATCAGAAACCAATGTTTTCCAGTCAGCAACTGCTTCTTCGAACTTCTCACCTTTTGGTGCAGCCTCACGACCTTTCACATAATCAAAGGTCTTTTGATCTGGATTCATCAAGCCCATTTTAGCACCAAATTCAATCGACATATTGGCAATAGTCATGCGTTCATCCATTGAAAGAGCATCAATAGCTTCGCCACAATATTCGACCGCATAACCCACACCAGCATCAACACCGTATTTAGCAATCAAAGCCAAAATAAAGTCTTTTGAATAAACACCTTTTTGTGGTTTGCCGACAAACTCGACCTTCATTTTTTTAGGTTTCATTTGCCAAATGCATTGCGTTGCAAATACATGCTCCACTTCTGATGTTCCAATACCAAAAGCAATGGCTCCAAAAGCGCCATGTGTCGCCGTATGGCTGTCCCCGCAGACAATAAATTTGCCAGGTTGACTGTGTCCTGTTTCCGGACCAACCATATGAACAATCCCTTGACGTTCGCTTCCATGTGTTGCTGCGTCAATACCAAATTCTTCAACGTTTCTTGCAAGAGTGTCAATTTGATTTTTTGAAATCAAATCACGAATATTAAAAATGTCAACCGTCGGCACATTGTGGTCTGTTGTACCAAATGTTAACTCAGGTCGACGTACCTTTCGTCCAGCATCACGAAGGCCTTGAAAGGCTTGTGGACTTGTCACTTCATGAATATAATGCTGGTCAACATACATAAGCTGAGGTTCGCCTTCTTCACCTGTAATCACATGACGCTCCCAAAGCTTATCAAAAATCGATTTTCCGCTCATATTTTCCTCCACTGTCCTTGTCATCATTTCCACATCATGAAACACCAATAATCAAAAACAACATTGATGATAATTCCAAGATACCAACAAGCTCTAAAATACCATTTTAAGGTTTTATGATGGAAAAAATTACCGCCCAGAAAAGCACCTAAACCGCCAAATAAGATGCTCTCCCATAATAAGGTTTTCTCTGGAATTCGCCATCTTCCCTTGATAGCCTTAATCTTATCAACACCATATGTGATAAAGACAAAAACATTCCATAAAATGAAAACAAAGACGACATACTGTTTTATACTCATAGATTTGCAATAATGGCTGCTGTCATTTCAGCTGTAGTTGCCTGACCTCCTAAATCTCGTGTCAAAATGCCTTGGTTAAAAGTCTTATCAACTGCTTCTTCAATCATTTCAGCACCAGCTAATTCTCCAAAACTTTCACGAAGCATCATCGCTACAGACAAAATCATGCTGACTGGGTTTGCAATGCCTTTTCCAGCAATATCTGGGGCAGAACCATGGATAGGCTCATAAAGGCTTGGACCATTTTCTGAATGGCTAGCCGATGGCATCACACCAAGCGTACCAGGAAGGACACTTGACTCATCTGACAAAATATCACCGAATAAGTTCTCAGTGACGATAATATCAAAACGAGCTGGGTTAGTAATCATAATCATAGCCGCGCTATCAACCAATTGATGCTCCAAAGTCACATCAGGAAATTCTAGAGCAACTTCTTCAGCAACTTTACGCCATAATTTTGACGTTGCCAAAACATTTTGTTTATCGATGCCAGTGACTTTCTTACCACGAACTTGAGCTAGTTCAAAAGCTTTACGGATGATACGACGGATTTCTTGGGCTGAATAATCGTTGATGTCACGCGCAGCTTCATCTTCTAATTTGTGTTCACCAAAGTAAATCCCACCTGTCAATTCACGAACCACCACAAAATCAACCCCTTCAATGCGTTCAGGTTTTAATGGTGATAAGTGTTTAAGCGCATCAAAAATACGAACAGGACGGATATTAGCAAACAGATTCAATTCTTTACGAATAGCAAGTAAGCCTTGCTCTGGTCGAATTGTCGCATTGTCATATTTTGATCCACCGATTGCTGCCAACAAAATAGCATCCGCTGCTTTTGTCGCATCTAAAGTATCTTTTGGCAGAGGATGCCCACAGGCATCAATCCCCGCACCACCAAAAGGTTTAGCATCAATATCATAATCAAAACCAATTTTATTAGCGACAGCTTCGAGAACTTCAAGACCTGCTGCCATAATCTCTGGACCAATTCCGTCTCCTGCTAGCGTTACAATTTTTTTAGTCATCTTTATCCCTTGCGTGAAATAATCAAATTCTCACGCGACTTCCTTTCTTAGTCATTTGTTGGCACATCACGAAATGAAACAGATTTGCCAATTTCTCCCGCATTTTCTTTTTGAACAAGCGCATTTGCATTCACGTAAGCAATCGCACCAGCTTTTAACACATCAAAATCAATACCTGAAGCATTAAAAATCGTACCTGAATCACTGTTTTCAACTGATACAGACACGCGAGCTTGAGAATCAATACCATCAGTCACAGCATCCATTGTATAGCTGAGAAGACGAACTTTTTGGTTGAAGAATTTATCAACGGCATTGTAGACAGCTTCAACAGAACCTTTACCATCTGCTGTTACATCAACTTCTTCATCTTCAGCATTAATCATTGTCACCTCAGCAGTAACCGTTTCGTCTGGATTAGACGTCAATTTCAAATCTCCAAAATGGAAGCCTTCTGGATTTTCAATCTCTGTACCAGTAACCAAAGCACGGATATCAGCGTCTGTAATTTCTGTTTTCTTATCAGCCAACTTTTTGAATTTAGCAAAGAGTGGTTTAATTTCAGCCTCTTCAAACGCAATTTCAAGTTCTTTTAATTTTTCAACAAAAGCATGTCGACCTGAAAGTTTTCCAAGCGGAAGTGAGTTGTGCTTAACCCCAACAAGCTCTGGTGTAATGATTTCATAAGTAAGTGGATTTTTAAGCACACCATCTTGGTGAATCCCTGATTCATGTGAGAAGGCATTTCCACCAACAACTGCTTTATTTTTAGGAATTGGAATACCTGAGAAGCGAGAAATCAATTCTGAAGTGTTAACTGTTTCGTTAAGAACAATATCAGAGGTTGCTTGATAATAGTCCTCACGAATATTAAGAGCGACAGCAATTTCTTCGAGCGCTACGTTTCCAGCTCGTTCTCCGATTCCATTTACTGTACCTTCAACACGGCCAGCACCATTCTTTATAGCTGCTAGCGTATTAGCCGTTGCCATACCAAGGTCATCGTGGCAGTGCGGGCTAAAAATAATCTCATGGTCAGATGTTACATTTTCAATAAGATACTTAAAGATATTTCCAAACTCTTCTGGTGTCGTAAAGCCGACAGTATCAGGAATATTAATGTAAGTAGCCCCTGCATCAACCGCTGTTTGAACTACCTCAAGCAGATAATCAAGTTCAGTACGTGTGGCATCTTCTGGTGAAAATTCAACTACGTCAAATTTACTACGCGCATAAGTTACATGCTCTTTGATGATATCAAGAATTTCTTCTTTTGTCTTTTTCAATTTGTATTCGCGGTGAATAGGACTTGTAGCAATGAAGACATGACATTGTGGATATTTAGCATCTTTCAATGCTTCATAACACGCATCAATATCTGACTTTACAGAACGTGCTAAACCAGACACAGCAGTTGTAGTCATTACTTCTGAAATTTGACGAACCGCTTCAAATGAATCTGGACTTGCTGCTGGAAAACCAGCTTCAATAGATGCAATTCCCCATTTTTCAAGTTGCTTTGCAATAGCAACTTTTTCTTTCACAGAAAAATTCACGCCTGGGGTCTGTTCACCATCACGAAGAGTGGTATCAAGAAATTCAACTTTACGCATAGTAACCTCTTTCTAATTCTAGCAAAAACATTAAGATAAAAATAAAAACATCTCACGGTTAAGCGAGATGTTTTCATCCCGCTTGGTAAGCCAAACAGGACTAATGCTCTTATGCACTAGCCCTCATCACGCAATAGCAAGACTGTCATTGTTGTGAATATCATTGACTTTTTTCCCTTCGATGTTTTTCGTTTTTTTACATAATACTCTTTTATTAATTAAAAGTCAACAGAATAATCTAAATAAAATAAATTTTCTGAAAATAATTACCAAAAGTAAAAAGAGCTGGATTTTCCAACCCTTCACTTATTCTCCATTTTCTTTCAAAATTGCAGCAATTTTGGTGTTGATAAGGTCAATTGCGACAACGTTTGAAGCACCTTCTGGGATGATGATGTCAGCATAACGTTTTGTTGGTTCGATAAATTGGTGGAACATTGGTTTAACCACAGAAGTGTATTGTTCAATAACACTATCAAGGCTACGTCCGCGTTCTTCCATATCACGTTTAATACGACGGATGATACGGATATCGTCATCAGTATCAACAAAAAGTTTGATATCCATCAAATCACGAAGACGTTTGTCTTCAAGGACCAAGATACCTTCAACGATGATAACATCTTGAGGTTCTTGACGATATGTTTTTTCACTACGAGTGTGTAGTGTGTAGTCGTAAATTGGAATATCTACTGGGCGACCTGCAATCAATTCATTGATGTGTTCAATCATCAAATCAGTATCAAAAGCAAGTGGGTGGTCATAGTTAGTTGAAACACGTTCTTCAAAAGTCAAGTGGCTTTGATCTTTGTAGTAAGAGTCGTGTTGAATCATAGCAATTTTTTGGTCTTGAAAGTTAGCCAAAATTGCTTTAGAAACACTGGTTTTTCCGCCTCCAGAACCACCAGTCACACCAATAATAATAGGTTTTTTACGCATTTATTACTCCAAATAAAAAATATTTCCTATCTATTCTACTACTTTTTTTAAAATTTTCAAACATTGAAATCCCTTACTTACCCTTTAAATAAAAAAAGTTAGCTTTTTCTATGTTATAATGAAGTAAAGACTAGATAGAATAGAAAAGGAAAACTATGATTTCACAATTTCCACAAGTCTGGCAGGAACAGCTAAAAACACTTGGCTTTTCTGAGCTAACAGACATTCAAAAACAAGTGTTTGAACCTATTTCACAAGGAGATAACTTACTCGGCATTAGCCCAACTGGTACTGGTAAAACCCTAGCCTATCTCTTTCCAGCACTCCTAAAATTAAAACCTAAAAAATCTCAGCAACTGCTTATCTTAGCTCCAAACACCGAGTTGGCTGGGCAAATTTTTGAAGTCACTAAAACATGGGCTGAGCCATTAAACCTGTCTACACAACTCTTTATTTCTGGCTCAAGCCAAAAACGTCAAATCGAACGCTTGAAAAAAGGTCCTGAAATTCTCATTGGAACACCAGGTCGTGTCTTCGAACTCGTTAAACATAAAAAAATCAAAATGATGAATGTTGACACAATCATCTTAGACGAATTTGACGAATTGCTTAGTGACTCACAATATCATTTCGTTGAAAATATTATTCATCGTGTGCCACGTGACCACCAAATGATTTACATGAGTGCAACTGATAAAGTTGACCCTGAAGTTCTTGCAGAAAACACTTTGACAATTGACCTTTCTAATCAAAAACTTGATCAAATCGTTCACTACTACATCTCTGTTGATAAACGTGATCGCCTTGACTTACTTCGCAAATTCTCAAATATTCCAGAATTTCGTGGCTTGGTTTTCTTCAACAGCCTATCTGATTTAGGTGCTGCTGAAGAGCGTCTACAGTTCAACGATGTTCAGGCCGTTTCTCTTGCTTCTGACATTAACGTTAAATTCCGTAAAGTTATTCTTGAAAAATTCAAGAACCATGAGCTTTCACTTCTTCTTGCTACTGACCTAGTAGCACGTGGAATCGACATTGAAAACCTCGAATACGTTATCAATTTTGACCTCGCACGTGATAAAGAAACTTACACCCACCGTGCTGGACGTACAGGACGTATGGGAAAATCAGGTGTGGTGATTACTTTCGTTACCCACAAAGAAGAATTGAAAAAACTCAAGAAATACGCACCTGTTTCAGAAGTTTATCTTAAAAATCAAAAAATACATTTGAAATAAACTCAAAGCAAAACGAGACTAGGACAAAATGTCCAGCCTCGTTTTTTATGTCCTTAAAATATGACAATATACAATCATTGTCATCCTTTTCGTGATTTTATGTCCTATTTCAAATTATTAATCACTTTTTCCAAACGTGAAATAGCTTCAACTGGCAGAGCAAGCTTTGGATTGTTTTGGTTGAATGAAAGCAAATAATTCAAACGGAACTGCATACGTGAACGGATGAGTTGTTTATACTTGCTGTCAAAATGATGAACAGGGTATTCTGCCAAATCTAAATATTGGAAACCTTCGATTGGCCCAAAATCTTTAAACTCAGCATCACCATCAACTAATTTTTCAATAATTCCTAAAGAAACTTCTTTCGGAATACTTTGTCCCATGTAAGTACCAGTATTGATGATGTAACAATCAACATCTCCTTCAAATAGTGAACGGAATTTTTGATAATCTTCAACGAGCGGATAAACCCTAAATGGGTTGGCAAATGGTTCGATGACAAGTGTTTGCTTATTTCCTTCAATATTTTCAGCACTTGACCGTTTAGTCATCAAGGTACATCCCATCGTTGCTGCCATGAGAGGGTCATTAACCTTAATCAATGGAGGTAGAGAATCGTCTTTCATAATCCAAAAGATGGCATTAATCGGTTCTTCGATATGGTCAACACGATTTGGTGTCGCGAAACGAGATTTAACCGTTCGACCGTTACCATTTCGGATATCTTCTGTCATCAATTTTTTACGACCATTTTCATCCAAAGTCACACCGCAGTTCTGAACTGTCACAAAGAAATCTTGTTCAGGGTGTCCTGTTGGGTAATCGTTTGTCTTATCAAAATATGATGGTTCTAGAGCAATTGATGAGCCATCTTTTTCAGAAATAACAAAAGCATCATCGTGTAAAACTTTGATATCATATTTTCCATTGTGTTTAGCGTGAGTCAAAGTTGATTTTCCTGAACCTGACAAACCAAAGAATGAAGCTACATAATCCTTCTGACCTTCTTTTCCTTGAAAAATCTTCAAACCACCGTGGCATGACACGTAACCATTACGTGCAGCCGTTCCCCAGGCAAGTGTCAAAGTTGCTTTCTTCAATTCACCAAAGTAATTGAGTCCTAAAATAGCTACACAGTTGTGATTAGTATCAAAATAGACCAAGCCATCTGGGTAATCTGGATGAGACCATCTTGGATTAAAGAAGACAAAAATATCATCTTCATTGTAGACTTTAGAAACTTTCAAACGATTTTTGAATTCTTCATCCAGAATTTGAAAGTTCAATAACCATGAATAAAGGTTATTGATCTCTTCTTCTGGTACCATCAAGTGAGCACGCACCATAAATTCTTCATCTAACCCAACAATAGCATCTGCTTTGTAAAATTGGCGACGATGTGCCTGGTAGACGGCACTTCTGACAATGGATAACAAACACTCATCTTCCTCTTCATCTTGCCCAAAAATTCGACGGGCTTTCGCTGTTCGTCCAACTACTGCTCCAGAATTTGTTAACAACACACGAGCATAGGAAGGTAGACCCAATTCCTTAGTATGAATGACAGGCATATCCAAAATCACTGTACCTGCAGCATTGGAAGCTAATTGATAAGCTTCTTCTAAGGTTTTAATCGGGTGAACCTGATTTTCATAAAATGCTGTTTCGACAATAGTTTTTAATGCAGAAAAATACGGACTTGATTTGCGCATTTCTAAAGTTGAAAATTGATTACGTGTTACCATTTTCTACCTCCTATTGTATGGTTAACTTTATTCTATCAAAAAAGTATGCGTTTTCATAATTAAAAGTGTAAAAACATTAGAAAAAAGAAATAATTTCTAAAAAATTTCAAAAAAAGTACAAGTCTACTTACGCCTATTTCAGAAAAAAATAAAAAGGCTAGAACAATGTTCTAACCTTAACTGTATTATTTGGCAATATCAAATACAGTAGATTTGACAGTTGTCATAGCTTCGATAGAGTATTTCACACCTTGCACTCCAGCACCAGATTTTTTAGCACCAAGGAATGGGAAGTTATCTGTACCACGTTGTGTTTTGTTGTTAATGTGAACAGTACCCACTTCAAGTTGTTCAGCAATCTTGAATGCCAATGGGAAGTTATTTGTAAATACAGAAGCTTGAAGACCGTATTCAGATTTGTTTGAAATTTCAATGGCTTCTTCAACTGAGTTCACACGGATAAATGGAAGGACTGGACCAAATGGTTCTTCCCAAGCCAAGCGCATGTCAGTTGTAACGTTATCGAACAAGACCGGGCTGATGAGGTTACCTTCACGTTTGAATGAGATAACTTCTTTAGCACCTTTTTCTTGAGCGTCTTTGATAAGACCTTCAACATAGTCAGCAGCTTTTGTATCAATAAGTGGTGTGATGTCAGCATTGTCTTCCGGCATACCAACAGTCAAGTTGTTTACAAGTGCAGAAACTTTTTCAACCAACTTGTCAGCAATGCTATCCATAACAAGAACACGTTTTACGGCTGTACAACGTTGACCTGAGTATCCATAAGCACCAGCAACGATGTTTTTAGCAGCCAAGTCAAGATCAGCATCTTCAAGAACGATAGCTGAGTCTTTACCACCAAGTTCAAGCATGATTGGACGCATACCAGCCAAGTGACCAATGTGTTCACCAACTGGTGTTGAACCAGTGAAGTTGATGTAATTAACAGCTTCGTGTTCTACAATGTAGTCACCGATAACAGAACCACGTCCAGTGATTGTGCTAAATACACCTGCAGGAAGTCCAGCTTCAGCAAATGCTTCAGCCAAAAGAAGACCTGAGATAGAACCTTGCGTAGGTGGTTTAAGGGCAACAACATTCCCTGAAATAAGGGCAGGAGCAATCTTAGAACCTGCGAGGTTGATTGGGTAGTTAAATGGCGAAATAGCAAGCACCAAACCTACTGGTTCGCGACGAACGATAGCAATTTTTTTCTTGCTTGCTGGATCAAAGCTACCACCTTCAAGAACTTCACCTTCAAGACGAACGCCTTCTTCAGCGGCATAGTTAATGATTTCAGCAGTACGGATAACTTCACCTACAGCTGATTTATAACCTTTAGCAATTTCCTTTGAAAGTACAGCACCAATTTTTTCAGCATCACGCATCAAAATATTAGCTGCTTTGTGAAGGTATTCAGCACGTTCTACATATGAAAGTGCACGCCATGCTTTTTGAGCAGCTTTAGCTGATGCATAGACGTAGTCTACTTCTTCTTGGCTCATTGCAGGAACAGAACCAAGTTCTTCACCAGTTGCGGGAGCATAAATTTTGATTTCTTCTTTAGAAAGTTTCCACTCACCGTTGACGTAATTTTTATATTGTTTAGTCAAGCGATATCTCCTTTTAAATGTGATAACTCCATTTTATCACTTTTTTAGCTTTTTTCAATATTTTAAAACGAAAAAATTCTGAAAATTTAGACAAAAAATTTGTAGTGTCAAATAGTTATAATTATAAAACTTATAAATATACTTTATAAATTCAAAAAAATGCACCTAAACACTATTATAACGATAATAATATCAGAATTTATAGAATTTTAAAAATTAATAGATTCTTTTATTTTATCCAAAAAAATGCATATTTTTCATTATAAAAAATCCTAGTTTCATAACTAAAATCACTTAACATTTTAGGTTTCTTAACATTAAAAAAGCTTTTAACTTTACGTTAAAAGCTTCCTCATGTTAATTAGTCAACATTAACATATTCTTTGCTAAGCTCAAGAACTTCTTCCATTGTTGAGCATTCTGTAAGAGCGCGGTTAGCGTATTCTTGCATTTTAGCAGTGTCAAGTTTCTTCATCAAGCTACGTGTACGAAGAATTGATGTAGCTGACATAGAGAACTCGTCAAGTCCCATTCCGACAAGAAGTGGAACAGCTTTTTGGTCACCAGCCATTTCACCACACATACCAGCCCATTTACCTTCAGCGTGAGCTGCTTTGATAACGTTGTTAATCAAACGAAGGATTGATGGGTTGTATGGTTGGTAAAGGTATGAAACTTGTTCGTTCATACGGTCAGCAGCCATTGTGTATTGGATAAGGTCGTTTGTTCCGATTGAGAAGAAGTCAACTTCTTTCGCAAATTGGTCAGCAAGCATAGCTGCAGCTGGGATTTCAATCATGATACCAACTTCGATATCATCTGAAACGGCAACACCTTCAGCTTTAAGGTTTGCTTTTTCTTCATCAAAGATTGCTTTAGCAGCACGGAATTCTTTAAGAAGAGCAACCATTGGGAACATGATACGAAGTTGTCCGTGTACAGATGCACGAAGAAGTGCACGGATTTGTGTACGGAACATTGCATTTCCTGTTTCTGAGATAGAAATACGAAGTGCACGGAATCCAAGGAATGGGTTCATTTCTTTTGGAAGGTCGAAGTAAGGAAGTTCTTTATCTCCACCGATATCCATTGTACGAACCACAACTGGTTTACCATTCATGCCTTCAAGAACAGCCTTATATGCTTCATATTGTTCATCTTCAGTTGGGAAGTCTTGTGAATCCATGTACAAGAATTCTGTACGGTAAAGACCAACTGCTTCTGCCCCATTAGCATTAACACCTTCAACGTCTTTAGGTGTACCAATGTTAGCTGCCAATTCAAAGTGTTTACCATCAGCTGTTACTGTTTTAGCGTCTTTAAGAAGAGCCCATTCAGCTTTTTGTTTAGCATATGCTTCACCAGCAGCTTTAAATTCAGCAACTTGTTCATCTGTTGGGTTGATGATAACTTCACCAGTGATACCGTTTACAGCAATGATATCACCATCTTTAACACGGCTAGTGATATCGTTTGTTCCAAGAACAGCGGCAATTTCAAGTGTACGAGCCATGATAGCTGAGTGGCTTGTACGTCCACCAATGTTTGTAACAAAGGCTTTAACAAATTGTTTGTTCAATTGGGCAGTATCAGAAGGTGTCAAATCGTGTGCAATAACGATTGATTCTTCATCAATTGTAGCAGGGTTTGGAAGTTTAGCACCAAGAAGGTGAGCCAATACACGTTTAGCAACGTCGCGGATATCTGCGGCACGTTCTTGCATGTATGGGTTATCATCCATTCCTTCAAAGATAGTGATGAACATATCAGTCACTTCTTTAAGTCCTGCTTCTGCGTTAATTTGTTTTGCACGAATAGTTTCTTTAATTTGGCTGATCATTTCTGGGTCAGCAAGCACCATTAAATGTGCGTCAAATACGGCAGCTGCTTCTTCGCCAAGTGTTTCTACTGCTTTTTCACGTATAATAGAAAGCTCGTCTTGTGATGCTTTCAATGCGGCATCTAGGCGAGCTTCCTCTGCACTTGTATCTTCAACTGTAACAGTTTCAAATGACAAATCAGGTTGAACGAGCAGGTACGCTTTAGCAACAGCAACACCATCAGATGCGGCGATTCCTTTAAGCATTTCTGTCATTTTCTTAAGCCAATCCTTCTTTTGTCATTGTTTCTTCGATTGCTGCAAGTGCGTCATCAGCGTCAGGACCTTCAGCAGAGATAGTTACGTCAGCACCTTGACCAACACCAAGACTCATAACACCCATGATAGATTTAAGGTTAACTGCTTTACCTTTGTAGTCAAGAGTGATGTCTGAAGCGAATTTGCTAGCTGTTTGAACAAGCAAAGTAGCTGGACGTGCGTGAATACCTGTTTCTGCAACAATGTGAAAATCTTTTGAAGCCATATTATGGTTCTCCTTTTATTTGTGTTTTTTCGGATTACCTTATGATAACCCTTACAAGCTATGATTATAGCATAAACCCTTTTTTATTTCAATAGTTACACACCTCGTATGCACCTTATTTTTTGAAAAATTAAGGAAAAACGGCACTTTCAGGCTGTAAAATTACCTATTTTTTTCAAAAACAAATAGAAACAAGTTGAACTCGCTTCTATTTATTGATTAATCTTTCTTTTCAACTTTTTTCTTTTTTAGGACTGCTGTTTGTTTACGAATTTCATTAAAGAATGGTGCTGTTGTCAAGCTAAGATTTTTATAGTTCCGCAACATACGACGTTGGTTAAAACGAAATAGCTGAACACCCTTAACTTTTAAATTCTCATTTATCTGAAGTCTAAATTTCTCCAAACGTTTACTGAAAGCTTCTCTTTGTTTAGTCCAGTCGTCAAATTCTGTTTTAACAGATCGAAGCAATCTTTCCTGTTCCGAGCGAACATATTTTTCAACCGTTGCAGCTGCTTGTTGGAATTTCACAGTATCCATAACTGTCCAAATCAAATCCGCCGCCATAATAGAAACAATCACTAGGGCAATCCAGCCATTCAAATGATTGATAATAGCCATGACCGTCGGCTGGACAAATTTAACAAGTATCAAAATACTAACTCCCCAAAAAAGTGAAATTTCAGGAGCAATCCAGCCTTTAACATTACCAAATAAATCGCTGTAATCCCAAAGTTTCATATGAAAGAAATGCTCCAAAAACCAACCAGCAAGGAATTCAAAAACGGTCGCAATAACCATTCCACCGATAAAGAGCCCTAAAAGATTATCTTGAAATGGTTTTATGCCAATTAAAACCGTCGTCACCGCAAAGCCATAAACTGGACAATAAGGTCCAGCTAAGAAGCCACGATAGGCAAACTTTTTGTCATGGATGGAGCAATAAATAGTCTCCCATAGCCAACCGATAAATGAATAAATAAAAAATAGGAAAATAATATCCGTTATAGAATAGCCCATAAAACATCAACCTCTAACTTTCAAACTATTCTCATTATAGCAAAAAACCTAGAACAAGACTTGTTCTAGGCAAGCTTTTACATATTTTTAATGAGTTTAGTTGCAAATTCACTTGTTGAGCAAGCAGCTTTTCCTTGTGCTAAATCTGCTGTGAATTGACCTTTAGCAAAAGTTGTTTCAATGGCTTGAGAAATCAAATTTGCAACTTCTGTCCATCCGATATAGTCAAATAGCATGCAACCTGATAAAAGAACAGAGCATGGATTAGCAATGTCTTTTCCAGCAATATCAGGAGCTGTTCCGTGAGTTGCTTCAAAGATTGCATGTCCAGTTACGTAGTTGATATTAGCACCTGGTGAGATACCAATTCCACCAACTTGAGCAGCAAGAGCATCGCTCGCATAGTCACCATTAAGGTTTGTCAAAGCTACGACATCAAATTTTTCAGGATTTAGCAGAATTTGTTGCAAGAAGTTATCGGCAATAATGTCATTCATAACCAATTTCCCACTTGCTAATTCATTAGCGTATTCACGTTCTGCCAGTTCGTAACCCCATTTGCAGAAACCACCTTCAGTGAATTTTTGGATATTTCCTTTATGAACAATAGTTACATTTGTTAGCTGATTAACAAGGGCGTATTCAATAACTGAACGAATAAGTCGTTCACTACCTTCTTTTGAAATTGGCTTAATACCAATACTACTTGACTCAGGAAAACGAATCTTGTTGACAGACATTTCATTTTGCAAAAACTCAATGACTTTTTTCACTTCTGCTGTGCCAGCTTCCCACTCAATTCCTGCATAAATATCTTCTGTATTTTCACGGAAAATCGTAATACTTGTTTTTTCTGGTTCTTTAAGCGGGCTTTCAATTCCTTTGAAATAGCGAACTGGGCGAACACAAGCATACAAATCCAATTCTTGGCGAAGTGTAACATTTAGCGAACGAATCCCACCACCAACTGGAGTTTCAAGTGGTCCTTTGATAGCAATCAAATCTTCTTTGATGGTATCAAGTGTTTCGGCTGGCAACCATTCACCAGTCGCTTCGTGCGATTTTTTACCAGCTAAAAGCTCATGCCATTCAACTTTTTTCTGACCTTGATAAGCTTTTTCAACAGCGGCATCAAAGACAGCACGCGCATTTTTCCAAATGTCACGTCCAACGCCATCCCCTTCAATAAAAGGAATAATTGGATGATTAGAAACGACCAATTGGCCATTTTCTAAAGTGATTTTATCTGCCATAATTTCCTATTTTCCTTTCGTAATCTTTCTTAACGATCTTCAAGTGGAACATATTTCAAACCAAGTTCACCTTTGTAGCGTGAACGTGGACGAATCAATTTATTGTGTTTTTGTTGTTCTTGGATATGAGCAATCCAACCAGCCACACGACTCATTGCAAAAATCAAGGTAAAGATTGAACTATCAATACCAAGCACATGATAAACCGTCGCTGAATAAAAATCGACGTTTGGAATCAAACCTTTGGTGTGTTTCATGCATTGTTCAATTTCACAAGACAAGTTAAACCAAATTTCGTTTTCAGTTCCTTCTGTCAAAGCTTTCGCCATTTCACGAAGGTATTTTTCACGAGGGTCTTGTGTCTTATAAACACGGTGACCAAACCCCATGATTTTTTCTTGTGAATCAAGTTTTTCTTTAAGGTAAGCTTTTGTATCACTCATTTCACGGATTTCAGTTAACATGTCAAAAACACGTTCATTAGCACCACCGTGAAGAGGACCTTTAAGAGTACCAATAGCCGTTGTCACACAAGAATAAATGTCTGCCAGTGTTGAGGCACAAACACGTGCAGCAAATGTTGAGGCATTTAATTCGTGGTCAGCATGTAGTACCAAAGCACGATTAAGAGCTTTAACTTGCAAATCAGTTGGTTCTTCACCATTTAACATATAAAGGAAATTGGCTGCAAAACACAAATCTTTACGTGGTGCCACAGGAGTTTTTCCTTCACGCAAACGTGCAAAGGTTGCAATAATTGTTGGCATTTTAGCCATTAATTGAATGGATTGTTCGTAAGTTGCTTCTTCTGAGTTATCTTCTGCATTAACATTGTAAACACCTAGCAAACTAACTGTTGAACGAAGAACACTCATTGGATGCAAGTGATTACGTGATTGAATCATAATGCATTGCACAACAGCATCACTGATTTCATAGTTATCACGAAGTAACTTTACAAAATCATCAAGTTCTGTTTTATTTGGCAAATGAAGGTTCCAAAGAAGATAAATCACTTCTTCAAAACTAGCATCATTGTCCATTAATTCTGAAATGTTATAACCTGCATAAGATAAATTATCATTAATAATCGAACTAATACGGGTATTACAGGCGATTAAATCTTTTAATCCACTTGATCCTGTCATATATTAAGCACCCCCTAATTTCTTTCTAACAACCATTGGTAGAATTCCGCCGTTTTTGTAGTATCGAATGTCAGCATCAGCATCAAAACGTACCATGGCTTTAAAGCGTTTTTCACCTGACTCATCACGTGCAACGATATCAACAATATCGTGAATGCCAGGATTGTCTGAAAGGTTAATATCATAAGTTTCGTAGCCAGTTAAGCCAAGACTTGCAGCGGTATTTCCTTCTAAAAATTGAAGTGGCAAAACGCCCATCATTACAAGGTTTGAGCGATGAATACGTTCAAAACTTTCAGCAAGAACAGCTTTAACTCCAAGAAGGTTTGAACCTTTTGCTGCCCAGTCACGACTTGACCCCATACCATAGTCTTTACCAGCAATGACCAAAGTATCAACCTTATCTTCTTTATAATGCGTGGCTGCATCGTAAATTGGCATCAATTCGCCATTGTATTTTGTATAACCACCAATTTTACCGTCAGCTAATTGGTTTTGAATACGAATGTTGGCAAATGTTCCGCGCATCATGACTTCGTGGTTACCACGGCGGCTACCATATGAGTTGAAATCAAGGTAATCAACACCATGTTCTGTCAAATATTTAGCAGCTGGACTGTTTTTAGCGATGTTCCCTGCTGGTGAGATGTGGTCAGTTGTGACACTATCACCAAATTTAGCCAATGGTTTAAGGTTTTTAAGTGGCTTGATTGCCAAATCATCACCCAAGTTATCAAAGTATGGTGGGTTTTGGATGTATGTTGAGGCTTCATTCCAATGATAGATTTTACTTTCTTCTGTTGGAATTTGGTTCCACTTTTCACTGTCAGTGAAAACATGCTCATACTCGTGCTCGAACAATTCACGTGTGACAAATTGGTCAACGTATTTTGCTACTTCATCGTTTGTTGGCATGATGTCTTTAAGGTAGGCTGGCTCATTGTTTTGGTCAAAACCAAGTGGTTCTGTTGTCAAGTCAATGTTAGTATTTCCAGCGAGTGCATAAGCCACAACAAGAGGTGGGCTAGCAAGAAAGTTTGCTTTGACAAGCGGATTAACACGTCCTTCAAAGTTACGGTTACCTGACAAAACAGCTGACGCTAACAAATCGGTATCCGTAATTGCCTCAGCGACTTCTGGGCGAAGGCTACCTGAGTTACCGATACATGTTGTACAACCAAAACCAACAATGTTAAAGCCAAGTGTATCCAGGTAAGTTTGCAAACCAGAGTTACGAAGGTAACCTGTCACCACTTTTGAACCAGGGGCAAGTGATGTTTTGACTGTTGGAGCCACGTGTAAACCACGTTCAACAGCATTCTTGGCAAGCAAACCGGCTGATATGAGCACGTAAGGATTTGAAGTATTCGTACATGATGTGATAGCTGCAATTGCCACATGCCCAGTCTTGATTTCTACATCTTGGTCCTCAAGGTGAACAGTCGCTGTTTTATTAATCTCATCTGCCGTCAAACCAAATCCTTGAACACCTGCTTCACGTGTCAAGCTTTCTTGGAAAGTTTGTTTGGCTTGTGTCAAATCAATCAAATCTTGTGGACGTTTTGGTCCAGAGATACTTGGTGAGATGCTAGACAAATCAATCTCAACAACTTTAGTGTATTCAGCTTGATGCTCTGGATCATAGAAAAGACTGTTACGTTTAGCGTATTCTTTTGTCAATGCGATATGGTCTTCATCACGGTTTGTCAAACGCATGTAGTTAAGCGTTTCATCATCGATTGGGAAATAACCACATGTTGCCCCGTATTCAGGAGCCATATTAGCGATAGTTGCACGCTCGGCAAGGCTAAGATTTGAAAGACCATCACCGAAATACTCAACAAATTTGCCGACAACTTTTTCTTGACGAAGGACTTGTGTCACTTTAAGTGCCAAGTCAGTTGCAGTCGCAATCTTAGGTAATTTACCTGTCAAACGTACACCGATAACTTCTGGAATTGGGAAGAATGAAGCTTCACCAAGCATAGCTGCTTCTGCTTCGATACCTCCGACACCCCAGCCAAGCACACCGATACCATTGATCATTGTTGCGTGACTATCAGTACCAAACATTGAATCAGGGTAAAGCATGCCATCTTTTTCAATGATAACATCACTCAAATACTCTATATTAACTTGGTGGATAATCCCTGTTGCTGGTGGAACAGCACGGTAATTATCGAATGATTTTTCAGCCCATTTCAAAAATTCATAGCGCTCATTGTTACGTTTAAATTCCATATTAATGTTATCTTCTAAAGCTGTATCACAGCCAAAGAAATCAACTTGGACACTGTGGTCAATAACCAAATCAACTGGAATTTCAGGGTTGATTAAATCTGCATCACCACCATTTGAAACGATGGCATCACGCATTGATGCAAGGTCGACAACAACTGGTACACCAGTGAAATCTTGTAGGATAACACGACTCGGTTTGAATGGCACTTCGCCTTGGATGTTTTTAGGATTGTAAGTTGCTAAATTTTCAATGTGACTTTTTGTAACATCTACTCCATCATACTTTCTGAGTAAACTTTCAAGTAATATACGAATAGTGTAAGGGATTCTTTTGATATTTCCTCCATAATGAGAAACGGCTTCTTCAAGATTAAGGTAAGAATAGTCATTCTCTTTGAAAGAAAAATTAGATAAGAACTCTGTCATGTACGGACCCCCGATTATAATGATATTGTTTTTAATTATACAAAATTCAGAAAATTTTGCCAGCATTAATTTACAGACGTGTGTCAGATTTCCTGACATGATGTGTTACTTGAAAATAAAAAAGCTGTCAAACCTTGGTATCACTACATTTTGTACTGATTACAATAATCAAACACTACATATGGTGTTTTTGTAAGCCTTTTTGGTTGCTTTTTTGGTATATTTTGGCTATTCTAGTTAAATATTGAATTAAAAAAGATAACGATTTTTGGAGGAAAGCCTAATGGCTAATAAAATTACACTTTTTTCAAAAAATAATTGCATGCAATGCAAAATGACTAAAAAACTTTTAGAAAAAGCTGGTGCTGATTTCCAAGAAATTAACATGGATGAACGTCCAGATATGATTGATTACGTTAAAAGTCTTGGTTTTACAGCCGCTCCAGTTATCAAAGCGGGCGAAATTGCCTTTTCAGGATTTCAACCAAATAAACTAAAAGAAATTATTTAACTACTCTTCCATCTTGAATTAGAAAGGAATTACCTTACTCAATCTATGAACTAGGTAACTTACTTTATTTATGAGTCTTAAAAATCTTGGCGAAGTCTCTTACTTTCGCCTTAATAATGAAATCAACCGTCCAGTAAACGGTCAAATCCCGTTAAATAAAGATAAAGAAGCTCTCAAAGCTTTCTTTCTTGAAAATGTCATTCCAAACACCATGACATTTGAAAGCATCACTGAAAAAATTGACTATCTAATTGCCAATGATTACATCGAAGCTGAATTCATCAGTAAATACTCACCAAACTTTATTGAAAACTTGTCTAAGGACTTGCAGACTCACAAGTTTCGTTTCAAATCTTTCATGGCAGCTTACAAGTTCTACCAACAGTATGCTTTAAAAACTAATGACGGCAGCCAATATCTTGAAAGTATCGAAGATCGTGTGCTTTTTAATGCCCTTTATTTTGCTGATGGGAATGAAGAGCTGGCGCAGAATTTAGCACTTGAGATGATTAATCAACGTTATCAACCAGCCACTCCTTCTTTTTTGAATGCTGGACGAAGTCGACGCGGTGAATTTGTATCGTGTTTCTTGATTTCTGTGACAGATGATATGAATGCTATCGGACGTTCTATCAATTCAGCCCTGCAATTGTCACGTATCGGTGGTGGGGTCGGTATCAGCCTGTCAAACTTGCGTGAAGCTGGCGCACCAATCAAAGGCTATGAAGGCGCAGCGTCCGGTGTTGTTCCAGTGATGAAACTCTTTGAAGATAGTTTTTCATACTCAAATCAACTTGGTCAACGTCAAGGTGCAGGTGCTGTTTATCTCGATGTTTTCCACCCAGATATCATGGCCTTTTTATCGACTAAGAAAGAAAATGCTGACGAGAAAGTACGCGTCAAAACCCTTTCGCTTGGGATTACCATCCCTGATAAATTTTACGAATTAGCTCGTAAAAATGAAGACATGTACCTCTTTAGTCCCTATAGTGTCGAGCGTGAGTACGGTGTGCCATACAGTTACGTCGATATTACAGCAGAGTACGACAAAATGGTCGCTAATCCCAACATTGTCAAAACTAAAATTAAAGCGCGTGATTTGGAAACTGAAATTTCAAAACTCCAACAAGAGTCTGGTTATCCCTATGTGATTAACATTGACACCGCTAACCGCACTAATCCAATCGATGGCAAAATCATCATGTCAAATCTGTGTTCTGAAGTTCTTCAAGTCCAAAAACCAAGTATTATCAACGACGCCCAAGAATTTGTCAAAATGGGAACAGATATTTCATGTAACCTTGGTTCAACCAATGTGGTTAATATGATGACTTCACCTGATTTCGGTCGTTCTATCAAAGCCATGACACGTGCCTTAACTTTCGTATCAGACACATCATCAATCGAAGCAGTACCAACAATCAAACATGGCAATGAACAAGCCCATACTTTCGGACTTGGTGCTATGGGACTTCACACTTATCTTGCCCAAAACCACATTCACTACGGAAGTCCAGAATCTATCGAGTTCACAAATATCTATTTTATGCTGCTCAATTACTGGACTTTAGTCGAATCTAATCAGATTGCTCGCGAACGCAAGCAAACCTTTGCCAACTTTGAAAAATCAAGCTACGCTGATGGTAGTTATTTTGATAAATACATCACTGGTGATTTTGTACCAAAATCTGACCGCGTCAAAGAACTCTTCGCTGAGCACTTTATTCCTAGTGGCAAAGATTGGGCTGAGCTTCGCGATGCTGTGATGACAGACGGACTTTACCATCAAAATCGTCTTGCCGTTGCTCCAAACGGTTCAATTTCATACATCAACGATGTCTCAGCATCACTTCACCCCATTACACAACGCATTGAAGAACGTCAAGAAAAGAAAATCGGTAAGATTTACTACCCAGCAGCTGGGTTGTCTACAGATACAATTCCTTATTACACGTCTGCTTATGACATGGATATGCGCAAGGTTATCGATGTTTACGCTGCAGCTACTGAGCATGTTGATCAAGGATTGTCCCTCACTTTGTTCTTGCGCAGCGATATTCCTGAAGGGCTCTACGAATGGAAAACGCAAAGCAAACAAACCACTCGTGACCTTTCTATCTTACGTCACTATGCTTTTAATAAGGGACTCAAATCAATCTATTACATCCGTACCTTTACAGATGACGGTGAAGAAGTTGGTTCAAACCAATGCGAAAGCTGTGTGATTTAACTGAACACTTGTTATTGGTCCTAAAGGACCTAGTAATGAGACAGCAATCGCTAGGGCGGTTTGCCTAGTTCACTTACTAACTTCACCAAATAGCTATTATCGACCCATTTGCTTACGTAGCATAACTACTTAAAACTTGTATTGGTCCTAAAGGACCTAACAACAAGACGGCAACCGCTAGGGCGGTTTGCCTAGTTCACTTACTAACTCCAGCAATCGACTAGCATCGAGCCAATTGCTTACGTAGCGTAACCTTTTGACAACTTTTGTTAGTTTAAAAATGATTAGTGTCATGTCACGGCTAATGCCAGCGCTACTAGATAAATGAGCTAACTCGAACCTAGTCATCTGACTGGTCTTCTAAACTATTTTTACGGAGAAAATACATGTCGCAAACTTATTATAAAGCCATTAATTGGAATGAGATTGAGGATGTGATTGACAAGTCAACTTGGGAAAAGTTGACCGAACAATTCTGGCTTGATACGCGAATTCCGCTATCAAATGACCTCGATGATTGGCGTAAGCTTTCTGACCAAGAAAAAGATTTGGTCGGTAAAGTTTTTGGCGGATTGACCCTCCTTGATACCATGCAATCCGAATCTGGTGTGGAGGCCATTCGTGCAGATGTCAGAACACCTCACGAAGAAGCCGTCCTCAACAATATTCAATTTATGGAGTCTGTCCACGCCAAATCATACTCTTCCATTTTTTCAACCCTTAATACAAAATCAGAAATTGAAGCAATCTTTGAATGGACGAACAACAACGAATACTTACAGAAAAAAGCCAAAATCATCAACGATATTTATGAAAATGGCACTGCTCTACAAAAAAAGGTCGCTTCAACTTTTCTTGAAACCTTTCTCTTTTACTCAGGATTTTTCACCCCTCTTTATTATCTTGGCAATAATAAATTGGCAAACGTCGCTGAAATTATCAAATTAATCATCCGCGATGAATCTGTCCATGGAACTTATATCGGCTATAAATTCCAACTTGGTTTCAATGAATTGTCTGAGAAAGAGCAAGATGACTTGCGTGACTGGATGTATGACTTGCTCTATCAACTCTATGAAAATGAAGAAAATTACACCAAAACACTTTATGACCAAGTTGGCTGGACTGAGGAAGTTCTGACTTTCTTACGTTATAACGCCAATAAAGCTCTCATGAACTTAGGGCAAGATCCGCTTTTCCCTGATACCGCTAATGATGTCAACCCAATCGTTATGAATGGTATTTCAACAGGAACTTCTAACCATGATTTCTTTAGTCAGATCGGGAACGGATATCTTCTTGGTTCTGTTGAAGCTATGCAAGATGATGATTACAATTATGGACTTGATTAGAAATTTCAAAAAATTATCCCAAACTAGCTTGACAAGAAACTTTCTTTCATGCTAGACTATATACAAATTGAATTCACAAAGGAGTGCCATCGGCTGAGATCGCATTTGCGAAATCCTGATAACCTGATCTCGTTAGGACGAGCGTAGGGATTGTGATATGACTTTTTTAAACGTGATTAAAATAGCATTGAACATATTATCAGAAAAAGCTCCTTTGTGTTAGAAGGAGTTTTTTTATGTCGTCGAAGAATTCTCAATTGTCTGCTTTAATTGAGACTGCATTGGTTGCTGCTTTTGCTATGGCTTTATCTTATATTCCAGATTTTGCTAGCTGGTTCACCCCTTCATTTGGTGCAGTGCCAGTCGTGCTTTTTGCCCTACGTCGCGGTCCAAAATATGGAACTCTAGCTGGTCTTATCTGGGGCTTGCTTCACTTTATTTTAGGTAAAGTTTGGTACCTAGCCTTGTCACAAGTTATCATCGAATACATCATTACCTTTATCTCAATGGGTTTGGCTGGATTTTTATCTGCCCCATTTCAAAATGCTCTTTCTAAAGACAATAAAGGACGTGCTCTGATTTACTCAACTATCGGTGCCACACTTGCTGTTTTTGTCCGCTACTTCTGGCACTATGTCGCTGGTTTTATCTTCTGGGGAAGCTACGCACCAAAAGGCATGTCACCTTACCTTTATTCGCTCAGTGTCAATGGTACAGCTGGACTGTTAACCCTAGTCTTCGTCATTTTGGCACTTGCTATCATCATCCCAACACAAGGAAAAATTTTCTTGGTAAAAAAATAAACTCTTCATTTTCTAAGTTTAACACCATAAAAGCTAAGACAAAATGTCTTAGCTTTTTTCTATTATATTTGTCTCGCCAAATTAATCATTTCAAGGACACCTTGAGCGCATTCGCTACCTTTATTACCTGCTTTTGAACCAGAACGTTCGATAGCTTGCTCGATATCCTCAGTGGTAATCACACCAAACATAACTGGAATATCACTAGTGAGATTGATTTGCCCAACCCCTTTAGCTACTTCATTACAAACCAAATCGTAGTGACTTGTTGACCCGCGAATGACGCTACCGAGTGTGATAACACCATCATATTTACCAGTCGCAACAATTTTTTTCGTCATAAACGGAATTTCAAATGCTCCTGGCACCCAATAAACATCGATATCATCCTCAGCTACTTCATTGCGAACCAAACCATCCATGGCACCACCTAATAATTTTGAGGTGATAAATTCATTAAAGCGTGCTACAACGATAGCAATTTTTAAGTCTTTTCCGATAAATTTTCCTTCAAATGTTGTCATGATTTTCTCTCCTTATTTCCTTAAACAATGTGTAGTAAATGGTGAAATTTTTCTTGTTTAGTTTGCAAGTAGGCGCGATTCTCCTGGTGGGCTGTCATCTGTAAGGGCAAGCGTTCTACAATATCTATGCCTGCCATTTCAAGTTGCTCTAACTTATCAGGATTATTGGTTAAGAGTTTAACCTGCTTGATATCTAAAAAGCTCAAAATATCCGCTGCAATCTGGTAATCACGCTCATCTGGGGCAAAGCCAAGCTCAAGATTCGCCTCATAAGTGTCCAAGCCTTCTTCTTGCAACTGATAAGCTTTCAGTTTATTTTTTAAACCGATACCTCGACCTTCTTGACGAAGGTACAAAATAGCTCCGCGCCCAACTTGGTCAATTTTTTCCATGGCAGCATGCAACTGTTCTCCACAGTCACAACGCAAAGACCCAAAAATATCGCCAGTCAAACATTCTGAGTGCAAACGCAGTAAAAGCGGTTCATCTGTCGTCAAATCTCCCTTTGACAAGAGAACATGCTCGCGCTTTTCTTCATCTTCAAATAACTGAAGGTCAAAGTCACCATAACTTGATGGCAACTTTACCTTAGGACTATCTTGAAAGCTCACATAACGCGCAATATCACCCACTTCAATCATGGTCAAATTCCACTTGCTAGCAAAATCATGTAAATCAACTTTACGAGCCATCGTGCCATCATCTTTTAAAATCTCACAAATGTAAGTCGCTTCTCTCACACCAGCTAAACGTGCCAAATCAAGACTTGCTTCCGTGTGCCCACGGCGTTCTAATACACCACCAAAGCGTCCTACTAGCGGAAACATGTGACCAGGTTTGTGAAAATCACTAGCTTTACTTGTTGACGACGCCAATCCTTGAATAGTCTTAGCGCGGTCAAAAGCTGAAATTCCTGTTGACGTTTCTTTGTGGTCTACGCTAATGGTAAAAGCTGTGCCATGTGCATCCGTATTTTCTTCTGACATCGGAACAAGCTCCAAACGATTAGCAATCTCCTCAGACACTGGCGCACAAATCAAACCACGCGCGTGCTTGGTCATAAAATTCACATTTTCTGGGCTTGCCAATTCTGCCAGACCAACCAAGTCCCCTTCAGCTTCACGGTCATCATCATCGACCACTATAATTAATTTCCCTGCTCTCAAATCAAAAAGAGCCTTTTCAACATCCTTAAACATTTATTCTCCTTTCATCCTTGCCACTTGTGCCTGCATGTATTTTACTAAAATATCAGTCTCGATATTGACCTTGTCGCCTTTTTTAAGACTAGCCAAGTTAGTTTCTTCTGCCGTATGCGGGATTAGTGACACACTAAATTGTCCCGACTTAACTGACACCACCGTTAGACTAACCCCATTGACTGCGATTGACCCCTGCCCGACGATTTGCCCTTCAAGTTCTTTTGGAAAAGCAAAACTGAGTACCAGAGCAGTCTCATCGCTTTTTTTCTGGACAAGAGTTGCCACACCATCTACGTGCCCCGTCACAATGTGCCCTTCAAAACGTGCATTGGCAGACATAGCCAGTTCTAAATTAACCAAATCACCCAAACGATTTTCTGAAAGAATCGTCCGTCTAAAAGTTTCTGGCATAACATCAACGGTAAATAAATCTCCAGATTTAGACACACAGGTAAGGCACACACCATTAATGGCCATACTATCGCCAATTTTATAATCAGCTAACAACTTTCGTGAAGCCTTGCAAGTTAATTTGATATTGTGCTGGTGTTTGACAATCCGGCTAATACGACCTTGTTCTTGAATTAATCCGGTAAACATCACTACCTCCTTCTAGCCGAAAGCCTAATATTATTTCCGATTTTTTGACAGGCAAAATCGTCTAATTCTAAGGCTTGACTAACCAGACGAAAACTCGACATGGCTGCTTTGCCATTACCTCCAATAAGCTTAGGAGTCACATAAGAAATGATTTCATCCCAAAGCCCACTTTCCAGAAAAGCATCATGAACACCAGCTCCGCCCTCAACATAAACTGACTGAAGCTTCTTCTCATAAAGCACCTGCAAAATATTTTCAATTGAAAACTCTGGCAAATCAATTACTGTGACATGCTTTGGTAAATCCGAAACCTTCCGACTACTAAAAATATAAACTGGAGCCGAATTATCTTCAAAAATCTGTAAATCTAACTGGTCAAAAACACGCCCCTTTTCATCCAAAATCACACGCACTGGCGGACAAAAGCTTGTCCCACTCCCCAGCAAACGTGGATTGTCAATCAAGACCGTATCAGCACCAACCAATATCGCATGAAAATCATCACGTTCATCGTGAACAAAACGATTTGTCTCGTCATCAGTCAAAGCCGTTCGTTTGCCAAGCACAGCAATCTTTCCATCCAGACTAACTGCTTGTTTCAAAACAACATAAGGACGCTTGCGCTCATGGTAAACATTGTAATGCTTGTTGAGTGCGCGTGCCTCTTCTCCCAAAATATGAGTGACTACTTCTATTCCTTGCTCTTTTAAGAAAGCCACACCTTTTCCTGCTACTAAAGGATTGGGGTCAAGCTGGCCAACAACTACCTTTTTGATACCTGCCTCAACAATCACTTGGGTACAGGGTGGCTGTTTTCCCTTATGATGACAAGGTTCCAAGGTCACATAAAGAGTTGAATTAAATAGTTCTTCCGGAGTTTGACAATATAAAATCGCGTTCTTTTCAGCATGCTCATGACCATACTGCAGGTGTGCACCACGAGCAATCACATGATTATCTTTGACAATCACCGCACCAACTAAAGGATTGGTGTAAGTTTGCCTAAAGCCACGCTTAGCTTCTTCTATCGCTTGCAACATATAGTTTTTATCCATATCTTCCTCCTTTCACATAAAAAAATCCCGACAAAAATTATCCGACTAGCTTGCACTAATCAGTCATTTTCATCGGGTATCACTGTAGTTATCTGAATTTTCTGACACATAAAATATACCAAAAACAAAAATCCTCGTAGCATTACACTACGAGGCGATTAAAGACAACTAAAAAAGTAATTCAAAAAGCGAGAGTATGCTTTTTGACACTCTATCAATTCTTCTCCCATCCAGACTATACTGTCGGCTCTGGAATCACACCAGATCAGCTTGCGCTCACGGACTTAGCTCTCTCATTTTTCAAATAAAGTTGATTAGTAATTGCTTCTCCTCACAGACATAGCGAAACATCAGCGAGAAATAAAAGCAAGTAACAATCAACGAGACAACAACACCGTCGGTCGGGAATTTCACCCTGCCCCGAAGAAAACTATTCAATTCTTCTTAAGATTATCATGAATCTAAAAAGCTGTCAATTTTTTTATTATTTCCTACAAACTTTCAATCATTTCGACCAATTTCTTGGCATGGACTTGTGATTTTGCAATCATTTCTTGGGCTTTTTCAGCGTCGTTTCGAAGTGAATAAGAAACGCCGTGTGTCACAACATGGCCTGCAAAATTCAGTTGAGTCAATTTCGCTGTCAAACGAATCGGTGCCAAAAGCTCGTCAATCGTTGTGCCTGTTTCTGCGCTATAAGCTGCTTCTCCTGCGCCAGTCGTCAAAGAAGCAATCAAAACTTTATCTTTCAAGGCATTGCCATTTGAACCGTGTGAAAAACCATGCACAAAAACTTTTTCAATCCATTTATTCATCAAAGATGGTGTCATGTACCAGTAAAGTGGATACTGAAAAACAATAACATCAGCTCGACGTAATTTTTCCTGCTCAGCTGTCACATTAATCTGATAATCAGGATACAAATTACTCAAAATATCCAATTCAACTTCTGGATAAAGCTTTTTAATTTCTTTTAAAATCATTTTATTTGCAAGTGAATCATTTTTCAAATCAGGATGCCCTGAAACAACAAGAACTTTTTTAGCCAATTTTGTCACTCCTCCCATTTTTAGAAAATTCTATACAATTAAAAGCAATTTGTCAACTTGAAAAAGAACCTCTCACTAGAGAAGTCCTTTTATCTTAGGCAAAAACGTCTTTCAAAATAGCAACACCTTGATCAATTTGCTCTTTTGTCAAAGTCAATGGTGGCAAGAGACGAATAACATTTGTTCCTGCAGTTAAGACAACAAGACCTTTGTCCCGTGCCTTTTCAACCAAGTCAACAAGATTTTCAGTTGTTTCAATACCAATCATGTAACCAATCCCACGAACCTCAGTTACTTTTGAATTACCAGCTAGAGCTTTCTTCAACTCAGCTTGCAAATAATTACCATTGTCAAGAGCTTGGGGCAAGAAACCGTCAGTGAGCATAATATCTAGTATGCTTGAGGCTGCTGACATGACAAGTTTATTGCCACCAAAGGTTGACCCATGACTGCCGTAAGAAAAAGCTGAACCAAGTTTTTCTTTTGCAATCATTGCACCAACTGGCACGCCATTTCCAAGACCTTTTGCCAAAGTAAAAATGTCTGGCTCAATGCCATAATGTTCAAATGAAAAGAGTTTCCCAGTACGTCCCATACCTGTTTGGACTTCATCAACAATAAGCAAAATCCCTGTATTTTGACAAAATTCGCTCAAGGCTGTTACAAAAGTTTTATCTGCTGGACGAACTCCTGACTCCCCTTGAACCAATTCTAGCATGACCGCCGCAGTATCCTCAGTCACCAAGGCTTTGACACTATCCAAATCATTATATGTCGCATAGCTAAAATGTGGGACAACATCACCAAAACCAGCTTTAATTTTGTCCTGACCAGTCGCAGACATTGACCCAAAGGTACGACCGTGAAAAGAATTCACAAAAGTGATAATTTCTTGCTTGCCAGTCGCCTTACGAGCAATTTTAATCGCTGCTTCATTAGCTTCCGCACCGCTATTTGCAAAGAAAGCAAGATAATCTTTATCCCCGATTAATTTACCTGCTACTTCTTCTTGTAAGGAATTGTGGTACAAATTTGGCATGTGCCAAATCTCCTCAGCCTGCTTAAGCAAAGCTGCTTTGACTTGTGGGTGAAAACCAAGATTAGTCACACCAATACCAGATGAAAAATCAAGGTATTTTTTGCCGTCCTGGTCTAAAAGATAATTACCTTGCGCTTTAACAAATTCGATAGCTGCGCGTTTATAATTTTGAAATAGTTTTGTCATTCGTCGCTCCTTTACGTTAGCAGATGATTGAAGTTCCTGTTACAAGATTGTCGCCAATCAATACTTCACCCACACCTGCTAAAACAGTGTTCACTGCTGATTCGATTTTAGGAATCATGCCGCCAGTGATAATTCCTTGGTCAATTTTCTCTTGAAATTCTGTCGATGTTAAGCTATCAAGCACAACTCCATTTTCCAAAACGCCTTTAACATCAGTCATTAGGACTAATTTTTCAGCCTCTAAAGCGACAGCGACCGCTGTTGCCAAATAATCTGCGTTGATGTTTAAAAGCTCGCCATCTTTAGAATAGCCAAGCGATGCAAGAACTGGCAACATGTTGTTATCAAGCATTTGCTCCAAAATCGGTATCTGAATATTTGAGACATCACCAACGTAACCATAAGTTTCCTTGTCAAGAAAATCAGCTGTCACCACTCTTTTAATATTCGATAGCAACTGAATACTATCAATAGATGATTGGTTAAGTTTTTCAGTCAAATTTTCACCAACCATGTAAAGAAGAGCATAGCTGACCAACTTCATATCAGATTGACTAGTTACACGAAGACCATTGATTTTTTTAACTGGTACTTGGTTATCTTCCATTAATTTATTAATAGCATAGCCGCCACCATGCACAATGACCAAATTTTTATGGGTATCTTTCCATTTTTTGACTTGTGCTAAAAAGTCTTGCGACAAGTTTTGGCTAGCAACGCCACCAATTTTAATCACAATTGTATTTTTCATAGTCTCATCCCTTTATGTACGATAGAGGGCATTGATTTTCACGTAACTGTATGACAAATCACAACCCCAAGCTTTTCCTTGTGCTTCACCCGCATGCAAATCAACAGTGATAGTAATCTCATCTTCGTGCATAACATCTTGTATTTCTTCTGCTTCAAATTCAACGGGACTTGATTTTAACATGACTGGAACATCGCCAAGGAAAATGTCAATATTATCAACAGGAACATCAACCCCTGCATAACCAACTGCTGCTAGAATACGTCCCCAGTTAGGGTCTTCACCAAAAATAGCCGTCTTCACAAGGCTTGAACCAACAACACTTTTAGCTATCATGCGTGCATCAAGAGCGTTTGGAGCATTTTTAACATTCACTTCAATGAGTTTGCTTGCGCCTTCACCGTCTTTGGCAATCATTTTAGCCAATTCTTGCATCACGTAATTAAGCATGGCTGAGAATTTATCAAACTCAGGCGTATTTGGCAAAATTTCTTCGTTCAAAGTGCAACCATTTGACATGACAAGAACCATATCATTCGTTGAAGTATCACCATCAACCGTGATTTGATTGAAAGTCGTTTCAACGTTCTGACTTAACGCAAGTTGCAAGGTTTCACTTGAAATATTAGCATCACAAGTGATAAAAGCTAGCATTGTCGCCATATTTGGGTGAATCATGCCTGACCCCTTTGCAACACCCGCCATGGTTACCTCGTCACGACCGAATTTTTCCGTAACTGCAACAGTTTTAACCATGGTATCTGTTGTCAAAATAGCTTTTGAAAAATCATCTGAATTTCCATTCACCACAAGTTTAGAAAGACCTGTTTTAAGAGTATCCATTGGCAACAAATCACCAATCACACCAGTTGAAGCAACGCCGACCAAATCAGGTTCAACACCAAGTTTTTCTGCTGTCCATTTTTGTATCGTGTAAGCATCTTCCATTCCTTGCACACCTGTACAAGAATTGGCAATACCTGAGTTCACCACGATAGCTTTCATTTTTTGTGCTTTTTTAACAGACTGACGTGTCACAATTAGTGGCGCCGCAATGACTTTATTGGTCGTATAAACCCCAGCGACGCTGGCTGGCACTTCTGAAACAATCCAACCAAAATCAAGTTTTCTTTTCTTAAACCCTGCATGTAATCCATCTGCTGAAAATCCAAGTGGGCTTGCTACATTACCTTCAATAACTTTCATATATCATACCCTTTCTAGACTATAAATAATTTGGCGAAATCATTAATCCTTCTGTTTCATCCCAACCATTCATCAAGTTGAGGTTCTGAACAGCCTGCCCAGCCGCTCCTTTAATCAAATTGTCAATAACTGAAACAATGGTTAAGACATTTGTGATCTCATTGTAGAGGAAACCAATATCGGTAAAGTTTGAACCAATGACATTGTGCAATTCTGGTAAATCATCTTGCACTCGAACAAATGGCGTATCCTTGTAAGAATCTTCATAGATAGCAAATAGATTAGCATTTGTTAGTGGCTTTTTCAACTTAACATAAACTGTTAACATGATGCCGCGATTAACTGGCAAAAGTGATGTTGAAAATTGAATGTGGCTAACTTTCTCATCAAATAACTTCAACTCTTGCACAATTTCTGGAATATGCTGGTGACGATTCAACTTGTAAGTCACGTAATTATCATGCACATTAACAAAATGACTTGACTCAGAAAGTGCCTTACCAGCACCTGTCAAACCACTTTTCGCATCCACGATAATAGAATCTTCTTCGACAACACCAGCTTTTAGCAAAGGTATCAAAGCTAATTCTGTTGCTGTCGCGTAGCAACCAGGGTTTGAAATGAATTTTTTACCTTTAACATCTGTAAACTCAGCCAAAGAATATGTAAATTTATTCAGCTCTTCATCACTAGCAGGTGTTTTTTTATACCATTTTTCATAAAGATAGGCTGGCAAGCGATGGTCCCCTGACAAATCTATCACTGGAAAACCAGCTTTCACAAAAGGCTGTGCCAACTTGCTTGCGACCCCACTTGGTGTTGCAAAGAATACCAAGTCTGACTTTGCTATGATTTTATCAGCATCAAATTCTTCGATAACCAAGTCACAGATACCAACTAAGTAAGGGTATAAGTCTGATAATCGTCGACCGATTTCCTTAGTTGCATGAATCGAAGCAATCGTTACTTTTTTATGATTATTCAATAATTTAACTAATTCTAGACCACTGTATCCAGTGATGCCAACAATCGACACTCTCATAATATACACTCCTTGAATAAATATGTATTCGATTTTATAGTATATTTATTCATAAGTCAAGTATTTTTTACATAAAATATAAAAAAGCACGAATTTTCATTCGTACTTTCATTATTTTTCAAATTTATGGATATTAATCAATTTTTCTATTTTTCTGGTAAGCAAAATAAAAAGCAATCGAAGTTAAAACAATCCAACCAAGTAATACGAAAATAGTTTTATCTGTTAATTGGTAATCTGATAATTCTTTAAAATATTTGGCATTTGCTCCGATAAAAGAATACTCCATGACCGTCCTAACAGATTTAGCAAATTCAGAAAATATTGGCAAAAAACTCGCAATAAGCACTAGAGTGAGACTACAAACAGTTATTTGGGTTTGATTCTTAGCCACAAAAGCAATTAAAAGATTTAATAAAATAAGGACTAGGCTTGTTAGACTAATAGCAACTAAATAGATCCATCGTTCCATGTCTTTAATCTGCATCAAAATTGGAATTAAAATACTTGCAAGTAAGGAAAAAATAATTGGGAAAATAATAACTGTCGTGATATATTCTCCTTGTTTAACACCTGATAAAATCAAACTTTTTAAATTTTTTCTTTTCCTTTTCTTCTGAAATCATGGTAGAGACAAAAGAACCTGCTGTTATACTATATATCATATTAAGTCCCATACCAATGAACCCCGAATTATCATCAAAACCAAGTAAATTAACAAATAAGACAATATCAAAAATTGGAGATATCACAACAAATAAAAAATTTATTACTCATTATGAACTGCCAACGTAGCCAAAGTAGACTCATAAATCTATTTTTCCCCATACTAGCATTTTCCTATAGCTTTGTTTATTGATGCCTTCATTATATCTTAATAAAACAGTGTTTAAAAATCTTATTTTTCAAACCATCCCAACTGTCCAATTCGCTCGACGGCTTCTTCAAGGCGTTCTGGTTCAACTAGGAGTCCGATTCTGACGTAGCCATCTCCTGCTTGTCCGAAACCTTTTCCCGGTGCGACTGCGACGTGAGCTTCATTTAAGAGTAAATCAGCGAAGCTTTCACTGTTATAACCTTCTGGCACCGGCATCCAAGCATAAAACGAACCTTTTGACTCAAAGGCGTGCCAGCCGATTTTAGCAGCAGCTTTGACAAAAGCGTGGCGTCGCTCGTCATATTTGTGATTTAGCTCTGCGATTGCCGCTTTAGCGCGCTCATCTAAAAGAGCTACTGCGCCAGCGTCTTGGATAGCTGGAAAAATGCTGACAAAAAGGTGGTCTTGTAATAAGTTAAGCGCCTCAATCAACTCCGCATTTCCCGCCGCAAAAGCCAAACGCCAACCTGCCATATTAAAGGTTTTGGAAAATGTATAAAGTTCAACGCCAACTTCTTTAGCCCCAGGTGTTGAGAGAAAACTTGGATTTTTAAAATCATCTGCTCCCAAAGCTCCGTAAGCGAAATCACTAACCACACCTACTTCGTATTTTTTCGCCCAAGCAACCAATTCTTCATAAAATTCAGGCGTCGCCACAGCACCAGTTGGGTTATTGGGGTAGTTGATGTAGATAAATTTAGCACGCTTTGCCACTTCTTCAGGAATGGCTGATAAATCTGGCAGAAAGTTATTTTCTTCTTTTAAAGGAAAGGTTTCATATTCAATTTTTCCAAGAGAAACGCTTGATAAATAATCTGGATAACCAGGATCAGGCAGCAAAAGCAAATCACCAGAATTCATGGTGGCTACTGGAAATTCAACCAGACCAATCTTTGCACCACCAAGGACACAAATTTCCTTCTCACTATCAAGTTCCACCTGATAATTATCCTTATAAAACTGACTAGCTGCTTCTTTAAAATTAGCATTGCCTCGAAATTGTGAATATTTATGGGATGCTGGATTCTTAGCAGATTCAATCAAGGCATCAACGATATAATCGTAGGTCGGCTGATCAGGATTTCCCTGCCCAAGATTTATTACATCATAACCTTGTGCCACTTTAGCATTGACCTTAGCAACAAGACTTGCAAAAAATTGTTTTGGTAATGTTTGTAAAATATCTGATTGTGAAAACATCCTAACTCCCCCCTTAATGATACAACTCTGGTTTTCGGTCAGCGAAAACAGGAATATGACCACGAACTTTTTCAACCTCTGATAAGTCAATATCTACCGAAAAAACACCTTCTTGATTATCTGGCGCTTGCAAAATAACATTTCCTAGCGGGTCAATAACCAATGAATGCCCAGAAAAATCATCCAACACTCCTTGACCAACACGGTTGACAGCTACTACAAAAGCTTGATTTTCAACTGCACGCGCACGCAGCAAAATCTCCCACTGTGGCACACGTTTTTTTGGCCATTCAGCTACGACAAATAAAACTCTAGCACCAGTCGCCATCAAGGTTCTCACCCATTCCGGAAATCGCATATCATAGCAAATGATACTAGCTACCTTGACACCATCAAGCTCAAAAGTACTTTCACGATGCCCAGCCTGCAAAAAACGATCTTCTCCCATCAAGCCAAAAAGATGAACTTTATCATAATCAGCAATCACCTGACCAGCTCGGTTAAAAACATAAGTAGTATTAAAAAATTGATTTTTCTTTACTGTCGCGACCGAACCAGCTACCAGATTAACCTGATTTTCTTTGGCAAACTTTCCTAACAAATTTTTCGTTTGCTGACCATCCTTATCAGAAAGCTCAGCCATTTGCTCCAAAGCATAGCCAGTGTTCCACATCTCAGGCAAAACAATCACATCGGACTCATCAAGTGCAGCTTTTTCTAACCAAGCAAGGACATTCTCAATGTTTTTCTTCGGCTCAGCTTCGTAAATAGCCATCTGAATTAGTGAAACTTTCATGATTTCCTCGATTCTATCTTTTGTTGAAAATTTTCTGAAATCTTTGTGACTATTATAGCAGTCTGCCTTCTCCTCGTAAAATAGTTATTTTAAATAGATTTGATAGTTAAAAACTATAACCCCTAAAAAGCCCACCATCAGGTGGGCTTTCTTTTTATTTTTTTCTGTCTCGCAAGATTTTAATCAGGTTACTGAGTAAGCTACATTCTGCAAAGAGAATGACCAAAAGTGGCCAATTCACTTGCTTTTGTAAACTATCAGAAATAAGAACACAGATAAGAATTGCTATCGTTACGCTGATTAAAGCAATAGCGAGTTTCAGAAAGATTTTTTTAGATGTCATCTTAAAGATTTTCTGCTACTGCTGCAAAAAGGTCTGCGATTTTAGCAGCATCTGAACCACCGGCCATGGCCATGTCTGGTTTACCACCACCACGACCTGATACGATTGGTGCCAAAACTTTAATCAAGTTACCAGCATGAACATCTTTTGATTTGCTTGCTACAAGGACATTGACTTTTTCGCCAATAGCTGCTGCCAAGACAAGAACGTCAGAATAGTCTTTTTGTTTCCAGTTGTCAGCAAATGTACGAAGGGCACCTGCATCAGAAACAGTTACTTGGCTAGTGATAAAGCGAAGACCGTTTGCTTCTTTAACATCTTTGAAAACGTCACCAGCTTGTGCTGCTGCTGCTTTTTCTTTCAATTCAGCATTTTCTTTTTGCAATTTGTGCAATTGTTCTTGCAAGCTTACTACTTTCTTAGTAACTTCTTTCAATTGAGGCACTTTAAGAGTTTCAGCAATTGCTTTAAGGTCTTCTTCTTCTTGACGGTATGCTTCAAAGGCTTCTTTACCAGTTACAGCAAGGATACGACGAGTTCCTGAACCGATACCTTCTTCTTTAACAATCTTGAAGATTCCGATTTCAGCTGTATTTGAAACGTGTGTACCACCACAAAGTTCAATTGAGTAATCGCCGATTGTTACAACACGTACGTTTTTACCGTATTTTTCACCGAACAAGGCCATAGCACCCATTGATTTAGCAGTATCAATGTCAGTCTCAACAGTCTTAACTGGAATAGCATTCCAGATTTGTTGGTTAACTTCTTCTTCGATTTGACGTAATTCATCAGCAGTTACTGCTTCAAAGTGAGTGAAGTCAAAGCGCAAGAATCCTTCTTCGTTAAGAGAACCAGCCTGAGTAGCGTGTTCACCGATAACGTGGTGAAGTGCAGCGTGAAGCAAGTGAGTAGCTGTGTGATTTTTGATAACACTGTGACGACGTTTGCTATCAATTTCAAGTGTGTATGTTGTACCAACTGACAAGCTTGCGAGAACATCAACTGTATGAAGAGCTTGACCATTTGGAGCTTTTTGAACATCTGTCACGCGAGCAACGATGTCACCTTTATCATTTTTAATAACACCGTGGTCAGCTACTTGTCCACCCATTTCAGCGTAGAATGGAGTTTTCGCAAAGACAAGCAATACTTGACCTTCTGAAACAGCTTCAGTACGTTCGTTATCAGCGATAATAACTGACAATGTAGAATCAAGAACTTCTTCAGTGTAGCTAAAGACTGATTCTTCAGTAATGCTTGACAATGTTTCGCTTTGCATACCCATTGAACCACCTTTAACGACGCTTGCACGCGCACGTTCTTGTTGTTCTTTCATAGCAGCTTCAAAGCCAGCGTGGTCAATCTTGAAGCCTTTGTCTTCAGCCAATTCTTCAGTCAATTCAACTGGGAATCCATATGTATCATACAATTTGAAGATATCTTTACCTTCAACAGTGTCTTTACCAGCTGCTTTCAAATCAGCCAACAATTGGTCAAGCATGTTTGAACCAGCATCGATTGTACGTGCGAATGTTTCTTCTTCACGACGAACGATTTTTTCGATAAATTCACGTTTTTCAAGCACTTCTGGGTAGTATGATTCCATGATTTTACCAACAGTTGGAACCAATTTATACAAGAATGTTTCGTTGATACCAAGGCGACGACCGTGCATAACTGCGCGACGAAGCAAACGACGAAGCACGTATCCACGACCTTCGTTACCAGGAAGAGCACCATCACCGATAGCAAATGAAAGTGAACGTATGTGGTCAGCGATAACTTTAAAGCTCATGTTGTCGCCATCTGGATCATAAGTTTTACCAGATAATTTTTCGATTTCACGAATGATTGGCATGAAGAGGTCAGTTTCAAAGTTTGTTTTAGCCCCTTGCATAACCGCAACCAAACGTTCCAAACCGGCACCCGTATCAATGTTTTTGTGTGGCAATTCTTTGTACTCTGAACGTGGAACAGCTGGATCAGCGTTAAATTGTGACAACACGATGTTCCAGATTTCGATGTAACGATCGTTTTCGATATCTTCAGCAAGAAGTTTGATACCAACGTGGTCTGGGTCAAAGTCTTCACCACGGTCAAAGAAGATTTCAGTATCTGGTCCTGAAGGTCCAGCACCGATTTCCCAGAAGTTGTCTTCGATTGGAATCAAGTGACTTGGTTCAACACCAAGTGAAATCCAACGGTTGTAAGTGTCTTTATCATCTGGGTAGTAAGTCATGTAAAGTTTATCTTTAGGGAAGTCAAACCATTCTGGACTTGTCAATAATTCAAATCCCCAAGTGATTGCTTCATCACGGAAGTAATCACCAACAGAGAAGTTACCCAACATTTCAAACATTGTATGGTGACGAGCTGTTTTACCAACGTTTTCGATGTCATTTGTACGGATAGCTTTTTGAGCATTAGTGATACGTGGGTTTTCTGGAATTACTGAACCATCAAAGTATTTTTTAAGTGTGGCAACACCTGAGTTGATCCACAACAAAGTTGGGTCGTTTACAGGAACCAAGTTTGCAGAAGGTTCAACAGAGTGACCTTTTGATTTCCAGAAGTCTAGCCACATTTGGCGCACTTGCGCACTAGTCAATTGTTTCATTTTATCTTTCCTTTTCTTGTTACTAAGCGATGTTACAACGCTTGCCATAGATTGAAATCATCTTTTATGCCATTAAGGATACAAAAAACGGCAAGTCCATCTCATAGAGGGTGACGTTAGCCACGGTACCACCTCTTTTCAATGAACCTGTCATTCTTCATTTATCTCTTAAATTGTTTTTTCTTGCATTTGACCCTGGTAACTCGGTTACCAATATTGACAATTAGAAAACATGAGTAGCACATTTTTAACTTCATCCATGGCTCGCAGCAACCGCCACTTTTCTGAATCTGAATTTTTAAAAACGATTCTCAATCTTTTTAATTGTACTGTATTTTAAGCTTCTGGTCAAGTAGCTTATTCAGCTGAATCTGTAGATGATTCAGTTGTTGATGATTCTTCTGTTGAACTTGATGAGCTTGCTTCAGAAGAAGTTGATGAAGCTTTTGATGATGAAGCTGAAGAACTTGATGATGAGCTTGTTGCATATTGTGAAAGAATACTTGCAAAGGTGTTATCTTTAATCTTCACGTTAGCTTTATCAAGAGCTTTAGCAATAACTTGATTTTGGAAGTTTGTGTCGTTTTGATATTTAGCCATGATAGCTTTCTTCAAGCGTTTTTTGTATGTCTTCCAATCAGAGTTTTTATCTGTTTTCTTAGTTGTCTTAACGATGTAGTATGTGTATGAATATGTTGAAGAATTCATTACTTTGATAACATCTGAAACTGAACCTTCATTTTGTTTGAATGCAGCATCCATAACATCTGTTGGAAGTTTTGTATCTGCTGAGTCAAATGTGTATTCAGTTTTCTTAGCTATTGTGTTTTCTTTAGCGATTTTATCAAAATCAGCGCCATCCGCAGTTGCTTGATCGTGAACTGAGTTAGCTTTGTCTTCGTTGCTCAAAGCAATAACTGTAGCTGTTGTATCAGGGGTGTAATCTTTGTAAGCTTCTTTGTAGTTTTTAGTTGTCAATTTATCTTTGGCAGCTTCTTTAACAGCATATTCCACTAACATTGATGTGCGAATTTGTTGCTTGTAAGTATCTGTTGTCAAACCAGCTGCTTGAAGTGCACTTGAGAATGATGAACCATATGATGAAGCAGTTTTATTGTAAGCTTCAGTCACTTCTTTATCTGAAACTTTGCTTCCATATTGGTCTTCAAAGACACGTGACAAAATCAAGTTCAACATTGTTTGTTGTGAAGATTTTGAACTTTTTGCAGCACTGTAGAAGTCTGATACTGTAATTGTGTTACCTTTCATTGTAACAAGAGCTTTAGTTTCAGAATTGTTGTTTGTAGCAAGGTAAGTAACGCCAGCACCGATAAGAGCTGAAGCCACGGCAATAGAAACACCTTTAAAAGCCTTGCTTTGGATCATTTTTGTAAATCCTGATTTTTCTTTGTTAGCCATTGATATTAAACTCCTTAATTTGTCTTTAACTCCATTAGTATACCACAATAACTTAAATGTTGCTTAATTTTACAGTTCTACATCTTCAGCATTTTTACAGAGCATTAGCAGTCCGTCACTAAGTGGTAAAAGGCTTGCTGTCAGATTTGGATTATCAAGCGTTGCGTCAAAAAGTCGTTGAAGCCCACGGTAAATCGTGCGCTGTCCGCGACGCACTTCTTCGATTGGTTTGACAATATCACCACCTTGGAAGACATCGTCAAAAATCACAACACCTCCAACTTTCAAGTGTTTCAAAACTTCTGGCAAAAAGACGATGTATTTTGATTTTGCAGAATCCATGAAGACAAAGTCATACTCACCTTCAAGGGTTGAAAGAGTATCAACGGCATCGCCTTCAACCAATGTGATTTGCTTGCGAGTGTCATACTTTGCAAAGTTTTCCTTAGCAAAAGCAATCATTTCTGGATTACGATCGAGTGTTGTAATCTTAGCTTCTGGTGCATTTTCTGCCATCAAAAGCGCTGAAAAACCAATTGCTGTTCCAATTTCCAAGATATTCTTAGGTTGCAAGGTTTGCAACAAGAAACGGAAATAAGCTACGACTTCGTGCTGGATAATCGGGATATTTTCTTGATGTGCAAAAGCTTCTAATTCAGCTAAAAAACCGTCATTTTGCTTTTGACGTGTTCGCATATAACGCACGACACCCTCTTTGACAACAGGACGTCGCATATTGTGATTTGCTGTTTTTGAATATGATTTAACCATAACTCTTATTATATAGCAAAATAAAGCCGATGTGAATAGCTAGTTTTTCATGCTTTTAAAAGTACTGGAATATCAGACAAATCTGCAATTTTTTGATTGATTTTTGAGTTTGGTTGACCCAGATTGATTGACTTGATACCTGCATTCTCAGCCGCTTCAACATCAATACGACGGTCACCAACGTAATAAGTATCAGACTTATCAAGATGGTATTTTTCAAGCAGATAATCAATAGCTTCTGGCTCAGGTTTACGTGCAAAGCCATTGGCCGATGTCACTACTTCTGTGAAATACTGATGCACACCTAATCTTTCTAAAACATCATTGGCCGTAATGCCTTTATGAGTATAGACAAAATGGCTAACGCCAGCTTGCTTGGTTTGCTTTAAGATCTCTGCCATGTGTGGCATTGGATTAATCTTGTGGTCACTCGCCTCTTGCTCTTTTTTAAAGAAACTAGACAGCTCAGCAAAATCCAAATCTTCCTCTTTAGCCACCTTGTAAAGCAAAGCCTTAACCGATTCTTTGATGATAAACGACATAACCCATTCTTCATTAAAAGTAAGGTCATAATGTGCATAGGTGTCTTTCAAAGCCTCCCCAATTGCCTCATATGAGTCCACCAAAGTTCCATCAAAATCCCAAATCAAAGTTGTCAATCTATTTCTCCAATCTAATCTAATAACGTACTAAACGCTGCCCGTCTTCTAAATCAATACTATTTTCTAAAGCCCCGCCAGCTTTTTCAATAATGTGACGACTGGCAATATTGTCTTCACGTGCTGTGATCAAAACGGGACTAATCCCACGTTTACCATATTCTTCAAGGGCAAAGTTAAGAGGTTTTGTCATAATACCTTGTCGTCTAAATTTTGGTGAGGTTTGATAGCCGATATGTCCACCAACAGTCGATAGATTTCCTTTTTCAAGTTGCCAACGACAAGCAATTCGCGCAGCAATGCTACCATCTACAAACGTATAATAAGTGGTCACTGTCGAATAATCTGGATGAGCAGCTTCTCTTTCTTGAGCTCTGCTATTTTCTACAAACACCTTAAAATCAGTGACTTCGCGCGTCGTCTCAGGAGCAACAAAAGGATTATCATCATTTTTAAAAGACGCTAGAAAAGAGCAGTAAGCTTCTTCATCACAAAAGTCAATTGGTCGAATTTCCATACCAGCACCTCCAAATTTTTCCATTATAACATAAAAGAGACTGAAATCATCCAATCTCAAAAACTATTTTAAAGGTGTGCCCCTTTTTCAACCAAGGCTTCTAGTTCATTTAGGCGGTCTTCAAAAATCTTGAAGGCAGCATCCAGATAATCACTACTTGTCATATCAACTCCAGCTTTTTCAATCACATTAAGTGGGTAATCAGAATTACCAGCCTTGAGGTAATCAAGGTAACGGTCGATATCAACTTGTGTACCGTGAACCACTTTATCAGCTAGGTAGCTTGCTGCTGCAAAACCTGTTGCGTATTGATAAACATAATAGTTGTAGTAGAAATGCGGAATACGTGCCCATTCGTATTGAATTTCCGGATTGTCTTCCTTGCTAAGACCATAATATTTTTCATTTAGGTCTGCATAAAGATTGTTAAGGTATTCGCTTGTCAATACTTCACCAGCTTGGTCTGCTTTATGAATCATATCTTCAAACTCTGCAAATTGTGCTTGACGGAAGATTGTTCCTTTAAAACCATCCAAGAAATGATTCAAAATCGCAAAGCGAGCTTTATCATCGTCAACTTCTTTCAAAAGCGTTTCCGTTAAAATATTTTCATTGGTTGTTGAAGCAATTTCAGCTAAGAAAATGCTGTAATCACCGTAGACATACGGTTGATTTTCACGAGTAAATGTTGAATGAAGGCTGTGCCCAGTTTCATGTACCAAAGTAAACAGATTATCAAGCGTATCTTGCCAGTTCAAAAGCATAAAGGCGTTGGTATCGTAAGCCCCACCAGAATAAGCTCCTGAGCGTTTTCCTTTATTGACATGAACGTCAATCCAACGTTCTGTGAAAGCACGGTGAACACGTTCAGAATAATCTTTACCGAAGATAGTCAAAACTTCTTCTGCTTTTTTCAAAGCTTCTTCATAAGTGAAACTCATATCCATTTCAGACAATGGTGTATGAATATCATACATTTTCAAATCGTCCAATTTAAGAACTTTCTTACGAAGTGCCACATAACGATGAAGCAGTGACAAGTGTGCATTCACACGGTCAATCAATGTATCATAAACTGCTTCTGGAATGAAGTTAGCAGAAAGTGCTGCCTCACGTGCTGACTTGAAGTGGTGAACACGCGCATCATAGTTATGAACCTTAACATTTGTCTGTAATGTCTTAGCGTAAGTGTGTTGGAATTGTTCATAAGTGGCATACATCGCTTCATAAGCTGCTTTTCGGACGTCGCGATTTTTTGATTCCAAAAGACTAATGAAATTACCATGTGTTAATTGTACCTCATTGCCTTCATCATCTAAAACCTCTGGGAAAACAATATCAGCATTATCCAGAATTTCAAAAGTTTCACCAGCAGCACCAAAAATTTCGTGTGCACCAGCTAAGAGTTCTTCTTCTTTTTGTGACAAGACATGTGCTTGGCGTTTGAAAAGTTGTTCAAAGAAATGCGTATAAGCTGATAGTGCTGGCGTCTCAGCAACAAATGCCGCAAAATCTTCAGCTGATAATTTCATCAATTCTGGTTCGTAAAAAGCAAAGACTTCACTGTATTTAGCATAAAGTGCTGTGGCTTTAGCTTGGTATTCTTGGTATTTTGCCACTGTTGTATCTTGGTCATTTTTCATTGATGCATAGACGTAAACTTTTTCCAATCTGCGTGACAAATCAAGATAATGCTCCGTCATAGTTAGCAAATTCTTACTTGATTGCGTCAAGTGACCTTTGTATTTTTTAGCATCTTCTAAATCAGCATCTAACTTAGCTAATTCAGCCTCCCAAGCGTCATCAGTCGCAAAAACAGTGCTTAGATCCCATTTATATTTTTCATCGATATGACTACGATTATCTGACATTATGTTCTCCTTTTCTTGGCATTATTAACCATTCTACCATAATAAGCTGGCGGGTAAAGTCTTTGAACACCTTTTTCACTTTGATTTTGATAATAACGCCTAAAGGTCTCATAAAAGTCTGATAAGTCTTGTGAAATTTGACAAAAGCTATCCTTAACTTCTGGGGGCCTAACTTGCGGAAAATAAGCTGACAAAGGTAGTGTGAGAAGATTTTTCCCTTGTAAATAAGCCTTTTCTTGGCGCTTTAACCAAGAAGTATTTCGAGAAGATAGTTGCCTTTGAATATAGCTTAATAAATTTGAGTCTTGATTAACGTCGTAAGTTGAGAGCTTTTGTTTTTGATAAGGAAGTCTGAAAAATGCCATTAAGTTTCCTGAGAGCGAGCAGCTTTTCGTCAAATAATGCACTTTACCGTGCCAATCTTCATAAATTAAATAATGTAGTCGAACAAGCCTTTGCTTAGCATCTAACTCCCACAGATGAAACCCCATATTCTGTGAAAAGTAAAGAAAGTGTCGCTGTAGGGGCGTTAAGCGCTCACCAAGCCATAATTTTTCTCCCAAAAGCCATAAAACATTAAAGCCCGCCTTGTGATAAGAAGTCGTTCGTTCTCTGAGACGTTTTTCTGATAGCCTAGAACACTGAACTTCCAGAGCTAAGTTATCATTGACCAAAACATCTGCAACCTGATGCAGCTCTGGCAAGACAGCTTCTACGGTTACATTTTCACTTTGTGAAAGAGCTTGGTAAAGTGCTGCTTTTAACTGCAAATGTTCGTCACTTTCATTTTCACTATAAAAATCACAATTTTTAAGCGACACATGCGCAAAATGCGGACGCATAATCTGACCATGTCTCAGTCGAACTGGTGAATGACAGGCTGGACAAGTAAAAGTTTGCTTTTCAGAAATCTCATCTAACAAGGAGACCAAACGACCTTTTTCATCAAGAGCAGACAGCATATTAAACCTCCTACTTCTTTATTCGAAAAAATCCTGAAAAAGCTTCAAATTAATCCAAATACTTTTTCAAGATTTCTGTTTCTCTCGTATTCAATTCTCGGTATTGTCCCCTTGGCAAATCACCAAGTTCAAAGTCACCAAAAGTCATTCGTTGGAGGTAAATGACCTTGACCCCATAAGCCAAAAACATTTTCTTAACTTGATGAAATTTTCCTTCCGCAATCGAGATATAAGCAGAGCTTTTTTCAAGACTTGTCTTAATTATCTCTAGCTTAGCAGGCTTACAAACCGTTCCGTCATCAAAGGTCACGCCATTTTCAAAAAAGGCTGGCGCATCAGCTGCTAAGAGACCATTTACTTCGACATAATAGGTCTTTGTAACATGGTATTTTGGATGAAGCATGCGAAAACCCAAGGGACCATTATTGGTAATTAAAAGTAGCCCTTCCGTGTCACGGTCTAAACGCCCAACTGGATAGAGTTTTGGCACTCGGTCTGCTTCAGCAATCAAATCAATGACCGTCTGATGTTCTTTATCAGACACCGCAGAAACGACTCCTGACGGTTTATTTAAAATAAAATATTTTTCAGTAGACAATGTGACCTGTTTGCCCGAAACAGTTATCTCTTGCAAACTTGGCTCAACGTTCAAGTTATCTGCCTCAGCTAGCCTGCCATCCACATAAACCTGACGACTTCTGATGAGTTTTTTGACTTGATTTCTTGAGCCAAAGCCCGCCTGTCCTAACAATTTATCTAAACGCATGTTCTTATTGTACCATGTTCTATAAGATTTTTTGAAGCACCAAAAACTGGGCAGCTAGGCCACCCAGAATGATTTATTGATTTAGTTCACTGGCAGCTGCCTCATCAACAATGACAACAAGATTTGGATGATGTTGAAGAACACTAGCTGGTAACTCTTCGCTAACGGGACCATTAAGCATTTGATTAATAGCATCTGCTTTGTCCTTGCCATAAGCCATCAAGACAACCATTTTAGCTGAACAGATAGACTTAATTCCCATTGAAATGGCTTGTTTTGGGACTTCATCCATGCTAGAAAAGAATCGACTATTAGCTTTAATGGTATCTGCTGTCAAATCAACGATATGTGTTGTCATGTCAAATGATGTCCCCGGTTCGTTAAAACCAATGTGACCATTACGACCAATTCCCAAAATTTGAAAATCAATCGGATGTTCCTCGATGATTTGATCATAATGTTTTGCTTCTACTTGCAAATCTTCAGCTAGACCGTTTGGCAAATAGCTTTCTTTAAATGGTTTATATTGGAAAAGATTTTCCTGCATAAAATGATGATAACTTTGGTCATTATCTGCAGCCAAACCTACGTATTCATCAAGGTTAATGCTTGTCATTTCTGAAAAATCAAGATTACTATTTGCAATTTCTTTATAGAAACTAAGTGGTGTGCTACCTGTTGCAAGCCCTAAAGTTTTGGCACCATTTTCCAAAGCTCCTTTTAACAAAGCAAATGCTGTTTTACCACCTTCAATTTGATTATTAACACGAATTACTTTCATGACACTTCCCCATTCTTGTTTTTTGGTATATACCATTTATCTAAAGTTATTATATGGTATATACCAATTGTTGTCAAGAAAAATATTTTGAGAAATAAAAAAAGCCTGAGAATTAATCTCAGACCTTTATGTCTATCTTGTTCCTGCAATCTGTCCTAGGAAATTTCCAACATAGTAAGCAAATAGCGCAGCGATTAAACCAATCAAGACGGTTCTAAAAATTTCTTTGAGTTTGCTTTTCTTGGTTATCAAAGCTTTGACAAAGCCTAAAAGGGTTAGGGCAAGTGACACCAAAATACAAGCCATCATGAAAGTGTGAACTCTAAAAATGCTAAAAACATTAATCAAAAGGTAAGACAAAAGAGGAATCAAGCCAAAAAAGATGAATGAAAGGAAAGTTGCTCCAGCATTCTTAACTGCCTTACCTTTAACTACCGATTTTTCAGTTGTTGAACTCAAATAATCTCCGACTGCCATTGAAAAGCCATCAGCCAGAAGATTTGAAAAGCCAAGAATGACAATCGGCGTGATTCCTAAGTTACCGCCGACTGCTCCTGCAACAACCGCAAATGTCGTGACAATCCCGTCCATGCCACCATAGACGATTGATTTTGCGTAGTCTCCAATTTTTTCTTTCATCTTTTTTCATCACTTTCCATTAATTTTTAAGCATTTTCTTTATTATTTTTATTATACCATCTCTTTAGAATTGTTACAATTAAAACAAGACCAGATGACGGAAAATGCTTATCGTGTTATAATGATTAGTTGAGAATATAATATTAAGGAAACATGTTAGATTATGCATACCGATGATTTTGATTTTAATTTACCAGAGGAGTTAATTGCCCAAACGCCTCTTGAAAAACGAGATAGTTCTAAACTTTTAATCATTGACCACAAAACACACGAAATGGTTGATACACACTTCGACCACATTCTTGATGAGCTAAACCCTGGTGATGCTCTGGTCATGAATAACACACGCGTTCTCCCAGCTCGTCTTTACGGTGAAAAACCAGACACACACGGTCACGTTGAATTACTTCTTTTGAAAAATACTGAAGGCGACCAATGGGAAGTTTTGGCAAAACCCGCTAAACGCTTGCGCGTGGGAGCAAAAGTATCATTTGGTGATGGTCGTTTGACTGCCACAGTTGTAGAAGAATTAGATCACGGTGGTCGTATCGTTGAATTCAATTACGATGGTATCTTCCTTGAAATTTTGGAAAGCCTTGGTGAAATGCCATTGCCACCATACATTCACGAAAAATTGGATGACCCAGACCGTTACCAAACAGTCTACGCCAAAGAAAATGGTTCTGCTGCCGCTCCAACTGCTGGACTTCACTTCACCAAAGAATTGCTTGAAAAAATTGAAGCAAAAGGCGTAAAACTTGTCTACGTCACACTTCACGTTGGACTTGGAACATTCCGTCCAGTTTCTGTTGATAATGTTGAAAAACACGAAATGCACTCTGAATTCTACCGCTTGTCTGAAGAAGCTGCCCAAACCCTTCGCGACGTAAAAGCTGCTGGTGGACGTGTTGTTGCGGTTGGAACAACTTCAATTCGTACCCTTGAAACTATCGGTTCAAAATTCAACGGTGAAATCAAAGCTGACAGTGGTTGGACAAACATTTTCATCAAACCAGGTTATGAGTTCAAAGTGGTTGATGCCTTTTCAACAAACTTCCACTTACCAAAATCAACACTTGTTATGTTGGTTTCAGCTTTCGCCGGACGTGAATTCGTCTTAGAAGCTTACCAACACGCCATCGATGAACGCTACCGCTTCTTTAGTTTTGGCGATGCTATGTTTGTAAAATAATAAATACACAAAAAGAACTTCGAAAAAAATTGAAGTTCTTTTTTTCATTATTAATCAGCCATGTTTGTGTAAACATCTTGGACATCATCGTCGTCTTCGAGTTTATCAACCAATGTTTCCAAAATGTCTGCTTGTTCTGCATCAAGGCTAACGTAGTTTTGTGGAATCATGCTAAGTTGAGCTTGTGCAAATTCAAGATTTTGTGCTTGCAAAGCTTCTTTAACAGCTGGAAATTCTTTTGGTTCAGTGAAGACTTCAAAGGCTTCATCTAATGTTTTCAAATCTTCTGCCCCAGCATCCAAAATCAACTCAAGCATGCTGTCTTCGTCCAAGTCCCAATTTTCACGGTCAATGACAATATAACCCTTGCGGTCAAACATGTAAGCAACTGAACCAGTTGAGCCCATGTTACCACCGTTACGTGTAAAAATGGTGTGCATGTTCGCATCTGTACGTTTTTTATTGTCAGTTAGTGTGTGAACGAGAATAGCTACCCCACCAGGTCCATAACCTTCATAAGTGATTTCATCGTAATTTGTTGTATCACCAACATCTGTTGCTTTCTTAATCGCACGATTGATGTTATCTTTTGGCATATTAGCTGCCCGCGCTTTATCCAAAACCATACGAAGCCTGGCGTTCATTGATGGATCGCCATCACCAGCTTTAGCAGCTACAAAAATTTCACGTGACAATTTATTGAAAATCGCACCACGTTTAGCATCTGCTTCACCTTTTTTATTTTTAATTTTGCTCCATTTATTATGTCCTGACATGCAAAATTCCTCCCTATTCCTTGCTATTATATCATATTTAGACATAAAAAGAGGATAGACAAATGCCTATCCTCTAGATTAGAGAGTGCTATCTTTAATTTTTAGTCAGCAATTGCTGCTTTGTACAATTCAGCAACTTTTGCCCAATTGATAATATCAAAGAAAGCTTTGATATAGTCTGGTCGAACATTATGGTATTTGAGATAGTAGGCATGTTCCCAAACATCAAGACCAAGAATTGGTTTTTTACCTTCTGAAATTGGATTGTCTTGGTTAGCTGTTGAGATTACTTCGAGTTTGTCATCTTTGTTAACGACAAGCCATGCCCAACCTGAACCGAAACGTGTTGTTGCAGCTTTTGTAAAGACAGCTTTAAACTCATCAAATGAACCAAAAGCTTCTTCAATCGCAGCCAAAACATCTGCTGTCGGCTCTTGTTTTTCAGGAGAAAGGAATTCCCAGAAAAGTGAGTGGTTAAGAGCACCACCACCATTGTTAATCACCGCTTGACGAATATCTGCTGGAATCTTGTCAAGATCTGCCAAGATAACTTCTAAATCATCTCCAAGTTCAGGGTGTTTTTCAAGAGCCGCATTGGCATTTGCTACATAAGTGGCATGATGTTTATCATGGTGCAATGTCATTGTTTCTGCATCGATGTATGGTTCAAGCGCATCGTATGCGTATGGTAATTCGGGTAAAATAATAGCCATGCTAGCTACCTTCTTTCTTTTCATTATTTCTTATCATCATTTTATAAGAATCAAGTCTAACTAGCAAATTATTTGACTGCTTTTTTAAGTATGCTTAATGATGCTCATGAGCAATTTTTAAAATAGCCACATCAAAGAGATAATCTTTGTCATATGTTCCTGTCTTAATGGCATAATCTGTCTCAATCAAAACAGCAATAGCTTTTTTCAAGAAAGTCATTGACAGTGTGCGTGAATCACGCACAGCAAATTTGACTTGATAAGGATTGACACGGCGTCCCAGATAATCAGACAAGGTTGCTACCATCTGCTGCTCTGTCTTTCCTTGACTGGCTAAGATACTGACTTGCAAAAACATACGAAATTGCCCTAGCATGATAGCGATCAACTTGATTTCGTCTTCGCCTTGCAAACGCAAATCACGAATCAAGTCACGCGCCTCGTCGATATTGCCATTCAAGACAAACTGCGTCAAGTCAAAAATATTATCCTGAAGTGTTTTCGGAATGGCTTGATTAATATCTTCTGAAGTAATATGACCATCTTTTTTATAAGATTTCAAAAAGGCAATATTTTTCAAAATCTCGCTGAAATCATAATTGGATTTCAAAAGCAAAGCCTCAAAAACGCCAGAATCAAAAACTAAGTTCTCTTTGTGAGCTAATTTTTGGAAATACGTTTTTAGCTCTGCTTCTTTTAATTCACTCGCTTCAAAAATCTGAGCATCACGTTTAAGAATTTTCACCAAGCGACGTTTGCCATCTAATTTTCCTGGGGCAAAAATAATCAAACGTGTCGTGTCCAAAGGATTTTCCAAATAAGCCTCAAAACGTTTGAGTTCCTTATCATCCATATAAGATTTTTTAGCCGTCGTGATGTCAAGCAAATTATCAAAAATAACCACCTTTTGGTCCGCAAAAAATGGCAAACTTTCAAGGTCCATCTCCGCATCCTGATAATCTACCTCAGCCATATCAAAATAAGAATAAGTCAAATCATCCTTATCATAGCCAACGCGCTCCATCATGCGCTCTTTGAGCTGAGAATATTGTCCCAAATCCTCACCCGTCACCACCGTAATCAGGCTGAGATTTTCTTTTCGTAATTTATCAATTTCTTCGATTGCAATCATAAAGATATTATAACAAAAACAGCCACAAATCGACTACTGTTTTTCGTGTGCTGTCACTTTTAAATCACCTCACCGTTTCAATTTTCCAGTGGTTTAATCCTCTAAAACGGATAGCGCCTTGTTGGTCTGTGCGGTAAATGGTCATATTTTGATTTTGAAAACGATCAAGTGTTTCTTGGTGAGGGTGTTTGTAACGGTTATTTTGCCCTGCGGAAATCAAAGCCATTTGTGGTGAAATGTGATCTAGAAATTCTGGGCTCGATGACCCTTTTGAACCGTGATGTCCTGCTTTTAAGACATCGACTGGCAGATTGGGATAAGTTGCCATCATCTGCTCTTCGCCCTCTTCTTCCAAGTCTCCAGTAAACAAGAAATTCTTACCCAGAAGATTACCATAAAGCACCACAGAATCATTATTTCCACCATCACCAACAGCATTTGGATAAAGCACCTGCAAGTGACTTCCCATAATTGGCAAGTTATCTCCTGCAGAAACTGCGTGAACTGGCGTCTTCATTTGTCGAAGTTTAACCACAAAATCTGGCTTTGTGAGACTTCCTGGACTCACCAGGACTTGACCAATTTTCAGCTCTTTTGCGACTTCCAGCATATCGCCCATATGGTCGGTATCCGTGTGCGTCAAAACTAACTGATCAATTTTACCAATTCCTCGACTTTTCAGATAAGGAATCAATGTCCGCTCAGCATTGCTATCAGCTAAGCGCTTTTGCCACGATTTTTTCTCACTAAACCTCACTTTTCCTCCGACATCAATTAACAGCGTCTGCCCCTTTACATCTCGCACCAAAATGCTATCTCCCTGTCCAATGTCAACCACCGTCACTTCGTTTTCGAGCGGATGCTTGATTTGGAAAAATAGCAAAGCTATTATGCTAAAAAGGAAAATGGCCACTTTTTTGTGTCGATAACAGTCATAGAGAAGTCCTATTATTAAAAGTAATAGCAACAAAATTCCTAGACTTGGTCTGCCAAAAACAAGTGGTGTGCCAATCAGCAACTTACTAAATTTGATGATAGTTTCCAAAAAAACAAAAAATGGATTTAACGCGGTAATTTTAACCAGAGGTGATAAAAGAAAAACAAAGGTCAAAACAGGTAAGATAAGCGTATCAAAAGCCAGTGAAAAAATAGCTGTTAAAAGCAGTGACAAAGGTTGAAATACTGAGAAGAAATATAGCAAAACCGGTAAACTTCCCAGCGAAATCGCAAAACATTCTGTAAGGATTTTTTGATAATGACTAAGTTCATCAAAATCAATAAAACTTAGGATGAAAGCGTAGGTAAAAGAAAGAATTCCTCCTGTTGTTAGCAGGAAATTTGGCATCAAAATAAAAAGGGTCATTAAAGTAAAGGCAAGATTATCTAATTTTTTAATACCAAGATTTGCAAAGGCAGACTGAATTAAACTACGAATCACTGATACCGAAAAGCCTGTCAAGCCAGCATATACAAGTGAAAACGGGATTTGCAGTATATCCACATAATCTCGCCGTAACCCAAGACGTAAAATAATAAAACGAAAAAGTGCCACAAAAAAGCCTACCTGCATACCAGACAGAGCAAAAAGATGAATAATCCCTAAACTAGTATAAACATCACTCATCTCATCAAAAGACTTATCCAAATATCCAAACAAAAGGCCAGTCATGTAATGTTGCATGGGAGCAGGAAAATTCCTTTGAATACTGACAATCGCCTGTCTTCTAAGTTCATGTAGTCGTTCAAAAAAACTTAAAGAGCTCTGCTGTCTTATTTCAGTAATCGAAGAAAGATTAGCAATCCGATAAATGCCTTCATGTTTAAGGTAAGTGCGGTAATCAAAACCACCAAAATTCCGCTGTGGCGTTGCCTCTTCTAGATCCACCTGCCCTGATAAAAGCATTGTTTGATTAAGATTTTTAAAAAATTCCTGCTCTTTTTCTGACTTCAAGATATAAAAAACTTGGTAAGTCTGCCCAGCCTCCTTCCCTCGAAAAGATAACAAATCACCATTAACCGAAATCGTATCTGGAACCATCTGGATTTTTGCTAGCTGAGTTGGCGCCGCTTGATAAGCCTGTTCTGTCTGATTAGCCTTAGTCAGGAAAAATATCGCAAAAAAAGCCAAACACAGTGAAACCTGATACCAAGCCTTCCAACCATACTGTTGCCATAAAAACAGCAAGGCTAGCAAGAGAAACATCAAACACCCAATCCCTTTTGAAAAGCAAAAATAATAGAGCAAAATGAGCAAAAAAGCCAATTGAATTGGCTTGACAGGGAAATGCTTAATCAACAGTCACCTCAGATTTTAATTTTTCCAAAGTCTTCTCACCAATGCCAGAAACATTTTTCAAATCACCAACGGATGAGAAACCACCATTAGCATCACGATAATCAATGATATCTTGCGCACGTTTAGCCCCAATGCCAGAAATAGTTTGGAGTTCTTCTGTAGTTGCGGTGTTAAGATTGATTTGCGCTGAGCCGTCACCTTGTCCCCCCCTAGCTGTCGTTGGTTTAGCTTGAGAAAGTGTGCTTGCTGGTGTGACTTCTTCACCAATTTTTGCCACATAGACAACCGCTTCGTCAGCTAATTTTTCAGCTAAATTGACTGACTTCTTATCAGCATCATCTGTAAATCCACCAGCTTTTTTGACCAAATCCGTAACACGGCTGCCATTTGACAGTTCATAAACACCCTCATTTTTAACAGCACCCTTGATATCGACAAAAATCTTGCCAGAGTCATCTTGAGAATGAGATGCCATAGTCTTTGTTTTTGTTGTTTCCAAACTTGAACTTGCTGGGATACTACTAGAAATTGTTGGTAAGTCACTTTGTAGCTGAGCTTGTGGTCTGGTCACACTAGACCAAGCAAAGAATACCACAAGCATAACAAGCACCGTTCCTAAAACCGCTGCTACCGTCTTATGTTCCAAAAGTCTTTCTTTCATCTCTTCAATCATCCTATTACCTCACCTTTTAAGTATTAGAAAAAGGCTCCTAAGGAGCCCTTACTTAATTATTCGAAAAAAACTCGAGAAATCCGAGTTTTTTCTTATTTATTTCATTTTACGGTGTTTATCTGGATCCCAGACAAAGCTTGCAATGTAGCTAAAGAGCAATGTCAACAGAACAACGATAATCGCCACAAGTCCAAGAGGAATACGGTAAATGTAAGTTAATGGATTTGGTTTTTTGTTGGTATGATAAGTCGCATTTTCAGCATCCAAGCGATCAAATTCTGTTTGAATACGGTTTGCCACTTCTTCAATCCCTTCATCATTCATGCGTTTGATGTCAGAAATGTCAACTGGATTACCAAAGTTCATATCCACACGTTCTCCAGTCAAAAGTCCTTTTAATTCCATTGGTCCTGCATAAACGACTGGCATAATCTTAACCTTCGCCATTTTAGCAATAACAGCAACCCCACCTTTAACATCGGTTGAATGACGGCTACCACTTGGGAACATCACAAGTGAACGATCGCTTTTCTTCAACATGTTAATAGGGTATTTAAGAGCTTTTTGCCCTGGATTTTCACGGTCAATCGGAAAGGCACCACACATACGGATCCACCAACCAAAGATACGATTCGTAAACAATTCTTTCTTCGCCATGAAAATAAATTCTTTCGGACGAGCAGCAAATGCCATATAAACTGGATCCCACCAAGTACGGTGCGGAGCAACCAAGATATAGTTCTCATCCTTACTTAAAATTTTGTCCTCATTATGATAGTGAGCATTTCCATTGATAATCCAAAGTAGGAAAACTACTAGCCCGCGTAAATAAGTATAAAACACAGATTTACTCCTTTTTTCTCATTACTTTATATTGTACCATGCTTAAGCGGTTTTAGAAAGTAAAAATTAACGACCTCGCTAGTGAGAACAGTCAAAATCTGCTATAATAAATGTCATGACTAAATCAATTTTAAAAGAAGGTGAGCGTATTGATCAGCTCTTTTCGACAGATGTAAAAATTATTCAAAACAGAGAGGTTTTCAGCTATTCTATCGACAGTGTCCTCTTGTCACGTTTTCCAGAAATTCCATCACGTGGCTTGATTGTTGACATCTGTTCTGGAAATGGTGCCGTTGGACTTTTTGCCAGTACCCGCACTAAAGCGCCAATTATCGAAGTTGAAATTCAGGAGCGCTTAGCTGACATGGCAGAGCGCTCAATTCACTTGAACCACCTAGAAGACCAAGTTCAGATGATTCATGATGATTTGAAAAATTTATTAAATCACGTGCCGCGAACTGGTGTTGACTTAATTCTCTGCAATCCTCCTTATTTCAAGGTTTCAGAGACTTCTAAGAAAAATGTCTCTGAATATTATCTTCTTGCTAGACACGAAATTACAACAAACCTTGAAGAAATTTGTGACATCGCAAGACATGCTCTAAAATCAAACGGAAGACTTGCTATGGTGCACAGGCCAGATCGTTTTCTAGACATCATCGATACCATGAGACAGTACAATCTAGCACCAAAGCGCATCCAATTTGTTTACCCCAAAATGGGAAAAGATGCTAATATGCTTTTGATTGAAGCCATCAAAGACGGTTCAACCGATGGTCTAAAAATTCTTCCACCACTCTTTGTTCACAAAGAAAACGGTGAGTATACCGACGATATTTTTGAAATCTATTATGGAAAAAACGGAAAGAAAGACTAAAAGAGCTTATATGTACGTAGTTGAGTGCGCAGACGGTACGCTCTACACTGGCTACACTACTGATGTAGAACGCCGCATCAAAACGCATAATGCAAGTAAAGGCGCTAAATACACAAAAAGCCGCTTACCTGTCAAACTCATTTACCAAGAAAGTTTTGATAGCAAAGAAGCCGCCATGTCCGCAGAAAGCTATTTTAAACAAAAAACACGACAACAAAAACTCGATTATATTCACGAACACAAAGCTTAACCCAAAAACGCACCCTGCTCAAGCAGAGTGCGTTTTACTATTATCTTTCTCCTTTGTTACGGATAACAAATCCATTTTTCTTCTCGCTTGATGTGCGGTGTGGGCGTTTGTTATCTTTATTTTGGAAATCACGTTTGTTCTTAGATGATGTGCGTTTGAAATCGCGGTAGCCGTTGTCACGGTCATCACGTTTGCGATCACGTCCGCCACGGCGGTTATCACGTCCACGGCCATTATTTCCACGGCCACCTTTACGGTTGTTAAAGCCACCACCTGAAGGTTTGAATGGCAATGGTTTTTCACGCGCAATTTCAACTTTCGGAAGAGTTTCAGGGTCTTTAAAGGTTAAGCTTAAGATGTAAAGTGCCAACTCCTCTGGTGTGAATTCAGCAGCCAATTTAACCGCATCTCCTTTGAATTTATCAAAGCTGTTACGGACTTTTTCGTCAGCAAAGTCACGTTCAATTTTCTTAAGAGCAACTTTTTTCTTAGCTTTGAAGGCTTCATCAGCAGTTGCTGGTTTCAAACCTTTCATACGTTTTTTCGTCAATTTTTCAATAATTGACAAATAACCCATTTCATTTGGTGCAACAAAAGTAATAGATTGACCATGTTTACCAGCACGTCCAGTACGTCCGATACGGTGTACATAGCTTTCTGGATCTTGAGGAATATCGTAGTTATAAACGTGTGTAACACCTGAAATATCAAGACCACGAGCAGCTACGTCAGTTGCAACCAAGATATCGATGTTATCATTTTTGAAATCACGTAAGACACGAAGACGTTTGCCTTGGTCAAGATCCCCGTGAATGCCTTCAGCACGGTAACCACGCAATTTCAAACCACGTGTCAATTCATCAACACGACGTTTTGTACGTCCAAAGACGATTGACAATTCTGGTTGATCAACGTCCATCAGACGAGTCATTGTATCAAATTTATCTTGTTCTTTAACACGAATATAGTATTGATCGACAAGATCAGTTGTCAATTCTTTAGCAGCTACTTTAACGTGTTCAGGATTATGCATGAATTTAACCCCGATACGTTTGATTGCTTCAGGCATTGTAGCTGAGAAAAGAAGTGTCTGACGTGTCTCAGGCACACGTCTGATAATAGCTTCAATATCTTCCAAGAATCCCATGTTAAGCATTTCATCTGCTTCATCAAGAATCAATGTTTCTACGTGTTCAAGTTTTAAAGCTTTACGTTTAATCAAATCAAGCAAACGACCTGGTGTTCCGACAACAATATGAGCACCTGAACGAAGAGCTTTAATCTGTTTTTCAATGCTTGAACCACCGTAAACTGAACGGACTTTAACACCTTTTTCACGACCAAAACGGAACAATTCTTCTTGACCTTGAACCGCTAATTCACGTGTTGGAGCAATAACCAAGGCTTGGACAAGATTACGACTTGTATCAATTTTATCCAATGTTGGTAGACCAAAGGCAGCTGTTTTCCCTGTACCAGTTTGCGCTTGTCCGATAACATCCTTACCTTCCAATGCCAAAGGGATTGTCAACTCTTGGATTGGTGATGGCTCAACAAAGCCTGCTTTTTCAACAGTAGCAAGGATTGCTTCCGATAAGTTAAGTTCTGTAAATTTCAAATTTTTCTCTTTTCTAAAAGGCAGTGCGAAGCTGCCTTATTAAACTTTAATTTCGTTGTTTAACAACTTTTCTAGTGTAACATATTCTAGAATAAAAAGATAGGAAACAGGTCCATTTAAATCATTAACACGTTTTCATAGTGTCAATTATTTAAATATTTTGTAAAAAAGTTATTAGCGTTTTTTTGATGTTTTTTAAGTTTTCTTTAAGGTAAAGAAACTAAAACATAAGTATCCTAAAACTTTTCTTTTCCATAATCTCAAGGAAACAGCTCTGATTCGTCAGGGCTGTTTTTTTATGCTAATAACCAAAAAGCCTGAGCAATGCTCAGACTTTTTATTATTACATTTTTTCTTCTAGTTCAACTTCAGGGTATTTATCCGCAAACCAACGAAGTGCAAAGTCGTTTTCGAAAAGGAAAACAGGTTGATCGAAGCGGTCTTTAGCCAAAACATTTCGGCTTGATGACATGCGTTCGTCAAGATCTTCTGGTTTAATCCAACGAACAGTCTTTTTACCCATTGGAGTCATGATAACTTCAGAATTGTATTCATTTTCCATACGGTGTTTGAACACTTCAAACTGCAACTGACCCACAGCACCAAGCATGTAATCACCAGTTTGATAGTTCTTGTACAATTGGATTGCTCCTTCTTGCACCAATTGTTCGATGCCTTTGTGGAATGATTTTTGTTTCATGACGTTTTTAGCAGCAACTTTCATGAACAATTCTGGAGTGAAGGTTGGTAGTGGTTCAAATTCGAATTTATTTTTACCGACAGTCAAGGTATCACCAACTTGGTAAGTTCCTGTATCGTAAACCCCAATAATATCACCAGCAACGGCATTTTTAACATTTTCACGTGATTCTGCCATAAACTGTGTCACGTTTGACAATTTAACTGATTTTTTCGTACGAGCAAGATTCACGCTCATACCACGTTCAAATTCACCTGAGACGATACGCACAAAGGCAATACGGTCACGGTGACGAGGGTCCATGTTAGCTTGGATTTTGAAAACAAATCCTGAAAAATCTTTATCGTAAGGATCGATTTCATTACCTTCAGTTGTTTTGTGACCATGAGGTTCTGGAGCAAATTGCAAGAATGTATCAAGGAAAGTTTGCACACCAAAGTTTGTAAGGGCAGAACCAAAGAAGGCTGGTGTTAAATCACCTGATAAGATAGCTTCTTCTGAAAATTCATTTCCTGCTTCTTCTAGCAACTCAACATCTTCCAAGACTTGTTGGTAGAATGGGTTGTTAGCAAATAATTTGTCACCATCTTCAAGCGCTGCAAAACGTTCATCACCTTTGTAAAGTTCCAAACGTTTGTTGTACAAATCATAAAGCCCTTCAAATGATTTCCCCATACCAATTGGCCAGTTCATTGGATAGCTTGCGATACCAAGCACTTCTTCCAATTCTTCCAAAAGATCAAGTGGTTCACGACCATCACGGTCAAGTTTGTTAATGAAAGTGAAAACTGGAATATTGCGATGTTTTACAACTTCGAAAAGTTTTTTCGTTTGTGCTTCAATACCTTTGGCGGAGTCAACAACCATGACTGCTGCATCAACGGCCATAAGTGTACGGTAAGTATCTTCAGAGAAGTCCTCGTGCCCCGGTGTATCAAGGATATTAACACGTTTACCAGCGTAGTCAAATTGCATCACTGATGATGTTACAGAGATACCACGTTGTTTTTCGATATCCATCCAGTCAGATTTTGCGAAGTTCCCTGTTTTTTTACCTTTAACAGTACCAGCTTCACGAATTTCTCCACCAAAATAAAGTAATTGTTCTGTAATTGTCGTTTTACCAGCATCCGGGTGACTGATGATGGCAAATGTACGACGTTTTTTAATATCATCTTGAATTGTCATTTTATTTCCTTATCACTTTTAGTAAATTCTTAAATTACGATATCACAGTTTTAATTAGTGGCTACATTGGTCCACTCCTTTTTTGCAATAGAAAAATAGAGTCATGGGACTCCATAACCCTATTATTATAACGAAAATTAGCCGCTATTTCAATATTTCTCCTCTAACTTATCACCAGAAACCGCAAAATAATTCAGCAATAAGATAGTGCAGATTTCAACACTTGCTCCATAATGTTCCATAGTACTAATAAAGAATGTCAACAAGAAAAGCAAGGTATGGAAAAGCGTGAATTTTTTACCTTTTAATAGAACCAATAAGAAGGTTGGATACATGCAGAAAAGAATAATCCCCTGACGCAAAAGCGCATCAACATAGAAACTATCATCATACATTGGAACACCGTTAATCTCTGTAAATGTTGGAATATTTCTTGGCATCCAATTGAGACCAAATTGCTCCAGATACGCATGACCGATGCCAGTTCTTCCAGTAAATAGATGATTCAATGTAACAAAAATAGGATTATCTGGTGTAAAATATCTCGGCAAAGCAAGCCCAAGTGCAAACATTCCTATAACAAATGGCATGATAACATATCCTGAAACTTTAATTTTCGATAAAATTGGTTTCAAAAAATAACACAAGATAATACCAAGTGCAATAAAAAATGATGTTCTTGAATCCGTCACTGAAAAAACAAGCAAAGCTGCTAACAACATGATTATCCCACCAACAAAACGATAAGGCTTTCTAAGCAGTGAAAAATCATAAATTAGAGTAATGAAAAACATTCCAAGTGAGTTTGGATGCATAAAGCCATAAGAGTGCCTTACAATTTCTGTATGTGATCTTATTCCAGAGACATCATGAATAAGATGTCCATTGTAAGCCAACAAAACCATCATAGCCACGACTAACTTGAAATAAAAGAGTGCAGTGATTAAATTATCATCATCTTTATCAACACTGACCGACAATAAAAAGAAGACAATCATGCTTAAATCATCTATTGCTGTATCAAGATAGCCTGATGGGGGCAAGAGAATCATAAATGCGAGAGCAAAAATTCCAGCTAAAATTTTCTCAAGTGAAAATCCTGTTCGACGGAAGTTCCATAAATAAATAGCAAATCCACCCATAATTGATAGGCTAGACATAAACAGGAAGACCTGTTGTGGAAATGGATAACGTTTTAAAAACCACGCTAAAAATAAAATACAACATTCAAGGAAATACAACGCTCGGTAGATAATAACTGAGGCTTTATTTCCCTCCTTAACACTTTTCTCTACCATCTCCACATCACTAGTTTTCCAAAGCTTCTACAACTTTAGCGAGATGCATTGAATTACTTCCTTTCAGTAAGATTTGGTCAGCAGGTTGTAAAACAGTTTTAACCGTTTTTAGCATGTCTTCAAATTGATCTTCATCAGCTGTTTTCTTAAAGTAATAGACTTTACCTAGTGGGAACATTTGACTAGCAAGTTGTGCCAGTTCAGCAATGTCTTCACCATAGAAAATAAGAGTGTCTAAGGTTTCAGGTGACAAACTCATAATCATGCGCCTGTGAAGTTCGACAGATTGCTCACCTAATTCTTTCATATCAGCAAGCACAGCGATTTTTTTACCACCTTCATTAGCAGGAATTTTAGAGAATGTTTCTAAAATCAAACGCATTGCTGTTGGGTTAGCATTGTAGACATCTGACAGGATATCTGCACCATTAGCCGCTTTTTTCCATTCTGTGCGGTTACGTGTTAATTCGATGTTTTCTAAGGCTTCAACAATATCATCATCTGAAATCGCCAATAACTTACCAACATAAGCTGCTACCATGGCATTTGTAGCATTGTATTTTCCTGGAACAGGAAGTGTAATTGGACGGTCAATTACATTGGTTGTAAAAGTAAGCGAATCTTTGCTTTCTTGCAAATCTTTGACAAAAATCTCAGCACCGTCTCCGAAACGAATCACCATTTGACTTTCTGGTAAGTAAGGATCAACAATTGAGTCAGCTGGTGCAATCAAAATACCATCTGAGTCCATACCATCAACGATTTGAAGTTTACCTTTAGCAATTTTCTCACGGCTGCCAAAGAATTCCAAGTGCGCTTCACCAATCAAAGTCACAACACCGATGTGTGGTTTAGCCAATTCAGACAAGAGATGAATATCACCCATGTGGTCTTGTCCCATTTCAAGGACAATTTTTTCTGTATCATCTGGCATGTGAAGTGCTGTATAAGGTAAACCAATTTCATTATTGTAATTACCTTGTGTTTTGTATGTTTTATATTCTGTTGAAAGTACAGCAGCAATCATGTCCTTGGTTGTTGTTTTACCATTTGAACCTGTGACTGCAATCACATCAACACGTTGTTTTTCAAGATAATAACTTGCTAGGGCTTGGAAAGCTTCTAAACAATCGTCAACTAAAATATAAGGATGACCTTCAACATCACGCTCTGAAAAAGTGGCAACAGCACCATTTTCAAAAGCTGTTTCAATAAAGTCATGCCCATTACACGCACCCTTTAGAGGTAAGAACAAATCGCCTTTTTCAATCTTGCGACTGTCAAATTCAATTTGTCGCAGGGGAACGTCATCAAACTCCGAAATCGTATTCTTAGCGCCAACAACTTTGGCAACTTCATATAAAGTTAATTTCATTTTGAATCCTTTTTAATTATTTAAAAATATAGTGTGTTAATGCTTTTTATTATACCACATTTTGCAAACCATGCAGGAATTTTTATGATACAATTGTAATTGCAAAGCTTGTTTTGCACAGAGTAGATGATTCGCGTCAAGTGTGTGTGAATGGGATGTCGTCACACAACGAAGCAATTTGCGCGGTGAATCATTGCATCCGCTGTTATTTTTTAACAGCTCTAGTTTTCAAATGTAAAAAGGAGCAAAAAATGAAAAACATTTTTCAAACACCCAAAATCACATCAAGGCGCCTCGTGACCCTAGCTATGCTAATTGCACTGGCTTTCATTGTTGGAAAGTTTTCTATTCCAGTCATTCCAGAACAGTTGGTCATAAGCTTTACTTTTATTGTTAATGCCATTATCGGAATGGTTGCTGGTCCTATTTGGGGATTTATTAGTTTTGCCATTCTTGATGTCGTTGATAATCTCTTAAGCGGTCAAGGAAACTTCATCATCTGGTGGACTTTGATGGAAGCTGTTCAAGGATTTTTTTATGGACTTTTCTTCTATGGAAAAGAGCTCAAATGGTCAAATAAAAAAGATTGGCTTCACGTCACTCTGGCAGTACTTGTTACCATGCTGATTAGCACTTTTATCTTCACACCACTACTTGTTCAGATTTATTTTCACGTTCCATTTTGGGCACAATACGTCGCTGGACGTTGGTTAAAAATCTTTGAAATTCCAATTCGTATTATCGTCATCATGCTTGTTGTTCCAAGGTTGCAGTGCATCCCTGAACTACGCAAGCTTGCTAATTTATAAATCAAAAACCTCAGAGAGTTATCCCATCTCTGAGGTATTTTTTGCAGCTTGAATTTACAATATAAGTGCACAATAAAAACTCATAAGATTTTTCTAGTAAAATAGGATTGAACAAATATCTTACGAAAGGAAATCTTATGAGCTACCATCATTTTACCATAGATGAACGAGAAAGTATTCTGATTTATCGTACTAAAGGGATGACCTTTTCTCAAATAGCACGACTATTACATCGGCACCCCTCAAGTATTAGCCGTGAATTAAAACGTCATTCCAAACAAGGCAACTATTCGCCTAGTAGGGCACAAACAGCTTATCATCTCGCTAAATCGCATTGTGGGCGAAAAAGGAAATTAGAAATAGACGCTGAACTCAGTCAGACCGTCAAGCATCTTTTTCTTGAGTGTCAATGGTCGCCAGAAGAAATTGAGGGGCGATTACGTTTAGAACGAGAAAGACACGTCATTAGTTATCAAACCATTTATAGAGCTATCTATCGCGGTCACTTTGACGACACGCCTCTTTCACATGGTGCTCGTGGGGTTGTTCGCAAACTTCGTCACCATGGTAAAACACGCCATACAAAATCCCATGTGGAAAAGCGAGGAAAAATTCCTATTTCTCATACCATTCATGAGAGGCCAACAGCAGCTAATGAACGCTCGAGAATAGGTGATTGGGAAGCCGATACTGTTGCTGGAAAGACTGGAAAAGCTTGCCTAGTAACACTCACTGATAGGCATTCCCGCTTCCTCAAAATTCAGAAAGTAGCTGTCAAGAAAAGTAAATTGGTTATAGAAGCCATGGTAAATATGTTAGAGTCTCTACCAAAAGAAACAGTGACTCCTGATAGAGGTAAGGAATTCTCAGGACATCCTGAACTCACCGAGAAACTAAATATCGAAGTCTATTTTCCTGATCCTCATGCTCCTTGGCAACGAGGAACAAACGAGAATACAAATGGCTTATTGCGAGAGTATTTTCCAAAAGGAAGTGACTTAACAGAGGTAGAACACTTGATTATTCAGGAATGGGAAAATAAATTAAACAACAGACCACGAAAATGTCTAAACTGGAAAACACCTTATGAAGTTTTTTATGGGATAAATGTGCACTTAATTTGACAATTCGCCAGCAAAAAAGCACTCAACGGTGCTTTTCATTTTTAAATCAAATGGCTTTCGCGTTTTTCAAACATCTCTTTAGCCAACTCAACCAATTTTTCAATCAAATCTGGGTAAGCAAGTCCCATGTTTTCCCAAAGACGTGGGTACATTGACCATTGTGTGAAACCAGGCATTGTGTTCAATTCGTTAAGGTAAACATGACAATCTTCTGTCAAGAAGAAATCACAACGTGACAAACCGCAGCCACCGATAGCACGAAAAGCTGTTGTTGCATAGCCACGCATTTCTTCCATAATGTCGCTATCAATGTGAGCTGGAATATCCATGGTAATTTTGTTATCGATGTATTTAGCATCGTAATCGTAGAAAGCAACGTCTTTAACAACTTCACCAGGGAGTGTTGTTTTCACGTCAGCATTTCCCAAAATACCAACTTCGATTTCTCGAGCGTTAACACCAGTTTCGATAAGAATACGGCTATCATATTTAAGAGCAAAGTCAATAGCTGAGCGAAGTGCTGCTTCATCTTCAGCTTTTGAGATACCTACTGAAGAACCCATGTTAGCTGGTTTAACAAAGACAGGGTATGTCAATTTGTCATTTACTTCTGCTACGACTACATCAAGATCAGAACCTTCAACATAAGTCACGTAAGGAACAAGTGGAACTCCTGCAGATTCAAGGACATGTTTTGTTGAAATTTTGTCCATTGCAACACTTGATGACAAAATGTTAGTTCCAACGTAAGGCATTTTAAGAACTTCTAAGAAACCTTGGACAGAACCATCTTCACCCATTGGTCCATGAAGAACAGGGAAAACAACTGCTCCTTCTTCATAAATATCACTTGGTTTAATTTTTTGACTTTCAACAACAGTGGCGTTAGTCATCAATTTTTCATCGTCAGCAGGTTTGCTAAAGAATTCTTGTGTTTTAATAAAATCACCAGATTTTGTGATGAAGTAAGTTTTCACAAAGAATTTATCATAATTAATCGCACGCATGACGCTTTCAGCTGATAAAACAGATACTTCACGTTCCGCAGAACGTCCACCATAAAGTAAAACAAGCGTTTCTTTTGCCATAAACTTTAACTACCTGAACAGAAAACATACCAAGCTTGACCAACGCTCAATACATTTCTCATCAAACCGAGCAACTCCACCAAATAAGCTAAAACTCGGTTCCAGTTCAATTCCTTTTCTATTACAATTTCCTACTTATGATACCACAAATAAAGCCACCTTTCAAATCACCTTAAGTATTTTGATGATAGAAAATTTGACAAACAAAAAAGCAGCAAATCGCTGCTTTCTAAACCTTAATTATTGACCAATATATACTCTGAATCATCAATATCCAGTAATAGTCTTTTTCTCAAAATAAACCGCCATCCATCTATTGAACCAATCATTTGGATCTGTTTTCACATTGGACGTTAATTGATAAGCATTATAATCTGTTTTAGGAGTACTTAACAAGGGCAGCATTACATCACTATTTTGGGGCGCATCATATAATATACTATACTGATTGGATACTTCCTTAAATGATTTTGTTAAATCATTATTCACACTCAAGTAACTTTGAACAAATAGAATCATCAAAAGTAGTGAAATAACAAATACAGATTTCCTAATTCTCTGATTTAAGATATTTATTAAGCTAAATAAAACAATTCCAATAAATAATACCGCACCAAAAAATGTTCTTTTTGGGGTTTCTGGAGATAAGACTAATGCAAAAGTCGATGCAAAATGCCCAATAACTAATATACTTAATAAGCTGACAGTTTCTATAGACAGCTGTACTTTTTTAATAACTAATATAATAAGTAAAATAATTATTAAAATATAAATTAACCAATAATTCTGAATTAAGCTATCTAAAATTAGTCTAAAATTATTTTTTAAGACATCAAAATTCAATGCCATCCCACCACGTTTCTGTGACCCCGGAGATTTTATCATCAATAAGAATCCTAATCCACCAGTAAATAAGCTTCCTAATCCAAATATTGTTCCTTTACTTTTATAAGGATAGTGAATAATCAAGTACAGAAATGCCATTAATAAAAGTGCCGGCGATGAATTTTCATTGCACGCTCCAGCCAAAAATCCCAAAATCATAATTCCAATTCCTTTTAAATTGGAAATTTCTCTATTAGCTATTGATATAATACATTTAAAGTAAGTGAGATAAATAACACTAGTCCATAAATAATTTCCTGAACCAGAGACCCATAGAACAGATTTCCCTATTTCTGGAAGATAAAACCATAAAAATATAAATAACAATAGGTAGGAAACTGGAGTGATTTTAACAACTTCTTTTACTTTACTGATAGAAAGTAAGAGAAACATCAGTGTTAAATAAGCCAATGTATTAAAAACATCAAAGTATACTTTTTTAAATTGTAAAAAGAATTGCACTATTGAATGCGCTACAAAACGACCATTCCACAATTGCCAATGATTGATTTGAGATTTCACAATTGAAAACAACCCGTTAATACGCTTAGGATGAGCGGTTGGCAAATACCCCTGATAAACAAAATGATAAGTATAATCATCCGATGTAAATAATGTCAGACGATTTAAGTGGAAAATTAGTAATGCAAAAATAGCACTAAGCCCTAAAAAACAAAAATATCGATTTCTTTTAGAATTCAACTTTGACTGACTATCACCATTATTCAAAATCACTAGCACAATACCTTTCTAATAAAAGCTTCTCACGTTTTTTTATTATAGCATACTTATCCAAGATTGAAATCAGCTACAAACAAAAAAGCAGCAAATCGCTGCTTTCTTAGTTTACAATTCTGTCCGATTTTCAATGGCGCGAAGTAGGGTCACTTCATCGGCATATTCGATATCTGAACCTACCGCTAATCCACGCGCTAAGCGTGTTACTTTGATTCCTGCAGGTTTTAGGACACGTGAGATATACATAGATGTTGCTTCACCATCTGCGGTGGCGTTGGTTGCAATAATAACCTCACTAACCTCACTATCCATCAAACGTATAATCAATGACTTCAAATTAATATCATCAGGACCGACACCATTCATCGGTGAAATAAGTCCGTGTAAGACATGATAAAGTCCGTGATATTCTTGGATTTTTTCCATGGCAGAGACATCTTTTGAATCCTCAACCACCAAAATCACTGAACGATCACGTGTCTGATCATTACAAATTTGGCAAGGATCTTCATCAGTCAAATTCCCGCACACTGAACAATAAGTTAATTCACGTTTTGCAGCTAACAAGTTTTTAGCAAATTCATTCACGTCTTCGTCAGACATGCCAATCGTGTAAAAGGCCAAACGAGTCGCCGTTTTAATCCCGATTCCGGGTAACTTTGTAAAACTATCAATTAGCTTTGCAATTGGTGTTGGATAAAGCATTGTTTCTCCTTTCTTCTGATAAAGTCACGAGCCGACCTTTGCCGACTCGAACTTCTTTTTTATTTATTAGCGTATGTTGACATGTACAAGTTAATAATGTCGCGCGCAATTAGTTGGTTAGGGTGATTCTCATCACTTGTTAAGTGAGGAATAATAACCGCAACCGCAATTTTAGAATCATTATTTTTTGAGTAATCATAAGCAAGAACACTCAAGTTAACTGTTGTCACTGCATTACCATTAGCGTCAATAGCATAAGTTTCGGCAGTACCTGTTTTACCAGCGATAGTGACATTTCCACGCATGTGAGTACCAGTAGCATAACCACTTGTACTATTTACCACTTGATAGAAACCTTGTTGAAGAATAGCCATTTCATCGCTTGAAATATTAACTTTGTTTAAAACATTAGTATCAATCATTTTAGACAAGTTGCCAAGTCCTGTTGTGCCATCATTATCATAGACACTATCGACAATGTGTGGCGCAACACGGTTACCACCATTTGCGACTGTTGCAGCATACTGAGCAAGTTGCATTGGTGTGTAAGAATCGTACTGACCGAAGGCTTCTGTTAAGACATTACCAGGGCTGTAATCTTCTGAGAGGTAACCAGTCGTTGTTTCTGGCAAATCCATTCCAGTGCTTGTTCCTAAACCATATTCGGCATAGGTAGCACGAAGTTCTTCCATAGCTTCTTTTGTTCCAGTTGTGGCAAGCGCCATTCCAGAATAATATTCTTGCCCCATCATTTTAAGAGCTACTTGAACCATGTAAGTATTTGAAGAGTACTCAAGGGCTTGAACTGCTGTGATATTCGTTGCCCCACTACCTGTGAACCATGATTTAATGGCTGGAGAGCCAGCAAGATTGATTGACTGGTCAGCAATAACTTGGTTACCAGAAATCGCATTATTTTCCCAACCTGAACTGATAGTTGCAGCTTTGACAACTGACCCTGGAACAAAGAGGTCATTAATTGTTCCAAGAGCGTCTAGAGTTGTTGTTGACGAACCAGTTTCATGTGACAAACCTGCCATAGCTAAAATAGCACCTGTCTTCGGATTCAAAGCTACCGCATAAGCCCCTTCAGAATAAGTGGCAAAACCAGCAGCGATTGAGGCTCCGTAATACTGATTCAAAATATTTTCAACACCTAATTGGAAATCAGAGTTGACAGTCAATTTCAAGTTTTTACCTGCTTTACCTTCTCTAGTAACATCATCTGAGACAACGTTACCATTTTTATCGGTAGTGATTTCACGAACTGTGTGTGTTCCTTGCAAATCATCTTCATAAGCTTTTTCAAGATAAGATGTTCCGACACGGTCATTCATCGAATAACCTTTAGCTAGATATTCTTCTGCTTCTTCAGCTGGCAAACCTGATTGTTTTGAAGAAACTGTACCAATAAGGGTTGATAGAGAACCTGTTGATGTTTGACGATCCCAGTCAGTCGCAATAGAAATTCCTGATAATTTTGAACGATTAGCTGTGATATAAGCAATTTGATCGTCTGTCAAATCACCAGTCGTCAAATTAACAGTGCTAAATGTTGAGGCAGCATTCATCTGACTGAAAATGTACACCAACTTCAATTCGTCTTCTGAATAATTAATCTCATCATCCGTTACAGCCTTAACAGCATTGGCATAAACCTTTGATTCGGTTAAGTTATTACCGTAATTATCATATTTTTGATTATTCGGAAGACTCTTGACGACCTTAGCATAAGTGTCTGAATCAGCTAAATAATAATCTTTTTTCTGGCGTGTTGTAACATTTGTTTCCGTGAAATCAACCAAAGTTGATAAGGTTCTTGCCAAGTTTTTCATTTCCTCAGCAGTGATGGTATTACTACGTGTGAAAGCAACGACTTGTTTAACATTATTTGATACTAATAGATTGCCTGCAGCATCAAAAATTTGACCACGAGGACTTGAGGACGTTACCTTGTAGGTAGTTGATGAATTTAACTTATCATCATAAAAAGATTTATTTAAAATTTGCATCTGTGCCAATCTCAAAATAATAATTGAAAATAAGACGACGATAACTGCAAAAATCAAATAGATACGTTTTGTAATACTGGTTGTTTTTTTTGCAATGTTGATTTTGCTCAATCTCTTCTTAACTGACATTCTTTCCTCACAATTAAAAGCTTCGTTTTATATTTTATCACAATTTACTTAAAAGAGAGTGACACAAAATATAAAACTTTTCACTTTTTTACATCCCCACTTTTCAAGAAAAAAAGTGCACCAAAAAAGGAGTGATTTAACACTCCTTTCACTCTATTTAGCATCAACTGAAAAATCAACGCCGACTTTATCACTTAAGAATTTCCAAAGGAAATACGCAATGTAAAAATCAATTGTTCCATGAACAAGAGAACCTAAACCAATCAAGCCTACTAAAGACCAAATATAAGCTGCTCCTGTATGAGCTCCAGCTGTTAGCGCAAGAACAACGATAAATTCTGCTAAGCCGTGTAAAAGGTTTAAGAAAATCGCTAATCCCAATGTCAAAACTGGCTTTTCAAGCAAGGTTGGGTGTTTTTTAATCATGACGGCACCAACGACTGCAAACAACAAATGTGATACAGCTCGCAAAACGATGACAATTGGAAAACCAGCTAACAAGAATCCAAGACTTGTTCCTAAAGCAACTAGAACAGCCACTTGTGGTGAAATGAACATAGCCATAAAGACAGGTACATGACTAGCTAGTGTAAATGAAGCTGGACCAATGACAACCTTAACCGGCATAACCATAGGAATTAAAATCCCAAAGGCAACTAAAATAGCTGTAAAAGCAAGAGACTTAGTTTGATGACGTCTCATATGACAACTCCTTTTATATATGATAATACCTGAATGATCCCCAATTATCACTCAGGTATGACGATAGCTTTAATCAATTAACTAACAAGCAATACACACGTTTTTTTGAAAGTAGCTAACTGACCTTGCCTATTATAAAGAAAAAAAGAACAGGTGTCAAGACACCTGAAGCTGTTTTAATTTGATTTCAAAAGCAAGCCTTTATCAGACAAGTCAGATTTGATTTCTTCAAATTCATCTTTGGAATGACATGACAAGGTATGTGTATGAATACCATCCGTTAAAGATGAAAGGAGAGTGGCATTTGAATGTTCAACTTTCTCCATAAAGTTATCAATATCTTCCTGACTTTTGATATTAAGAGGTGCTGTCAGCATCCCATAAATTGGATGTTCAACTTCCACATCAACCATAATGCCACCTTTTGAGATGACACTCTCCAATTCTTCTTTAGTATGCTCTGGACCGTGTTGACAAGCAATTTTCCCGATAAACTGGTGTGAGTAAAGTGCCTGAGATAAGACATAACCTCGTGGCGTAGAAATGACATCATGATTAGCTGCTCTCAACAAAGCCACATCTCCTACAATAATTTGGCGACTCACACCAAGTTGACCTGCTAAAACACTTGCTGAAATGGGAACTTGCGTCTGATTCAAAATATCAATAATTTTTTGACGGCGTTCTGCTGCTTTCATAAAAGCCCCCTTTACAAAATATAATACTTATTACTAATCATACCACAAATTAAGCGAAAACAGAATTTCTCCGAACTCTTAACAAAAATCTAAACAAATTCAAAAAAAGCACCCTAGGAGTGAGCCTAGAATGCTTTCATATCAAGGTTTTTAAGCCTTATAATCTTATATCAGATTATTTACCCAAGTTCTCTTCCTATAATATAGCACTATAAAATATACCATATTTTAAATACACTTTCCCTCTATGTACCTCTAAAATCATTTATTTGAAATAAGTAGTTGAAACATAAAGGGTAACAAAAAAGACAACAAATTTTATGAGTTCAGCAGGCAAGAAAAAAGCACCTTAACAGGTGCTTTTTGCATAAAAATATCAATGCTATTCTCACATAATTTCATAAACTGCTTTTTCTTTAATTACATCGTCTGTAATTTCGCAATTCATATTTGGTTCGTATACTGTATCCCAAGGACCTCCATCAGAATGAGTTAATTTGACCAACTCACTAGCTGATAAATTACCGTACTCTTTAATAACATCTAACAATATCGGAACTACTTTCTCAGCATCTTTCAATAGCAACATTCTTCCAAGAGCTTGTGGTAGGTGTATATCTTTTAAAAGATACTCTGTTTCATCATCGATCTCAATAGTCTTAGAACCATATTTTTTAAAGATATAATAAACTTCTTCTACCACTGGACCATATTTATAAGCAACTATACGTTCCTTAAATAATTTTTCTCCATGTTTAAGGAGATATTTTTCATAAGCCAAATATACTAATTTTTGTACCTGCAAATGAGAAAATGATTTCATCGCTAAGAAAAATTTCGCCACATCAACGGCTTTAATTTCTAAATCCGATTCCAAAACTTCCATAAAATTATCAAAGTTTTGACAAATCACAACATCTTCAAAAAAAGAATCAAGCTCAACAACACTTTCCCACTTTTTACTTGTGGTAACAAATGAATGAACACCAATGTCGGTTCTTTTTATATCACTAATTTTTTTCATTTTTTCTTCAATAACATTTTCAGGTATCTTCCCTTCATAAACTAAGTGATAACCAACACGTACACCTTCAGCATATGAACTAGCAACTAATATAAAGTGTTGAAACATGAACTATTCCTCCTTTTCTAAATTTGCTTTATGATAATCCCGTGGTAATGAAATATATTTTCTTTTTTGTTTATGTTGCTCATGAGATTCAACGTTTAAACTCGAATGAGAAACATCCCAAATTTGTAATTCCCACGGGAAATAACTATTTTTTTTATTCTTAAAATACAAATGAGTAGCTTCGTAATCACCTATTTTTCTTTGAATAATCTTAAAAACAGTATTTTGAATAGCTGTATCACTTTGTAACAAACTATTTATCTCAAGTAAATTAGAAACAATTATCCTGAAACCTAAAATATCATTTAAACATTTATTAATTGGATACTCACCGTTATTACCTTCTTTAGTTGAATAATATAATAACTTTTCACTGATAGACTCTGCCTGTTTTATACGAGCGCGAACAGGAAATTTAAAGCTAAAATTATTAATTTCAGATATATAAACAGTTAGAAGAGCATTTCGATAACGGTCAATAATTGATTGGAATTGCTGAGATATCCCTTCATCACTGACAATAGAACTAACAGTATTCTTTTTTAAATTAAGAGTAAGATAGACCTCTTGTTCCTGAGACGTTCTTAAATGAAATTCATTAATAGCTCGAATAACTTCTACTATCTGCTCATACGAGTCTACCATCGACTGTTGCTCCAACTTACTCCCCTATCAATAAAAAAATAACCCAAGTGTCACATCTGTCACCTGCGTTTCAATTATCATTATATATTATCGAAAAAGAATAGTCAATCACTTTATATTATTTTTGTCAAGCCTTTCTATACAATTTTCTGCTATGATAGATTTTTCTTCCGCTCAAATTTGAGCAAAAGAACGGGCGTACCCGAAAGTACACCCCTTACTTTTAGATATTTTTGTCGTAAAGTAAGGGTGTAGCTATAACTACACCCCAAAAATAAAAAAGCTACTAGTCAAAAAAGACTAATAGCCAACCCGCTCAAATTTGAGCATGTTTAAATCTGTAATATCGGGGGTAAAACCTTCCACACCTTCAATTAAGATAGTGCTAGACGCTGTGTGTATAACTAAAACATTAATTCAATTTCAAACGAGTCCTTTTGTAGATTATTCTGATTATCTTCAATGTATTGGAGTATTCTCAAACTGTCATTTTCTGTAAATAGTTTTAAATCTTCCTGTGAAATAACCCTATAACTATCCTCTTTTGGCAATTCTTTAACCATTTTCACAACTGAGCTATAAAGCCCGTCCTCGATATCCCAGTTCGGAACAATTTCAGATAGGGCGTCTAATAATAATCCTACAGATGTTTTCATTTTTAATCCTCAAAATCCCGCTTTCTATTTCTTTCTCCACTTAAAGAAGTTCGCCCAAAACGGACACTCTTTTTTAAAAATCTCTACTTCTTCATCGGTCATATTGTGAGGATAATCAGCAAATAAGTGATATACCTTCTTTTTATTAAAACTAAATGGGTGAGTACCTACTTGCTCATTGTCATCTACCCACCAAATTTTATCCTCTGGGTTCTTTTTGTAAAATTCATACTTCATAATAGCTTTTACCTTTCTCCAATTATATAAAATTATTGTTTTGAATACAAAATATAACAATTAGAAGCCTTTTAACCAAAGACTATCACCTTTTTCAACGTACTTCCGAAAACGTCTGTAATGCTTTAAATAAGTGTTTATCCTCATGTATTTAGGACGTTCAGGAAAGCCGTCAAACATGTACCCACCACGTTTAGGGGTGAAATACGGGTCTATTTTTCTTGCTTCTTTTAAGGCTAGCTCCCAATAATACTGACAATCCGTTTTACTACGGTTTAACGTCTGTTTATGGATACCTTGGCACATTCTACAATAATACGCTATTTCTCGCTTATAAAGCACTCTACAACGTTTCTGACACCTTGGGCAAAGGAAAAAATAGCGATATCCCCCTTTTGTTCCTGCTATCTTATCAAGTTCTAAGCGCTGACTTTCAAACTCTATAAATAGCGCTTCTAAGTTTATATCAAGCCTCTCACCGTCTAATTTTGCTACTGCTTTGGTTAGTCCTTTTAGCTTCATAGGCTTTGTAATAGCTTCTATCGCCAATCTCTTAACTGTAACCACCTTTGCCCCCTATATACGTAAAAACCCAACTAAATTGCTTAAATACATATCTTTAACTAAATCACTTATTATGTTATACTACCCTTGTAGGAGTGGTCTAACGCTCATGAATCAACTACGTTGTGGAGGCGGTTGGTCACTTCTACGTTTTTATTTTTTTTGATATTAAAGCCGTAAAATGGTAAAATAAAGTCATAAAAAATAATTATTTTCGACGCATTAAGCGTGTTGTTTTTATCTTCTGGCTAAAAAGGTGTCCCATTTTTGGGGCACCCTTTTTGTTATCTAGAAAACACCAATAATTCACCACCACGATATGCTTCTGCGAACTCAATAACACCACGTTCTAATTTTCGATAAAACTCGCTTTCAGAATAACCCAGCTCCATATAAATCTCGCAATCAGTTCTAATTTGCCACTTGCAATATTTCTCAATCAAAACTTGTCTTACAAGTGGGTCAATAACACGATTGATAGCCTTCATAATAGCTTCCATTTCATTCCAAGCCGATACACGTCTGGTTACTAGGGCTTCTGTTTGACTGCTACCACTGTTATAACTCCTAACTGTTTTAGGTTCTAGCGTATAAGTAGGTGTAAGTTTAGGCGTGTATTCTTCCCCAGCCATACGAGAAAAACGGCGGTATTGTTTTAGAAGTTTATAAGCATTATTCTTGGTGCTTTGTTTATCGATTTCTTTTAGAAAATCCATGGCGGTGACTCCTTTTTTGTTTAACAATTATTGTAAGCTGCTAAAGCTTCTTCTAAAAAGGTGTTATGCATATCTGTAGAGATTTTATCACCCATAAAATCAAGTTCAGAAGTTCTTACATAGTCTAAGTCTGTGATATATCGGATAGCTTCTTTAGCTTGTTCTTCCCATTCGGTAAGAAATTCAATTTTTAATTTTGGAAACGGGAACGCTCGAAGGTCTGCTTGATAAATTTGTTTTAGCTTTTTAAGCGCAAGAGGATTGTTTTCGTACTTTCGTAAATAACAAACGAGGTCTTCTTCCGAAAAATCAAGTTCTTCTAATAAGGTAAATTCAGCTAAATCATCAGCAGTTATCTTTGTGATGACTCCAAGCTTCTCTTTTTCATCTTCTACCGTTTTTTCCAACGCTTCAAGCAGTTCTTTTTGTTTCCAAGCGTCTGTACTTTCACTTTGTAAACGTCTTTCATCAATTGTTTCTTTAGCTAATACTGCCCCTGCATAGCCCCTGTCTATATCTTTTTGTAATCTTTTTACAAGCTCAGCGTACGATCTCTTTCGCTCATCTTTTGCTTTTGCGTATTCCGCGATTGCTTCATTAATTTTTTTCATTCTTCTTACTCCTTTTCTGTTGTAAAATTAAAAAGAGGACAACTCAAAAAGCTATTACAAGCTTAATGAATTGCCCTCTGTTGTTCAGATAGACGCTATTTTTTAGTTATCGTAACGGTTAGGTGTGTAAACTTTCCGTCTTGATAACTCAATGTAATTGTACCAAAATCTGGTGTTTTCTCTGTTGCTATTATACCATTTTTTGAATATAAAATATACCCTTGTTTTACTGATGTCATTAAATTATTATTTGTTTCCATGACTGCCCTTTCTATGTTTTCTCATTAGCTTTGCATATTCTACTCTTTTTCGTTTTCTAAGCTCTTTAGGATAGTACTTTAACTCATTATCATCAAGCATACCATGCAAGTTATTCAAGCAATTCCAAACACCAAAACATAAAATTTCAAATTGTTCTCGTTCTCCCTCTGATAGCTTACTCTTATAACCTTCTATCATCTCTAAAATTGCTTTTTCTTCTTCAATCCAATTTTGTAGCTCTTCTACTGTTAATGGTCTGATTTCGTTGTGTGATTTTACATTATTCATGCTTATTCTCCTTGTATTACTCTAGGTATTAATAATCTATTGTTAACTAAATCCTTGAAAATATAGTATTCTTTAGTATTTTTGATAAATTTGTTACCCTTTTTGTTACCAAATACCTCAAAAAAGTCTTATTTCAAGTTTCGGATACTGTAACGCTTATCTTTGATACCAAACGCTTTAAAAGTGTTGCCCTCTAAGCCTTTCAAGATACGGCTTGCATTGCGTTCATTGTAAACTTTCTTTAACTCTGACCCGCTTAGATTAGTATTGATAATCGTGTTTTCTCGGTTATTCAGAATATCGAATAAGAAGTCTTGTTCCCAATCGCTTTTAGGGTTTAGTGTTGCATTCTTCGCCCCAAGGTCATCAAGAATAAGGTAGTCAGCTTCAGTCAATAGCTTAACCGCTTCTGCTTCTGTTAATTTGGCACCTCTGCCATAATTCCACCCCTCTTTGATTTCCTTAATGATTTCTGTAAGGCTGATAAATAACACACTCTTAGGCTCATTTTTTGCCTTGTATCCCTCGTTTATCGCTTTGGCAATAGAAATACTTAGGTGACTCTTTCCAATGCCTGTACCGCCCGTTATAAGCGTATTTCCTACCATGCCATTTAGATATTTGTCCGCCTGCTGTTTAGCAAAGGCTAAAAGCTGACGCTCTTCTGGTGTATTTGCTATAAAAGTGTCAAAGGTAGCCGTTTTAAGCTCTTTAGGGATTGTACTATCACGTTCCAAAACGTTATAAGTATTTGCGTATAATTCTTTATTTTTAAGCTTTTCAAGTTCGCTTTGGCTCTTTTGAGCTATTCTCTCTTTGGCACATTCGGGACAAAAAGGGACGGGCTTTCTTGGTTTGGCTTCGCCTGCTATTACAAGAACCTTATCAAGCTGTTGTAAGTGTACGTTATGGACGGGACAAACCTCTTCAAGCTTTACAACGTCTTTTAAGTTCTCAAATGGGTTCTTTTTCATGTTTTAACCTCACTTTCTAAAATGGTAAATCGTCTGGGATAGTGCTTTCTATATCACTTTTAGCAGGTTGTTGTTTAGACTCATGGAACTTCCTATCCTCTTCTTCAGCTTGTACAAGCGTTGTAATGCCGTTTTGTTTCCAATTCCTTAAGATAGAATTTACATAGCCAAAGGAGCGCTTAGCATTGTTAGAAGCTTTATCAATAGCACGCTTCAATAACTCTGGTTCAAAGTTATCTAGTTTGATATAGTCCGCTAACTGTTCAGCTTGATTAGGTGATAAGACACCGATTTCTTGTTGGTAGTAAGAATAAATTTCAGAAAAATCAGTAGTAGCATTATTCTTATTCTGATTCTGACTCTTACTCTTACTCTTATATTCTTTCTCTATCTCTATCTCTGGTGGTCGTTTGTCGGACATTTGTCCAGACATTTGTCCGATTAGTTTATTTTGAGCTCTTTCAGCTCTCTTCCTGTCGCCTTCTGTGCTTGATTTACCAACAAAATTTTGAATATTAGACATGTAGATAGCTCCATTGTCTAAAAACTCAATTAATTTTAACTGCTGAAAAATTTGGATAGCTTTTTCGATTGTTCCAATCTGGTGACGTGTAATCGTCGCAAGCATTTGTGTGTTGTACGGAATCAAATTATTAAATATTAGCAAGCCATCATTTTTTAAGCTTCTGAGATAAAGTTTTAGTAGAATGTTGCTATAAAGATAACCGTCTGGCATGCTTTCCAAAATAATAGCTTCATCACTTTCAAAAAAATTCTCTTTTAGTTTTAAGTAGTAATATTTCTTATTATCTGCCAATTATTTCTCCTTTCTAGCGTACAGTTAAGAAATTAATCACGTCTGACACTCTAAAATATTGCTTCTTGCTACTCTCAAAGGGTGGTTGATAGACTTTTAATCCCAACTTAACCCAATTTGTAAGAGTTGCTCCTGTTATATCTAGTTCTTCTTTCAGCTCTTTAGAACTTATTAAGCCCGTCTGTTTCTGTAGCCGTTTTTCTAGCTCTAACTTCTTATCAGTTACTACGTCTATACGGTCTAACAAACCTTGCTCAAACTCGGGTGAAAATGTTCCCATATTACACCCCCTCTAGAAGCTCTTTAATAAGCTCTGTATAGATAGCTGGGTCAGCGTTCACCAAAATAGTAAGACGCTTTTGTTCATCTTGAAGTTGATTATAAAAAGCCTTTGTACCGTCCATTAGTTCCGCTTTATTAGCAGGGATAAAATATCCTCGGTTACTACCACTTCTTACCCCCACAATGGGAACACCGTATTTTGTAATTAGTCGGCTAATAATCTTCTGTACAAGTCTTTTATCAAGCCCCGAGATACTAGCGATTTCAGCGCCTGTTATAGCATTCTCCGCTCCTGTTTTGATAAGACTTAGTACACGTTTATCATCTTTAGGTAAAGTTTGTAACGTCATAGTTTAACCTCTCTTTTTGCCATATTTTCTATTTGCTTGGATTTTACGTTTTTGGCGTTCCCCCTCAATTCGTATTAATCCCATTGACCCTTTATGTACTTTCTCTAATAATGCTTGTTCAAATTCTTTTGTGAATGTCATCATATTTTTATTCCTCTCTTTAGTTATAATATCGTCCCTGTGATTGAATATAAGCCCCGTATCGCTCTTTAACATGATTATCGGGTGTTTTATCATTTTCTTCTTTAACGTCCTCTACGGGCTTAATATGGAGCAATAAAAGCAATGCTATAATCAATACCACCATAAGTACTAACTGAGCCCAGATTGGTAAATTAATTTCTTGGTAAATCATTTTTGACCCTTTCTAGCTCTTTCCTTAATACCAGCGATTTTCCCCATAAGAAATAGTTTTTTATAAACTTCTCCTAAGCTATTCTCTTCGATTGAGTGGCTTAAAATGGCACTACCATAATAATTTAAGTCACTTTCTTCTTGTTCGGTTAAATCGTTGTTATGGTAGTCGCTTTGTAAGTATTCATCATAGAAATTCCCTTGAAAACCAAGTTCTTCAATTCGTTTTAGTTCCATGCTATTTCCTTTCTTCTTTGATTTTTTCTTGTTGCCCTTTAATGCTTTTTACTATACATACCAATTATTTTGTAGTTTTAAGAGTTCCCGCTCTCCGTATGGACACAATAGCCCGAATTTGTTATAATTCAAGCATAAAAAACTTTGCTAAAACCCTTTTAATAATAGCTTGCCTGCTTTATTAATTTTGTTTTAGTTTTATTTCCTAAAAGGCTTAGTGGTCGCCAAACTTCATAAGCCTTTTTTTGTTGCTCTCACGTATCTTTTTAGGTACGTGTTTTTTAATAGTCTTCTACTAGCCAATTCATAACACTTTCATAAATACGTTTTGGAGCGTCATAATTACCGGCTTCAATAAGTTTTAGTGTTCGTGGGGTAACATTTAACTTTTTAGCTGTAGCACCTTTAGTTAAATCTAAACGCCCACGTTTAACACGAACTTTTTCAGCATGTTCTACTGTAATAAGCATATTTTCTCCTTTCTAAAGGTATTCGTTTTCAAAGTACACATTTTTATTGTGTATGTTTATATTTTACACAATATTTTTGTGTTGTCAAACATTTTATTAAAAAATTACACAATTTTATTGTATTAATTATTTCTAGTATGATAAAATTTTAACTTGAAAGGTACTTTTAAATATGAATAGACTGAAAGAATTACGTAAGGAAAAAGGCTTGTCTCAACAAGCATTAGCGAATAAATTAGGTGTTCATTATAGAACATTACAAAATTGGGAAAACGGAGAAAGTCAGATAAAAATCGAAAACGCCAAAAAATTAGCGGACATTTTCGAAGTAAGTGAGGGGTATTTACTAGGATATACAAATAGTCGTTTTTCTATAAAACAGATTACAGAAGCAATTTCAGCAAAAATGGGCAATGATAACAAATATTTTGAAAAAGATATTCTAGATAACACTATAAAAATTATAAATTCAGCTAGTTTTTTAGATATGGATTTAGAAACATTATCAGATATTTACTTTTACAATCTATATGAAAGCGCCCCTCTGACAGGGTTGAATGATTTATTCAGATTTTTTGATTGGGAAGCAAGTGATTATATTTCAAACTTAGAATTTGCCGAACCACACCAAACTGATAGAATAATGCAAAAAATTGCTAAAATCGACGGATATCGCGAACAACTTAATTCGTATCTAGATAAAGTAAAATACTCCGAAAAACCTGCTAAAAGCACACCAAAAACAATAAAAATTGATATTCCACAAAATATTTTAAGTGATGATGAATTAAAAGAATTATCTCCAGAAGAAAGAAAAAAATATATTAGCAACTATTTAGATGACTTGAGTAACGCTTTATCCAACTTAGCAGATTTTGCCACTACAACAGCAGATTTAACTGCTGATCAAATCAGTAAGATAAATGACACTTTAATACAAGCACTAGCTAAATTAAATAATATAAAAAATAAAAACAAAGACTAGCCCAAACAATCACCTATATAAAATCAAAAATAAGCCGTTTTTTGATTTTCACACGGTAAACTTCTATGATTTTTAATTCATTTTTCAAGAAAATCTATAATAAGGAGATTGTAGTATTTTATAGTATTCATATGCCCACAAATGCAACTTTAACAATGGTTATCACGGTTTAAAACTTGATAATTTCCGTTATTGAAAATACTAAAAATTACTAAATTCGATTATATATAGGATTTTTCTAACATTTTCTAACATTCTTACATGTAAAACCTAGAACCTTTTTAATAATAGCTTGCCTGCTGATGGAAAGGTTTATACATGAATATCAAAGAAGTTAAAAAGAAAAACGGAACTATTGTCTATCGTGCTAATGTTTATCTTGGTACTGATAGACTAACGGGAAAGAAAGCACGTAAAAACATTACTGCTTCTACCAAAAAGGCTATTAAAACCAAAGCCCGTGAGGCGGTTAACGAATTTATCAATAACGGTTATACAACTAAAGCCAAAGCTACAGTCAAAACATATAAGGAACTTGCTTCGCTTTGGTGGGATAGCTACAAAAATACAGTTAAGCCAAACACCCAACAATCTACTAAGGGGCTGTTAAAGGTTCATATATTGCCCGTATTCGGTGATTATAAGCTTGATAAGCTAACAACGCCTATTATTCAACAACAAGTAAACAAATGGGCTGATAGGGCAAATAAGGGCGTAAAAGGAGCATACGCAAACTATAACTTACTTCACAATGTAAATAGCCGTATACTTAAGTATGGGGTTGCTATGCAACTAATACAGCACAACCCCGCTACTGACGTTATTGTTCCCCGTAAAAAACAAAAAGAACAAAGTAAAATTAAGTTCTTAGATAGACAAGAATTAAAACAATTCTTAGGTTACCTAGATACTTTAGACCAATCAATTTATGAAAACCTATTTGACTTTGTTTTATATACGTTCTTACTTGCTACTGGGGTGCGTATCAGCGAGGCTTTAGCCCTTGAATGGTCTGATATTGACTTAGAAAAGGGTATAGTCAGCATTAATAAAACACTTAACCGATATCAAGAAGTAAATCCCCCTAAATCTAAGGCGGGTTATAGGGATATCTCAATTGATAAGGCAACTATACTCATGCTTAAACAATATAAAAACCGACAACAAGTTAAAGCGTGGGAACTTGGTCGGTCTGAAACGGTTGTATTCTCTGTTTTTACAGAAAAATATGCTTATGCTTGCAATCTAAGAAGAAGACTAGATAAGCACTTTAAAAACGCTGATGTAACTAATGTATCTTTCCATGGTTTACGCCATACACACGCTACTATCATGCTTTACGCTGGTATTCAGCCAAAAGACTTACAACACCGTCTAGGTCATAGTGATATCTCAATGACACTTAATACATATGTTCACGCAACTAAAGAAGGAGCTCAAAAATCAGCTTCAATATTTGAAAATGCTATTAATAGTTTATAAGGGTATGACACTTTAGGGTCACCCTTTTACTATACAAAAAAATTGCAAAGGGTAACAAAAAGGGTAACAAAATCAAAAAAAGCACCCTAGGGGACAGCCTAGAATGCTTTCATATCAAGGGTTTTAAGCCTTATAATCTTATATCAGATTATTTACCCAAGAAGTATTCGTCAGTAACGTTCAATTTTTCGTCAAATTCGAATACAAGTGGTGGGAAGTTAGGGATTTCAACATCCATAATTTCGTCATCTGACAATTGTTTGATGTGTTTTACAAGAGCGCGGATTGAGTTACCGTGAGCACCTACAAAGACGTTCTTACCATCTTTAAGAGCTGGAGCGATTTTATCTTCCCAGAATGGAAGGGCACGTTCCAAAGTAACTTTCAAGTTTTCTGCATCTGGAACAACTTTGTCATCAAGGTTAGCGTAACGACGATCAGTGTGTGCTGAGTATTGATCGTCTTTAGCCATAGCTGGTGGCAATACATCGTATGAACGACGCCAGATGTGAACTTGTTCGTCACCCCATTTTTCAGCAGCTTCAGCTTTGTTTTGACCAGTCAAACCACCGTAGTGACGTTCGTTCAAGCGCCATGATTTTTCAACTGGAACCCAAAGTTGGTCAGAAGCTTCAAGAGCAAGGTTAGTTGTTTTGATAGCACGTTTAAGAACTGAAGTGAAAGCAACATCGAATTCGATTCCTGCTTCTTTGATCAATTTACCTGCTTCAGTAGCTTGTTTAGTACCTTCTTCTGTAAGGTCAACATCAGCCCAACCAGTGAAAAGGTTAGCTTTGTTCCATTCAGATTGCCCGTGACGTGCAAACACTAATTTTACCATTAGATAAAGTCTCCTTTAAAATAGTCCAAAGGCTATAAATACACAGCAAAAAATAGATCTTAACCCTTATCATTAAACTATTTTTGGCTCAGCATTTTAACCAATTATTATTACGACAAAAGTCGTTTACTCTTACTATTCTACCCAAAAAGCTCTAAAAAAGCTAGTATAATTGCTAATTTTCTGTAAAAGAGTCTGCCTTTACCAACCGTTTACTCTCATTTTTTTCAAAATAAAAAAATGGAATGACCAGCAATCGATTCTTAAAAAGAGTGATTCAATTGCGGTCACACCACCCCACTTTCTAACGAAAATGGTAGCTTTCTATATGATTAAGGCTATTATAGTTCAAAAAATTTTCTATGTCAATTTCATTGTTCGCATGGCATTTAAGGTCGCAAGTACTGTCACACCAACGTCGGCAAAGATAGCTAGCCACATATTAGCTAAGCCTAGACTAGCGAGTATCAAGACTAAAACTTTGATACCGATTGAGATAATAATGTTTTCTCTAGCGATAGTGATTGTCTGGCGTGCAATCTTGATAGCCTGCGCAATTTTTGACAAATGGTCATTCATAACCACGACATCTGCTGCTTCAATGGCTACGTCACTACCAAGTCCGCCCATGGCGATACCAACATCAGCTCTAGCTAGTACAGGAGCATCATTAATGCCATCACCAACAAATCCAACTATGGCACGAGGAGATTTTTTCGCCAAATAGCCTTCCAGTTCACTGACCTTATCGGCTGGCAATAGCTCCGCTTTGTAATCTGTCATAGACAAGTCACTAGCAATTTTTTCAGCAACTTCGTGGCGGTCTCCCGTTAACATGACAAGATTTTTCACACCAGCTTTTCTAAGTTGCTCTAGAGCTTCTTTGGTGTCAGATTTAACACAATCTGAAATAACGATATGTCCAGCATAAGCACCATCAATAGCCACATGAACAATCGTTCCGACTTTATGGCAAGATTTCCATTTAACTCCTAAGTTATCCATAAAGTTAGTATTTCCGACAACCACATCATGTCCATTTACCTTAGCACTGATACCGTAACCAGACTTTTCAGTCACATCTGTAATCGAACAATCATCTGCTTCTTTTTCATAAGCTTCACGAAGTGATTGAGCAATTGGGTGACTTGAAAAACGTTCTACGTGACTAGCTAAGTGTAGTAGTTGCTCTTTCTTAATATTATCTGAATGAAGCGTTGTTACCTCAAAAACACCTTCTGTCAAAGTCCCTGTTTTATCAAAAAGCAACGTTTCAAGCGACGCTAAACTTTCAAGATAATTTGACCCTTTAATGAGAACACCAGCTTTTGAGCTTGCTCCCAAACCGCCAAAAAAGCTAAGCGGAATAGAAATGACCAAAGCACATGGACAAGAAATAACAAGGAAAGTAAGCGCACGGCTCAACCACTCTGGAAAATCCCCTACAAAATCACCTGAAAATACTGGTGGTAAGAAAGCTAAAATCAAAGCAGCAATAACTACCGTTGGCGTGTAAACTTCTGCAAACTTAGTCATAAAACGTTCGCTCTTTGATTTATTAGCTGTTGAATTTTCAAGCAAATCTAAAATCTTACTCAAAGTAGAATCTTCAACACGATGCAAAACTTTAACACGAATAACACCTGTCATGTTAATCATCCCTGAGAGAACTTGGTCTCCAACCTGAACACTTTGCGGTAAACTTTCTCCTGTCAAAGCTGCTGTGTCAACCGAAGACTCACCAGAAACCAAGATACCATCAATCGCAACCTTCTCCCCAGGTTGAATCACAATCACCTGACCTTCTTGTAAGTTTTTCGGATCCACATCAACTGTTTGACCCCCTTCTTCCAAATGAACAAGGTCAGGTCGCAAATCTAGCAGTTCTGAAATTGATTTTTCACTGCTGCCTTCAGCAATATGCTCAAAAAATTCACCAACTTGGTAGAAAATCATTACAAATACAGCTTCGGAAAATTCAGCCTCGCCAGTCATAAAACTAAGAGCAAATGCTCCAAGTGTCGCTAGTGACATCAAAAATTGTTCACTAAAGACTTTCCCTTGACTTATTTTTACCAAAGCTTTTTTCAAAACATCATAACCAGCTATTAAAAATGGAATGGCATATAAAAAAGCTTGAGCTACTAAGCCTAGATGGTTCAAGCGAACCACAAGGAACACGACAAGAAAAACTAGCGCTGCTAGCAAAATGCGAGCGAGCTTCTTTTTATGTTTATGTGACATGATTAATCCTCCTGGTAATGCTCTACAACAGACTCCAAAACTTGGCTAATATGCTTATCAGCAAGAGAATAAATCTGATTTTTCCCTTCACGTCGAACAGAAACAATCTTGAGATTTTTTAGCATAGTCAACTGATGTGAAATCGCTGATGGCGTCATCTCTAGAATTTCTGCTAATTCACTAGATTTTAACTCTCCCTTACTTAAACAAGAAATAATTTGTAAGCGCGTCGTGTTTCCCAAAGCCTTAAAAAAGCTGGATACATCCATTAGAAAATCACCTTTTAGCAATTTTTGTGATTCATTAGTCTCAATCATCTTAATTATCTCCAATATCTTTTATAAAACAATTAAACAATTACTCAAATGTTCTACTATAATCACTATATCACTTTCGCAAAAACTATGCAAGCATGAACTAACTTTGTTTAATTCGAGAGGTATCTTTCATTTTATAAGTCTATTAACAAGGGAAAAAACAAAAAAAGCATCCTAAAACAAGCAAAATATTTCTATTTTTTATAAAATTATCAAAAATGTTCGGAAAAAGACTTGCTTTCAGGTTACTGAAATAGTAAAATGTTTCTTGTAATATCAGAAAATTCACTATTGTGTGATAATAGATTTTTGGAGGACTTTATGGTTTCAACTGCAACTAAAATTGGAGCTTTCGATTTTGACAACTGCTTGATGAACGCTGCTGGCGTTTATTGTATGACTCGAGAAGAATTAGCTGAAATTGAAGCTTCTGCTGCAGGCTCTTTCGTCACAAAAACTGGGACATTGGCTGCGCGTCCAGGAAATCCCGAACCACGTTACGCTGATACAGCTCTTGGTTCAATCAATTCTATGGGACTGCCAAACAATGGTTTCCAATATTATCTTGACTACGTTACTGAACTCCAAAACACACCAAATAGTAAAAATCATTTCTTGTCACTTGTTGGTATGTCTGAAGAAGAAACACATACTATCTTAAAAACAGTTCAAGAGTCTGACTACCAAGGACTTGTAGAGCTAAACCTTTCTTGTCCAAATGTCCCAGGTAAGCCACAAATCGCTTATGATTTTAAAACAACTGAACAAATTTTAAAAGATATCTTCACATACTTCACAAAACCTCTTGGAGTTAAATTGCCTCCATATTTTGACATTGCGCACTTTGACCGTGCAGCAGCTATCTTCAATCAATTTCCACTAACTTTCGTTAACTGCATCAACTCAGTTGGAAATGGTTTGGTGGTTGACGATGAAACTGTTGTTATCAAACCTAAAAATGGTTTTGGTGGCATCGGTGGCGATTATGTAAAACCAACTGCTCTTGCCAATGTCCATGCCTTTTACAAACGCCTAAATCCTTCTATCCAAATCATCGGAACTGGTGGAGTCAAATCAGGTCGTGACACTTTTGAACACATCTTGTGTGGTGCAAGTATGGTTCAACTAGGAACAATCCTTCACCAAGAAGGCCCTGCTGCTTTTGCACGTATCACAAAAGAACTTAAAGCTATCATGGAAGAAAAAGGGTATGAAACCCTAGAAGACTTCCGTGGCAAATTGAAATATATCAACTAATAAAAAATAAAAAGAGCAAGGACATGTTGTCCTCACTCTTTTTAGGATTTGTCACCTCCTACAGTTGACATAGAAGCTCTTCTCATAAGAGAAAGAGTTCCTAAAAGATTAATTATTACGCATTAAGTTCAAAATTGGTTTTTTGATCAGTAGCAACAAAGCACCAATACCAAGACACACAAGTCCTAAGATACCGAAGAATGCTACTTCTGTGTCTTTAGTAAAGTATGGTGTAATCAAAGCATTCACTGCTTGTGAAGTTGAATCTGCCAAGAACCAAAGTGCAACCATTTGTGATTGGAATGCAAGTGGTGCAAGTCTAGTTGAAACAGATAGACCTACTGGAGAAACTAACAACTCACCAGCCATTTGAACAGCAAACATTACTACCAACCAGATAAAGCTTACACGGTTGTTGGTTCCGTACAACATGCCTGGTAAAGTCATGATCATGTATGACACACCAGTTAACAACAATCCTAATCCAAATTTTGTAACCGCTGATGGTTGACGTTCACCCATTTTGTTCCAAATCCAAACAAATAATGGAGTCAAGATAACGATGAACAATGGATTAAGCAATTGATACCATGAAGGGTCAATATAAATGTTAATACCAAAGATTGTTGGATGCAAGTTTGTACGAGTTTCACCCCAAACAGCAATAACTGTCGCACTTTGCTCTTCAACTAACCAGAAAACGATAGAAGACAAGAACAATGGAAGGTAAGCCAACAATTGCTTACGTTCTGTGCTTGAAACCTTTTTAGATGCGAACATCAAGATAAAGTAGATAAATGGGATGAAGATACCAGCCATTGATAGAATATTGATGACGTTATCAACGAATTTAGCTGGGCTTGCTTGATAAAGTAATGTTCCAGCAACAGCTAAGATAACAAAACCAATAACTGATTTGATTGCTAACCCTTTTTTCTCTGCTGTCGTTAATGGATTAGAAGGTTTATTTCCAATTTCTGGGAATTGCTTCATTCGTCCATACCAATAAACAAATAGAGCAAATACCATACCAATAGCGGCAAGAGAGAAACCTAAGTGATAGTTGATACTTTGTCCAACTGTTCCTACTACAATAGGAGCAAGTAATGAACCAATATTGATACCGATGACAAAGATATTGAAACCTGTGTCACGACGAGGATCGTCTGGTCCATACAAGTGACCAACCATATTTGAAATGTTTGGTTTTAACATCCCTGTTCCCAAGATAATCAAGAATAGTGAGATGAAAAGAGACGTCAAGCCAAACGGAAGAGCTAAAACAATGTGCCCTAGGGTAATAAGAATACCACCGATAAAGATTGTTTGAGATGCGCCAAGGACACGGTCTGCAAACCATCCACCAATAATACCTGAAAGGTATACAAGAGCTCCATAGATACTTACAATAGCCATTGCTTGTGGCTTAGGAAGTCCTAACCCTGCGTTAGCTGAAGTAACAGATGCGTACAAATAGTAAATTAAGATCGCACGCATTCCATAATACGAGAATCGTTCCCAAAGTTCTGTTTGGAATAAAGTAAACAAAGCCTTAGGCTGTCCAAAAAATGTTTTTTCTTTATTTTTTTCCATACAATCCATTATATAGATTTTTTTTAATTTGAGCAATAGAAATTTTATTTAAAATATTAAGTAAATTCTTGAAAATAGATATCATCACAGCAAATTCCTCTCAAAATCAATATCTTTTTCAAATGACTTACTCAAAAAAATAGCGCCATAAAGGCGCTATTTTTTGACTTTTAAAGAGATTTAGTCAAAATGACACAGCCTCGCTATTTATAAAATTGTAATAAATATACGCATTTCAATAATCTGGAAATAAATTTTTGAAAATGACTGCCAAAAATATGCCAACTTTAAGTGACTTAGTTTCCTTTGCAAGTTAGATTTCCTACTTTAGACAATTTTTAATTATTAATGCAAGTACTCACTGCTGACTTAGCCATAATCGGCTAAGAAATCAACTCTCACCCCAAGTTTCTTATTCTTTACCAATTATCCCAAAAATCACTGTCGTCTTCGTCTGGGCTTGTTTTATCGTCTTTTTCTGCTTGATCTTGAGTGATGATATTTCCGTTTTTATCAACTTTTGGTTTCATGGCAAGTCCCACCATAATCAACATCACTGCCTTAACAAGTGAAAAAGCACCTAAAAAAATAACAACTAACAAAAGTGTTTTATCCATGATTCAACTCTTTCTTTACATTTATCACACGTAAATTTACGATACTTCTATGTTCGATTATAACATAAAAGCACGGATTACTTTGATTTATTACTGTAAAACTTTTCCTCTTTATAAGAAAAAAAGAGCCTTACCAGGCTCAACAACAGTTGATATGACAAGGTTCTTTTCTATGTAATTATTTTACAGCGTCTTTAAGTGCTTTACCAGCTTTGAATGCAGGTACTTTTGAAGCTGCAATTTCAATTTCTTCACCAGTTTGTGGGTTACGACCTTTACGAGCTGCGCGTTCGCGAACTTCAAAGTTACCAAAACCGATTAATTGAACTTTTTCGCCTTCAGAAAGGAAGCTTTCGATTGCTGAGAATACTGCATCTACAGCTACTGCTGAATCTTTTTTAGTAAGCTCAGTTGCTTCTGCAACTTTAGCGATTAAATCTTGTTTGTTAGCCATTTAACAAATCCTCCAATTAATTTCTAAGCGTTAACACTTTAACAAAGTCTATGATACCCAAAAAAAGGCTTAAGGTCAAGTATTAAACGTTTAATTAGCCGTTTTTCTTGTAAATATCAAAGTTAAATCGATCGCCTACAAGATCAATTGTTGTCGCTTTCAAAAAGATGCCAGCATCGTTTTTTATGTTCTGAATATTGATATTAATAACAGACTCTTTTGGCAAAACTTCCACAAAATTTGGAAGGTCAACACTTGATTTTAAGTACTTCAAAACTTCTGATTCTGGCAATGTTAGTGTTCCAACTGAAAATGAAGTGATTTTTAGCTGAATAGCTCCCGATTCTAAGCGACTTGGTTGGAAATAAATGTAAAGTGGTACTTCATAACCTAAAAAAGTATAAGTTCCTTCAAACAAAATTGCTGATGAAGTTGCGTAAACATTGTAAGATGAATTTTTCGTTTGGTAATCTTTCAAATATGAGGCAACTGTGTTATTCAATTGCTCACGTGTTGTTGAAACTGTTCCAACTTTGACACTTTTAGCTTTTTTTGAAGTAATCGTTTGTGCTGCTGGTTCTCTGACTTGGATTAAGCGGCTAGCAATCACTCCCACAAAAGCCACATTAATAGCTAAAATGAGAAGGCACGCCCACTTCCACCAGTTAGTCTTTGTTCCATTCGTTTTTAGTTTCATTGATTTTCTCCATTGTTACGTCTGACATGATTTGATAGCCAATATTATTCGGGTGGAAATGGTCACCGCTGAACAGTGCATCGTTGATAACCGTTGTTTGGTCACCAGATGTTGACACAATTCCTTCTTGACCATCAATTCCTTTATAAAGTTGAGCATTGATTGGAACGAAGTAAACATGACGGTACTCTTTTGTCACACTCTCAGTAGCGTCATTCCAATCATTGATGATTTCTTGCATCTCCGTCATTTCAGGGAAATTCAAGTAAAACGGATTATAAATCCCCAAAATATAAATTGGCAAATCTTCATTTTCTGAGCGAGCTAGCTCAATAATCTGACGTAAACGTTCTTGATATGATTTGGCAGGCTTTTTAAAGGTCGCCACAGATAATTTCGTCAAATGCTTGCGAATGACAGCCATGACATCATTTCCCCCAACGGTTAGGGTCATCATATCCGCTTTAGCTAAGGAATTTTGGATATCTTGCTTATCTTTCATTCGTGTCAAAATCTGGTTACTGGTGTTTCCTGAAACCCCGTAATTATCATGTGAGACTTGATAATGATAAGTATCTGTTAAACTTTGGGATAGAATTGGGACAAAACCACCTTGATTAGTTGTATCGCCAACACCTTCGGTCAAGGAATCACCGATAGCCACATAACGAAATGACTTTGTTTTCTGAGCTAAAAAATCCTTTTTGGTTAATTCTTGATCTGATTTTGGAATCAAAATATTAAAAACGGCGATAAACAGAAGAAGGCTTGCTAAAAAGAAAGCAAACCCAGTTAAAAAATTCTTTTTCTTATTCATAGCGTACCATAACCGCAAAAGCATCTTCACCAGTGTGCGTTTGAATGATTGAACCAGTTTCTAAAACAGCAATTGGAGCACCCAAAACTTGCAACTTTTCTTTAAAGCCATTTGCCATATCAGTCGTTCCACAGTATGAAATACCGATTTCAGCGACTTTTTTTCCAGATGTTTGTGCATGCTCAATAAAGCTATCAAGCCATTTGTTAAATGTTTTAACACCACGACCTTTGATAACTGTGTTCAATTCGCAATCAATCATTTCCATAACCACTCGAATGTTAAGTAGTGAGCTGAGAAGACCTGTAACGCGTCCAATACGTCCACCCTTAACCAAATTTTCAAGAGTTGAAACACCAATATAAAGTTCTGATTTTTGGCGAACTTCTTCAACTTTTGCAATAACTTCTTCCAAACTTGCACCTTCCTGAGCTAATTTGGCAGCTTGCACCACTTGGAATTTTTGACATTGGTCAGTAAATGTTGAATCGATAACCGTTACGTCCGCTCCAGCAAGGTTAGCCCCTTGACGAGCTGCTTCAACAGTTCCCGAAAGTGTATGCGTGATGTGAATTGAAACAATGTGCTCAGCACCATTTTTCATCAAGTTTTCGTAAACTTCTGCAAACACACCAACTGGGGGTTGACTTGTCTTAGGCAATTCTTTGCTATTGCGCATCAAATTGAGGAATTTTCCTTCCTCTTTCATGTCGTTATCAGAATAAACAACACCATCAATCATAACTGACAATGGCACAACTGTAATATCATATTTTTCAACTAATTCTGGTTCAATCGTTAAGGATGAATCTGTAACAACTTTAATTTTACTCATTTTTTATCCTATCATACTTTCAAAACTTTATATCAAAATTTTATCCTTACAACTATTATACCAAATTTTTAGCAGTTGGGGGGACATTTTATCAGGATGATGTCTAGAAGACAAAAAAAGAAGCCCTGAGGCTCCTAATTTATTTCTTAAGCAATTCACGCGCTTGTTCACGTGCCATTTCCGTGATATCACTACCAGCAAGCATTTTAGCAATTTCTTCAACACGCTCTTCTTCACTTAACAAACGTACAGTTGAAACTGTTGTGTTTTCATCGCTACGTTTTTCAATAAAGAATTGATAATCCGCAATCGCAATCACTTGTGGTAAGTGTGAAATCGCCAAAACTTGCCCATGGCTACCGATTTTATAAATTTTTTGAGCAATAGCTTGCGCTACACGTCCAGAAACACCTGTATCAACCTCGTCAAAGACGATACTTGTCTTGTCTTCTTTACGTGAAAAGGCAGATTTTATAGCCAACATCAAACGTGAAATTTCACCACCAGAAGCTACTTTAACCAAAGGTTTGAAACCTTCACCAGGGTTAGTTGAAATATAAAATTCAATAGCTTCATTTCCCTCACGATTGAATTTTCCCTTGCTAAATTGCACTTGAAAATCAGCCTTTTCCATGTACAAATCAGCCAGTTCTTGCTTGATTTCAGCTTCCAAATTTTTAGCTAATTGATGACGTTCTTGACTGAGATTCCCAGCAGCAACAATCAATTCTTTTTCCAAGCGTTTGAGATCTTTTTCCATATCATCAGATGACTCATCATTGCCAGTCAAAAGATTGTATTCTTTGGTAATATTTTCGTAATAATCTAAAACATCATCAACACTGCCACCGTATTTACGGGTAATGCTGTGAATTACTTCTAAACGAGCTTCAATTTGTTGAAGACTACCAGCATCAAAATCAAGCTCATCAATAACATCACTTAATTGCTTAGTCACTTCTTCTAGAATGTAATAAGCTTCAGAAACATTTGATGACATGTCTTTATAATCTGCATCAAATTCTTCCAAAGTCATCAAGTCGTTCATAGCTGAGCGGATATTTGACAAACTTGAAAACTCTTCATCATCGAGCATGACATAAGCATTAGTTAATGTGTCTGCGATATGTTTGTGATTTAACAACTTATCACGTTTTTGGTTTAGAGCTTGGTCTTCACCTGATTTTAGGGCAGCTGCTTCAATCTCTGCAATTTGAAATTCCAGCATTTCGATACGTGCTTTGTGTTCTTGCTCATTTTTTTGTTTGGTTAAAACACGTTTACGCAAGCGGCGATAATGTTCAAAAAGGTCTTGGTAGTGTTTCTTGACCGAAGTAAATTGGCTATCCCCAAATTCATCCAGCATACGAATGTGCATATTTGGTTTCATCAATTCTTCTTGGTCATGTTGCCCATGGATATCAACCAAATATTGACCAACAGCACGAAGCGTTGTCAGGTTAACCATTTGTCCATTAATCCTACCAATCGAACGACCGTTTTGCAAAATTTCACGACGGATAATTAATTCTTCCGTAACCTCAATGCCATTTTCCTCCAAAATTTGCGTGAGTGCAGCATTTTCACCAACTGAAAAGAGGCCTTCAATTTCAGCTTTATTTGCCCCGTGACGGATGACATCAAGACTCGCACGCGCACCAAGCATGAGATTCATGGCGTCGATAATAATAGACTTCCCTGCACCGGTTTCACCCGTCAAAACGGTCATGCCATTTTCAAAAGTCAATGAGATTTCCTCAATGATGGCAAAATTTTTAATGGAAATTTCTAAAAGCATAGAACGACCTTTCTTATTTGTGGTCAGTCATCCATTTACGAACTTCTTGGCGAATGGCTGCAGCATCTTCTGCTGTTTTTGCGACCACTAACAAACTATCATCATCAGCAATAACACTAAAAAGACTATCCTTGAAATCTTCCAACAAGAAACGTTTGATTAAGCGGCTGTTTCCTGGAATGACATCAAGATTAATCATGTTTTCAAGACCTTCAGTTTCTTCTGAAACAGCAAGGACAGTGCTTTTAATTGGAACAGATACTTGTCCAACTTTTTTAGTTTTATCTTTTGAAAGACCGTAAATGTATGGCCCATCAACTGACGGCACTTTGATGATACCAATCTCATTCATGTCGCGAGAAATGGTAGCCTGTGTTAAAGTAAGTCCTTCAGCCTCAAGCAATTTAAGTAAATCATGCTGCGTTTCAACAGCATTTTCAGCAACAATCTTTTTAATTAATTCTAAACGTTCACTCTTTTTCATCTTTAAATTCCTTATGTGCTTTTTCAACAATTTCTGGAATCATAGCAACTACTAAATTTTTCGCATCAGCTGATTTTTGCAAATGTGCCAAAAATTCAATATTACCATGTCCACCTTGGATAGGTGAGAAATCAATCCCTTTAACTGTAAATCCGAAATCGACAGCAAAACTTGTCACAGTTTCCAAAACTTTTTGGTGCACAGCGTTATCACGAATGATTCCATTTTTTCCAATTTGGTCACGTCCAGCTTCAAATTGCGGTTTAATAAGAGCTACCACTTGACCATCCTCAGCCAAAATATTATGAAGTGCTGGTAAAATCAAATTCAGCGAAATAAAGCTGACATCGATACTAGCGAAAGTTGGTTGCCCTTCGGTAAAATCAGCTAATTCAGCATAGCGGAAATTATATTGTTCCATGCTACGCACACGCTCGTCTTGACGTAGTTTCCAAACCAATTGGTTGGTTCCCACATCAACAGCATAAACCAATTTAGCACCATTTTGTAGCATCACATCAGTGAAGCCACCTGTTGAAGCACCAATATCAATCGTTGTTTGACCATCAACAGAAATCTCAAAAACTTGCAAAGCTTTTTCAAGTTTTAGTCCACCTCGACTAACATATTTTAGCTTTTCACCTTTTAGTTTTAATTCTGTTGCCTCATCAATTTTTTCACCTGGTTTGTCGTAGCGCTCACCATTAATAACATTAACTACTAAACCAGCCATTACTCCACGTTTTGCCTGCTCACGTGTCTCAAAAAGCCCTTGTTTATAGGCTAGTACATCAACTCTTTCCTTAGGCATTAAGTCGTAACCTTTCTATCATTTCTGTGATTTTTTCTGCATGTAAGTCATGAGTGGCTGAGAGGTTTTTGAAAATCGCTAATGCTTGGTCAAGCGATTGATTCAAAATCTCATAAGACTTATCTAAACCAAGTAAGCTTGGGTAAGTCGCTTTGTCAGCTAGTAAATCTTTTTTCGGAGTTTTTCCAATTTCTTCAAAACTTGCTGTCACATCTAAAATATCATCGCGAACTTGGAAAGCAAGCCCAATCAAGCTTCCTGCTTTGCGCAGCTCCTCAAGTTCTTCAGCAGCTACACCCGCTACAATACCAGCCGCCACAACAGGGAAGGTTAATAATTTTCCTGTCTTATTAGCGTGAATCAACTGCAATTCTGAAAGGTTGAGTTTGCGTTCTTCCCCTTTCATATCAAGCATTTGACCACCGACCATACCATAGGTTCCTGAAGCATGTGATAATTCTGTAATCAAACAAATTTTGATATCAGCTGTTAGCGCAGCATTTGCCACCAAATCAAATGGGTCTAAAAAGAGACTATCTCCTGCCAAAATCGCTGTTGCTTCATCAAATTTCTTGTGGTTTGTTAAATGTCTACGTCGGTAATCATCATCGTCCATGGCTGGTAAATCGTCATGAATCAAACTACCTGTGTGAATCATTTCAAGAGCGGCAGCCACATCATAATGAGCATCTGTCAAAGAAATTCCAAAACCTTCTAGCAATTCTAGAAAAATCAATGGACGGATACGTTTGCCCCCAGCATCAACAGAATACAAGATTGACTCAATCAAATCTGGTGATACTAAGTCTTTTTGTTCGTAATATCGATGAATGGCTTGACCAATTTTACTTACTTTATCCATTAGACATCCATTTCTGTTTCAGTTCCGTCAGCTTGCATTACTTTAACAAGTGTTTTTTCAGCTGAATCTAGTGTTTTTTGCAATTCTTTCGAAAGAAGCATTCCTTTTTGAAATTCAGCAATAGCGTCTTCAAGAACTACATCACCGTTTTCAAGTTTTGTTACAATAGCTTCTAAATCTTGTAAATTTTCTTCAAATGTTTTTTTACTTGGCATCTTTTACCTCCACTTCAAGTTGACCATCTTTTAATTGAACTGTCAATTGATCTCTTGGTTTTACATCAGTCACACTTGAGATGATTTTATCATCTTTTTGAAGCATCGCATAACCCCTAGCAATAATTCGGCTAGTATCAAGAGACAATAAGGCATCTTGTGCCTTTTTAAATCGAGCTAACTTACTATCGTATTGACTAGTCATATTTGATAACAATAAACGTCTTAAACTTTGCAAATTGTCTTTATAATGCTTAATCTGACTATCAAAATCAAAAGCAAGTAAACGTTGGTGTAATAACTCTTGACGTTGTTTAGCTTGGCTAAATCGAGTTTGCATGGTATTTGTCAAGGACATAGTCAAGCGATCCAGTTTTTGAACATAGCCATCATATAAACGCTCTGGCTGCCTAAATATCACTGAATTAGCTAATTTATCAAGGCGTTCTTGACTTTGCTTAATGCGACGCAATGTCGCTTGATAGATACGATTATCACGTTCAGCAATCCAAGAAATGATATCAGCCTTAGTCACAGGTGTCGCAAGCTCAGCAGCCGCTGTCGGAGTCGCTGCACGACGGTCGGCAACATAATCTGCCAAGGTCGTGTCCGTCTCGTGTCCCACACTCGAAATGACCGGCAAACGAGATTCAAAAATCGCTTGAACAACAATTTCTTCGTTAAAAGCCCACAAGTCCTCGATAGAACCACCACCACGACCAATAATCAAAAGATCTAAGTCATCACGTTCGTTCGCTTTAGCGATATTAGCAGCCACTTCCTGACTAGCTCCTTCTCCTTGAACCTTTGTCGGAAAAAGCAAAATTTCAACCCCAGGAAAACGACGAGAGACTGTCGTGATAATATCTCGAATAACCGCTCCACTTGGACTGGTTACCACACCGATTTTCTTCACAAATTGAGGCAGTTGACGCTTATGACGCTCATCAAAATAACCTGCTTCTGCTAATTTCTTCTTCAATTGTTCAAATTGCAGCGCTAAAGCACCAATACCGTCTGGCTCTGCCTTTTCAATAATAATAGAATATGAGCCGCTTGGTTCATAAAGTTGGACACGTCCCACAACATTGATTTTCATGCCTTCTTCAAGCTCAAAACCAAGTTTTTTAAAAGTTCCTGCCCACATTGTCGCTTGAATCACAGCATTTTCGTCTTTTAAAGAAAAATATTGATGCGTTGGGCGACGACGAAAATTGGAAACCTGACCTGTCAAATAAATTCGCTCCAAATATGGATCACGATCAAACTTCAATTTAAGGTATTTAGTTAAGGTCGAAACACTTAAATAATCTGACATGACAGGCTCCTTTCCATAGCATTTTTGACTTCATAAAAATTTTGCATATCATTTACTATTATAGCAGAAAAAAACTGTCCAGTGGACAGTTTTTTCATGAGCCTAAAAATTCAAAAGCAAGTCTGTTGAAAATCGAATTTTTTTCTAATTCTAGAACCTCTAACTAATGCACACTAACGATAACTCCTTCTGGCATGTTCTCAAAAAGCCACTTGGCATCTTCTTTTGATAACCTAACATTCCCGTCAGTACACGCCTTTCCGAGTTTCTTCGTCTCTCCTTTCAAGACCTTTCCTTTCCAATCCGTCGGAAGACTTTGAAATTGATAATCCCCATGGTCTTTAAAGGATACCCAGTAGCAGACACCTCTGTTCAAGCTATCATCGTAAGAAAACTCACCACGTTCTACCTCGATAGCAAATTTCCCCGTTGGTGTTGGCGTATCTTTTGCCCCAGTCGATACTTTGGTTTTAAAAATGACATCATTTTTAGAATAAACAATCATTTTCTGCTGTGAAATTGACACCAAAATACTCAAATGATCATATTTTGACAAGTCAGGATAAATTTTCTTCTGGGTTTTCTTCATGCTTTTTTCAAAAGCATACTCATCAAGTTTAGCCTCAGATTCTCGATGAGTAACGATTAGTTGCCGACAAAGACCGTAGCCAACCACTAGGTTAGCAAAAGTCAAAAGTAAGATAAGAACCTTTTTTGAAAACTTCTTTTGCATTTTCCCTTTTCCTAAACTCAACCTCTACCAGTTTAAACACTGGTAGAAGCCCCTTCTCCTTTTAATCTATTAAGACGTAACGTCTTAAACTACCATAGCTAAGATAAGAAATCCACTGATGACCATCCGCATACAAAGCCTTGTCATAGCGAACTTGATAGCCAGCATCTAGTTTGAATTCTGTTGCTACCGATACTTTCGGTTGACTCTTAACTTCTTTTGAGCTCGTAAAGGTATAACTCCCGCTTTGTGGCATCACTGGTACCTTAGGTGCTTCAACTGTTGTTTTAACACCACTAACACCTTTCAATGAACCATCTGCTTGCTCATAATAAAGGTGAATATTGTACTCACCATAATTATTTTTATGGTCACTAACATTAACCCTTGTCTTATAACTACCATCTGCTTGTTTAGTTGCGGTGTACCAAATAATGTCATCTTGTCCTCCCTGCGTTGACCAGACAGGTACCTTAACTGCTTTTAGTGAACCAGGATTAGACACATTAGTTACCAAAACATCAAAACCTGCTTCAGACTGATTGCTAATGTGTAAATCGCCCGACAATCTTGCTTCAGGAAGCGTCACTTGAGTTCCTGCAACACCTTGCAGCTGACCATTTGATTCTACATAATAAAGGTGAATATTATAGACGCCTCGTTCATTACGATGGTCTGATAGTTTGACATTTACCTTATAAGTACCATCACTTTATTTGACACCATCGTACCAAATGATATCGTCTTGGTCATTCTTAACAGTCCAGATAGGAACCTTAACTTCAGATACACCATTGGCATCTGAAACATTCGAAATAACCACATCAAAATCTCTGTTAACATGATTATTAACTGAAATATCTCCTGTTGATTTTTGACTTGTCAGAGTTGCAATCGGAATATAGCGACGAATGCTACCATAACTGACATAAGAAAGCCATTGATGATTATCAGCCTCTAAAACTTGGTCGTAGTAATCTAATTTATAACCCTTTTCAAACACAGATTCTATCGGTGCTGACATACGAGCTTCATTTTTTACTTCTACTGTATTTTGAAATACGTAAGAACCTTGAGCAGGAAGCGTTTGGGCTCCTGTTGCTTTTTCTGGTAAAGTTACTTGCTTAGCCACTACCCTTGGAAGGTGTCCGTCACTTTCTTGATAATACAAATGAGCATTGTAGGTCCCTGTTTCACCTTTATGCTCCACTATATTCACACGAACTTTATGATCACCATTACCTTGTCTAGTGGCGTCGTACCAAATAATATCATCTTGATCGTCCTTAACAGTCCAAACAGGAACTTTAACACTTGTAATCCCCTTAGGATCTAAAACATCTGTCACTAGGATATCAAAACCTTGACTTGTCACATTTTGAAAATTAAGTGAGCTAGATAATTTTTGAACAACTTCAGCTGTTAATTTAGAAATAGCAGCATAACGGCGTTGATCTGAATAAGAATTATAAGAAATCCATTGATAACCGTCTCGTATTAAGACTTGGTCATAAAAGACACGGTCACCAGAGTTAGTATAAAAAGCAACTGGAGCTGAGGCACTCGGTTCATTTTTTACTTCTGTCTTTTGAGAATAAGTGTAATAACCTTGGCTTGGCAAATTACTTTGAGCAGTAACAGACACTTTTGATTCTCTAACAAATGACTCCTGATTGGCTTTTGCTTCACCTACTAAATCAGCCGCATCAACAGTGACAGTTTCAGGAAAGTCCGCTGACTGATTAATTTCTTCGCTAACAACTGTCTTTTGTTCTGGCTGATTTTCTTTTGTAGATACTTGATCATCCTTTAAAGCTAGGTCTTGTTCAGCATTCACTGTTTCTTCTTTGTCACCGATATCAGGCACTTCACTAGGCTGATTGATTTTAGAAACAAGTTATCCCTCACTTGTTTCCTGCTTAGTGTTTTCGTTAGTTACTACCTGATTATCACTTGATTGAGTGACTTGTTCTTGTAACATGGCATCTGCTGACACCATACCCTCAGCTGCTACAACCTGTCCTCCCATAAACAGCACACTTGCAATCAAAACGGATGCAACTCCAATGTTATATTTACGAATTGAAAAGCATTGTGCTCTTTGATTAAAGTTACCTTTTTTCATAATATCTTTCCCCTTCGATAAAATAAACGTTTCCCAAAAACTTGCTTATAACCAGTTTTTATTACAAAAAGATTACACTATTTTTCTAAAAAAATATTTTGGATAATTTTAGAAAAAAAGCTAATATAGCGTGATAAATAACCTTTTTAATAACTATTTTTTATCTTAGAATCGGCCAATTCTGCCAATATTATAAAGTAGTTTTTTACATAAGTCAATACGAAGATGTAATGTTTGTAATGTTTTTGAAATATTTTATTTTGTAAGTATTTTGGAGAACAAAAAAGTACACTTTTTATAACAAAAAGTGTACTTTGCTATTTTATTCTGATAATTTTTTCATGACTTTTGGAAGAACTGCGCTGATTGTCGTTGGTAAAACAACATAAGCTTCTTTGCTAAGTTGCTCAGCGATTGCTGAGTGCAAATACGTTGCTACTGCAACACTCTCAAAGAGATTATCCCTAAACTGAGCCACAAAACCAGCAATCATTCCACAAAGGGTATCGCCCATGCCACCAGTTGCCTGATAAGGACCACCAACGGTTAATTCTCCAACTTGACTAGCTTGTAAGATTTTGGTGTGATGACTTTTAGCCACTAAAATCGTCTCTTTTGGAAAATGAGCTAGAGCAGCTTGGGTCTTTTCAAGACTTTGGTCAGCAATTGCCAAACCGGACAAACGTTCCCACTCTTTTTGGTGTGGTGTTAAAATAATGTGTCCTGCCTGACAAAAAACTGGCGTGGCTTTGGCAAGAAGATTTAAGGCAGAACCATCAACAAGCAAAATCTGATTTTCAGAAACTTTAGAAAGCACTTCTTCAAACACGCGTTTAGCTTTGCTATTTTCCCCTAAACCAGGACCAATCAAAACTACATCTGCCTTGGCAAGATTTTCCGCTAAAAATTCTTCGTCCTCACAATCAAAAGCCATAGCTTCTGGTAAATGAGCGTGAAGCGCTGCAATATTCTCACACTCCGTCGCTACTGTCACTAAACCAGCACCGCTTTTAACCGTAGCTAAAGCACTCATGATGATAGCCCCGCCATAAGGATAAAAACCACCAATCAAGAGCACGCGCCCATAAGTCCCTTTATGAGAATCCACTTGACGTCTAACAACAATCTTGCGAGCTAATCGTTCATCAATAATCATGCTTTCACACTTCTAAGGGCTGATTGATAAGTTTGCTCCATCAACATCGTAATAGTCATTGGTCCAACACCACCAGGAACTGGTGTGATGAGACTAGCTAGCGGTTCAACTTCATCAAACTTAACATCCCCAATTAATTTACCATTTTCATCACGGTTCATACCAACATCAATGACTACAGCATCTTCTTTGACGAATTCCTTAGTCACAAAATGTCCTTGACCGATTGCCACAATCAAGACATCAGCTTGTTTTGTTACACGCGCCAAGTCAAGAGTACGTGAATGCGCTAGTGTCACTGTTGCATTTTTATCAAGCAAGAGCTGCGCCATTGGTTTTCCGACAATATTTGAACGACCGATAATAACTGCCGTTTTTCCTTCCAAATCAACTTCGTAAGCACTCAATAATTCCATGATTCCAGCTGGTGTACATGGCACCATGACAGGACGTCCATTCCAAAGATGTCCTGTGTTGATAGGGTGAAAACCATCCACATCTTTTTTAGGATCAATTGCCAAAATTACACGTTTATCATTAATGTGTGCAGGAAGTGGCAATTGCACCAAAATACCATGAAAACGATCATCGTTGTTATATTGCTCAATGACTTGAATCAATTCTTCCTCACTAGTTGATTCTGATAAACGAACGGTTTCACTCAAAAAACCTGCTTTCTTAGCAGAGCGCTCTTTATTACGTACATAAACCTGACTAGCGGGATCATCACCAACCAAAATCACCACCAAACCAGGAACAATACCAGCTTCAGCTTTTAATTTTTCAACCTTCTCAACTAATTCATTTTGCATTTTATCCGCTAAAGCTTTTCCATCTATAAGTTTTACCATGAAATTCTCCTGAAAATATATTTCTTTTATTATACCAGAAAGCGACTTCATAATAAAATATTTTTTTGATAAATTATCAGAAAATTCTATAAAAATATAATAAAAAAATACCTGCACAAATGAGCAAGTATTTCTTTTATTATTTCACTTTTGCATTTTTATGTTGGCTATCTTTTACGGGACACGAACAATTGCAATCACCACAAGAGCCTTTACCCTTGATGAAACTTCGTAAGCCCATAAAGACAGCAAATACAATTAGCAATGCAATAATAATAGTTGCCATAAACATTATTCTCCAACTTTTTCTAGATTATCTAATGTAATCACTTCTTCTTTTTCTTGAGCTGGTTTTCTCACGATAAAGTAGATAATCACAATTAATAGAACAACAGCTACAATTGTCCAGAAGTTAATACCTTTACCGTAGAAAGCAACAAGTCCAAGTTGATAAATAATCAGACTAACAACATAAGCGAGACCTGTTTGGAAACCAATAGCTCCAAGCATCCACTTAGCATCACCCATTTCACGTTTGATGGCTCCCATTGCGGCAAAACATGGTGCACAAAGAAGGTTGAAAATCAAGAATGAGTAACCTGCAAGAGCTGAGTAATCCAATTGCAATGCGTGATACAAGCCGCTAGTAGTACTATCATTATACAAGACACCAAATGTTCCAACAACAGCCTCTTTAGCACCCAAACCTGTGACAGCTGCCACAGTTGCTTTCCAGTTACCAAATCCAAGTGGTGTGAAAATCCAAGCCACCAAATTACCAAGTGTTGCAAGGATTGATTTATTTGTAGGAACAGCATGTAGTGTAAAGCTATAATTTGACATAAACCAAATAATAACTGTCAAGCTAAAGATAACCGTACCTGCACGTTTTACAAAGCTAAGAGCCTTACCAAAAGCATAGCGAAATACACTCATAACTTTTGGCATGTGATAAGCTGGCAATTCCATGATAAATGGGCTCACATAACTTCCAAATAATTTTGTTTTCTTAAGAGCAATACCAGATAAAATAATGGTAAAGAAACCAATAAAGTACGCTGACGGTGCCACATAAGCATTACTTGGGAAGAAAGCACCTGCAATCAAAGCAATAATTGCCAATTTAGCTGAACATGGCATGAAGGTTGCTGTCATGATTGTGATACGACGGTCACGTTCATTTTCAATGGTACGACTAGCCATAATTGCTGGAACACCACAACCTGTTGCAATCAACATTGGGATAAATGATTTACCAGACAAACCAAAGCGACGGAAAATACGGTCCATTACGAAAGCAACACGGCTCATATAACCAATATCTTCCAAAATGCCCAAACAGATAAAGAGGACAAAGATTTGTGGCAAGAAACCAAGCACAGTTCCGACACCAGCTACAATACCATCAATGATAAGTGATTCTAGCCATCCTGAAACATGAAGAGAATCAAGACCAGACTGAACCCAGCCAGGAACCAATTCACCAAATAGAACATCATTAACCCAGTCAGTTCCCATTGTACCAACAGTTTGAATTGAAAGATAGTAAACCAAGAACATCACGACAGCAAAAATTGGTAGGGCCAAGATTCGATTGGTAACAATTCGGTCAATTTTATCTGAGACTGTCATTTTGAAATTGCTATCTTGGTTTTGAGCCATTTTAGCCACACGTTCGATAAATTCGTAACGTTCATTAATAACGATTGATTCAGAATCCTCAGTAAAAATTTCCTCAGTAATCTTAATGACTTGGTTGATTTCACCTTTTTGGAAATCTGACAAATGAAGCTCTTCTTGAACCAAACTATCACGTTCAAACAATTTGATAGCGTAAAAACGCGCTGAACCTTCTGGAACAACATCTCCTAAAATATCGATAATTTGTTTAACAGCTGCTTCGAATTGGTCACTGTAAGTTGGGTATTGAATAAAATCAACACTTTCTTTTGTCGTATTAGCTGCTTTTTTAACGGCTTTATCGACACCAGTATTTTTAACCGCACTAGTTGAAACAACTGGAACGCCTAATTGATAAGAAAGTTTATCAATGTTAATTGTTTTTCCTTGAGCTTTAAGAGCATCACTCATGTTAAGAGCAACAGTCACTGGGATACCTGTTTCAATTAATTGAGTTGTCAAGTAAAGGTTACGTTCCAAGTTTGTTGCATCAACAACATTAAGAATGCTGTCAGCATCATTACTTAATAAATAATCACGCGCAACTTTTTCTTCAGGCGTGTAAGGTGACATTGAATAAATCCCTGGTAAATCTTGGACTTTCCAGTCTGCGTGTTTCTTAACTGTTCCACTTTTACGCCCAACAGTAACACCAGGCCAGTTCCCAACACGTTGACTTGTTCCTGTCAATAAGTTAAAAAGACTTGTTTTACCACTATTCGGATTACCGATTAAGGCTATCTCTGTCATTTTTCTTCCTCGCTATCTACTTTAACGACACTAATCATTTGCGCTTCAGACTTACGAAGTGTCAATTCGTAACCCCGTAAGCTAATTTCAATTGGGTCTCCTAAAGGAGCAACTTTACGTAAGTAAACTTTTGTGTGACGAGTCAGGCCCATGTCCATAAGGCGACGTTTGGCTTCATTCATTGCATAAATACCGTCAATATAAGCGTACTCACCCACTTTTAATTCTGAAAGAGGAAGAGATAAAAGAGCACCTTCTTCTTCTGTGACATCAATTTGACTTAAAATCGATTGATCAAAAGCCAAACGACTTGATTTAAGCATAACAATCGCACTAGTTGGTGTTTTAGAAACGACTTTAAGTGAGGCTCCAACTTTTAGCCCTAAGTCTGACAAGTGTCTAACACTCTCATCAGGTAAATCAATACTGACAATTGTGTAAGGAATACCAACTTTAGCATTCTGCAAAATCAAAATTCTTGACCTCCCCAAATTTTTTTGATAAAATATTTAAATTTCCGTCCGAATCATTATATCATAAACATAGACGAAAAAAACCATAAAAATTAATTTTTTTCTTTATTTATGCATTGATTATAACAATTCTAAATAAAATCATTCCTTATTTAGAATTGTTATAATATAGCTGTTTTCACAGCTCTTTCATAGACTAAAGCACTCTTAAAAATAACTAAAACATAAAAATTAAGTGTACTTAATGTATAGAAATAAATCATTTACAGTTAATGTTTTGCTCATTTTTAAGTATCTTTAACTTTCTTTTTTATAATAAAAAACCTCAGCCAAGTTTGTAACTCAACTGGGGTTATTTTTTTATCTTACAAAACTTTACTCAAGAAATCTTTTGTACGTGCTTCTTTAGTATTTTCGAAAACATCTTCTGGTGAACCTTGTTCAACAATCACGCCACCGTCCATGAAGATGACACGATTAGCAACTTCACGCGCAAATCCCATTTCATGCGTTACAATTACCATTGTCATACCAGATTTCGCCAAATCTTGCATAACGCCAAGAACTTCACCAACCATTTCTGGGTCAAGCGCTGATGTTGGTTCGTCAAAAAGAAGAACATCTGGATCCATGGCAAGACCACGCGCAATAGCAATACGTTGTTGTTGACCACCTGATAGACTTGTTGGATAGGCATCGGCTTTATCACGAAGCCCAACTTTATCTAGCAAATCATAAGCTTTAGCTTGCGCTTCTTCTTTAGGAACACCTTTTGTCTTAATTGGTGACAAAGTGATGTTATCAAGCACTGTCATATTGGGAAAAAGGTTGAATTGTTGGAAAACCATTCCCATCTTTTCACGCATTTTGAAAATGTCATTTTTCTTATCAGTAATATCGACACCTTCAAAGGTAATCACACCCTTAGTAGGTGTTTCAAGCAAGTTCATTGTACGAAGGAAAGTTGATTTCCCAGATCCTGAAGGTCCGATGATAACAACAACTTCACCTGCTTTAATATCAAGATTAATGCCTTTAAGCACTTCATTTTTTCCGAAGTATTTGTGAAGGCCTTTAATTGAAATAAGAGTTTCTGTCATTAGTTGCTACCTCCATTTCCCATACGATTTTCAAGTTTTTTAAGCAAGAATGACAAGACTGTAGTCACCATGAGGTAATAGAATGCAGCAAACAACAATGGCGTAATTGGTAAATATGTAGCAGTTACGACTGTTTGTGCACCATTCCACAATTCCATAACACCGATTGTTTGAAGAAGTGAACTATCTTTGATAATCGTAATAAATTCATTACCAAGAGCTGGTAAGATATTTTTAAGAGCTTGCGGTAAAATAACATAACGCATTGCATTTACTGGGCGAATTCCAAGTGAATATGCCGCTTCAAGTTGCCCTTTTGGCACTGCTTCGATACCAGCACGAACAATTTCAGAAATATAAGCTCCGCTATTTAGCGAAATGATAATAATACCTGGAAGCAAACGTGAGAAGTCTAGGTCCAAAACACCAAAACCTACGATAGGTGCATTACTAAAATGCATCCAAGCAAAGGCAATCATGATTTGCACGACCATCGGAGTTCCACGAAAGACCCAAACATAAAAACTAGCAATCCAATTTAAAATTTTAATATTTGTACGTTTAACTAAAGCAACCAAGATACCAATGATTGTCCCGAAAAAGACAACACAAGCTGAAATCATGATGGTTACAAGGACACCGTAGTTAAAATAAGCCCAATACTTTGGTAAAAATGAAAAATCCATTTGTGTCTCCTATAAGTAATAATCAATTAATTATAACATATGTTGAATAAAAATACCAATCAACACTAACGGATGGTTTGGCTTAAAAAGCCTGATATATAGGGATTTTAGGCACTTCTAGTCAAAACGATTAAAAAGAATTTTTGCCTAAGTATCAGGCATTAATAAAAAAACAAAAAAGCCTATAAAATCCTAGGCTTTTATCAATTCAAAATAGCAATATAAGAAAGCACAGAAACCACACTTAAAAATAGGATGGAAAGGACTAAAAATCCTTTGCCCTTATACTGTGTCTGAATTTTTTCTTTATCTTAGTAAAGAAGATCGTAAATTTCCATTGCGATCAAATCAATGCTGTCAAATGAGTAAGACTCACGTGCTTCAACATCACGCAAAGTGAAAACTGGACCATTTTCAGGGTCATTGCTGAAAGACACTTCTGCCACAACGACACCATCACGTTCAAAATTACGTTTAAGATTACTACCATCAGTCGTCATTAATTCAAGACGATTGATAATTCTCACCAAATGTGATTCCATGACTATTCTCCTCTTCGTTTATTGTCTATACTATTTTAACATAATTTCTACTAAACAAACAACAAGAGAGTGTATTTTCTCACATTTATCATAAATTCTCGTCAAAAAAAGAACGTTTTAAATCTCTTTTAGAGAATTATACATAATCGCTTTGATAGAATGCATGCGGTTCTCAGCTTCTTGGAAAATGACTGAGCTGTATTTTTGGAAGACTTCATCTGTGATTTCAAGTTCTGCTAAACCATATTTATCGTAGATATCTTGACCGATTTCTGTATTTAAATCGTGGAAAGCAGGCAAGCAATGCATGACAATCACATCTGGATTTCCTGTCTTTTCAACCAAATCAGCATTAATTTGATAAGGTAATAAAAGGTCGATACGTTTTTTAAAATCAACTTTTTCGCCCATTGACACCCAAACGTCTGTGTAAAGCATATCAATGCCACAAACAGCATCAAGGTCATCAGTAATAGTCAACTCAGCTCCGTTATTGTGTGCTTGTGCAATCTCGATAATTTCTTTTTCCGGCTGCAAGCTGGCTGGTGCAATGATTTTTACATTCACGCCAAGAATGGCTGAGGTAACTAGCAAAGAATTTGCCATGTTGTTACGACCATCGCCAACATAAGCGATTGTCAAACCTTCTAGTTTTCCGAAAACTTCTTTTAATGTCATAAAGTCAGCAATCATTTGCGTTGGATGCCAAGTATCTGTCAAACCATTCCAGACAGGCACACCAGAGAATTCCGCTAAAGCTTCAACATCAGATTGCTTGAAGCCACGATATTCAATCCCGTCAAACATTGAACCTAGAACTTTTGCCGTATCAATTACGGATTCTTTTTTGCCAAGTTGAATTTCACTGCTTCCAAGATAAGTCACATTCATCCCTAAATCTTGTCCAGCTACTGTAAAAGCAGAACGTGTTCTGGTACTTGTCTTCTCGAAAATAAGAGCAATATTTAAGCCTTCTAAATATTTATGAGCAATTTTTTTCTTTTTCAACTCTTTAAATTTCAATCCTAAATCAATCAGATTAGTCAGTTCTTCCTTAGTAAAATCAATCTCTTTCAAAAACGAATTATTAAAAACCATAGGCCAATCCATCCTTTTCTCCTTGAATAATATACCTAATTTTAGCATGATTATACAGTTCGTCAAGCCTGTTTTGAATAAAAATAAATTTTAATTCAGAAAAGCATGTCATTTATAATTGACATGTCATTTATATTGTACTATACTTGGCACAAGAAAGATTAGGATGGAAAAATGAACCGAGTTAAAGAATTTCGAACTAATTTAGACATTTCTCAGCTGGCTCTTGCTAAGCAAATAGGAATCGCGAGGCAAACTGTTAATTTAATTGAAAATAACAAGTACAATCCTTCACTGGACCTTTGCATCAAGTTAGCTGAGCCATTAGGAACTAATCTAAATACGCTGTTTTGGGAGACTCGCCATCTTTAAAAGGAAATTTGGGAATTAGGAGATTTAGTCATGAAAAAAGTAAAGGTCCACTATGGCCACGATTCATCAAGCGATTTTATGGTATTAATGGAGAATTGGATGAATACCGTGAACAAGAGGTTAATCGAATTGGAAACAAACTGTTTATCTTACTCTTTCTTTTTGAATTCATTTCAACAGCTCTTACATTTCTCTTGAGCACTGTCTGGAAAGTATCTGCTGAAATTTTTCTCTACTGCAACGCTTTTGTTATTATTTTCGTCATGCCAATGGTTATGGTGACAATGCTGACCAATAGAGACTTACAAGGACCTATTGAAGTTCCTAGAGATAAACTTGAGAAAGAGCGTCAAAAAGCTAAGAAAAAAGGCTCTTTATGTACTGACCCCAAAAAGTTGGACAATAAATTATTGAAAGGATTTAGTTCTGTATTGCACAGGACT